>ERZ802821.181-NODE-181-length-34211-cov-14.9965_pt1 | contig 34211 bp, 36 predicted proteins | sample MGYA00345648_ERZ802821 | MGnify/ENA primary metagenome ERZ802821 (study PRJEB30503, sample SAMEA104212357) | marine metagenome | biome: Westerlies Biome; feature: [SRF] surface water layer (ENVO:00010504) within the epipelagic zone...; material: water... | reverse complement strand
CATTAGTAAAATTTGATGATACGGATATAAAGAATCAATATGAAGTAGCTCAACAAACCTTAGCTGTTGCAGAGGCAGAATTGTTACGAAACAGACAATCATCTTTTGCTAACGCTGAAGATAAAGCAAAAATTATGAGTCTTGCTACCGAAGTTGGGCTTAAGAAAAAAGAATTAGAATATGCCAAAGACAGACTCGATTACATTATAATTAAAGCTGCAAGTAATGGGGTTGCAGTTATTGAAGATAAGAATGAGTGGCAGGGTAAACCTGTTGTAATCGGCGAAAAAATAATGATTATTGCTGAAACTTCAGATGTTCATTTCTCTATTTATTTACCAGTCAAAGACTCATTAGTAATTGCTCCAGACTCAAAAGTGAAGGTGTTTTTAGACATTGATCCTTTAAGTTCAATAGAAGCTAAAATTGATCGCACAGCATACAAACCAGAAATTACTCCTGAAGGGGTATTGGCCTACAAGGTGGTTGCTTCCTTAACAGAAGACTTAGAAAATAAACCAAGAATAGGCTTAAGAGGAACAGCAAGAATTTATGGCGATGAGGTAACAATTTTTTATTATTTATTTAGAACTCCAATTAATATTCTAAGGCAGTGGATAGGATATTAAATGTTGCTTCCATTTATAAGGCAGGATTTAAAAATTATTAATGGTAGCGCTAAAGAAGATGGCTCGCCATCCTGGCTACTATACGACTCCCTGAGACATAAATATTTTGTTCTTACCAAAACAACATTAATACTATTGAAAAATTGGGTTGGTGGAGAAAAAGTTGACGCATTAATCAAGAAAATTGAAGAGCTAAAATTAAATATTAAACAACGTGATATTGAAGATTTTATTCAATTTTTAGATACAAACAATTTAATTGTCCAAAATACTAGTGAGGGATCAAAAAAACTTGCAACACAATATAAATCGCAGAAAAAGCATTGGTTTTTAAAATTAATTCATGGTTATCTTTTTTTTAAGATTCCAATTTTTAAGCCTGATGATTTTTTAAAACAAACGTTGCCCATAGTAAGTAAGTTAGGTTCGAGATTAGTTAGAAATCTTATTTATATTCTAGGCCTAATAGGGATATTCTTAGTAATTCAAGAATATGAAAAATTTTGGAATACCTTTTCTTATTTTTATAACCTCAATGGACTAATTTTATTTGGAATTACTATTGTATTTGTGAAGGCCCTGCATGAATTAGGCCATGCTTATGTAGCTAAAAATTTTGGTTGTAACGTGTCAGCTATTGGCCTTGCAATGCTAGTTTTTTTTCCATTTTTATATACTGATACAACGGATGCGTGGAAGTTAAAAGATAACCGACAAAGACTGTTAATTAATTTTGCTGGCATGCTCACCGAGCTACATCTAGCACTAATTGCTACATTTATTTGGGCAATTGCTCCTGAGGGCATCATTCAAAGTGCTGCTTTTTTTATAGCTTCTGCCAGTTGGGTTTCCTCTCTGCTTATCAATATAAGTCCATTTATGCGATTTGATGGATATTATGTATTTTCAGACTTTTTAAAAGCTGACAATTTACAACCAAGAGCATTTGCACTTGGACGATGGCAAATTAGAGAGTGGATCTTTGGGTTTAATTTTGATCCACCAGAAATACTAGAGTCATCAAGGAAATGGGTTTTTATTATTTATGCATGGTCAACGTGGATTTATCGATTCTTCTTATTTATTGGAATAGCTCTTTTAGTTTATTATTTAGCATTTAAAGTTTTAGGAATTATTTTATTTCTCATTGAAATTATCTGGTTTATCGGTCTGCCTATATATCGTGAAGTAAAACAGTGGTGGCAATTAAAAACAGTAATTACTATGAATAAAACATTCATCAGATCAATTTTTATCTTTTTAATTTTCCTTGCCATCTTTTTTTATCCTTGGCGCAGTTCCATCACTATTCCAAGCGTATACGAAAGTGCTTACACTGTAGATATATATCCCTCTGAAGAGGCTGTGGTAGAAAAAGTCTTTATATCACCAAAACAATTTGTTAATAAAAATGACAATTTAATTAAACTTAATTCCCCCTTAATAACGAATGCTATACAGCAATCAAAAGATCGAATTGAACTTTTGGAATTAAGACTTAAACGAAGATTAAGTCTTCAATTTGAAATGGATGATCTCATAATTATAGAGAGCAATTTAGAAAAGGAAAAACAAATATTAAAAGGGTTAAAAGAAAAAGACTCAAAATTATTTATTAAAGCTAAAATTGAGGGGCAAATAAATGATCTACTGGATATTAGAAAAAATCAATGGGTTAGTAAAAATGAAAAAATATTTTCAATTGTAAATTTAGATCAGCATCAGGTAGTTGCGTTTGTAGCGGAAAATGATTTGTATAAAATAAATAAAACTATGCAAGCTCAATTCAAACCTAATAATAACGAATTTTCATACGTTGACCTGACCCTATCTTCAATTGACATGTCAGCGATTGAATATTTACCATATTTATCCCTTGCCTCAGTGCATGGTGGAAGTATTCCAGTCCGTGCTCTTGATGAGCAGAATAAATTGTATAAGCCAGAAAAAGCGCAGTATAAAGTCACATTTGAAACTAAAAATTCAGTGAATTCATTACAATGGCAAACACCTGGTAAAGTAAAATTATCAACAAATAGCTATAGTTTTTTTGATGCCATTTACAATAATGTCTCTAGAATTTTTATACGTGAAAGTGGTTTTTAGTCTGGACTAGTGTGCATAATGCAAGCAATATTTAGTAAGTCATGTAGGAATGTTAATCCGACATTACTAGCCATTTTTATTTCAGTTTTGCCTAATACTAGATCAGTTACATAAATATCATTATTTTCTTTTCTTAGTAAGTTTTTCTTAATCATTTTTCCAATCGAACGTCTAACAGTTTCTAAGGGAATGGCTGTCGACTCTGAAATCGAGCTAACATTAACTGGTCGAAGTATTTTTGCAGCATATAAATCAGACTGCTCGGATGCAAAGTCGGTTGTTTTATCGCCATAAAAAAATAATGCCGATGAAAGAATACAAGCTTCATTATATGTTACATAGTTACTGCTTTGTATATAGGTTAAAGATAGTAGATAGTACCAGTGTTGAATTGCTAAATTCTGGATATAATACAACTCAGACATATTTTTAAAATTTATTTTGGGTAATTGATGCTCATCTTTTAAAAAACCTTGAACTATTAAACTATCAATTAACGCCGACCAATTTTTAGAGATACGGTTCATGAAGTTTGTATTATATTTAAAAAAAAGTTTTTCTTTAAAAGCGGAGTCAAAGTTAAAGGCTAATCCTATATCCTTATCTTTATAAATTATACCAAGTTTTACCCATTGGTTAATCCATTTGCGAATAGTTTCTTTTGGTACTTTTGTATTATGGCTGATGGTAGCGATAGTATTTTTTTTATTATTAAGAACTGGAAACTGGAAATTAAGAATGGGATGATTTTTTAATTCATTTATTGGAAACTGAATGTTATTGAGTTCATCGTGATAGACTCTGTCAGAATGTTCTTTATGATAAATATAAGAATTTAAAATAGTAAAACTTATTGGGGGAAGAACCTGAGGTGCTGCTCGCAAACCAAAAGTTTCTTCAATATCTTCACCAAGACTGACAATGTTTAGAAAAAATTCACTAAAGCTAGACATGTGCTGTAAAAACATTTGGTGACCATTTTTTTTTGAAACGGTTGCAAGAATATTTTCGACCTCTGATAAATTTGCTGTTCCTAGCATAGCAAAAGTTTAATTGATAAAACCGAAATTGGGTATTTAGTTTATAAAAAAAACCGAAATTGGGTAGTTATTTAAAATAGTCTTTAATTTAGATGAAAAATTGAGGATATTTCAACGGCTGCATTTCTTGGTAATGAAGCACAGCCGACAGCAATTCTAGTATGCTTACCGTTATCGCCTAAGATTTTATAAAGCATATCTGATGCCCCATTAATAATTTCTGGGTGCTCCGTTAAATTAACATCTGAATTGACAAACCCTGAAACACTGAGGCAGCTGAGTTGTTCACAATTAGCATTATTGGTGGCTTCAATTAAAATTGACATAGTATTAATAATACAGATCTCAGCAGCTTTAGTTGCAAGTTTAACAGAAACTTCTGAGGGTACTTTACCGGTAATGATGCTCGGAGCATTTATATTGCCACTGGTCTCTTTACCTGGATTGACAATGGCATCCTTTGTCAGTGGAATTTGTCCAGAAATATAAATATGATTATTAACTATTTTATAAGGAACATAGTTACCAGCTGGCGCAACTGGATCAGGAACTTTAATATTTAATTCGATTAATTTATCTTTTAATTTCATTTTTTTAATTATACATTTTATTAGGTTACCTTATCATCTCTTTTATCATTAAGTACAGTAATTCGATTCATCTGTCGGTGATGTGGCATGTAATCACCAATAGCATAATGCATCGTGCACCTGTTATCCCAAATGGCTATGGTATTGGCCGACCATTTAAATCGTATTTGAAATTCAGGTTTATTCATAAAGTTAAATAAATAGGTAAGTAGATTATTAGAGTCTGTCATATTCATACCAACGATTTGGCTCGTGAAGCCTGGATTAATGTACAAAAGTTTATTTTTTGAAATAGGATGAACTTTAACCATAGGATGGATAGCATTACCAAATTTTTGAAAACCTTCATTAACATTTTGAGCAGATTTTTCGTTATCATCGTCAATAAAATTGTTTCTAAAGCTGCCCATGTCATGAACTGCTCTCAAGGTTTCTAAATATTTTTTGGTATCATCTGGGAGTGCCTCATAGATAGCAGATAATGAGCACCAAAGCGTATCTCCACCAGAGGGTGGAATTATTTTGCTATAAAGTATAGAGGCAAATGCTGGATCACTTTTGAATGTCACATCTGTATGCCACTCATCTGTATCTGGTGGATTATTGGCGTCATTTTCAAGTAATACAATTTCGGGAAAATCTTTCACGTGTGGGTACACAGGATGTGGTGGTTCGATTTCACCAAAGCTTTTCGCCAGGGCTATGTGATTTTTTGGCGAAATTTCTTGGTTTCGAAAAAAAATTACTTTGTAATCAATTAAATCTTGATAAATCTGATCTAGTTTTTCCTCACTTAAATCTTGAGATAAATCAATATTAGAAATTTCCGCACCAATTGTTGGTGTTATCTGTTCTAAATTATATTCACGCATTTTTTATTAAATTTATATAAAAATCCCTGCATTTCATAGTTTTATTATGACGTATAAATTCAATATATGATTGTAAAATTCTTTTTCATAAATTATTATGTTCATATCAAAGCGATACATAACTCACTGTTTATATACGGAAGCGGGATCGGTCGTCTTTTATTGAAAGTTTAATAAAAGAAGGAGAGAGTAATGGATTTTTCATATTTTTGTAATGCAACCAACTGGTCTAGCAAGCCATACAATGAAATTTTAAACGATGTACGTGAAATTTCACAATACCTAGATGAACAAAACACCTGGAATACAATTTGGTTTTCAGAGCACCATCTTCAGACAACCCAAGGTGGGGAAATGGAATGTATTCCAAACCCAATTCTATTATCAGCAGATATTGCTGCACGTACTAAAAATATTAGAATAGGTCAGGCTGCAAGTATTGCTACCTTCTGGAATCCTATTAGACTTGCAGAGGATATCGCTTTTCTTGACAACCTGGCAGATGGCAGAGTTGAAGCAGGATTAGGTCGAGGTGTATTTGGCAAAGAAGCTATACATATGAATATAGAAGCTGATTTAAAAGATCAGCCAAAAAATTTCAGACTATTTGTTGAAACTTTAGAAATTCTTAAAAAAGCTTGGACCGAAGATTATTTTTCTCATAAAGGTGAGTTTTATCAATACCCAGCACCTGATTTTAAATACAAACATCCAATGATACAAGAATCAGAGGACGTTATAGATCCTAAAACTGATATTCTTAAAAAAATTTCTCTAGTGCCAAAACCTCTACAAAAAAAGTTACCACTATGGCAGGTTGTAGACTCACCAAGCTCAATTGAGTTCGCTGCTAAAAATGATCTTGGTTGTTTAATGTGGCTTCCAACAGTAAAGTCCTTAAAATCTAGATTTGAAATTTACCAACATGCAAGATCAGAAGTTGAGCAACGAAATGTTCCACTAGGAGAAGGCATTTGTCTAGTTAGAGATGTATTCATCGCTGACAGCATGGAAGAAGCCAAAGAGCTAGCTGGTCAACATATTGTAGATTATATGTCATGGGTATGTGGTGGCGGTCGTGGTGTAAGTATTTTTGCTGATCCTGGTGAAGAGTTTCCCAAAACTGAAAATGTTTTAGAATTATTAGACTATGAATTTCTTCATCCAAGAAATTTATTAGTAGGTACCGCTGATTATGTCATTGAAAAAATACATGAGCTAAAATCTGAACTTAATCTTCAGCATTTAGCTGCTTGGAGTACACCCCCAGGTATGCCACATGAGATTTCGATGAAGTCTATCAAGCTGTTCAACGAAAAAGTCATCCCTCATTTTAAAGATAGTAATACGGAAATTAAGAAAGTTTCGTAATGTCAAAAAAAATGACTGGAGGTGAGGCAGTAGTCCAATCATTGATTGCTAATGAAGTAAAACTTGTTTCTGGTCTGATTGGTTCCTCCACTTTAGAAATACTCGATGCTTTATATGATGAAAAAAGCATTAACTACATAGGTTGTCGACATGAAAGCAATGGCTTAATAATGATGGATGCTTATGCTCGCTATACCAATAGCCCAGGAGTATTTCTTGCGGGACAAGCGGGACCTGGTGTTACTAACACCGTAACAGCAATGGCTAATGCAAAAGCTGCTTTCTCCCCAGTAGTTTCACTTGCTGGTGCAATCTCTTCCGATCACAAAGGTAAAGATGCTTTTCAGGAAGTAGATCAAGTTAGTATGATGCAAGCAGTTTCAAAAAAGGTTTTTGAAGTTCAACAAATAAATGAAATACCAGAAGTATTAAGTGATGCATTTAGTACTGCTATGTCTCCAAGAACAGGACCGGTTCATGTCGATTTGCCTAGAGACGTATTAGGCAAAAATGCTGAATTTACAAAACCAAATAAGTATCAAACAAGTCCATTACCTAATGCATTAGATACTTCTTTAAAACAAGCTTTTGAACTTTTAAGAGATGCTACAAAACCAGTAATACTAGCAGGTGGAGGTATTAAAAATAATGGTGACGAAGCAACTAAGCATTTATTAGCTTTGGCAGAAATTGTTAATGCACCTTGTGCTACTTCACCAGGTCATGGTGACTTAATTCCCTTCAACCATCCATTAAATGCCGGTTCTGCTGGACCTAGAGGTTCTGGAATAGGTACTCAACTTCTCAAGGAAGCGGATGTTATTCTAGTGCTTGGAAGTCGGTTAGGTTTTAATACTACATTTTATTCTTATGAAAATATTAATAAGAATGCTGCAATAATTCATTGTGAACTGGATGAAAATTCAATCGGAAGATATTTTCCAGTTGCGGTAGAAATATTTTGTGATGCTGTTGCAGTTTCTAAACAACTTTATCAAATGTTCAAGGATCATAAGGCTAAAGCAGAAGTAGCAGAATGGACTACTCAATTTCAAGAAAGTAGAAAAAAATATTTAGAAGCTAGAGATCATGATGCAGATGTAACTAGCGTACCAATCATGCCATCTGGTTTATTTAAACAATTAAGACAATCAATTCCAAAAGATGCAGCCGTTACATTAGATGCTGGAACTATGTGCTTACAACTAACAGATGCACTTAATTTTTACCAAACAAAAAGCTTATTCACCCCCCTAGACTTTGGTCTTGTAGGTTTTTCTTATCCTGCGGGGTTAGGTATCAAACTCGCTGCTCCAGAGCGACCAGTAATTTCTTTTCATGGTGACGGTGGGATGTCTATGGTTATTCCCGAACTATCAACTGCAATTGAAAATAATATTAATACTGTAACGTGTGTTATGAACAATGGTACTTGGGGAGCTGAAGCCGCCTATCAAAAGGATTTCTTTGACGGTCGATTTATTGGTGCACATATTACGACTCCTGAATTTGATAAGGTTGCTGAGCTATATGGGTGTAAAGGAATTAAGGTTGAAAAAGCTAATGAAATTGGAGATGCTATTCAAGCAGGATTAGAGGCTGAATGTCCAACAGTAATCGATGTTAAATGTTCTCCAGATGCTTTATATTCTTTCAGGCAAGACTCATTTAAACATAAAGTTAAACAGTAGGACTAAATTATGACACTTGAAATCAGGAAAATGTGTAAGTTTGTAGACACCACTTACATTGAAGATTTTAAAAAATGTGATGAGCCAGTAGAGTTAATTTCAGTTGCAGCGGTCATCACAAACCCTTGGGTTGATCAAGGCTATGTTGAAGACTTGAAGCCTGCAATCTTAGATATCGCCCCTCAACTTGGTGATTTTTTAGTTGGTGAACTATTAAGCGAAATAGGATCTCCTGATAAAGTTTTAGCTTATGGTAAGGCAAGTATGACAGGTATGCGTGGTAGTATTCAGCATGCAAGTGCTTTAATTCATACCCTGCATTTTGGTAATAAGTTTCGAGATGCTGTAGGAGGCACCTCTTATCTTTCTTTTACAAATGTCCGTGGGTTAGCCGCATCGAAAATGTCTATTCCAATGATGCATAAAACAGATCCTGGATTAAGACAGTTTTACTTAACTCACGAATTTACGATTCATGATGCACCTGGTCCCGCAGAGTTAGTTATTGCAATAGGCGCAAGTACAACTCCACAAGCTCATCATCGTATCGGAAATCGTTATGAAGATGAAAAGGAAATGGGACTAAAGTAATTCATGTCATTTCATGAAGGTCTTGATGATCTAGGAACATATTATCAAATTCGTAAAGTAGACGGCACAACCCCTATTCTTTTTATTCATGGAGTTGGTCTTGATCATAGCATGTGGTCACCACAGACTGATTTTTTTAAAAATCAAACCACGATTGTTTACGATCTAATTGGTCATGGATATTCAACATGCACTCAACATGAAGTTAATTTTGAAGATTTTTCCCGTCAAATTGAAAGCTTGTTGCAAATTTTAAGAATTCAAAAAGTTATCATCATCGGTTTCAGTTTGGGAGGATTAATTGCAGCTCATTTTTCTTCAACTAGAAAGCACTATGCCTTAAAAACAGTTTTGTTTGGAACTATTTTTAATCGAACGGATGAGCAACAAAAAAAAGCTGTAGAACGATTTATCAATGTTAAAGAAACATATCTAAATGCTCCACAACAATTAGACCGCTGGTTCAACCAAGATTACTTATCAAGTCATCCTGATATAGCAGAAAAAATTACAAATATATTAAACAATAATAATCATGATGATTTTTTAAAATCATATAAATTATTTGCGCATTTTGAGGATAAGTTAATTGAATTTAAGCAAATTGAGGCTGAAACTCTTGTGTGTACAGCTAAAGGAGATGTAGGATCAACTCCTGATATGACCAATCAATTAGGCGAGATTATTAGTAATAGCAAAGTTATTATTTTTGATAAGGGAAAACACATGGTTGGAATTGAATGTGCTGAGGAAGTGAATAAAGTGTTTAGTAATTTTATTGAAGGAAAATAATGAGCTTAATTGATTACGAAATGTATATTGACGGAAGTTTTGTCAATTCTGAAAATAATCACCGATTTGAAAGTTTAAATCCGGAAGATAATAAACCTTGGGCAACATTTCCTGATGCCTCAGAAAATGATGTTGAGCGTTCGGTTCAATCTGCAAAAACAGCTTTTAAAAATGGTTGGTCAAAAACGTCTGTTGCTGAAAGAGCAAAATATTTAAGAGCGATTGGCGATAAGATGTTTGAAAATGCTGAGTTACTTGGCCGGGCTGAGTCCATTGATAGCGGCAAACTGCTGAAAGAAACAAAATTTCAATCGGAATACATGAAGGAGTATTTTTATTATTATGCTGACTTAGCAGAAAGTATGAATAATGAAATAGCCATTTCAAATATTGATAAACCTAATATGGAAGTGGTTGAGATCAGAGAACCAATAGGTGTGATTGCATGCATTATACCTTGGAACTCGCAAATGTTTTTAATGGCAACAAAAGTAGCCCCAGCTTTAGCTGCTGGTAATACGGTTGTTATAAAATCATCAGAATTAGCTCCAGCACCATTAATCGAATTTGCAAAATTAGTCCATGATACTGGTCTGCCCAAAGGTGTAATTAATATTATAAGTGGTGGCGCTGATGTTGGTCGGCTTTTGACATCACATAAAGACATTGGAAAAATATTATTCACGGGAGGAACTGCAACAGCTTCCCATGTAATAAGAAATTCAGCAGAAAATTATGCATCACTCACATTAGAATTAGGAGGAAAGTCTCCTGTTATTGTCTTTGATGATGCAGATACTGAAAATGCATTAAACAATATTACTACAGCAATTTTTTCTGGAAACGGTTGTAGCTGTATTGCAGGATCTGTTTTAGTATTACAGGATACAATCTATGATACATTCCTTGCGCAGTTAACGGAGCGAGCAAAAAAAATAAAGTTAGGTTCACCATTAAATGACGATTCACAAATGGGCCCATTAAATAATGACAAACAAGTAGAGTTTATTGAAAAAAATATAAAGTTATCGGTTGAACAAGGCGCAAAAGTTATTTGTGGAGGTACAAAAGCTCCTGAGTTCAAGGATGGTTGTTATTTCTTGCCAACAATTATTGAATGTTCAGATCGAACAATTAGTACAGCTAATACTGAGCTCTTTGGACCAATTCTTTCTGTGATTAAATTTAAAACTGAAGAAGAAGCCTTAAAAATTGCCAATGATAATGACTATGGATTGTCATCTGGAGTGTTTTCAGAAGATCCAGAAAAATGTGATCGAGTGAGCAAAGAACTTGATGCTGGAATTTGTTTTAAAAACTGCTATCGATTTATTTCCTATGCCGCAAGCTTTGGGGGACGAAAAAATAGTGGCTATGGACGAGAAAGTGGCGCAGACGCTATTGCTGACATGCAAATAAAAAAAACAATTTGGACATCAAACTCTAGAGTAACTGAAGATCCTTTTAAAATAAGATAAGTTTAAAGCGAAAAATTCTTTGAATTCTTTTTTAGGTCATCTGTGACATGTTTCCACTTTAATATCATTGAGTTTAAAACTATGTCCCGGTCCTGAATTTTTAGCTCATCTGCAATTGGTGCAAAACGATATAGTGTTTCAGAACTATTTTTAAAAGGTTCATTCGTAAAGTACTTATCAATGTCCATTGCATTGAGTCTGCCTTTAAAATGTTCAATTGCCTTTAGTTTTTTATCTTCAGGTAATTTTAAATCCTGATCAGTGGAAATAATATTGGCAAATATATCTTCCATATAACCTTTAATAAATATCCCCCTCTCAGCAGACATGTATGAGGTGGTATATAAGGCAAAATCTTCAAGTGCCGCTATGTATATTTCGACTTTAGCCATGTTTACTGATGCAAGAAATTGCTCGTCATTAAAGTGTGATACGTATCTGCTACCGATTCGAGTTTTAAGGTAGCCAAACAATGTTGCTTGTGAAATATAAGCAGATTGCTGCTGCATAAATCTTGATAGATCGGTTGTGGATGAAATTGTTTTAACTTTAAATAAGGCGGTTTTAAAAGGAACTAAAAACCTTATGTAGTCTAAAAAATCTGCTATAGCTACTTTAAGTTTTTCTCTCATACTGTTGATAAATCAATAAATTTTAGTAGTAATTTGTTATGGTATTTTAGCACTAATCAGCTACCATTTTATATTAAATAATAATTAAGGGGAGTTAATTATGGATAATAGAGCTCAGCATTGGGCCGACACCAAGAAACTAATGTTTAAAACATTAGGTATTTGGTTTGTCTTCTCAATACTAATTCATTTATTTGCTGGTGCCCTCAATGGATCAAGCTTTCTAGGCTTTCCATTAGGATATTACATGGCTGCTCAGGGATCGTTGATAGTATTTGTCATTACGATTTTTTGGTCTACCACGCAGCAAGAAAAAATAGATGAAAAGCACGGTGTTGCCGAGGAGGATCAGTAAATGTTTAAAGGAAATTTCATAGACAATTTACCGAAAATCTACGGTCTTTATACCGGTGGTTTTTTTATATTTGTTATACTTATGGCAATACTCGAGCAAGCTGGAGTATCTGCTTCAACAATAGGGATACTATTTGTTGCATTTACTATTGTAATATATGCAGCAATTGGGTTTTTATCCCGAACAATGCAGACTGATGCATACTATGTGGCTGGTCGCGAAGTGCCAACTGTGTTCAACGGTATGGCTACGGCAGCAGACTGGATGTCAGGAGCTTCGTTTGTGGCAATGGCTGGAGGAATTTTCTTCGGTGGTCACAGCTACCTCGCATTTCTAGTTGGATGGACCGGTGGTTACGTACTTGTATCTTCATTAATGGCGCCGTACTTACGTAAATTTGGTTGTTACACAGTTCCTGATTTCATTGGAACACGTTATGGTGGAAATACAGCTAGGTTTTTAGCTGTTGTTGTACTTGTGTTAGCTTCATTTACTTACGTGACTGCACAGATTAATGCAACTGGTACGATCGCTGCGCGTGCACTTCAAATTCCATTTGAAATTGGAGTTTGGTTTGGACTACTTGGAATTTTACTTTGCTCAATGCTTGGTGGAATGAGAGCGGTAACATGGACGCAAGTTGCTCAGTATATTGTTTTGATTATTGCATATTTACTGCCTGTGTTTTGGATGAGTAATGCTTTAGACTTTGGTTTAATTCCTCAGTTCTCTTATGGAGCTGCAGTTGAAAGAATTAGTGAACTAGAGAAAATGCATGGTTTAGGTACAGCAGCAACAGAGTCATTTGCTGGTCTGAGAATTCTGTCAACTCCACACTCTGATGTGGCTGCGGGTGGAATGGCATCTTGGAAATTTATTTCATTAGCTTTATGTATGATGTTAGGAACTTGTTCTCTACCACATATTTTAATGAGATACTTTACTACGCCTTCAGTTAAAGCAGCTCGTAAATCAGTCGCATGGTCTTTACTATTTATTTTCTTGTTGTATTTTACAGCGCCGGCATTAGCGACGCTTTCAAAAATACAAATGTTAGATCCAAATCTAGCTACGGGAATAATTGGCAAGGCTTTCTCAGAAGTTCAATCACTTGATTGGATTCAAAACTGGTCAAACGTTGGAATGTTAGCGATTTCTGACAGTAACGGTGATGGAATACTCCAATTGAATGAGTTCTTTATGAGAGCTGATATCGTTGTGTTAGCAACACCAGAGATTGCTGGATTACCTTATGTAATCTCAGGACTAGTTGCTGCCGGTGGTATGGCTGCCGCGATGAGTACAGCAGATGGATTGCTTCTAGCAATTTCAAACAGCTTAAGTCATGACATGTACTACAAAATTATCGATCCTTCAGCAGACACAAGAAAACGATTAATCGTTGCGCGTGTTCTATTGATCGCAATTGGTGCCGCAGGTGCCTTTGTTGCTTCAATGAAGTTGACGAGTATTTTGGGTGCAGTGGCATGGGCATTTGATTTTGCAATGTCAGGCTTATTCTTCCCAATTGTTCTTGGAATATGGTGGAAGCGAGCAAATCGACAAGGTGCAATAGCCGGAATGTTCTTCGGATTAGTTAGTGGAACCGCATACTTATACTATGTTGGACCTAAGTTTATGGCAATGGAGCCATGGTTAGGTATTGACCACTTACGATTTGGAATCATCGGTGCGTCTGTCAGTCTGGTAGCTATGGTTGTCGTAACATTGATGACTGAAGAGCCAGATGAGGCAACTCAAAAAATGGTTGATGATCTTCGCGTTCCAGCGGGTGATACAATCATTGCTCAAAAATAATAGTTAACTCTAAATAACCAAGGGTGGATTTATATCCACCCTTGAGTTAACATCATTGCATGCATATCAGCATACTAATCATAGACTATATACTTGGTGTTATTATGTGGACTCTGATCGGCAGATCAGCAATGAATATATTTCTTCCTGAGAATTCATCTTTCTTTTTCATGCGAGTATTTGTTAAATATACAAACCCTGTAATAAAACTATTTAAATATGTAACGCCAAGTTTTATTGTTCAGCCACTTGTACCGCTATTTATTGCCTGGTTTTTCTATATGTTTAGATTCTATTTCATGCCTTATGTATTGGGTTATTCTGTTATGGGTATGCTATCTTTTCCTTTAGAAAGTGAAATTGCCGGCATGATCTATCAACTATTTAATTAGTTCTTTACTTAGGACTGAACAAACCTATATTCATGCTACAATTATGACGGATAAATTAATTTCAATTCAAAACTTATCTAAAACCTACAATGATAGTTTTCAGGCTTTAAAAAATGTAAGTCTCGACATTAATAAAGGTGAAATATTTGCACTCTTAGGACCAAATGGTGCGGGTAAAACTACTTTAATTAATATTATATGTGGCTTAGTCAGACCATCTTCAGGATCTGTTATGGTCAATGGCGCGGATATCATAAAAGATTATAAAATAACAAGATCTCAAATTGGATTGGTTCCTCAAGAGCTAACGCTAGAGCAGTTTGAGACTGTTTTCCAGAATGTTTCATACACGCGAGGTCTTTATGGTAAATCTGGAAATCCAACTTATATTGAAAAAGTTCTTAGAGATTTAAGTTTATGGGATAAAAAGAAAACTAGACTTGGACAGCTTTCAGGAGGTATGAAACGAAGAGTCCTGATTGCTAAAGCATTGTCACATGAACCTTCTGTATTATTTCTCGATGAGCCTACCGCTGGCGTAGATGTTGAGTTAAGACAAGATATGTGGCGTATTGTTGAAAATTTGCGACAAACTGGAGTAACTATAATTTTAACAACACACTATATTGAAGAGGCTGAAGCTATAGCTGATCGAGTTGGGGTTATTGATAACGGTGAAATGATAGTAGTTGACGAAAAAGACGCTTTAATTAGTAAAATGGGTCAGAAAAAATTGATAATCCAGCTGCATGAAAAAGTTACAAATTTACCTGAAGAATTATCGAGTTATGAATTAGAATTAGCAGCAGATGGCTTATCATTATCATATTCTTATGATGCTAAATCTAGCCAAACTGGAATTACTAATTTGTTACAAAAAATTAAAGATTCAGGTATGAAATTAAGCGATTTAAAAACTGAGCAAGGAACGCTGGAAGACATATTTGTGAGTCTTGTTAATAAGGAAAAGAAATGAACTACTACGCAATAAAAGCAATCTACTTACATGAAATGGATAGGCTCTGGCGAACTTTATTTCAAAGTATTTTATCCCCGGTTGTCTCAACTTCGTTATATTTTATTGTTTTTGGCTCTGTTATTGGTGGCATGGTGCCACAGGTTGATGGTGTAAGTTATGGCTCTTTTATTGTTCCAGGACTATTAATGTTAACTTTGCTTACTCAAAGCCTATCAAATAGTTCATTTGGAATTTACATGCCAAAATTTGCAGGCTCAATTTATGAAATCCTAGCAGCGCCCATTTCATCATTTGAAATTGTAATTGGATTTGTAGGGGCAAGTGCAACCAAGTCATTAATTGTTGGAACTATAATTTTAATTACAGCAACTTTTTTTGCAGAGGTAAGAATAGATCATCCTTTTGTAATGGTCTTTTTGCTAGTACTTACTTGTTTTACTTTTAGTTTATTTGGTTTTTTAATAGGAGTCTTAAGTGAAAATTTTGAACAATTACAAGTCATACCATTAATTGTTGTAACGCCTCTCGTTTTTTTAGGAGGAAGCCTTTATTCAATAGAAATGTTACCAGAATTTTGGCAGCAAATATCTTACTTTAATCCTGTAGTATATTTAATTAATGGTATGCGGTGGGCTTTCTATGGTGTTTCAGATATTAATATTTGGATTAGCGTTGTCTCAATGTTAGGCTTTCTCTCAATCTGTATTGTTGCGGCAATGATAATTTTAACCAAAGGCTATCGAATTAAAAGCTGACGGGACATGAACTTTTATGTCTAAAGAAAAAAATATCCAACTCATTAAAAAACTCCATCACATTTGGAATACTGGTGACATAAATTTAGTTTCAGAGGTTTATTCAGAAAATATAATAGTAAATTGGGCACGAGGATGGGCCCCCCCATCAAAAGGATTGAAAGAAGTTGAACAGACTATTTTAAAAACAAGGAGTGTATTTCATAATTGGAATGAAGAGATTTTAGATTTAGTTGTCGATGATGACAAAGTTACCTCAAGATATATCTCTACAGGTGTGCACAAAGAGGAGTATTTAGGCGTTCCCGCCTCAGGAAAAAACATAGAATTCCAGGAAATTTCAATATATCTTATTAGGGATAATAAAGTATTGGAGCAATGGTGCTTGGGCGATGATTTGCATTTATTATCACAAATAAAACATTAATAATAATGGCAAACAGCAATAACTTAGAGCAATCTGTTCAATCTTTACCACTGCAAAGTTATTATAATTCTGAAAACTTTAATGATGAATTAAAAGCTATATGGCAGAAAGAATGGATTTACACTTGTCATGAGAAGTCGATTAAAGATCCACTAGATTTTATTACTTTAAAAATTTCAAACTATAATATTGTCATTCTAAGAGATAAAAATAATCAAATTGTTGCCTACCTCAATACTTGTCGTCATAGAGGCTCAATTTTATGTGAGGAAGAATCAGGTAAACTTAAAAATAATTTACTTGTCTGTAAATACCATCAATGGTCATACAACGCTTCAAACGGAAACCTGGTAAGAACATCCTCTTTTGAAGTTCCAAGCAATTTTAACCCAGAGGAACATGCCTTGGAAAAGGTGCAATTGAAACTATGGAATGGTTTAGTATTTGTAAATTTAGACAATGAGGCAAAATGGAATACAGAGTCCATGTTTCAAGATTATGATGAAATAATTAATGAAGTTGGATTAGAAGACTTTGAAGTAGGGCATTCATGGGAAAAAACAATTAATTGTAATTGGAAAATTTTTTGGGAAAATTATTCTGAGTGCTTACATTGTCCTAATATACATCCCGAGTTATCAGAGCTTGTGCCAGTATATGGTAGAAGAATAATGGATATTAAAGATTCCCCAGATTGGGAGAAATTTATAGAAACCCCTGATCCCAAATATCAAGGAGGCTTAAAGAAAGGTGCTGAAACATGGTCATTAGATGGAAGCGCCCAAGGCAACATAATTAAAGCGTTGCAGGGTACTAATGATTTTCCGGGACACATCTACCTAACAAACTGGCCATCAATGTTTATGGCGATATTTATTGATCACATAAGAATTGTACGTGTAACCCCAATAAACGAAAAAACTATGTCACTCAGTGTTGATTGGTTTTTTGAATCTGAAACATTAAATGATCCAAATTATGATAAAAAAAATGTAGTAGATTTTGCCACATTAGTTATGGGTCAAGATGGTGATGCTTGTGAGTTAAATCAAAAAGGTGTTTATAATCCTACCTCTAAACCTGGCACCTTAATGCCTGAAGAATATGAATTAAAAAGATTCCATGATTGGCTAAGACAAAAAGTTAATTATGTATAAATTCTTTTGACTAAATCTTTTCCAATAATTTTTATACTACTCTGGTCTAGTGCATTTATTACTATTAAACCCATAAGTGCAGATGCCTCTCCATTTGCTGCTTTAGCATTTAGATTTTTTTTTGTCGCAATAGGGTTTGCAATATATAGTCTTGCAACTAACGAACAACTCTACGCTGAAATAGATAAAATTTTTAAAGCTATGATAAGTGGTATTTTATTTCATGGTATTTATTTAGGTGGTGTATTTTATGCAATATCAATAGGTTTCCCAGTTGGCGTAACTGCTTTGATTGTTTGCCTTCAACCCATACTAACATCGGTATTAGCTGGACCAATATTAAATGAATATATTTCACGTCGACAGTGGATTGGGATATTTTTAGGTTTTTTTGGTACGGTTCTTGTGCTTGGTTATGATGTTGGAACCGATTTATCAATTATTGGAACATTGGCTTCATTTATAGCTTTAGCTGCATTTTCTTTTGCAACGCTTTGGCAAAAAAAAGTTAGTGAAGATTTGCCATTGTCAGTGAGTAATGCATATCAAGCACTTAGCGCAAGTTGTTTTCATATTATTCTAGCAATTCTAATAGAAGATTGGTTCATAAATTATTCTAGTAGCTTTCTAATGGCAATGAGTTGGCAAATTTTTGCTGTATCTTTTGGAGCATTTACTATTTTGATGTACTTGATTAAAACTGGTTCAGCTAGTAAGACGGCTTCATTATTTTTCTTAATAACACCAGTATCAGTCTTTATGGCTTGGATTTTTCTAAATGAAGTCATTACTTTGCAAGACTTTATTGGACTTAGCGTTGCAACAATTGGAGTATATATTGTTACTCAGATTGATGATAATGATAGAAATGTGGGAGTATAAATAATGACAACTGTTTTAAAAAACAAATATGCAGAAACAGGATTTCCAAATGATCCAATTCTTTTAGATCCAAAAATGATCGTTAGAACTGACGTCGAAGCTGTAAAAGTAGTTGTTGATGCATGTCTTAAGCCAGAAAAGTCACCACTAATAAAATCAAACCTAGCTGAAAATATTGGTATCCACTCTTTGTGGTTTAAGGATGAGAGAAATAGAATGAATATGGGAAGCTTTAAAGCAATAGGAGCCACCTACGTGTTAGCAAGAGAGGCATCTGAAAAAGTTGGACTTAATGCCTCTGAAGATGATCTTAAAAAATCACTTGAAGGGCGAACTTATGTTACAGCGAGTGCGGGCAATCATGGCTTATCATTAGCAAATGGCGCGAGACTATTTGGAGCTAAGGCTATTATCTATCTCTCAAAAACTGTACCCACTGAATTTGCTGAATTTATAAAAACTTATGGTGCCGATGTAGTTGTAGCTGGAGAAAATTATGAAGCAAGTATGGCAGCAGCAGCAGAAGCTGCCACCCAAAATAACTGGACACTTTTATCTGATTCAACTTGGGAAAATTATTCAGCAGGAGTTGATGTTATGGCGGGTTATTTGATCATGGCATCAGAAGCTTTCGAAGAATGCCCAGTAACACCAACTCATATTTTTCTACAAGCTGGCATCGGCGGATTCCCCGCATCTGTTGCAGCTTTTGCCAGAAGATATTATGGAAATGAGCCTAAAATTATAATTGTAGAACCTACCGAAGCTCCTGTAATTCAAGCATCAATTGCTGCAGGTAAGGCCGTGGAGGTAAAAGGGGAAGTATCCATAATGGGTCGATTAGATTGTAAGGTGCCCTCATTAGCTGCATTGTCATCATTAGCAAGCACAGCTAATTATTGCATGACCATTACAGATCAAGAATCTACAGATTGTTTAACTGAACTATCAAATAATGGCTTAGCTACATCTGAATCAGGTGGGGCTGGATATGCCGCATTAAAAAAAGCAATGAAAAATCATGATTGTGAACTTTCCTCTGATAGTAAAGTCATGTTAATATTAACTGAAAAAGAAACTGATTAGTTTTATATGCTTACAAAAAAATATGAAAATGAACTAAAACAGTGGCGTCATGATTTTCATGCGAATCCAGAATTAAATTTTGATGTTAATGAAACAGCAGCAAAGGTTGCAACATTATTAAATGAATTTGGATTAGAGGTACATACAGGCATTGGTGGAACTGGAGTAGTTGGTGTCTTAAAGAAAGGCAGTAGCGATAAAAGTATTGGAATAAGAGCAGATATGGATGCTTTGCCAATTACTGAGCTAAATGATTTTACATATAAATCAAAAAATGAAGGTAAAATGCATGCTTGTGGACATGATGGTCATACCACAATGGCTTTAGGTGCCGCCAAATATTTAGCAGAAAATGGATCATTCGATGGTACTGCTTATTTTATATTTCAACCTGATGAAGAGGCAACAGAAGGAGCGCAAGCCATGATAGACGACGGCTTGTTTGATAAATTCAAAATTGATGAGGTTTATGCATTTCATAATTTGCCTGGCCTACCAACGGGAAATTTTGCAAGTCGAGCTGGAGCTATAACGGGCAGTGAAAGCTTATTTGAAATAAAATTATTTGGAAGAGGTGGACACTCAGCTTTGCCACATATGGGAGTAGATACAATAACAGTAGGTACACAAATAATTACTGCTTTACAGTCAATCGTTTCAAGAAAAATTAATCCTGCATTAAATGGAGTAGTTTCAGTTACAGAATTTAAATCTAATGGTATGAAGAATGTTTTACCTGGTGAGTCTATTATTTTAGGAGATACAAGAGCCTTATCTCCAGAAGCAAATAAAACTATTGAGGAAAGTATGAAACAAATTGTAGAGGGTATTGCAAAAGCTCATAACATTGAATTTTCTTTTTCTTATAATGTACAAACTCAAATGACTATCAATACATCAACTCAGGTTCAAACTGCAATTGATGTTGCAAAAAACCTTGTCGGTAATGAGTTAGTTGATGGAGATTGTGAGCCAAAATTATTTTCTGAAGATTTTGCACAAATGTTATCAGTCAAACCTGGCTGTTATATGCTAATTGGAAATGGTACTGAGGGCAGCAATGGCAAATCATTGCATAGCGCTGACTATGATTTTAATGATGAGCTTTTAGTTATTGGCTCTTCTTTTTGGTCTGAGCTAGTAACTAAACAGCTATCTTAATGTCCGAGTTCAACATTAATGATGTTCAGTTTGATAGTGGTCGCAATAATAGGGCTAATCTAGGCTTTATTTTACTTTCCACAGACTTAGCTTGTGAAATAGACACCTATAGAATGGCACCTAAGGGAGTAGGCGTGAGCTTTACGAGATTACATACTGATGATTACACAACCAATGAAACTCTTGCAAAACATATTGATCAAATGGCTGATGCGGCATCAAGAATTCAACCTGAAATTAAACCAGATGTAATTAGTTACTGTTGCACTTCAGGTTCAATTGTTATTGGGGAAGATAAAGTTTGTGCAGAAATTAGGCGTGGCGCACCATATGCTACTGCTATGACTCTAGTATCAGGTGTTGTTGCAGCTTTAAATCAGCTAGAAGCAAAAAAGATTGTAATTGGTACACCTTATTTAGATGAAATTAACATAGTTGAAAAAAATTTTTTTGAGAATAAAGGCTTTGACGTTTTAGACATTCAAGGGCTCAATCTTGGTAATGGAATTGAGTTTGGCAAAATTACTTCAGACTATATAAAAGACTTTGCTTTAAGTATTGACCAAAAAGAAGCAGAGGTAATTTTTCTAAGTTGTAGTGGTATTAGATCACTTGATATAATTGAGGAGGTAGAGGCTACAACAGGAAAACCAGTAATTACCAGTAATCAAGCACAGATGTGGTATGCTTTGAGGACAGCTGGAGTAAATGATAAGTTAAGTGGTTTTGGAAGAATTTTTAATTCTTAACGTCGATTGGAAAAGAAAGCAAAATATACAGCAACTAAAACTACAACGGGAACGATCATTAAAAGTATCAGTGGATCTTCAGTAACAATTTGATGAATATTTGGCATAAGAAATTATAACAGACTTTAATAAAAAAAAATTTAAAATTAAGCATTAGTATATGAAAAACTTTTCACATGAAGAATACAGCCTAAGGGTTAAAAAAACACTTGATTCTATGGCAAGTAAAAATATTGATACTTTACTAGTCGCAGATCCAGCTAATATTTATTATTTATGTGGTTTTGATGCTTGGTCTTTTTATATGCCACAAACTATGATTATAAGCTCAAAACTGGATGAGCCAATTTGTTTTGTACGCCAAATGGACGTAGGTGGGGCATATATTCAAACTTATTTGAAAGATGAAAATATTATTGCTTACCCAGAAAAGCTAGTTCATATGCCACCGCGCCATCCCTATGAGTATTTAGTTGAAGTTATAAAAGATAAAAAACTTGATACCGGTGTAATTGCTGTTGAAATGGATGCACATTATTTCACAGCAACCTGTTATTCAAAATTAGTTGATGGCTTGAGTAATTGTAAATTGATTGATAGTGGTTTTTTAGTTAATTGGGTACGATTTATAAAATCCGATAAAGAGATTGAGTATATGCATCAAGCAGCAAGAAATGTTGAAGTCGGCATGCAGGCGGCAATTGATCATATCAATGTTGGCACACGACAGTGTGATGCAGCTGCGGCTATATATGGAGGATTAATCAAAGGCATGGAGGGTTTCGGTGGTGATTATCCAAGTATCGCCCCTATGCTTCCCACCGGACAAGGGACTTCAGCAGCGCATTTGACTTGGAGCAATGAATTATTTAAAGAAAATGAAGCTACTGTAATTGAAATTTCCGGGGCATATAAAAGATATCACTGTCCCATGGCAAGAACAGTATTTTTAGGTAAAGAAGATCAAGAAAAATTAGATGTGATGAATAAAACTATAGAGGCACTTGAAGAAGGCAAGGCAGCCATTAAGGCTGGTGTAACTGCCGACAGCGTCGCCAAAAGATTTTGGAAGGTACTTGACAAATACAACATTAAAAAAGACTCGAGAACTGGTTATTCAATTGGTGCTGGCTTTCCACCTGACTGGGGTGAGAGAACTCTAAATATTTCAAAAGATGATCCCACTATTTTAGAAACTAACTGTACCTTTCATATGATTGCAGTGATGCAAATGGGTGACTGGGGTGTAGAAGCTAGTGATGCAATTAGAGTTACTGATAAGGGCTTTGAAGTCTTGTCTAATTTTTCAAAGGAACTGGTATTTAAAAATTGATTTGGTTAAACAAGGTTTCTGGGTTTGCCTAAATAAAATTCATTAATATTAAGTATCAATTGATCCATAGATGCTTTAAGTGCCTCTTCAGAAGCCCATGCAGTATGTGGCGTCCAAACAAAATTACTATAGTTAATTATTTGATAGTAGGGGTGACTTTTTTTTGGTGGTTCGGCCGTAGTTACATCTATACCTGCACCAGCAATTATTTTTTTCTTAAGGGCAGTGACTAAATCTATTTCATTGATAATACCACCACGAGCAGTATTTATAATTACTGAACTGGTTTTCATTATATCAAGTTCTTTTGCAGCAATAAGGTCTTTAGTATTTTTATTAAGAGGGCAGTGTAATGAAATTATATCCTGTCGCTTTAAAAATTTATGTAGCTGAGTTTTTTTTAAATTTTGTGCTGAAATAAATTCAACTTTCATATTAAAAGCTCGAGCAAGTTTGGCGACTTGTTTACCTATTGAACCTTTACCAATAATACCAATTTTTTTACCATGCAGATTAAAAACTCGACGATTAACCATGGTAAAAATCTTTTGTTTTTGCCACAGACCTGAAGCAATGTCTTCCTCTAAACCCTTGATTTGCCTTAATATTATGAGCAATAGCGCAAACGTATGTTCAGCTACTGTGGTAGAGGCATAGTTTCTTAGGTTACAAACCTTAATGTTATTTTTGTGACAATATTCAAGGTCAATAATATTTGTTCCAGTTGCTGTTAAAGCGATTAACTCTAATTTTTTTGCATATATTAATTCTTTTGGACCTAGATCAACTTTATTATTAACAATGATACGCGCATTTTTAATTCTATTAATAACTTCCGATGGTGAAGTTGTTTTATAATTTTTCCAAGTGTGTGGAAATTTTATCTTATTGAACTTTAAGTGATCAGGAAAAGTTGAGCTATCAAGAAAAACAATATTTTTTTTCACTCAATTAACCTAATACACCAGCAGTCAGCAAAGACTCTTTAATTTCATCTAAGATCAATGGATCATCAATTGTAGGTGGTAAATTAAATTCCTCCTGATCAGCAATTTTGCGCATAGTGCCTCTTAAGACTTTTCCCGATCGTGTTTTGGGTAGTCTTTTAAGTACAATAGTTTTTTTATAAGCCGCAACAGGACCAAGTTGTTCCCTTATCATTTTAACACATTCATGTGTGATATCAGTTTCAGCTTTTGTAGTTCCATTTTTTAAAATTATAAAACCTAATGGTAATTGACCTTTAAGTTTATCAGCAACACCAACCACTGCACATTCAGCAACATCTGGATGTTCAGATAAAACTTCCTCCATTGCGCCAGTTGAAAGTCTGTGTCCAGCAACATTAATAATGTCATCCGTGCGTGACATAATCCATACATCACCCTCTTCATCGATATAGCCAGCATCGTAGGTCTGATAATAGCCAGGATAGTTGCTCATATAATTTTCTTTATATCGTTCATCGGCATTCCATAATGTTGGAAAAGTGCCTGGGGGCAATGGTAATTCAACAACTACATCACCCATTTCACCTGCTTTACATTCAGAGCCGTCATCTTGTAATACTTTCACATTGTAGCCAGGTACGGGTTTACCAGCAGAACCATATTTTGTTGGAAATAAACCTAAACCAGCACAATTAGCAGTAATCGCCCAACTAGTTTCTGTCTGCCACCAATGGTCAATGACAGGTTTATGCAATAGATTTTCTGCCCATTTAATTGTATCTGGGTCTGCTCTTTCTCCAGCTAAGAAAAGTGATTCAAAAGCTGATAAATCATATTTTTTGAAAAATTCACCATCTGGATCTTCCTTCTTAATTGCTCTAAAGGCAGTAGGTGCAGTAAAGAGAGATTTAACTTTGTACTCTGAAATAATTCGCCAAAATTCACCTGCATCAGGGGTACCTACAGGCTTACCTTCAAACAAAACTGTCGTGCAACCATGAAATAATGGGGCATAAACTATATAAGAATGACCAACAATCCATCCGATATCACTGGCTGACCACCACACATCCCCTGGATTAATATTATAAACATTTTTCATAGTCCATTTTAAAGCAACTACATGACCACCAATGTCTCTAACAATGCCTTTCGGTGTACCAGTTGTACCTGATGTGTAGAGAATATAAGCTGGATCATTCGCATCCATAATTTCACAATCCGCAGGCACAACATCTTTAATAAACTCATTCCAGTCAATTTGATTTTCGGCTAACTCAACTTCTTTTTGTTCACGTCGAAAAAATATTGAAGCCAGTGGTTTATGTTTTGCAATATTAATTGCTTCATTAATAAGGGGTTGGTATTCGACAATTCGTCCAGGCTCTATTCCGCATGATGCGGTAAGTATTAATTTTGCTTTTGAGTCATCAATACGATTTGCAAGTTCATTTGCAGCAAAGCCACCAAAGACTACCGAGTGTACTGCACCAATTCTAGCACAAGCAAGAATAGCCATGACTGCTTCAGGTATCATCGGCATATAAATGATTACTCGGTCACCTTTTTCAACACCTTGTTTTTTCAAGCCACCTGCAATTTCAGCTACCCGATCTCTCAAAACCGAGTACGTATAGAAATTTTTATTTCCAGTTATGGGGCTATCGTAAATTAATGCAAGTCGTTCGCCGTTGCCTTCGTCAATGTGTCTATCTAAAGCATTATAACATGTATTAATTTTGCCATTTTTGTACCACTTGTAAAAAGGTGGACCATCTGTATGTAGTACTTTTTCATACGGCTCATACCAAATGACATCTTTGGCAACTTCATCCCAAAACTCTTCTTTGCTCTTAATAGACTGGTTAAATGTATCTAAATATTTATTCATAATTTTTATCAATAAAACCATAGGCTTAATCGATAAGCAAATAAAATATAATTCTTATATAAATTTAATAATTCATATTAAAAAATATTATTAAATGTCAGTTCTTTTTACTTGAATAGGAAAATTTTTAGGTTCAAAATATTTCTTTAAATTAATTAATTTACTGGGGAGTAAAAAATGACACAAATAAACATAAGCCCCTCGTTGGAAACCAAGCATCTTGAAGTTGCTTATCCATTCAAGGCAAAGTATGGAAACTATATTAACGGAGAATTCGTTGAACCTAAATCAGGACAGTATTTTGAAAATTGTTCACCAATTACTGGTGAAGTAATTTGCGAAATAGCTAGATCTAATGGCGATGATGTAAACGCAGCACTTGATGCAGCACATGCAGCCTTTCCTGCTTGGGGTAAAACATCTTTAGCTGAACGGGCAAACATTCTAAATAAAATTGCTGACGTTATGGAAAGTAACTTAATGTTGCTTGCAGCTGCTGAAACAATTGATAATGGAAAACCAATTAGAGAAACAGTTAACGCTGATATGGCTCTTGCAATTGATCACTTTAGATATTTTGCAGGTTGTATTAGAGCTGAAGAAGGTTCCATTGCTGAAATTGATGCCAACACATATGCTTATCACTTTAAAGAGCCATTAGGTGTTGTTGGTCAAATTATTCCATGGAACTTTCCATTACTTATGGCTACTTGGAAAATTGCGCCAGCATTAGCTGCGGGTAACTGTATTGTTTTGAAACCAGCTGAACAAACACCAGCTTCTATTAATGTTTTAATGGAGTTAATTGGTGACTTACTTCCTGCTGGAGTGTTAAACATTGTCAGTGGCTATGGACTTGAAGCTGGTAAACCTCTTGCCTCATCTGATAGAGTAGCAAAGGTTGCATTTACTGGTGAAACAACTACTGGTCGACTAATTATGCAATATGCTTCGCAAAATCTAATTCCAGTCACTTTAGAATTAGGTGGTAAATCTCCAAACATTTTCTTTGAAGATATAATGCAAGCTGATGATGCTTATTTTGATAAGTGTCTTGAAGGATTTACTATGTTTGCCTTAAACCAAGGTGAAGTATGTACTTGTCCTAGTAGAGCATTAATTCAAGAGTCTATCTACGATGCATTCATGGAAAAAGCTTTGAAGAGAGTTGCAGCAATTACGCAAGGCAATTCATTGCAAATGGAAACAATGATAGGTGCCCAAGCATCTACTGAGCAGATGGAGAAAATTTCTTCATACTTGAAACTGGGTAAAGATGAGGGTGCTGAAGTTCTTGCCGGTGGTAATGTTGCTAAATTAAACAGTGGACTAGAAAATGGTTACTATATTGAACCAACGGTCTTTAAAGGAAATAACAAAATGCGTATTTTCCAAGAAGAAATCTTTGGTCCAGTAGTATCTGTTACTACTTTTAAAGATGAAGCAGAAGCACTTGAAATAGCTAATGATACTCTTTACGGTCTTGGTGCTGGAGTTTGGTCAAGAGATGCCAATCTAGCATTTAGAATGGGAAGAGGAATTCAAGCTGGTCGTGTGTGGACTAACTGTTACCATGCCTATCCTGCGCATGCTGCCTTTGGCGGATATAAGCAGTCAGGTATTGGTAGAGAAAATCACAAAATGATGCTTGATCACTATAGGCAAACTAAAAATTTATTAGTATCCTATGATCCAAATAAATTAGGATTCTTTTAGAAACTAATAATAATGGCCTCCTATTAATTTAGGAGGCCACTTATAATATTTAAAGGTAAATCATGACTGAACAACATGTGATGGAAGTCTCAGCTACTGAAGCTGCTCTTGACTTGATACAAGAACTCAAAGGTAAATATGGAGATGATCTTATCTTTCATCAATCAGGAGGATGTTGCGATGGAAGTGCACCAATGTGCTATGAGGCCAAAGATTTTTTCTTAGGAGATCAAGATGTCAAGCTTGGTGAAATTGGGGGAGTTCCGTTTTATATGAACAAAGATCAGTATGAAAGATGGAGAAATACCGATCTTATAATTGATTCTGTTACAGGTATCGGTGGGATGTTTTCATTGGATAATGGTACTGGCAGAAGATTTCTAACACGATCAACTGTTTGTGCAGTCTAAACACGTCTAAATTTCAAAAAAAATTTACATTATTTCTAGAGAATCTAATAACTTCTGTATATTATAGGCAAATTTTCAAAAGCAGAGGTTTCTATGGGTATTCATCATGATTATAAGTCAAAAAGAGGCGAAAGAGCGATGGCTAAACAACAGAAACGTGAGGCCAAATTTTCTGATAATTCCGATAAAAAAGAAGAAGAGAAGTTAGTAAAGGAATTAAAAAAAGCTGGACTAAGTCCTGATGACATCAAGCAATTTTTGGCTGGCCGTGCAAAAGGTTAATAAAAAACTTGAAGAAGACAAGAAAGAGAAATTATCAGCGGCCTTAAGAGCAAACTTACAAAAGAGAAAACTTTTTCAAAAAAAAATAAATAATAAGGAATAAGAATATATGACAATAATGTCGGATAATTGGATTAAGAAAATGGCCTTAGAGCACGATATGATTGATCCATTCATTGATGGCCAAAAAAAAGATGGAACAATATCTTATGGGGTATCTTCTTATGGCTATGATGCGAGAGTTTCAAACGAATTTAAAGTTTTTACCAATGTAGACTCTGTAATTGTTGATCCTAAAAACTTTAATGAAAAAGGTTTTGTAGATAGAACTGGCGACGAATGCATTATTCCACCAAACTCTTTTGCATTAGCACGAACAGTTGAGTATTTCAAGATACCCAAGGATGTTTTAGTAATATGTCTTGGCAAATCAACATATGCAAGATGTGGGATTATTGTTAATGTTACTCCTCTGGAACCAGAGTGGGAAGGACACGTGACTTTAGAGTTTTCAAATACAACACCATTGCCTGCAAAAATTTATGCTAATGAAGGTGCATGTCAATTTTTATTCTATAAAGGTGAAGCTCCACCAGCTGTGACCTATAAAGACAGAAAAGGCAAGTATATGAAACAAGAAGGCGTCACGCTTCCTAAGCTTTAAAATTCATCATGGAAAAAATAGTTATAATTGGAGAAGAACCTCTTCAAGGAACTATTGAAATTAGTGGTTCAAAAAATGCTTCATTACCACTAATGGCTGCAAGCATCTTAACAGATGAAACCGTTGTCTTAAAAAATATTCCTAACCTTGCTGATATTCATACTATGGCAAGTGTTCTTGAATCTTTGGGGGTAAATTGTAATAAGTCCGATCTAATAAATAAAAATATTATCCAATTGAACTATCAAGGAAGCGATAAGGCTCTTGCAGAATACGATTTAGTTCGAAAAATGCGAGCAAGTATATTGGTCTTAGGACCTCTGCTTGCCAGAAAACGAAAAGCAACTGTATCTATGCCAGGAGGCTGCGCGATAGGAGCAAGACCGGTCAATATTCACGTAGATGCATTAGCAAAGCTGGGTGGTGAGTTTAATTTAGAAAAAGGATATATCAAATGTGAGGCTAAATCAGGATTAAAGGGAGCTAAAATTGAACTTCCGATGATATCTGTTGGGGCTACTGAAAATATTATTATGGCAGCTTCTTTAGCCAAAGGAGAAACTGAGATTAGTAACATTGCTACCGAACCTGAAATTATAGATTTAATTGATTGCTTAAAGTCAATGGGCGCACAAATTGAAGTGCAATCAGATAGAAAAGTTTTGATTCAAGGTGTGGAAAGTTTAAACGGAACTACGCACTCAGTTATTCCAGACCGTATAGAAGCTGGAACATATATTATTGCCGGTTTAATTACTAAAGGGGAGCTTCAAATAAAGAATGTTAATTTTGATCATATCGCCAATTTACTCTCTGTTTTTGAGAATCTTGAATTAAATATTACTAGAGAAAACAATAATCTAATTGTTAAAGAATCTTCTGTAAGTAAAAATATTTCGTTAGATACAAAAGAATATCCTGGATTTCCAACTGACTTACAAGCTCAGATAATGGTTTTACTTTCATTATCTAAAAATGCTTCAACAATTAGGGAAAATATATTTGAGAATCGATTTATGCACGTGCCTGAACTAAATCGAATGGGTGCAGATATAAATATTAATGGCTCACAAGCAACGATTAATCCCTGTAATGGATTTTCAGGTGCGCAAGTAATGGCAACTGATTTGCGAGCTTCTGTAAGTTTAGTTCTAGCAAGCTTAATTGCTAAAGGCGAAACTACCATAAACAGAGTCTATCATTTAGATAGAGGGTATGAAAACTTAGAAAATAAATTAGCTGGATGTGGTGCCAATATAAAAAGAATACAGTAATATAACGCAATGCGTTTAAATGCGATTGATACAGACGAATTAAAAATAATTTCTACAGTTCTTAAAGATGGGCTCATTGAAGTTAGTGATGTTAAATACCTACCTTCTATTCGGTCTTTTGTAGCAATGATCACCCGATTTATGTGGGAAGAACAGGCTATTAATAAAGTTAATTTGCGAACAAAAGCAGTTTTATTTTTTGAAGAAGTGATGTCAGTAACATCAAAAAACATAGATCAAACCGATCAAAAAAATGTGTTAGAGCTGCTAGATTTTAACTATTTTACAAATAATGACAAAAATCTAGAAATTGAATTGCTTTTTAAAAATGATGCCACTATAAAAATCGAAACTGAGCTTGTTAAATGCAAGTTAGAAGATCGTGGTGAACCATGGTCTGTAAAAAAAGAACAGCCAAAAGAAAAATATTAATGAAAAAAATAATCAGTAAAGATCTTGATTTTGAAAAACAGTTAAAAGATATTCTATCTTTTGATAGAGGAGTACCTGCAAACATTGAGGAAACTGTAAAAAAAATAATTACAGATATCAAATCCAATGGAGATGAAGCGGTTATAAAATTAACCAATGAACTTGATAACAATAATTTAAATATTGTAGACCTTTTGGTAACTGATGACGAAATTAACGAGGCATCAGATCAAATATCAAAAGAGCTTAAATCTGCAATTCAATTGTCACATGATCGGGTTGCCGCATACCACAAAAAACAAATGCCAAAAGATTTAATGTACCAAGATGATTTGGGAATAGAATTGGGATTTATTTGGAATTCTATAGAGTCAGCTGGTGTATATGTACCTGGTGGTACAGCAAGTTATCCTAGTTCAGTTATTATGAATACCGTCCCAGCTAAAATAGCAGGAGTAGAAAAAATAATTATGGTTACACCAGCCAATGAAGGTTTTATAAATCCATTAGTTTTATACGCAGCTAAAATTTCAGGGGTAGACAAAATTTTTAAAGTAGGTGGCGCTCAAGCCATAGCTGCACTTGCCTATGGAACAAATACAATTGATGCAGTCGATGTAATTGTTGGTCCTGGTAACGCCTATGTTGCAGAGGCAAAAAAAATGGTTTTTGGTTCAGTAGGTATTGATATGGTTGCAGGACCGTCAGAAATACTTGTAATTGCGGATAAAGATCAAGATGCAAGAAATATCGCTGCCGATTTAATTTCTCAAGCAGAACATGATGTTAGTGCCCAAAGTATCTTAATAACTGATCATATTGCTTTAGCTAACTCTGTTGAGCAGGAGATAAATGATCAGTTATCAGATTTACCTCGAAAAGAAATTGCATCAAAAAGCTGGAATGACAATGGGGCAATTATTGTTGTAGATAATATCGCTGAAGCAATTCAGTTATCCAATAAGTTTGCACCTGAACATTTACAGTTAATGGTTAATAATCCAAAATCATATCTTAAAAATATTAAGAATGCGGGAGCAGTATTCTTAGGTCCCAACACACCGGAGGCTATTGGTGATTATATTGCTGGACCAAGTCACGTTTTACCTACATCTAAATCAGCAAAATATTCCTCTGGACTTTCTGTTTTTGATTTTCTGAAAAGAACTTCAGTTGCCGAGTGCACAAAAGAAAATTTTGAAAAAATTGGATCTGCAGCAAAAGAATTAGCAGTAAATGAAGGGCTTGACGGACACGCTAGATCAATAGATTATAGGCTTTCAAAAAAATAAAATATGTCAAAAGAAGAAATTTTAGAATTTAAAGGCAAAGTATCGGAAATCTTACCAAATGCCATGTTCAAGGTTGAATTAGAGAATGGTCACTCTGTATTGGCACATACCGCAGGTAGAATGAGAAAAAATAGAATTCGTGTATTGGTAGGTGATGAGGTTTTAGTTCAGGTAACTCCATATGATCTTACTAAAGGTCGAATTACATTCAGATACAAATAATCAATAGAGATTTATAGTTGCAATTTATACTTGGTAGTTCATCCCCTAGACGAAAAGAGCTTTTAGAAAGTATTGGGATAATCCCAGATTTGATCATAAGCCCTGATATTGATGAGAGTAATTTAAAAGACGAGCTACCAACAGCTTGTGCGAAGAGGTTAGCAAAGAATAAAGCAGTGAAAATAAAAAATGATTATCCTGATTCTTTAATTCTTACTGCTGATAGTATTGCATTTTGTGGTCGACGAATAATTGATAAGACTGACAATATCGAGGTTGCACGTGATTATCTGAAGCTTTTATCTGGCAGAAGGCATAAAGTTGTGACTTCCGTATATGTGGCACATAATAATAAAAGTATTTCTAGAACTGTTAAGACAACAATAAATTTTAAAAATCTTAATAAGCATGAAATTGATTGGTACTTAGAAAGCGAAGAATGGATAAATGTAGCGGGGGCATACAAGATTCAAGGTAAAGCAGCAGGTTTTATAAAATCTATAAATGGTTCTTATAGTAACGTTGTCGGTTTGCCTCTATATGAAGTAAAAAATATGCTTTTTTCTGTTGGTTATTTATTTAAATGAAATAGTTATTTATTAAACAACTTTAAATTAAATAATGTTCAAAATCATCTTTTTACTACTGCCATTTATATTGATTTATACCCCTCAGCTTTGGGTAAGATATATTTTTGATAAATATGATAAAGAAATAGATGATATGCCATTTAATGGATATCAATTTGGTAATAAAATTTTATCTGAAAAAAATTTAGATAAAGTTGAAATTGAAACCACCAAAATTGGTGATCACTATGATGCTGAAAAGAAAAGAGTGCGTGTCTTAGAGCAAAGGATGGGCAAGAAAAGTCTAACTAGTATATCTATTGTTTGTCATGAAATTGGACACGCATTACAAGATGAATGTGATTATAAACTATTGGGTTTAAGACAAACCCTTGTAAAAAAAACTCTTTGGATACAATACTTAGGCTCTGGAATCTTTTATGTTGGTCTTCCAGTTATACTCGCCACTGGAATGCCATCTTTGATATTTGTTTGCCTAGGAATTGCGTTAGTAGCATCTATTGTTAATATTTTAATTCATCTCGTTACTCTTCCAGTTGAATTTGATGCAAGCTTTAATAGGGCTATGCCAATTTTATCTGAGAATGTTCCAGAACATTACCTTGGTCATTGTAAATCAATATTAAAAGCTGCAGCGTATACATACTTAGCCGGCTCACTTATAAGCATCTTTAATGTAAGAAATCTTTTGATATTATTTAGATCAATACGAAGGTAGATAAACAATTATTCTTTATAAGAAATCATACTTGCCTAGTCATGAGCAAATCTTTATAACATTACTATTGAACTGTATTAATTATCTATAGATAAATAGGATTATAATTATTCATTTCATCTATGTAATGGCTCGATAGCTCAGTTGGTAGAGCAAAGGACTGAAAATCCTTGTGTCGGTGGTTCAAGTCCACCTCGAGCCACCACGTTTTTCAACATTTTCCAATTGTTTGTAAGCAAAAATTATACAAAGGACTTATAATTTCTTGCCAACATACCCTTTAGCTAATAAATTTTTTTTATGGGAATAATACTCTTGATATTTTTAATAATTTATGGAATTCCTCCCATTTTAACTCATTACTTAATTACAAAAAACCCTTACGCTGAGAGTTATTCAAAAAAATATGCAGGATTTTGGATGCGATTTGCAGCCGGTTTAATAGATGGCCTTATATTAGCAGCGGCAGGAATAATATTGTCTATGATCGGATTAGTATTTTTAACTTTGTTTATTGGGTGGTTATATTATTCAATTTTTCATTCCTCTAAATATCAAGCAACACTTGGAATGATGGTACTTAGAGTCAGAATCTATAATGAACTAGAAGGAAGAATAAGTTTTGGACGTGCGACTGGTAGATATTTTACATCAGGGCTATCTGCTATAATTTTATTTATAGGTTTTTTTATGATTGGTTGGACTATAAGAAAACAAGGATTGCATGATAAAATTGCTAGAACAATTCATTTAGTAGATGGTTGATTTAATATCAAAGGAATAACTATCCTACTCTTCTTCGAGGTCTTTCAATTCTTTTTGTAACTTCTTAATTTTGATTTCTCGTTCTAGTCTTCTTGCATTATAATATGCCAGTACTAAAT
>ERZ802821.178-NODE-178-length-34384-cov-11.8506_pt1 | contig 34384 bp, 26 predicted proteins | sample MGYA00345648_ERZ802821 | MGnify/ENA primary metagenome ERZ802821 (study PRJEB30503, sample SAMEA104212357) | marine metagenome | biome: Westerlies Biome; feature: [SRF] surface water layer (ENVO:00010504) within the epipelagic zone...; material: water... | reverse complement strand
GAAGATAATAATTATAAAATACAGTACCCAGAAAATATAACGTTACATTTTAATACGCTTAAAAGTATTCTACTATTAAAACCAGTAGTAAAATCTATATCTATGAGAAATATCGGCTATACAGATAATATTAATAATGCAATTTCATCATTAAAACTTCAGCAAAATTCAAAATTCATAATAGAGAGTATAAAAATAGAAAATTCTGAATTTAATTTAGATTATAAAAACAATACATTTAATTTAAAAAATACAAATATAAATATAACGCAAAACTCTATTAATCTAGAAGCTAATATTGATAATAATAAATTCATAGCTCTTGAAATTAAAAATTTTAAATTTGAAAATAGTAAAATAAAAAATTTAGAATATTCAATTAAAATTAATGGATTATTTAGTTATCAATTTAATAATGTACTTAAAAAAAATAATATTGAAATTAAAAATTCAGATTTAATAATTAAAACTTCTGGGAAATATAGTAATAATTTATTTATAGATAATAAATTTTCGGTACTTACAAAGAGTGAATCGACTATATTTATAAATGAAAATTTAGTCAAAGATATAAATCTTAAAATGATTTTTTCTGAAAGTACTAGTAATTCATACATGTTTGAAATTGTAGATTATTCCTCTAAATCAAAAAATGATAATTATTATAAATTTAGTAATATTTCCGGGTCATATGAAGCAAATAACACATTAAATATTTATGCTGATGAGATAAAAATTAATTCTGAAAATTTTCGCAAAGATTACAATTTAAAATTAAAAGAAAATGTTTCCTTCATAGGTTCCATTAATAACGCCAATATTAAATATCGTTTCGGTAAAAATATTGAAAATTTTTTATTTACTGGCTACTTATATAATTCAAATTTTTATTTTGATAAAAACTATATAAAAAATTTCACTGGTTTTATTGAGTTAAATAATAATGAAATTTATGTTGATGTAAATTCCAAAAATATTGAATTTAGTTTTAATTCAATTTTTAGGAAAAACTTGTCTTTTAATGAAGTTATTGGTGAGTTTTCTATTACAAATTTTAACAATCCCTTTATAAATGTTCATAATCTTAGTTTAGAAAATAAGAGCATAGACTTTAGTTTGCATGGTTTTGTTAATAGTGAACAAGATAATATTAAAATGCTTTCTTCACTTAATCATGTAGATATGAGTGCTGTTACTGATTATCTTCCTATAAGTTTTATGAGTAATAAGTCTTCTAATTATTTCAAGAAAGCGTTTACTAGCGGACTTACAACTGGCGGCAGCATTTTAATTGATGGATCAATATCAGAATATCCCTTCTATGACGACTTATCAGGAATTTCTTATGCTTTATTCCCAATTAATAACCTTAATATTGATTATAAAGCTGGATGGGTTCCCTTTGAAAATATTAATGGTGTAGCTTATTTCAAAAAGAGAAAAGCTAACTTCATTTCAAAAGATATTAATATATTAGAATCAACATTAAGAAATTCTACATTACAAATTAATAATGTTAGAGATACAGAGCTATTAATAAATGGCGAAATAAGTGGTCCATTGAATGATTTGCTAAAGTTTTCAAATAAAGCAGGATTGACTAAAATTGATTCAAATAGTATTAATAAAATTCATGGAAATGCAATTACAAATTTTAATATGAAACTTGCTTTCAATGGGAAGGAAAATTCTTATAGAAGTGAGATAAAATTTAATAATGTAAACTATAATATTGATGATAAAAATAAATTTAAAAAATTTAATGGTAGTATTTTTTATAAAGATAAAAATTTCTACACAAAAAAAAATAGCCTTATTGAAGGTGAATTTAATGGAAATAAAATACGGTTTCAATTAAAAACTAATAAAAAAAATAACTTCCTTATATCTGGAATGCAGAATATAGATATAAGTAAACATATAGTTAGTAATGATATCAGGAAACATTTTAGTGGTACTTCTTTATGGCATTATAATATTGTACTGCCAGGTTTTATAAACGAAGATAACGAAATATTAATTAAGGCTAAATCAAGTTTAGAAGGTACTAAAATAGACTATCCAGACCCATTCTATAAAATGAAAGATAGTAAATCTGATATCACTTTAATTGCTAATTTAGAAAATAGAAATTTCAAAAATATCTCTATTAGATATAATGATATTTATTCAGAGTTTAGATCTCTCGATAAACTAAATGGATATATTGATTTTTCAGGTAATAAAAATATTATTCCCGATAATAAATTTAATATTTACGGTGTGATAAATTCTCTGAATTTTAATGAGTGGAAATACCTAAGTAAAGTAAAATCTGATGTAAATTTCTTGGATTATATTAATAAAATCAACATTTCGTTTAATAAGTTTTTCAACAATAAAATTATTTTTGATAATTTCTCTATAAGTGGTTTTTCTGTGAATAATGCTTTCATTTTTGATAGTATTAAAGTTGATAGTGATAAAGTTAGTATTGATGCAGAGGGTAGTGTTGAGCACAATAATATCTCTAATCTTAAAATTAATCTAAATAGTTCTAATTTACAGAATTTGCTGAATTACTGGGGATTTAACCACGGCATTAGAGGTTCAACCATTAATAGTAATTTTGACATTAGTTGGCAAGGAGGTTTATTTTCTTACAGCCTTGATAAACTCTATGGAAAATTTTATACAAACATGAATGATGGTAGATTGAAAAATGTTGGTAATAGAGCATCAAGGATTTTTGGATTATTTAATATGGATCTATTGGCAAAGCGTTTATCATTGGATTTTGATGATGTCACTAAGAATGGCTTTTACTTTAATAGCTTAAATGGTGATTTTCGAATTGATAGTGGTAACATATTTACAACTAATTTAATTATTAAAGGACCGTCTGCTGAAATGTTAGCAGTTGGAGCAACGGATTTAGTTAACGAAAAATATGATATGCATGTTATTGCCAGCCCAGAATTTGGGGAAACATTGCCAGCTATAGCTTTATTAGGTGGCCCAATAACTGCCGCCGCTACTTTTGCTGCAGACAAATTGGCGAAAGCTTTTGGTAAAGATATTAATGATCTTATTAAGATAAAATACAAAGTTTCAGGTTCATGGGATGAGCCAATTATTGAAATTATAGATAAAAAATCAAATGCACTAGAGGGTGTAGAGGAACTATTTAAATGACAAACTTTAAGATATCCTGTGTTCAAATAGCATCTGGTCCTAATATCGACGCAAATTTGATAGAAGTCGGTAAGTATATTGAAAGATCGAAAACATTAGGAGCTGATATTATAGTGTTACCTGAAAATTTTGCATTAATGGCTGAAAAAGATTCGATATATTTGGATATAAAAGAAGATTTTGGAAAAGGAAAAATACAAAATTTTATAAGTGAGCAAGCAAAAAAAAATGACGTTTGGATTGTTGCTGGCACTATACCAATAAAATCAAAAAATAAAAATAAGGTTTTTTCAACCTGTATAGTTTTTGATAATAAAGGAGTTATTGCATCCTCATATAACAAAGTCCATTTATTTGATGTTGATTTAACTGAGACAAATGAAAAATATAGGGAGTCTGATATTTACATACATGGCGACTCCATAACTGTTGTTGATACACCTTTTTGTAAAATTGGGCTATCAATATGTTATGACCTTAGATTTCCTGAGCTATTTAGAAAATTATCAAATGAAAACGTTAATATTGTGTGTCTTCCAGCTGCATTCACTTCGTTTACTGGTAAAGCTCACTGGGAACATTTAATAAAATCTAGAGCTATAGAAAATCTTGTGTATTTTGCAGCTAGCGCACAGGGCGGTTATCATGTTAGTGGTCGAGAAACTTATGGTAATTCTATTATTGTTAATCCATGGGGAGAAACACTAGATATCATAAAAAATAAATCTGGAATTATAATATCATCGATAGATCTTAAAGCTCAAGCAAAACTTAGAAAAAACTTTCCGTGCTTAAATCATAAGAAATTTTAAGTATATTTAATAGGGTGGTCGAGAATAGTGCCGTCATGGACAACTTTATCATTAAACAAGTTAATTCTTTTTTCTTCAATAAGCTTTAGAGTGTGAAAATATAATTTATGCTCCATAGGTAGGAGTTTCTCAGCAATGGAGCTAGAATCATCGCTATCTTCAACTGGTAAAAGGCACTGCGCAATAATTGGTCCACAATCAATATCGCTTGTTACGAAGTGAGTTGAACAACCATGTATTTTATCCTTATTTGCAATTACTTGAGAATGTGTATCTAGCCCTTTGTATTTTGGAAGTATTGAAGGGTGTATATTTATTATATTTCCATGATATGAGTTAATAATATGATTTGGTAGTTTATGCATATAACCGCATAAAACTAATAAATCATTGTTTTCTGGATCTAAAGTTCTCTCTAAATCAATATTATATTGCTTTTTGTCTTTATAACTTCTTATATCTACTATTTTAGTATCAAAGTTTTGTTTTTTTATCAATTTAATGCCTAAAGCATCCTTATTATTGCAAACTATATTCTTTAACTTAAAATTTAATTTTTCTTTCATAATCAAATTTATTATGGAATTTGCGTTAGAACCACGCCCTGAAAAAAGTATGCTTAATGAAATCATTTTATATATTTATGTATTCTACAGTTGGTTTACCTTTCTTATTTATTATGCTTCCAATAACGTGAGATTGTAGTTTAAACCTTTTAAGTTCTTTGATTATATTATTTGAATCTTTTTTACTAACTACTAAAGCCATTCCAATTCCACAGTTAAGAACTCTAAGCATCTCTTTATTATCAATACAGCCTTTTTCTTGTATATGTGTAAATATTTTAGGTATTTTTAGCTTTTTAAAGTCTATTAGGATACTTTTATTTATAGGGATAACTCTCGGTATATTTTCAGTTAACCCTCCGCCAGTAATATTTGCAACTGCTTTTACTTTTTTGAATGATTTTATCTTTAAAATATCTGTATAAATCTTTGTAGGTCTAATTAATAATGAACCAAGTTCTTGTTGACCAATCATACTTTTTAGTCTTATTTTTTTTTGTTCTAACATATGATTAATTAAAGAATAGCCATTTGAATGCAAGCCATTTGATTTTATACCAAGTATACAATCATCTTGATTTATATTTACCTTAGGAAGTAATTCTTTCTTTTCAGCTATACCAACACAAAATCCAGCAATGTCAAAATCGTCATTATTATACACCTTTGGCATTTCTGCTGTTTCTCCGCCAATCAAAGACATTTTACTAATTTCACAACCTTTTGCGATGCCTTTGATTACATTAAAACTTTTATTTTCATCAAGTTTACTTGTCGCATAATAATCTAAAAAGAAAAGTGGTTTTGCTCCTTGGGCAACTATATCATTAACACACATCGCCACTAAATCTATTCCAATCGAATCTAATTTTTTTAACTTAATTGCTATTTTTAATTTTGTTCCCACGCCATCTGTTCCTGAAACTAAAACAGGATTATTATATTTTAACTTTGAAATATCATATAATGCCCCGAAACCACCAATGCTTCCAATAACGTTTTTATCGCAAGTTTTTTTTGCAATGGGTTTTATTTTATCAATTAATTTATCAGCATTCTCTATAGAAACTCCAGATTTTTTATATGTAACCTTTTGATTCTTAACATTATTTTGTCTTTTCTTCTATAGTCTCCTTTTTTGTTAATTTATTTATTTTTATGTCAAAATACATATATGGATTATATACCAAATATTATAAGTGGATTAAGAATTTTATTAATACCTATATTTGCATTATTCTTAATCAACAATGATTATTTGATAGCATTATATATATTTTTAATAATGGGTATTACTGATGCCTTAGACGGATCGATAGCAAGATATTTACAATGCGAAACATTATTGGGAGCATATTTAGACGCTGTCGCTGACAAAGTTATGATAAATACTGCGTTTATATTGCTTTGTCATATGGATATATTGCCTTACTATGTTTTTAGTATAGTGTTGACGAGAGATTTGATTATACTAATAGGCATAATTTTAAATAATAAAATTTATGCAAGACACTATATGAAGCCAATATTCTTAAGTAAAATAAATACATTTATGCAGATAATACTAGTAGTATTTTGTATGTTTTTTTTAAATAATTTAGTAAACCTTGATTATATTCAGGATATTATTAATGTAGTTGTATTAACGACAATTTTAAGTGCGGTAGAATATATTTATAATTATAAAAAAGATGTTTTACTTGAAAAGTGTAAATTAATGAATAATTATGAGCCAATTAATAATACCTTACCAAAAAAATACTAAACAAACATTTGATAGTTACTATAGTAATGATCCTTCAAATGAAAATATAATTGAATGTATTAAAACTATTTTTACTAGTAAAAATAGCCAAATATTTATATGGGGAGAAAATTGCTCAGGAAAATCACATATTCTATATTCCACATGTAATTATTTTTCAAAAGATGACAAGAAATGCGTTTATTTACCACTTAAGGATTATAAATCATTTAATGAAGATATAATTAGTAGTTTTGATGAGTATGATTTAATTTGTATTGATGATATTGATTATATATTTGGTTTAAAAGAATGGGAGTATAGTTTTTTTAATTTAGTAAATAGAGTTATTAATAAGTCAAAAAAAATTATTTATACATCATCTTCAAGTCTGAGTTCAAAAAATATTAAGCTCTTAGATTTGCAATCTAGATTATCTTGGGGCTTAGTATTTAAAATTAATAACGCAGATGATTTTATTAAAGAAAAAATCTTAAAAAAAATTATAATAGAAAAAGAATATAATATTTCTTTAAAAATTTGCAGCTATCTTTTAAAGAGAGAAGAAAGAAGTATGTTGCCACTAATAGATATAATTCATAAAGTTGGCCATCATTCTTTCACAACAAATAAAAAAGTTAATATAAAAGATTTAAGAGCTATCTTAGATTGATAACTTATTTTTCTCTCTCACATACAATATCGAGCTAAAAAAAATTGATAAACTTACGATTGCTAAAATAACTCCTAAAATAAAAGTTTTCTCGCTTGTTGTATTTCCTATTCCTATTACAAAATAGAGTAACATAGTATATGAAGTCATTATGTAAGTGCTAAATTTATTTCTTCTTAGTTTAATCATTAGTATTAATAAAGGTATATTATATATTAATGTTGGTATAATTCTTGGTATTGTTTCAGGCGGGCTTATTATAGAATTCCAAGAAGCAATAATTACTATCAGTATTACTAATAAAAAATATGTAATGTACTCCAAAAAATAAATTTTTTTCATAATTTATTTGATAATTGCGCAATTCTTTTTCCAAAAGACATACAAAGTTTAGTTTCATTGTCAGATAGTTGATTTTTATGGTTACCTGAGAAATGGGTTGGTCCGTATGGAGTTCCACCAGTTCTTGTTTCATTTAAATCTTTTTCGCTATAAGGTATTCCAGCTATAACCATACCATGGTGCAATAATGGAATCATCATAGTTATTAACGTTGTTTCTTGGCCACCATGCATACTTGATGTTGAGGTAAATACTCCGGCTGGTTTTCCACTAAGAGTATTATTGAACCACTCAGAGGTTGTGCCATCTAAAAATAATTTCATTGGAGCAGCCATATTACCAAAGTGTGTAGGCGAGCCAATTATAAGACCATCACAATTAGAAAGATCATTGTTAGTTGCGTATAAAATATTTTCATTATTTGCAATTTCATCATTTTGGACATTACTGATTTTTGGAAGTGTCCTTATTATAGCTTCAGTACCATCTACCATTTTTACACCCATTGCAATCTTTTGAGACATTTTCTCTGTGGAACCATTATTACTGTAATAAATAATTAGTACTTTTTTCATTTAAAATCCTATAGGTAAAAATATTGATGAAACTATTCCTTTCGCAGCTTTTTGAATTATTCTACCTTGCTGGGAAGAAATTATTCTAGCCATATTTTCTTGGTTATTAATTAATTTTCCAAATAATCTTTCGAAACTAAGGTTTATTTTATTTTTATTAATATTATTTGTTTTTATCAAAAGCTCTCCATTATTTTTTGAATTACTTAGTCTCCAAACAAGTGTTTCAATATTTATTGCTGTATTCATAAGTTTCTGTGCATCTAATTTAGGATCAGTTAAATAAAACTTATTTTTATAATTATATGATGCATTTATCATACCGTACAATCCTTTGCAAATATAATAAATTCTATCGCCATTAAAATCATGATTAAAACCCTTAAGTATTAAATTTATATTATCCTTTCCTGTTTTATCAATTTTTTTAACATCTATATCTTTAAATATGTCTATTATTACTTCGGAGACATTATTGAATTTTTCATTTTTTCTTAAATAAATAGGATTCAGTTTGTAAAGTTTTATTATTAAGTCTTCAATATTTTCTTTTGCATTGTTTACGTGTATTTCAGTTATTATGTCTATGTCTGTTTTTGCAATGTTAGTTAGTACATTATTTTTACACGATGCTAAAAATATAATTAGTATTATTAAAGTAATATTCTTCATTTATTTAGGCGGTTATTTTTCTATATATATCCGATACTTTTACTGGTAGTTTATCAACTTGATTTATCACTGCAAAATTTGATTTACCATACATGTATGGAAGATAATCCATTGCTTCTTCATCAATAGTTATACAGTATGTATGAATACCTTGGAATCTAGCTTCTATCAATGCTTTTTTTGTATCTTCAATTCCATATATTCCTCTATATCCGTCAACGTCATCAGGTTTACCGTCTGATAAAGTTATTAATAGTTTTGTTTTAGCTTCTACATTATTTAAAAGCATTGTGAGGTGTCTAATACTTGCTCCCATTCTTGTATAATCCATTGCTTGGATATTAGATATCCTGTCTTTTACGGATTTATCATATTTTTCATTAAAATCTTTTATTTTATATACCTCGCAATGATTTCTAGTTTTACCAGAAAATCCATATATACCATAAGTATCACCTAGAATTTCTAAGGATTCACATAGTAGGACCAAAGATTCTTTTTCCATTGTGTTAATCCAGCCAGAAGTAGAGCCACTCATATCAATCATGAACATTACAGCAACATTTCTTTCAACTTTATTGAGTTTTGTAAATAGTTTTTCATCAACTTCATTACCTTGCTTTAAATCAATATATGCATCAATAAATGCATCTAGATCTATATCATCACCATAATTTTGCTTCCTTAATCTTTTTTCATCTTGTCTGAGCGCTTCAAAAGTTCTGTTAAGATTTTTTAATAGACCCCTATGTTTTCTCAATGTTTCTTTTATAAAATTACTATCAACTCCTTCGATAGTAGCTTCGTTTAATTTACACCAATCTTTCCTATACTTTTGTCTCGCATGATCCCATTCATTATAAATAAACTCATAATTTAAATTTTCATAATCATTATTTGTTTCTTCATTTTCAGAGTCAGTGTTATAACCACCATTGCCAGCAGGCTCTAAGTATTCTTCTGGTATTTCTCCAAAATCTTGAATTATAGAATCCATTATTTGTTTTATATTTTCTGGAGGAGTAATACTGCTTTCGCCAAATTCTAACGCAACATCGTACTCATTTTCATTATCTTCTTTTGATACAGAAAATGTTTTTTCAGAACTGGTTTCGTCTTCGTTGACATCATCTGGTGCACTTTGCACTTCCCTCCACTGCTCGTGAAGTTCCTCTAGAGCCTTCTCAAAATTAATTTTATCTTGATTTTTTCTTTCATCAGATACTGAAACAACACTATCTAGCTTAAGATTACCTGAGTAAGCAGAAGTCGGAACCTTCCTAATATCATCCAAAATTGAACTTATGAGATTTAAAGAATCTTTGTTGGTAGAATCAAGATTCGATAAAACATCTATTGCTATTTTAAAATTTTTTGAAATAGAAATTAATTTTTCTTTTGGATTCAATTTTTCTAATATTCTCCCAGCACCTGGTAATTCTTTTTTTATTTTTTCATCAAGCCTAATTGTCTCAAGTAGGTGATAAGCTTGTATTGCATCTTCTTTATTTTCATAATCATTAAAATCATTGTTATCTATTCTCCATGTTCCATAATATGTTTGGGCCCAAAGATGAATAGCACTTGCTTTGATTAAATTAAAATTTTCTTCTTTTGTACTTTGAGTTGATATTCTTTCTGGAAGATAAATTGTTTCTGTATCTGTATATATCTCTTCGGATACTTCAACTTTTAAGGGCCTGCCATTTAGCCCAGTTAAGAGTGACTCTATTGTTTTTGAATAATCAACAAAATCTATGCTTGCTGAAGATCCAGATAAATCTTCTGCATAAAATAATATATTATTCATTAATTTTATTGATTCATTAAGGCCACCATTATTATAAGATTTAATAATTTCCTTAATCCAACCAAACCATTGTAGTTCATCCAAATGATTTAAAGATTCAACGCCGTGATGGCAAAATTGATATGCAAGCTCAAGATCTGTGTCGCAAATATCACCAACTGTATTTATGAATCTCTCTTGATCTTGCATGCTAAATAAGCATAATTTTTTTGCAGGATCTATGACTCCTTTTTGATTAGATAAAATTGGCTCTAAATGAAGCTCGAGTTTCATTTGTATTTGTCTTTCAGCCATACCACCATATTTTGCTGATGCTTTAAGCTTAGGCCCTCTATTAGTCCTAGCTTTAATACCTTTACCTTTTCGATGTTTTTCTATAGCTTTATCCCAAAAACTTTTCATATAAATTTAATTTAACCTATAATATGCTTAAAATAATCCGTAATAATTTATTATATATAATATGCTAATTAATTTAGAGAAGATATTAAATAGTTTGAGCATTATTTTAATCGAGAAGAATTTAAAACTGTCTTTATGCGAATCCTGTACAGGTGGATTATTATCTAAAATATTTACAGATATAAGTGGGAGCTCTTCATGGTTTTCTGGTAGCTTAGTAACCTACAGTAATGAACTTAAAGAAATTGTTGGTGTAGAAAAAGAGATTTTAGAAAAATATGGAGCTGTAAGTAAAAACGCTGCCGCAGCCATGTCTTTGGCAACCTTAAAATTAACTAAGTCAGATTTGTGCTTAAGTATAACTGGTATTGCTGGGCCAGCAGGTGGTAGCAAAGAAAAACCTGTTGGGACAGTATACTTTTCGTACTTAGATAAATATGGTTTAAATTTTCAAGATAAATGCTTTTTTGAAGGTTCAAGAAGTGAAATAAGACAATTAGCAGCAGAAAAAGGTATTCAAATAATCCTTGATTGTGTAAGTGAAATTAAGACACAATAAGGTAAATATGCAATAATTTATTATAACAAAATATAGGAATTAATTATGTCAGATGAAAGAATTGAGTCTCTAAAAGCGGCAATAGGACAAATTGAAAGACAGTTTGGTAAAGGAGCTGTCATGAGAATGGGAGATGACGGGCCAAGAGAAAAAATTGAAGCTATCTCTACTGGTTCACTGACATTAGATCAAGCTTTGGGGATAGGAGGGCTTCCAAAGGGAAGAGTTGTTGAGATATATGGCCCAGAATCTTCGGGGAAGACCACTTTAACACTACAAGTAATTGCAGAGTGCCAAAAACTTGGGGGAACTGCAGCTTTTATTGATGCTGAGCATGCTCTTGATCCAGCCTATGCTGAAAAGATTGGTGTAAATGTAGATAATTTATTGCTTTCGCAGCCAGATACTGGAGAGCAAGCTTTAGAAATAACAGACATGCTTATAAGCTCAAGTGCTATAGATATTATAGTTATTGATTCAGTTGCAGCTTTAACCCCTAGAGCAGAAATAGAAGGCGAGATGGGATCAAGTCATATGGGTTTGCAAGCAAGATTAATGTCACAGGCTTTAAGAAAATTAACTGGTTCAATAAAAAAATCTAATACTCTAGTTATTTTTATTAATCAAATAAGGCTTAAGATTGGAGTTATGTTTGGAAATCCAGAAACTACTACTGGTGGTAACGCTTTAAAATTTTATTCATCCGTAAGGCTTGATATTAGAAGGATAGGTGCAATTAAAAAAGGTGACGAAATACTTGGTAATGAAACAAGAGTTAAAGTCGTAAAAAATAAAGTTGCGCCGCCATTTAAAATTGCTGAATTTGAAATTAGATATGGTGAAGGGATTTGTAAAGTTGCGGAAATCATTGATCTTGGAGTTGAGCATAAAATTATAGAAAAAGCTGGATCTTGGTATAGCTATGATGGCAATAAAATTGGTCAAGGCAAAGACAACGCAATGAGTTATTTAAAGGATAATCCAGAGTCTTTGAAAATTATTGAAGAACAATTGTATGCAATAATACTTCCTGATGAAAAAAATATTGAAAATTATTCGGAAGAAGAAAAATTAGATAAGAAGAATAAGAAAAATAAAAAAGAAGAGGAGAATGTCTGAATTTGATAAGTGTTTAGCTTCAGCTCAGAGATCACTTGCTATGCGAGAACATTCTAGTTTTCAAATAAAAAATAAGCTATTAAGCAAAGGATTCAATGCTGAAATTATTGAAAGCGTATTATTAGAAATTCAACAAACTGGTTTTCAATCTGATGCTAGATACACAGAAGAGTATATTAGACACAGACAAAATTCAGGGTATGGTTCAAGAAAAATTGTTTATGAGCTTAAGTCTAACGGTATAAGTTCTATGTTAATTAACAGCAATCAAGATAATTTTATTAAAGATGATGATATTCTTTTTGAATTTGCAAAAACTAAAATCCTTGATAAAAATTTAGATGATAAAAAAATTTTAACAAAATACATTAATCACTTTAGATCAAGAGGCTTTGAAAGCGAAGTTATTTTGAAGGTTATAAAAAAAATTAAAAGTTATGAAAAATAGTAGCGCAGAAATAAGAAGTAAATTTATTGATTACTTTACTTCAAAGGGACACACTTATGTTGATTCAAGTCCGATAATACCTCCCAATGATGATAAGACTCTTTTGTTTACAAATGCCGGTATGGTTCAATTCAAAGATGTTTTTTTAGGCATAAAAGATTCTAAGTATAAAAGTGCTGTAACAAGTCAAAAGTGTATAAGAGCTGGCGGAAAACATAATGATTTAGATAATGTCGGCTTTACTAATAGGCATCATACTTTTTTTGAAATGCTCGGAAACTTTAGTTTTGGAGATTATTTTAAACGAGATGCTATAAGTTATGCATGGGGATTTTTAACAAATGAGTTAAGTATTCCTAAAGAAAAGCTATGGATAACTGTTCATGACACTGATTCTGAAGCAAAAGACATATGGTTAAATGATATAGGTATTGAAGAGAACAGGATTTCAGTAATTAGCACAAACGATAATTTCTGGAGTATGGGTGATGTGGGTCCATGCGGGCCATGCACAGAAATTTTTTATGACTTTGGAAGCAATTATGAAGGCAATCCTCCAGGACACGGTGATGAAGGTGAAAGATATGTAGAAATATGGAATTTAGTATTTATGCAATTTAATAGATTATCGAAGGATAAAATTGTTGATTTACCAAAACCTTCTGTTGATACAGGAATGGGATTAGAAAGAATATGTGCTGTAATGCAAAATGAGCATAGTAACTATGATACTGACTTATTTGCACCAATAATAAATTTTATAAAAGATAACACACAGAAAAAATATCATTCTGAAATTAGTTCAATGAAAGTTATAGCAGATCACATTAGATCCATTTCATTTTTAGTAACCGAAGGAGTTCGACCATCTAATGAAGGGCATGGTTATGTTTTAAGAAGAATTATAAGGAGAGCAGTCAGACATTCACATAAAATTAATTTAGAGAAAAGTAAATTTCTAGATATTGTGCCGATATTTATCAATACACTAAAAAACCAATACAAGGATATTAATCAATATGATCTTATTAAAGATACACTTTCTAATGAAATTGAAAAGTTCATAGAAACTTTAGATACAGGATTAGAAATATTAGACAAAAATATTAAAAAAATTATTTCCAAGGAATATAAAAAAGAAATCTCTGGTGAATTGCTATTTTTATTGTATGACACTTATGGTTTTCCTATAGACCTAACTTCTACAATTGCGGAAGAGAATAATTTTATTGTAGATCTCAAAAGTTTTGAAATTTTAATGAACCAGCAAAAAATAAATAGTAAAAGATCAAATAAGTTCGATACTAAGAATGCAATTGATTTATTAACAAACCATGAGACTTATTTTACTGGTTATCATGATTATGAAAATAAAACAAAAATATTAGATATATATATTGATGGTTCAAACACAGAAGTTATAAAAGAAAACCAAGAAGGATGCATAATTATTGATACATGTCCTTTTTATGCTGAGTCGGGTGGTCAAATTGGGGACTCAGGTATAGTTTTTTCAGATTTCGGAAAATTTAAAGTATTTGACACACAAAAATATGGCGTAACAAACTTATTATTTGGAAAACAGGTAGAAGGTTCATTTAAATCGAAAGATGAAGTATTGGCAAAAATTGATTCTGAAAAAAGAAATAGAATTAAAATTAATCATTCCGCTACACATCTTCTGCATTCTGCATTGATTAAAAATATTGATAATAATGTTAAGCAAAAGGGGTCCTTAGTTTCTGATGAAAAGCTTAGATTTGATTTTAGTTGCGACAAAGCATTAAACAAAATGGCTTTAAGAAAGATTGAAGATGAGGTAAATAATAATATTGATAAAAATATCAGCTCAAAGACTCAAATAATGAATAAAGATCAGGCAATTGAAGAAGGAGCAATGGCTTTATTTGGTGAAAAATATGATGATGAAGTTAGAGTTTTAAGTTTCGGAGACATATCTACAGAATTATGTGGAGGTACTCATGTAAATAATACTGGTGATATAGGTGTATTTAAAATATTATCGGAATCTAGTGTATCATCAGGTATTAGAAGAATAGAGGCAATAACAGGTATGTCAGCAAACGATTATTTAAAAAAGAGAGATAATTTGGTATCAGATATATGTCAGGTATTGAATGTGCAGGATGAAGCATTAAAAAATAAAATTAACACTATCTTGGAAGACAATAAAAAATTAAAAAAACAAAATTCAAATCTTTTAAAAGAAATTCATCATTTTAAAATTTTAAAAAATATTAGCGATAAGAATCTAATACTAGGTTTTAATGTTCATGTTTTTTCGCAAGATTATGTTGATGGAAAGGTTTTAAAAAATATTTTAGAAGATATTAAATCTTCAGAAGAAAAATTAATAATAACAATACTCCAACAAAATAATAATAAACTAGAAATATATACATTAGTAACAAAAGACTGTCTTAATTTTATAACAGCTAAAGATGTCATAAATACTTTAAATGAAAATATTGGGTCTACAGGTGGAGGCCGAGATGATTTAGCACAAGCTGGTCTGGAATTTAATGGTAAAATTAGTGAAATTACAGCCACTGTCAAAGATAATATTTCAAAAATTATTCTAAATAAAGGAAATTAAATAATGTCCATTATTGTTCAAAAATATGGTGGTACTTCAATTGGTACTATTGAGAAAATATCTTTAGTTGCTGAAAAAATTATCAAAGAAAAAAATAATGGTAATAAAGTTGTTGTTGTAGTTTCTGCAATGAGTGGTGAAACTAATAAGCTTCTTGATTTAGCAAAATCTATTGACCCAGATGTGTCTGGAAGAGAACTTGATGTTTTGGTATCTACAGGTGAGCAAGTCACAATTTCATTGTTAGCTCTTACTTTAAATAATAAAGGTCATAAAGCAATTTCTCTCACAGGCTCACAAGCTGGTATTACTACAGATTCTGCATTTAATAAAGCAAGGATTGAATCTATAGATAATACTTCTATAAAAAAATATCTAGAAGAAGGCAATGTTGTTATTGTTGCAGGTTTTCAAGGTGTTACAAATAGCGGTGATATAACTACTCTGGGAAGAGGTGGTTCTGACACTTCAGCTGTAGCAATTTCAGTAGCTTTAGATGCGAAGGAATGTCAAATATTTACGGATGTTGACGGTGTCTATACTACAGATCCTAGAATCTCAGATGGTGCTAAAAAAATTGATGATATAACTACTGAAGAAATGCTTGAATTATCTAGCCAGGGCTCAAAAGTTTTGCAACCTAGAGCAGTTGAATTTGCTGGTAAATATGATGTTGGAATAAGAGTATTGTCATCATTCAAGGATGGATCTGGAACTTTAATAAAAAAAGAAAATGACGATAAAATGGAAAAGGCAATTATCTCTGGAATAGCCTTTAACAAAGATGAAGCTCAATTAACTATTAGAGGTGTGCCAGATCAGCCTGGTATAGCTTCTTTAATTCTAGGACCGATTGCTGATCATAATATTGATGTTGATATGATAGTTCAGAATGTTGGAGAAGACGGTTTAGCTAATTTTACATTTACAGTTCCTCGAAATGACTATAAAGTAGCTTTTCAATCCTTAGAGAAAAGCTCGAAAAAACTTAATGCAAATAAAGTTACAGGCAATAATAAGATAGTAAAAATTTCTATGGTTGGAGTTGGGATGAGAACTCATGCAGGAATTGCGAGTAAAATGTTTTCTGTTCTCGCTGAAAATAAAATAAATATAAGCATGATATCTACATCTGAGATTAAAATATCAGTAGTTACTGACGAAGAAAATTTAAAAACAGCTGTAAATGTTTTACATAAAGCTTTTAATTTAGATCAGCCTCATTAGTCTTGTAGTATTTTCCATAATAGGTAATATGGTAAATTGATATTATAAGATAATAATAATAATTGCTTAAAAAAGTAATCGAGGAGGGGCGATGTTAATTTTAACACGCAGGGTAGGAGAGTCTCTAAGGATTGGCGATGAAGTATCCGTTACAGTTCTAGGCATAAAAGGTTCTCAAGTAAGGATAGGTGTTAACGCGCCAAAAAGTGTATCTGTTCACAGGGAAGAAGTATACGACAGAATAAATGATGAAAATCCAAAAAATTCTGAAGATAGCAAAAAAAATCCTGAAAAGAACGTTACTCTTAAAAAATAGTGTTCAGGAGAGGTGGCTGAGTGGTCGAAAGCGGCACCCTGCTAAGGTGTTATACGGGTAACTGTATCGAGGGTTCGAATCCCTCTCTCTCCGCCATTTAATAGTGTACAAACCTTTATTTATAAACATTTCAGAGGAAATAAACAGACCAAAATCAAATTTATATACGGTTTTATATACGGTTTAGTTTAAAAAATCCCTTGCTTGATTTCTATTATTATCTTTAAAATATTACAGTCGATGATACCCCACCCCTATACCTACCCCTCAATCTCAAAAGGGGACTCCGCAATACTCATATACATTGAGCTCGGCATAAATGAGTCTCGGCATTCTCAAAACACACCCGTTGTTAAATATAAAAGACTACTCAAAAAATATTTCTAGAAAAAAAATGGTAACCATCCTGCTCAAAAAGAGAATATTCGGTAACCGTGGAGAGAGTTTAATTAGTCATCATGGGTCAGTCCTAATTTTACAATCTCAAAATAATCAGTAATATTAGTAGTATGAAAACCAAACTACTTACAATTTGTTTGCTCTTATTTACTTTCCAGGTTCACGCAAATTTTATTGAAGCAAAATGGAAAGTGGTAGGTTTTGTCGGTGAACCATGGTTTGCTGATACAAATAGTATAATTGGAAAATTTCAATCATTTTCAGGTGGATGGTCCAAGGGTGTTTTTTACTCTTGTGATTTTGCCGGTCAATCAATGTTATATAATACATATTCAATTGAGCAATTTTTAAATAATAAATATAGGTATTTTTATGCATCATATAAAATTTAGTGAAAAAGAAATTAAGTTGCTTATAGAAACTTTTGAAAATTCAAGAAATGCAGTTCTTTCTATTGAAAATAAACTTAAATCACAATGTAATTATGAAAAAAATATTTGTGGTTTATTTATGGAAGATTTTTATATGCTTGAAGCATGGTAAGTTTTTACAATAAAAGATTGAGTTTTGTAATTTGTAAGGTAAGATGTTGAAATATGTCTAGACAAAAATTTGCAATACATTTTTTAATTATAATATCAATGCTATTTACTGGCATTGCTTCTGCCCATATATGTATGGATGATGGTGAGCAAAATAATGTTTCTGCATCACTTATATCTGATCAATCTGATGACTCCTCTTCTGATATAGCTTTTGATTGTTGTGAGTCTTCTTGTCATCATAATTGTAATCATCTTTTTAGCCTTGGCCAAAATTTATCTTCTGAACTTACTAGTTTTGTTGAAAAAAATATTGTCGATTCTTATAAGTATTCCCTTCCTCTAAATTACGTCTCCCTCCCTTCTAAACCTCCCAAAGCATAACAATTAATTAAGGCCTGCGCCTTGTTTATATTAATTGTTAATCAATGGGAAATTCATGAATTTATTAAAAAAATTACCGTGCTGTTGCGCTGCATTTATAAGCCTTTTCTTTGTGGCTAAATCTTATGCTTATGAACCTCATAATCCTAAGGACCATAAATATGAAGAGTCAATTTATCAAAATAGTAAGGTTATAAATAGTAAGGTTATAACTCTGCAAGAAGCAATCAACTTAGGGTTAGAATTTTCGCCAGAAGTTAAATCTTCAAAAGATGGAATAGCAGCAGCTCAAGGTTTAGAAAAACAAGCTGGGTATTGGAGTAATCCAAATTTTGAAATTGAAGCAGCAAATATAGCTGGAACTGGCCCATATACAGGCTCTGATTCTGCCGAATATACTTATAGCCTATCTAAATCTATTGATATAAGTGGCAAAAGATATGCTCGTAAAAATGCTGCAACTCAAGCAAAAAATGCAGCCAATAGTAATTTTATGGCTGCTAAACTAAGTATAATGCGCAATATTCATGTTGCATATGCTAGTGTTTTGGCAGAAGCAGAGGCTTTAAAACTTGCAAAAGAGCAGGAATTATTGGCTAAGCAGATATTAAAAACCGTTTCCAAAAGTGTTAACGCAGCGAGAGAATCAGAAATTCAGAAAATTAAGGCAACTGTTGCTTACGAAAGTGCAGTTATTGCAACTAGTCAAGAAAAGCAGCAATTTAACTCAGCTAAGCAAAATCTTGCTAAATTACTAGGTAAAAATTCATTAGATGTATCTTTAGATCATTCCCATTTCTTTGATTTAACCGCTCCTGATCATATTACAACATATCAAACTAAACTTAATGACTCTCCTATTTTAAAAAAATTTTATTATTTGAGCAAAGAGAAAAAATTTGCTTATGATCTTGAAATTGCCAGTAAAGTTTCAGACCCAACAGTAAAAATAGGAATTAGAGAGTTTAGAGGTTCAGATGAAGAGGCATTAGTTGTAGGCCTATCCATTCCTCTCCCAATCTTTAACAGGAACCAAGGAAATACATCTCATGCAAGGGCTAAATTAAGCCAAGCAAGGAATAATGAATTGCATGCCAAATTGTCTCTTGAGCAAAGTCTAATTGAAGAGTGGAGAAATTGGCAAATATCCTACCAGACTGCTGATAAACTAAAAAACAAAATATTACCAACAGCTAAAAAAGCATTCAGGGTAGCAAAATCAGGATATGAAAAAGGTAAGTTTCCTTATTTTGAGGTTTTAGATGCTCAGCGTATTTTATTTGATGCTAGAGCAAAATATCACACAGCTTTAAAGCAATACCACGTTGCAAGAGCAAATATAGAATTAATTACAACTCCAATTAATAATTTAAAAGGTAAAAAAGATGAATAAAAAAATAGCAATAAACATATTATTGATACTGACATTTATTGCTGTGTCAATTTTTATATCCTCACAAATTTTATTGTCTGAAAATGACCCTAAGCATGAGAAGTCTGATCATCATGTAGAGGAGCCAGAAAAAGGTCCTAATGGTGGCAAATTATTTCGTAATGATGATTTTGCTGTTGAAGTAACTATTTATGAAGATGGTGTATCGCCACAATTTCGTGTTTATGCTTATGACGATGATAAACTAATTGATCCTTTAAAGGTTAATTTGACCATTCGATTAAATCGCCTTGATGGAGAAGTGAATGACTTTTCTTTCAAGTCACAAGATGGCATATTAGTTAGTGATGATATTGTTGCTGAACCACATTCTTTTGATGTAGTAGTAAAAGCTGATTATGATAAAAAAACTTATCAATGGAACTTTGAATCTTATGTGGGCAGAACCCAAATTAGTAAAAAAGCTGCTTTAGAAGGAGGCATAAAAACTCAAAAAGCAGGATCGGCTATTATAAATCAATATGCCAAGCTTACTGGACGCATTACACTAAATCGTAATACTACAAAAAAAATAAGAGCTAGATTCCCTGGTGTGGTAAAAAAGGTATATGTCAATTGGGGTGATGAAGTTAAAAAAGGCCAAGTTTTAACAGTTATTGAAAGCAATGAAAGTCTAAAAAGCTATAATATTATTGCTCCAATGAATGGAATAATATTGGAAAGAGATACTAATGTAGGAGATGTTGCGGGTGATAATGCTCTATTTACCATTGCTGACTTATCAAATGTGTGGGCAGAACTTCATGTTTTCTCAAGTGATTTAGAGAAAGTTAGAAAAGGTCAAAAAGTACAAGTGAGTAAATTAAAAAATGATGCGTCTTTAGAATCTAATATTTCTATGATTCTACCAACAGCAGATGCATTGAGTCAAAGTGTTCTAGCTATAGTGCCTCTTGATAACAAAGAAGGTAAATGGCGTCCAGGAATGACGGTTGAAGGTAATGTTATTGTTAATAGGAAGGAAGTCCCTCTTGCTGTTCGTAGTTCAGCATTACAGAAATTTAGAGATTTTACAGTTGTTTTTGCCAAATATGATGACACCTACGAAGTGTGTATGCTGAAACTTGGAGTAGGTGATGGTAAGTGGGTTGAGGTGCTAGAAGGATTAAAACCTAACACGGAATATGTAACAAATAACAGTTTTCTTATTAAAGCAGACATTGAAAAATCAGTAGCATCACATGATCACTAATATAAAACCTTCAATAATTGAAAGAATCATTAATTTTTCTATAACCCATCGCTTTGTAGTTTTATTTGTTGCGGTAGGGTTTATGGCACTTGGAATTTATAACTTTAGTAAATTGTCCATTGATGCTGTGCCGGACATCACCAATGTGCAGGTGCAGATTAATACTGAGGCTGCTGGCTATTCACCTATGGAAATGGAGCAGCGCGTAACCTTTCCTATTGAAACAGCATTAGCTGGCATTCCAAAACTTGATTATACAAGATCACTTTCACGTTATGGCTTGTCGCAAGTTACCGTTGTCTTTGAAGAAGGAACGGACATTTACTTTGCTAGACAATTAATCAATGAGCGTTTGCAACAAGTAAAAAGTGAAATTCCAGATGGTTTAGAGCCAGAAATGGGGCCAATAGCAACAGGTCTTGGTGAAATATTTATGTATGTGGTAGAGGCTAATCCTGATGCAAAAAAGGAGGATGGAACTGCATATACCCCTATGGATCTACTTACCATACAAGAGTGGGTTATATTGCCCCAACTGCGTAATTTGAAAGGGATAATTGAGGTTAACTCCATTGGTGGATATGAAAAACAATTCCATGTAATGCCTTATCCAAACAGATTGCTAGCTTATGGTCTAACGCTTAATGATGTTATGAGCGCCCTTGAAAACAATAATGACAATATTGGCGCTGGATATATTGAAAGGAATGGTGAGCAATATTTAATTCGTGTACCTGGGCAAGTAAAAAATCTTGAGGATATACGCAATATTATAGTAACCAAAAAAGATGAAATAACTATCCGTATTGGTGATATTGCTGATGTAGAGCTTGGATACCCCTTGCGTACTGGGGCAGCCACTCAAAATGGTGAGGAAGTAGTCCTTGGTACAGCTATGATGTTGATGGGAGAAAATAGTCGTGAAGTGTCACAACGAGTTGCTAGTAAGTTAGAAGAGGTTAATCGCACTCTTCCCAAAGGTGTAATTGCTAAAGCTGTATATGATCGTACTGAACTTGTAGATAGGACAATTGCCACAGTAGAAAAAAACCTACTAGAAGGAGCTATTTTAGTGATTGCAATTTTGTTCCTACTTTTAGGTAATATTAGAGCAGCACTCATTACAGCTGCTGTAATCCCTATCTCTATGCTGATGACAATCACAGCCATGGTAGAAAATAAAGTATCAGGCAATTTGATGAGTCTTGGGGCATTAGATTTTGGTCTAATTGTTGATGGGGCGGTCATTATTATTGAGAATTGTATTCGCCGTTTTGGTATGGCGCAGCACGATTTAGGACGATTATTAACAAAAGAAGAGCGATTTAAGCTAGCTTCTAACGCAACCGCTGAAGTGATTAAGCCAAGTATTTTTGGTGTAATTATTATCACCGTAGTTTATCTGCCTATATTCTCTCTAACTGGTATAGAGGGCAAAATGTTTCATCCAATGGCATTTACCGTTGTAATTGCTCTATTGTCTGCACTAGTTTTATCAATTACTTTCGTGCCTGCCGCTGTTGCAATTTTTGTAACAGGTAAAGTAGAAGAAAAAGAAAGTAAAATTATTCTTAAAGCTAAAAAATGGTACAAGCCAATGCTGCTTTGGAGTCTTGATCGTCCAAAACATATTATTGGTGGTGCTAGTGTTTTGGTTATTTTAAGCATTTTAATGACCTCAAGATTGGGAACAGAATTTATCCCAAATCTTGATGAAGGAGACATTGCGCTACATGCCATGCGTATTCCTGGCACTAGCTTGACTCAGGCAGTTACTATGCAAGCAACATTAGAAAAACGCTTAAAAGAAAAATTTCCTGAAATCGATGAAATTTTTGGTAAAATTGGAACGCCAGAAGTGGCCACTGATCCAATGCCGCCAAGTGTGGCTGATACATTTATCATGCTCAAATCAAGGAATGAATGGCCTGATTCAGATAAAACAAAGGCTAAATTAGTAAAAGATATGGAAGAAGTTGCCAAACAGGTTCCTGGCAATAACTATGAATTTACTCAGCCTATTCAGATGCGCTTTAATGAACTTATTTCAGGAGTAAGAAGTGATTTGGCTGTTAAAATATTTGGTGATGATATTGGCGTCATGCTTGAAGTTGCTGAAAAGGTAGAGCAGGAACTAAAGGAAATTAAAGGAGGTTCTGATGTTAAGATTGAGCAAATAAAGGGCCTTCCAGTTCTTTCTATATTACCTGATCGTGCAAGTCTTGATCGTTATGGCTTGAATATGTCAGATGTACAAGAAGTGGTACAAATAGCAATGGGAGGTAAAGAAGTTGGAAAGTTGTTTGAAGGAGACCGCCGTTTTGATATTGTAGTGCGTTTGCCTGAAAATTTACGCAACAATATTGAGATTCTTGAATATTTACCAATTCCACTGTCACAAGCAAAGCAGAAGGGAATTAATAATCGCCCGAATTATGTGCCACTTAAAGAAGTTGCAAAGCTAGAAGTTGCTTATGGCCCAAATCAAATAAGTCGAGAAAATGGTAAACGACGTGTAGTGGTAACTTCCAATGTTCGTGATCGTGATTTAGGTAGCTTTGTTGAGGAAGTGCAACAAAAGATTAGGCAAAATGTAGAAATACCACCCGGTTATTGGATAAATTACGGTGGAACATTTGAGCAGCTTATTTCCGCTAAAAAGAGGCTGATGATTGTTGTGCCTGTAGCCCTATTATTGATTATTGGCTTATTATTTATGGCGTTTGGCTCAGGGCGTGCTGCATTATTAATATTTTCTGGTGTGCCGCTTGCTTTAACGGGAGGTGTAGCCGCTTTATGGTTAAGAGATATTCCATTGTCTATTTCTGCAGGAGTTGGTTTTATTGCCCTTTCAGGAGTGGCTGTATTAAATGGTGTTGTTATGGTGTCATTTATTAAAAGCTTACGTGAGCAGGGAATGAAGCTAGATGAAGCAATTATAAAAGGTGCACTAACTAGACTAAGACCAATCTTAATGACAGCATTAGTAGCTAGCTTAGGTTTTGTGCCAATGGCACTAAATACAGGAACTGGAGCTGAAGTACAAAGACCACTTGCTACTGTGGTGATTGGAGGAATTATTTCTTCAACAATCTTAACATTAGTGGTATTACCAACTCTATATAGATTTTTTCATATTAAGAAATTTAAGAAAGGAAACTATGCCAAATATTAATCGTAAGTTTAAAATTAATCTATCAGGTAGTGGTGATAAATTAACGATTTATCTAAATGAAAAAATAGTTAAGAGCAAAGATATAGCTCAGTCAAAAATTCCTGTTCCTTATGATGGAACATATCAGTTAAAAGTCTTTGATGAAGGATTATTAACAGACACTGTTACATTTACGATAATCAGTAAGTCTCTTTGAGACAATTCGGTATATCCTTAACATTTATTATATTTAACTTATTCCATGCAATCTCTTACTTGACCGGTAAGTATTTCCCAGTCTGCAACACTTCCAAGCTCTTCATTTATCACTTTCTTTAAGGTAACAAACTCTATACTGTCTGGGTTATTAAGCCAGATCTTATATTCTTTTAAGTTCATCTCAATAATTACGGTATTAGCGTCAGTAAATTTTACTGGGCATGGGTATTTCTCATACTGTGTTTTATCTTTCATATCCATTCTCCTTGTATTAATATTTTTCTTCCTCTGAGCTTGCGCTTAATGAATCCTAGTTGATTACCTATAAAGACTAAAGTTCTTAACCTTGTTCTACTTTCACTAGCCTCTTCTGTTCTTCCACCATGTTTATAATTAGGAGCGGAAGTTCCGTACCTAATTTTATGCCCACCATGTTGATGGCATACAGATGTATTAAAAACCGTTTGTTTATTACAATACTTACACTGCATATATGCTCCTCTTAATGTCATTATTAACAATTAATCGTTTACCACTCCAAGACTCCAAAGGACTCCAAATCTATATTATTTAGAGTTCCAAACTCCAAACTACACCCCACCCTATAGGGTGTAGAGTATGGGAGTCTTTATTGCTTCATACCGCTTTCAGTAATCCAAATTCTATCTCGGATTCCTTCTTTGATTCCCGTATTAACCAAACCTTTCACTACTAACTTACCAATAATAGCTCTAATCAAATTAGTTCTTTTATCAGTTGGCTGTTCTGTCCATTGAGTAGCTATATTTTTAATAGTTGTTTCCATGTCCCCATCTTTAGAAAATTTGGACAGGATTTCGTTTTTAAGTAATACAAATATTCTTTCCTGATTGCTTCCTAATGAGACTTTCTTTTCACAAGCTTTATGACTACCAATAATTTTAATAACACATGTCGTCTCATCGTCTTCCATTTGAATTTCTTCTAGTCTGTAGCTGTACCCAATACCGCTTTCACTATCTTTAGATTTCTCAAGAACCCAACTGCACAATCCGTTATTACTTTGAGTGACATGTATTACAGAATCCATTGATGCTTTCAAGCTTGAGCTACCTCTCATGCCATTCTCTATGTTTTTACCACTGTGATGAATAATTAGAACTGTGCTGTCTAATTCTTGTTGTATTCTTTTAAGGTTGTAGATAACTCCACTCATAGCACCAGCATGGTTTTCATCTATATTGGGGCAAGCATTATTTAAAGTATCAATCACAATCATTCCATTAATAAAATCTCTGTCTTTGTAAAAATTAATAAATTCATCAACAGATTTATTTTCTGCAAGTAGCAGTTCATCTTTAGTGACTTCTAAATTATCTGGCGTACAACCTCTCCGCCATTTAATAGTGTATAAACCTTTATTTATAATGATTTCAGAGGAAATAAACAGACCAAAATCAAATTTATATACGGTTTAGTTTAAAAAATCCCTTGCTTGATTTCTATTATTATCTTTAAAATATTACAGTCGATGATACCCCACCCCTATACCTACCCCTCAATCTCAAAAGGGGACTCCGCAATACTCATATACATTGAGCTCGGCATAAATGAGTCTCGGCATTCTCAAAACACACCCGTTGTTAAATATAAAAGACTACTCAAAAAATATTTCTAGAAAAAAAATGGTAACCATCCTGCTCAAAAAGAGAATATTCGGTAACCGTGGAGAGAGTTTAATTAGTCATCATGGGTCAGTCCTAATTTTACAATCTCAAAATAATCAGTAATATTAGTAGTATGAAAACCAAACTACTTACAATTTGTTTGCTCTTATTTACTTTCCAGGTTCACGCAAATTTTATTGAAGCAAAATGGAAAGTGGTAGGTTTTGTCGGTGAACCATGGTTTGCTGATACAAATAGTATAATTGGAAAATTTCAATCATTTTCAGGTGGATGGTCCAAGGGTGTTTTTTACTCTTGTGATTTTGCCGGTCAATCAATGTTATATAATACATATTCAATTGAGCAATTTTTAAATAATAAATATAGGTATTTTTATGCATCATATAAAATTTAGTGAAAAAGAAATTAAGTTGCTTATAGAAACTTTTGAAAATTCAAGAAATGCAGTTCTTTCTATTGAAAATAAACTTAAATCACAATGTAATTATGAAAAAAATATTTGTGGTTTATTTATGGAAGATTTTTATATGCTTGAAGCATGGTAAGTTTTTACAATAAAAGATTGAGTTTTGTAATTTGTAAGGTAAGATGTTGAAATATGTCTAGACAAAAATTTGCAATACATTTTTTAATTATAATATCAATGCTATTTACTGGCATTGCTTCTGCCCATATATGTATGGATGATGGTGAGCAAAATAATGTTTCTGCATCACTTATATCTGATCAATCTGATGACTCCTCTTCTGATATAGCTTTTGATTGTTGTGAGTCTTCTTGTCATCATAATTGTAATCATCTTTTTAGCCTTGGCCAAAATTTATCTTCTGAACTTACTAGTTTTGTTGAAAAAAATATTGTCGATTCTTATAAGTATTCCCTTCCTCTAAATTACGTCTCCCTCCCTTCTAAACCTCCCAAAGCATAACAATTAATTAAGGCCTGCGCCTTGTTTATATTAATTGTTAATCAATGGGAAATTCATGAATTTATTAAAAAAATTACCGTGCTGTTGCGCTGCATTTATAAGCCTTTTCTTTGTGGCTAAATCTTATGCTTATGAACCTCATAATCCTAAGGACCATAAATATGAAGAGTCAATTTATCAAAATAGTAAGGTTATAAATAGTAAGGTTATAACTCTGCAAGAAGCAATCAACTTAGGGTTAGAATTTTCGCCAGAAGTTAAATCTTCAAAAGATGGAATAGCAGCAGCTCAAGGTTTAGAAAAACAAGCTGGGTATTGGAGTAATCCAAATTTTGAAATTGAAGCAGCAAATATAGCTGGAACTGGCCCATATACAGGCTCTGATTCTGCCGAATATACTTATAGCCTATCTAAATCTATTGATATAAGTGGCAAAAGATATGCTCGTAAAAATGCTGCAACTCAAGCAAAAAATGCAGCCAATAGTAATTTTATGGCTGCTAAACTAAGTATAATGCGCAATATTCATGTTGCATATGCTAGTGTTTTGGCAGAAGCAGAGGCTTTAAAACTTGCAAAAGAGCAGGAATTATTGGCTAAGCAGATATTAAAAACCGTTTCCAAAAGTGTTAACGCAGCGAGAGAATCAGAAATTCAGAAAATTAAGGCAACTGTTGCTTACGAAAGTGCAGTTATTGCAACTAGTCAAGAAAAGCAGCAATTTAACTCAGCTAAGCAAAATCTTGCTAAATTACTAGGTAAAAATTCATTAGATGTATCTTTAGATCATTCCCATTTCTTTGATTTAACCGCTCCTGATCATATTACAACATATCAAACTAAACTTAATGACTCTCCTATTTTAAAAAAATTTTATTATTTGAGCAAAGAGAAAAAATTTGCTTATGATCTTGAAATTGCCAGTAAAGTTTCAGACCCAACAGTAAAAATAGGAATTAGAGAGTTTAGAGGTTCAGATGAAGAGGCATTAGTTGTAGGCCTATCCATTCCTCTCCCAATCTTTAACAGGAACCAAGGAAATACATCTCATGCAAGGGCTAAATTAAGCCAAGCAAGGAATAATGAATTGCATGCCAAATTGTCTCTTGAGCAAAGTCTAATTGAAGAGTGGAGAAATTGGCAAATATCCTACCAGACTGCTGATAAACTAAAAAACAAAATATTACCAACAGCTAAAAAAGCATTCAGGGTAGCAAAATCAGGATATGAAAAAGGTAAGTTTCCTTATTTTGAGGTTTTAGATGCTCAGCGTATTTTATTTGATGCTAGAGCAAAATATCACACAGCTTTAAAGCAATACCACGTTGCAAGAGCAAATATAGAATTAATTACAACTCCAATTAATAATTTAAAAGGTAAAAAAGATGAATAAAAAAATAGCAATAAACATATTATTGATACTGACATTTATTGCTGTGTCAATTTTTATATCCTCACAAATTTTATTGTCTGAAAATGACCCTAAGCATGAGAAGTCTGATCATCATGTAGAGGAGCCAGAAAAAGGTCCTAATGGTGGCAAATTATTTCGTAATGATGATTTTGCTGTTGAAGTAACTATTTATGAAGATGGTGTATCGCCACAATTTCGTGTTTATGCTTATGACGATGATAAACTAATTGATCCTTTAAAGGTTAATTTGACCATTCGATTAAATCGCCTTGATGGAGAAGTGAATGACTTTTCTTTCAAGTCACAAGATGGCATATTAGTTAGTGATGATATTGTTGCTGAACCACATTCTTTTGATGTAGTAGTAAAAGCTGATTATGATAAAAAAACTTATCAATGGAACTTTGAATCTTATGTGGGCAGAACCCAAATTAGTAAAAAAGCTGCTTTAGAAGGAGGCATAAAAACTCAAAAAGCAGGATCGGCTATTATAAATCAATATGCCAAGCTTACTGGACGCATTACACTAAATCGTAATACTACAAAAAAAATAAGAGCTAGATTCCCTGGTGTGGTAAAAAAGGTATATGTCAATTGGGGTGATGAAGTTAAAAAAGGCCAAGTTTTAACAGTTATTGAAAGCAATGAAAGTCTAAAAAGCTATAATATTATTGCTCCAATGAATGGAATAATATTGGAAAGAGATACTAATGTAGGAGATGTTGCGGGTGATAATGCTCTATTTACCATTGCTGACTTATCAAATGTGTGGGCAGAACTTCATGTTTTCTCAAGTGATTTAGAGAAAGTTAGAAAAGGTCAAAAAGTACAAGTGAGTAAATTAAAAAATGATGCGTCTTTAGAATCTAATATTTCTATGATTCTACCAACAGCAGATGCATTGAGTCAAAGTGTTCTAGCTATAGTGCCTCTTGATAACAAAGAAGGTAAATGGCGTCCAGGAATGACGGTTGAAGGTAATGTTATTGTTAATAGGAAGGAAGTCCCTCTTGCTGTTCGTAGTTCAGCATTACAGAAATTTAGAGATTTTACAGTTGTTTTTGCCAAATATGATGACACCTACGAAGTGTGTATGCTGAAACTTGGAGTAGGTGATGGTAAGTGGGTTGAGGTGCTAGAAGGATTAAAACCTAACACGGAATATGTAACAAATAACAGTTTTCTTATTAAAGCAGACATTGAAAAATCAGTAGCATCACATGATCACTAATATAAAACCTTCAATAATTGAAAGAATCATTAATTTTTCTATAACCCATCGCTTTGTAGTTTTATTTGTTGCGGTAGGGTTTATGGCACTTGGAATTTATAACTTTAGTAAATTGTCCATTGATGCTGTGCCGGACATCACCAATGTGCAGGTGCAGATTAATACTGAGGCTGCTGGCTATTCACCTATGGAAATGGAGCAGCGCGTAACCTTTCCTATTGAAACAGCATTAGCTGGCATTCCAAAACTTGATTATACAAGATCACTTTCACGTTATGGCTTGTCGCAAGTTACCGTTGTCTTTGAAGAAGGAACGGACATTTACTTTGCTAGACAATTAATCAATGAGCGTTTGCAACAAGTAAAAAGTGAAATTCCAGATGGTTTAGAGCCAGAAATGGGGCCAATAGCAACAGGTCTTGGTGAAATATTTATGTATGTGGTAGAGGCTAATCCTGATGCAAAAAAGGAGGATGGAACTGCATATACCCCTATGGATCTACTTACCATACAAGAGTGGGTTATATTGCCCCAACTGCGTAATTTGAAAGGGATAATTGAGGTTAACTCCATTGGTGGATATGAAAAACAATTCCATGTAATGCCTTATCCAAACAGATTGCTAGCTTATGGTCTAACGCTTAATGATGTTATGAGCGCCCTTGAAAACAATAATGACAATATTGGCGCTGGATATATTGAAAGGAATGGTGAGCAATATTTAATTCGTGTACCTGGGCAAGTAAAAAATCTTGAGGATATACGCAATATTATAGTAACCAAAAAAGATGAAATAACTATCCGTATTGGTGATATTGCTGATGTAGAGCTTGGATACCCCTTGCGTACTGGGGCAGCCACTCAAAATGGTGAGGAAGTAGTCCTTGGTACAGCTATGATGTTGATGGGAGAAAATAGTCGTGAAGTGTCACAACGAGTTGCTAGTAAGTTAGAAGAGGTTAATCGCACTCTTCCCAAAGGTGTAATTGCTAAAGCTGTATATGATCGTACTGAACTTGTAGATAGGACAATTGCCACAGTAGAAAAAAACCTACTAGAAGGAGCTATTTTAGTGATTGCAATTTTGTTCCTACTTTTAGGTAATATTAGAGCAGCACTCATTACAGCTGCTGTAATCCCTATCTCTATGCTGATGACAATCACAGCCATGGTAGAAAATAAAGTATCAGGCAATTTGATGAGTCTTGGGGCATTAGATTTTGGTCTAATTGTTGATGGGGCGGTCATTATTATTGAGAATTGTATTCGCCGTTTTGGTATGGCGCAGCACGATTTAGGACGATTATTAACAAAAGAAGAGCGATTTAAGCTAGCTTCTAACGCAACCGCTGAAGTGATTAAGCCAAGTATTTTTGGTGTAATTATTATCACCGTAGTTTATCTGCCTATATTCTCTCTAACTGGTATAGAGGGCAAAATGTTTCATCCAATGGCATTTACCGTTGTAATTGCTCTATTGTCTGCACTAGTTTTATCAATTACTTTCGTGCCTGCCGCTGTTGCAATTTTTGTAACAGGTAAAGTAGAAGAAAAAGAAAGTAAAATTATTCTTAAAGCTAAAAAATGGTACAAGCCAATGCTGCTTTGGAGTCTTGATCGTCCAAAACATATTATTGGTGGTGCTAGTGTTTTGGTTATTTTAAGCATTTTAATGACCTCAAGATTGGGAACAGAATTTATCCCAAATCTTGATGAAGGAGACATTGCGCTACATGCCATGCGTATTCCTGGCACTAGCTTGACTCAGGCAGTTACTATGCAAGCAACATTAGAAAAACGCTTAAAAGAAAAATTTCCTGAAATCGATGAAATTTTTGGTAAAATTGGAACGCCAGAAGTGGCCACTGATCCAATGCCGCCAAGTGTGGCTGATACATTTATCATGCTCAAATCAAGGAATGAATGGCCTGATTCAGATAAAACAAAGGCTAAATTAGTAAAAGATATGGAAGAAGTTGCCAAACAGGTTCCTGGCAATAACTATGAATTTACTCAGCCTATTCAGATGCGCTTTAATGAACTTATTTCAGGAGTAAGAAGTGATTTGGCTGTTAAAATATTTGGTGATGATATTGGCGTCATGCTTGAAGTTGCTGAAAAGGTAGAGCAGGAACTAAAGGAAATTAAAGGAGGTTCTGATGTTAAGATTGAGCAAATAAAGGGCCTTCCAGTTCTTTCTATATTACCTGATCGTGCAAGTCTTGATCGTTATGGCTTGAATATGTCAGATGTACAAGAAGTGGTACAAATAGCAATGGGAGGTAAAGAAGTTGGAAAGTTGTTTGAAGGAGACCGCCGTTTTGATATTGTAGTGCGTTTGCCTGAAAATTTACGCAACAATATTGAGATTCTTGAATATTTACCAATTCCACTGTCACAAGCAAAGCAGAAGGGAATTAATAATCGCCCGAATTATGTGCCACTTAAAGAAGTTGCAAAGCTAGAAGTTGCTTATGGCCCAAATCAAATAAGTCGAGAAAATGGTAAACGACGTGTAGTGGTAACTTCCAATGTTCGTGATCGTGATTTAGGTAGCTTTGTTGAGGAAGTGCAACAAAAGATTAGGCAAAATGTAGAAATACCACCCGGTTATTGGATAAATTACGGTGGAACATTTGAGCAGCTTATTTCCGCTAAAAAGAGGCTGATGATTGTTGTGCCTGTAGCCCTATTATTGATTATTGGCTTATTATTTATGGCGTTTGGCTCAGGGCGTGCTGCATTATTAATATTTTCTGGTGTGCCGCTTGCTTTAACGGGAGGTGTAGCCGCTTTATGGTTAAGAGATATTCCATTGTCTATTTCTGCAGGAGTTGGTTTTATTGCCCTTTCAGGAGTGGCTGTATTAAATGGTGTTGTTATGGTGTCATTTATTAAAAGCTTACGTGAGCAGGGAATGAAGCTAGATGAAGCAATTATAAAAGGTGCACTAACTAGACTAAGACCAATCTTAATGACAGCATTAGTAGCTAGCTTAGGTTTTGTGCCAATGGCACTAAATACAGGAACTGGAGCTGAAGTACAAAGACCACTTGCTACTGTGGTGATTGGAGGAATTATTTCTTCAACAATCTTAACATTAGTGGTATTACCAACTCTATATAGATTTTTTCATATTAAGAAATTTAAGAAAGGAAACTATGCCAAATATTAATCGTAAGTTTAAAATTAATCTATCAGGTAGTGGTGATAAATTAACGATTTATCTAAATGAAAAAATAGTTAAGAGCAAAGATATAGCTCAGTCAAAAATTCCTGTTCCTTATGATGGAACATATCAGTTAAAAGTCTTTGATGAAGGATTATTAACAGACACTGTTACATTTACGATAATCAGTAAGTCTCTTTGAGACAATTCGGTATATCCTTAACATTTATTATATTTAACTTATTCCATGCAATCTCTTACTTGACCGGTAAGTATTTCCCAGTCTGCAACACTTCCAAGCTCTTCATTTATCACTTTCTTTAAGGTAACAAACTCTATACTGTCTGGGTTATTAAGCCAGATCTTATATTCTTTTAAGTTCATCTCAATAATTACGGTATTAGCGTCAGTAAATTTTACTGGGCATGGGTATTTCTCATACTGTGTTTTATCTTTCATATCCATTCTCCTTGTATTAATATTTTTCTTCCTCTGAGCTTGCGCTTAATGAATCCTAGTTGATTACCTATAAAGACTAAAGTTCTTAACCTTGTTCTACTTTCACTAGCCTCTTCTGTTCTTCCACCATGTTTATAATTAGGAGCGGAAGTTCCGTACCTAATTTTATGCCCACCATGTTGATGGCATACAGATGTATTAAAAACCGTTTGTTTATTACAATACTTACACTGCATATATGCTCCTCTTAATGTCATTATTAACAATTAATCGTTTACCACTCCAAGACTCCAAAGGACTCCAAATCTATATTATTTAGAGTTCCAAACTCCAAACTACACCCCACCCTATAGGGTGTAGAGTATGGGAGTCTTTATTGCTTCATACCGCTTTCAGTAATCCAAATTCTATCTCGGATTCCTTCTTTGATTCCCGTATTAACCAAACCTTTCACTACTAACTTACCAATAATAGCTCTAATCAAATTAGTTCTTTTATCAGTTGGCTGTTCTGTCCATTGAGTAGCTATATTTTTAATAGTTGTTTCCATGTCCCCATCTTTAGAAAATTTGGACAGGATTTCGTTTTTAAGTAATACAAATATTCTTTCCTGATTGCTTCCTAATGAGACTTTCTTTTCACAAGCTTTATGACTACCAATAATTTTAATAACACATGTCGTCTCATCGTCTTCCATTTGAATTTCTTCTAGTCTGTAGCTGTACCCAATACCGCTTTCACTATCTTTAGATTTCTCAAGAACCCAACTGCACAATCCGTTATTACTTTGAGTGACATGTATTACAGAATCCATTGATGCTTTCAAGCTTGAGCTACCTCTCATGCCATTCTCTATGTTTTTACCACTGTGATGAATAATTAGAACTGTGCTGTCTAATTCTTGTTGTATTCTTTTAAGGTTGTAGATAACTCCACTCATAGCACCAGCATGGTTTTCATCTATATTGGGGCAAGCATTATTTAAAGTATCAATCACAATCATTCCATTAATAAAATCTCTGTCTTTGTAAAAATTAATAAATTCATCAACAGATTTATTTTCTGCAAGTAGCAGTTCATCTTTAGTGACTTCTAAATTATCTGGCGTACAACCTCT
>ERZ802821.176-NODE-176-length-34464-cov-26.6433_pt1 | contig 34464 bp, 33 predicted proteins | sample MGYA00345648_ERZ802821 | MGnify/ENA primary metagenome ERZ802821 (study PRJEB30503, sample SAMEA104212357) | marine metagenome | biome: Westerlies Biome; feature: [SRF] surface water layer (ENVO:00010504) within the epipelagic zone...; material: water... | reverse complement strand
ATGCTGGCAACGGTAATGCTGGCAATGGCCATAATAACAGCAACGGTTTCGAGATCGGCAGCTATGGCCTCAACGGGCATAATGGCAACGGACATAATGGCAACAGTCATGCGCCAAACGGACATGACATCAACGGGTATAATGGCAACGGACATGCGGGTCCGGGGGTGGCACCGAATGGCCACTCACCTGCGCGCAAGGCGGTTGAGTTAATCGATGGTGTGCTGCAGATCACTGTACCGGGATTGGACACGCCGCGCGCGTTGGAACAGGGTGCCCTCATCGCCAAGCGGCAGGATCTGCAGAACCGCGGCCTTCTACGCAGCGCTGTCTGACAGTTCTCAGCCCGCCACTGCACCGATAATTTAAGTGACGATTCCCCGGTGATCAGGCTGATGATCCCGCGACAATCGATTTACAGGTGACCTTTGTGGCGTAACCGGCTAGTTTGTCGCGCCTGACGAGGCCTGACGGGTCTGGGCGGCGTGTAGCTGGCCGTTCCCGCCTGTACCGTTACCGGATCATATGATCCCACAACCTTTTGATTCACTTAACTGGCGATTCTGACCGTATGAACATCTATAAAGCCATCACCGAGGAAGTGCTTGTGCCCATCCATCCTGCTGGTTGGCCGTTTATCTTTCTGTTCGTGCTTGCCAGCATCTTGATTACGGTATTCTGGTCTCCTTTCGCTGTGGCGGGCACGCTGTTGTCGCTGTGGTGTGTGTATTTCTTTCGCAATCCGCGCCGCACCACGCCGGTCACGGAAAATCTGGTGATTGCACCGGCGGATGGCCGTGTGCTGTCAACAGGGCCTGCCGACCCGCCAGCGGATCTTGATCTGCCTGCAGGTGACTGGCGACGTGTAGCGATTTTCATGAATGTCTTTGATGTGCATGTGAATCGCGCGCCGGTCAGCGGCATGGTGACAGCGACAAGCTATCACAAAGGGGCGTTTGTGAATGCCAGCCTCGACAAGGCGGCAGAGGCAAATGAGCGGCAAAATATCTGTATGGAAACGGATGCCGGCCAGACAATCGGCATTGTCCAGATTGCCGGTCTGGTCGCACGCCGTATCCTTCTGGAAGCCGGCGTGGGAGACAGGCTGCTGGTTGGTCAGCAATTCGGGATCATCAGGTTTGGCAGCCGTGTCGATTTGTGGCTGCCGGCAAGCACGTCTGTCACTGTATTGCCCGGTCAGCGGACCATTGCTGGCGAGACCGTGATCGCCGACCTTGATGCCGTCATGCGTGAGACATCTGACAAGCGGGTTGCCTGATCATGCCGGCAAAGGGACCGCAACGCCGTTTTCAATCGGTTTCCATTTTCTGGCTGCTGCCAAATGTGCTGACTGTTGCCGGGCTTGTGTCCGGGCTGACAGCCCTGCGCTTTGCACTGGATGGTCGCTGGTCGGGTGTTATCGGTCTGATCGTGCTGGCGGCGGTATTTGATGCGCTGGACGGGCGCACGGCGCGCCGTTTCAAGACAGCGTCTGCCTTTGGCGCAGCCCTCGACAGTCTGAGCGATCTTGTGGTGTTTGGCGTTGTGCCGGCCTTGTGCCTGTATTTGTGGGCGCTGCAGGATTCCGGCCGCATCGCCTGGTGGGCCACCATGTTCTATGCGGTGGCCATCGCCCTGCGACTGGCGCGTTTCGATTCCGAATTGCGCGATCCGCCAGGCCATTCCAAGGATTATTTCACCGGTGTGCCAGCGCCGGCATCGGCGTTTCTGTTGCTTGTGCCGATCTGTGTCGATCTGGAATTCGGCATAGGCTGGGCGCGTGAACCACAATATGTTTGCATCTGGCTTGTTACCATTGGCGGGCTTGCCGTGTCGGCGCTGCCAACATTCGCAGGCAAGCGGATCAAGCTTCCGGTCGGATCGGTGCTGCCGGTGTTGGCGACCGGGTCATTATTGATCGCCGGCGCTTTTGTCCAGCCGTGGCTGACCTATGTTGTGTTGGCCGGGGCCTATGTTGTCAGCCTGCCATTATCTGTATTGCACTATCACCGCACGCGCCCGTCATTGCCGGATGACAGCGCCTGACACTGGCATCATCTGACACTGGCATCATCTGACACTGGCATCATCTGACACTTGTATCGACTAACGCTGGTATCTGGCCCGAGCGGTTTACAGACGCACCAAATTCATCAATTCACCATATTCACCGTGTCAGCAAGGCTCAGCCGTGCCTTTGTCCTGCAGCCGTTCGCGGTGAAACAGATAAAGGCCGCTGGCAATGATGATGGCGACACCAGCAAATGTGGTGTTGGCCGGCACATCGCCAAACACCAGAAAGCCCAGCGTGCTGGCCCCGATAATTTCAACATACTGAAAAGGGGCCAACAGGTTTGCAGGCGCATTCTGCGCCGCCATGACAATCAGCGCATGGCCGATTGTGGCGGCAAGCCCCATGCCGATTACCCAGCTGATCTGTGTCAGTGACAGGGGTGTCATACCGCCACCAACCAGCCCGCCCCATGTAAAAGCGACTGTCAGCACCGCCAGAACAACTGTCGAGGCAAGGCTGCCCAGAAATTGCATCTGAGTTGCCCCGACCTCATCGGCAAGCCGGCGGGTGATAATCATATACAGCGCCATGCTCAGTGCTGATATCAGGGGCAGGCCAGCGGCCCAGCCAAATACAAGCACTGACGGCTGCAGAATGATCAGTGTGCCGGCAAATCCGGCCATGATAGCGGTGATTCGCCGGATGCGCAGACGCTCGCCAAGAAGCACTGCCGACAGCACTGTGAGAATCAGTGGCTGGGCAAAGAAAATCGCTATGGCCTCTGCCATGGGAAGATGTTTCAGGGCGGCAAAGAAAAAGACGGTGGCGGTGGCCAGCAACAGCCCGCGTATCATCTGAAGAATCAGGGTGCCTTTTGGCACAGACCAGGCACCAGCCATGATGACAAAGGGCAGCATCAGCACCGTTTGAATGAAAAAGCGCCAGAAAGTAACCTCCAGCGGGCCAGCTGTCTGGCCAAGAAGTTTGGCAAACACATCAAGACACGGCAGAACAAGCATCCCCATGCTGAGCAACGCCATGCCGCGTCCCGGATGCTGTATTCTGTGGGCAATCTCATTCATAGGCGCATCCTGCGCATTGTTAGCATGCGCCGTCAATCAGTGCGTTTTTGCGTCATCGTGCATGGTCAGCTTGAAGTTTGCGTGCGGACGTTGCAGACTGTTCTCACTCACAACACCGGCAGCTGCTGCCGCCAACACTCAGGTTTTGAATGTCCAACAACTTGCTATCGCGATGCCTTGAAAAGGGCATTCGCATGACCAGCCAAAGACAGGTCATAGTTGGTGTTATAGGTGATGCGGAAGATCATCCCGATGTGGATGAGCTTTATCGGCGTGCTGTCCAGCAGGACAACACCATTTCTATCGCCACTGTCTATCGCACGGTCAAGCTTCTGGAAGAGGCCGGGGTCATTGAACGCCTGGAATTCGGCGACGGGCGGGCGCGTTATGAAGAAGCTGGTGAGCATCACGAGCATCTGGTCGATGTTGAAACCGGCGAGGTTATTGAATTCTATCATGCGGAACTGGAAGCGCTGAAAGAACAGATTGCCCGTGAAATGGGGTATGAGCTGGTTGATCACCGGCTTGAACTGTTCGGTCGAAAGCTGCCAACGGATTCCGGATAGACCTGCAATCCGTCTGCATCTGCTGCCCGGTGAAAGCGGTGGTAGGGGCCGACGCCGTCAGGCTGCGCAACCGGGTCCCAATCTTGAAATGATCATCATGCAGACCAAACAGCAAAAATCGAATGTCGTCCGGCTGGCCATTGCCCAGGCCCTTTCGATGACATCAATGAATGTGAACATCATCAATACGGCGCTTGTCGGCTATCTTCTCGCGCCCGCCCCGTGGCTGGCCACCTTGCCGCTGTCGTTGCAGTTTGTCAGCGTCATGATGATTACCTTGCCGGCCTCATTGCTGATGGCTCGCATTGGCAGACGGCCGGTTTTTATCGCGGGAGTGCTGATCAGCTGCATCTCGTCACTGTTGCTGGGCATGGCGATCATTGTGCAGAGTTTCCCCCTGTTCTGCGGTGCCTCGATGGGGCTCGGCGTATCAATGGGGATATCTGCCTATTACAGATACGCTGCGGCAGACGGGCTGGCGGAAAAGGACCGGGCAAAGGCGATATCCTATGTCCTCGCCGGCGGGCTTGCTGCTGCTGTCATGGGGCCTGAAATCGCCCGCAACACTGTCGATCTGGTGCCCGGTATCATGTATGCGGGATGTTTTTTCGTCGTCGCCATTGTGCAGCTTGTCTCGTTGTTTGCGCTGGCCGGTGTGAAGATTGAAAAGCCAAAACCCCAGCAGGGGGCTGCCGGACGCCCGATTGGTGCTTTTTTCCGGATGCCGGTCTATATCGTCGGGATTGTGTGCGCCGCCATCGGCTATGCGCTGATGAGCTATCTGATGACGGCAACGCCGTTGCAAGTGGTGAATGTTGCCAAGCTTGGCACCTCGGCGAACGCAACCATCATCCAGTGGCATGTCGTGGCGATGTTTCTGCCGTCATTCTTTACGGGCAATCTGATTGCAAGATTTGGCACGGCACGGGTGTTGTGGGCAGGTGTTCTGTTTTATCTGGCGACGATCATCCTGGCGCTGGCGGCTGACGGGTTCTGGCTGTATTGGTTCGCGCTTGTGACGCTGGGGCTTGGCTGGAACTTCCTTTACATTGGTGGCAGTTCGCTGATCGCGCGTGTTGCCGAGCCGATCGAGCGCGGACGGGTACAAGGATTTGGTGATCTGATGACAACCACAACTGTTGCCATTGCCTCGCTGACAGCAGGTGCTGTGCATAGCCAATATGGCTGGGAGATGATGAGCCAGGTGGCCATACTGCCGGTCGGTGTTGTGGTTCTGGCATTGCTGTGGCTGGCGATCACGCAGCGCAGCCGTGGTACGGTGACCCCGTAATGCTGATGACAGCAGCGTTAACGCCTGATCAGGCGCCTTATCAGCCGCCGGTTACATTCATATGGCGGCTTACAGCAGGATCGCTATGCCGCCGGTCGATGATAAAATCATGACCTTTCGGCTTGCGGCCGATGGCTTCTACAATGGCCGCGTCCAGCCCGTCACTGCCGCCTTCGCGCAGCGCGCGTCGCAGGTCGGCATTATCATCCTGTCCCAGGCACATATATAGCTGGCCGGTGCAGGTCACCCGCACCCGGTTGCAGCTTTCACAGAAATTATGGGTCAGCGGGGTGATGAAACCCAACTTCTGTCCCGTTTCCTCAATCTTGACATAGCGCGCCGGACCGCCGGTGCGGAACGGAATATCGGTCAGGGTAAATCGTTTGGCCAGATCGGCGCGGACAGTCGACAGCGGCAGATACTGATCCAGCCGGTTTTCGCTTCCGATATCGCCCATGGGCATGACTTCGATGATGGTCATATCGAACCCCTGGTCGCCGCACCAGGCCAGCATATCGCCCAGTTCACCATCATTCACGCCGCGCAACGCAACAGCATTGATCTTGATCTGCAGACCGGCCGCCTGGGCAGCGCGCAGCCCGGCAAGTACCTTGGACAGATCGCCCCAACGGGTAATCGCCCGGAACCTGTCTTCATCCAGCGTATCGAGCGAGATATTGACACGGCGAACCCCGGCAGCGAACAGATCATCCGCCATCTTGCCAAGCTGGCTGCCATTGGTCGTTATGGTCAACTCATCAAGATTGCCGGCCTTGACCTCGCTGCCAAGGGCCGAGATCAGTTGCATGATATTGCGGCGCACCAGCGGTTCACCGCCTGTCAGCCTTATCTTGCGGATGCCGGCAGCCATGAAACGGCGGCACAGCACCTCCAGTTCTTCAAGGCTGAGAAGTTCTGCTTTCGGCAGGAATGTCATTTCCTCTGCCATGCAATAGACGCAGCGGAAATCACAGCGGTCGGTCACCGATACACGCAGGTAGTCCACCTGTCTGCCATAAGGGTCGATCAGGCCGCTGGCGGCACTGTTATGCTTTGCGCTGGCCTGGTCTGCGCTATCCGGGATGGCGCTTTCTGGAATGGCATTGTCTGGTGTCATGATCCGGTGTTCTGCTGCATTTTCAGGGCATGGAGACAGCATCGTAGACGCCGGGGCGCGCCCATTGCAACCGTGGCATGCCCGCCAGGCCACGGCATCTTGTCACGTCTGCACTTGCCCCATCCGGCAACAAATGCGACCGCTCTTTGCTGCCAGCCTGTTTTTCGCCCCGTAATAGATCCCCGAAAGAGGGCATTTGGACGGCAGACTGGCGGCAAAAAAAAGACCGTGAGATGACTCACGGCCGAGTTTAGGGAGGAAACGCACAGCCAATGGCTGTGCTGCCCGTATATGCGCCTCCGGCAGTGCCACGTCAAGACCTTACAGGCCATTTTTTGCAAAAATAGGTCAGATAGTCTGACTTATAAAAAATGATATAAAACAATTAGTTAAAATGAAAAACTGTCTTCACCTCAACGAAAAGATGGTAGCGGTGGCATTTGTGCAACAAGATTATCCACAGTCATTCCGTGCGCCCGCAAACTGGCCAGACTGGTGGCATGATCGCGTTTGGCAAGGCGTTTGCCGGTATCACCGGAAACCAGATCGTGATGCAGATAGGCAGGGCCCGGCAAGTCCAGCAGCCCCTGCAGCAACCGGTGTACATGCGTGCTGTCAGCCAGATCAGCACCGCGGGTAACAAGGGTGACACCATCCAGTGCATCATCAATGACCACTGACAGATGATAGGATGTGCCGATATCACGGCGCGCCACAACCACATCGCCATGCGCCGACAAATCAACCGGCACCATCTGTCCGGTGCGGGCATCAAACCAGTGCAGCGGTCCGGTATGGGCCAGCGCGGCATCGGTACGCAACCGCCAGGCGGCCCCGCTGCCATCAGCGGCGCGGCGTGCCATCTCGACAGCAGGCAGAACCATGTCCGTTGCATGTGGCGCAGTGCTGCCATGCGGGGCGCTCAACACGGCCGACAGCTCTTTTCGTGTCAGATAGCAGGGATAGACCAATTCCATTTTCTGCAGACGTGCCAGCGCATCGGCATAGGCGTCTCTGCGCTGGCTTTGAAAGACCGGATCGCCTGTCCAGGGCAGTCCAAGCCAGCACAGATCCTCCAGAATGCCGGTGGTGAAATGATCGCGGCAGCGTGTATGGTCGATATCATCGATGCGCAGGACATAGCCGTTGCCCAGATGATGCGCCACCATTGCCGAATAGGCGTGCCCCAGATGCAATTCGCCCGTCGGGCTGGGGGCAAATCGCGTGACGTGATGTGCGGTATTTTCTGTATTCATTGGTGGCTCACGCGTGAAGTGCCCCGCTCGTTCGATTCTCAAACCTGCCACAGTCTAGCGGGTGCGGGCAGCTTTTGTGAATATCGGCAACACAGCATCTGGACCAGTATGTGCCAGTACGTGTAGCGTTTCTGCCTGTTGTGATGTTCTGGCGACAATCTGATCCGTGATTATGAAAGGCAGGTAAGGGCGATGATGAAGGAATTCGGACAGCTGAGCGGGCATTTCACCGCGCCGGCACGCGGTGGTGACCCGTCCAGCCTGATCGTGATCATGCATGGCTGGGGCGCTGATGCCAGCGATCTGGCCGATCTGGCCTATCCGATCTCGCTGCGTTTTCCCGGGGCGGCTTTCTTTGTGCCGAATGCCCCTGATGTATGCAGCATGAACCCGATGGGCCGCCAATGGTTCGATCTGGGTGACATGACCGAAGGGCCGCAAGTGGCAGCCGCTGTTATTCTGCCGTCGGTACAGGCGGCCTGTGATGAATTGGGACTTGATCACACAGCAGTGGCGCTGACCGGGTTTTCGCAAGGTGGCATGATGAGCTTGCATTGCGGGCTTTCAATGGACCCGCCCCCGGCGGCAATTGTCAGCTTTTCGGGCGCTTTGTTGCAAAAGGAAGCGATTGCCGATCTGGAAACGCGGCCAGCGGTGATGCTGGTGCATGGCACGGATGATGCGGTTGTACCATTCTCGATGATGGCGACAGCATCCGGAATTCTTGGCGAACATGGTATTGAGGCCGCATGCGTCAGCCGTCCCGGTCTTGGTCACGGCATTGATTCTGATGCCCTGACCGCGGCGATTGATTTTCTGGCAGATGCGCTTCCCGGCTGAAACCATGCACCGTTGTCAGCGGCTTATGTTTGTTTCTTTGTCATAACACCGCAATATTTTGAGGCGATAGTATGACGCATCCCAATATGTGGGGGTAATCTCTTGTAATCGGGGGATGACCATGGTTTGCTTATGTCAATGACCGGACGCACCAAACGGGGGAGACGATGAACGCAGGCAGTTTCGCACCAGCACTGGTCCTGAATGCCGATTTCCGTCCCTTGAATTATTTTCCGCTTTCACTCTGGTCCTGGCAGGATGCGGTGAAGGCCGTTTGTCTTGAGCGGGTTACCATCGTTTCGGAATATGACGTTTCGATCAGTTCACCAACCATCGAGATGAAGCTGCCCTCGGTGATTGCGCTGAAAGAATATGTGCCGCAGATGCGCAACCCGGCATTCACCCGTTTCAACGTTTTTCTGCGCGACCGGTTCAGCTGCCAATATTGTGGCACCGGCCACGCGGCGGCTGATCTGACATTCGACCATGTTGTGCCTCGATCACGCGGCGGGCGCACCACCTGGACCAATGTTGTGGCAGCCTGCAGCCCCTGTAATCTGAAAAAGGCCAATAAACTGCCGGCCCAGTGCGGTATGCAGCCATTGGCAACGCCGGTGGCCCCGAATATCTGGCAGCTGCAGGAAAATGGCCGTGGGTTTCCACCGAACTATCTGCATGAATCCTGGCGTGACTATCTGTATTGGGATTCTGAACTGCAGCAGACCTGATCCCGCGCGAATTCGCACCACACATGTCCCGCCACACATGTGCCGCCACTCATGTATTGCGCGGGCCGCGCTCGCTCTCAAACCATTATGCAGAAATATGTCAGACGCGTTCAGCGATGCGGATGGCGGTACGGCAGCCTTGCTGGATCACTGACTTCAAAGCTGCGTAGAACATGGCTTCGCGTCCACGATACTCAATCGCGATATCACGATGTTCCAGCTCGTCATCGCGGAATTTCGAGATGGTGCCGCGCAGTTCCGCCTCATCCTCACCAAGCCGCTCGGCCTGATCGGCGTAATGCTCGCCAATCACCTCTTCCACCGCGATGGTGCAGGCCATAGCTGCCTTTGGTCCCATCACAGCGGTGACCGCCCCCAGTGCAAATCCGGCAGCTCCCCACACCGGATCAAGCACTGAGGGGCGAACCCGGCGCTCATTGAGCAGCGCCTCGAAAGCATCAAGATGTTCGACTTCCTGTTCCATCATATGCTGGATTTGTGGCCCGGACGAATGGTTCCGCAGAATGGCCAGCTGGCCGCGATAAATCTGCTGCGCAGCACGCTCTCCGGCATGATCAACGCGCAAGAAGCGTTCAATATCGCGGCGGCCTGCGGCCGGTCTGTTAGGCTGTGTCATGATGTGCGTGTCCTGTTTCGGTCGCCAAAAATGAATGACATCATTGCCAGTGCCACAATATCCACACTTAACAACATGTTCCATCCTGCCATCGACAGCCCGAACAGGGACCATGGCACGTCGTCGCATCGTACCACCGGTGTTGCCAGCAGGCTGTCGACCAGATCGGCTGTTGACCCGCCTGACGACAATGAGGCGGTGCATCCGGCCGGGCCAGCCCACAGTTGCCATTCGACACCGGCATGATATCCCGCGACGCCAACACTGGTAATGCCGGCAAGCGCCGTGATGATCAGCCCGGCCCGCAGCGATGCACCGATGGGCTGACTGATCACCAGCCAGCCAAGCGCGCATACAATCACCGCCACATGCGCCCAGCGTTGCCAGATGCACAGGCTGCATGGCGCCATGCCGCCAACATGCTCGAACAGCAATGCGCCACCAAGAAGCGCTGCTGAAATCAGGGCGCACAGCACCAGGCCGCGCTGCGGTGCCAGCAATACTGACAATTCCTGTTTCAATGTATCAGCCAAAACCCGCCTCCAAAAAGGAAGACCAGTAAACTAAGCAGCCCGATAACAATCCGGTAGTTGCCATGATGTCGCGCGATACCGGCAACGATCGCAAAGCGGACTCCGCGGCCAATAAAAGATATCACCAGGAATGGCAGCAGGGCGAACCCGGCGATGCCGGCACTGACGGCGATAACCTTGTAGGGCAGCGGTGTAAAAGCCCCGATGAACACCAGCAGAATGCCGAATTCAACAAAACCCGCCTGCACTGCCGCAAACTTCTCGGGGGCCGCTATGGCTGTTGGCAGGGCTGCCAGAATCTGGTCAATCCCGACACCCAGCAATCCGCCCAGCGCCCAGCCGATACCGCCGCCAATCACAGATGCCAGCGTACAGCCAAGCGACAGGCGAATCCATTTTGCCGGCCGCGCCAAAACAGTTGCCACCAGCAGCGGGTCAACCGGGATGGGAATGATGATGGATTCAAGAACGGCAAACAGCAGCATCAACCGTTCGGCCAACGCGGTACCCGCCAGCGTCAGGACACGGTCATATTGTGCAAGGCAGTAGCGCCACAAGGTTGCCATGAGCGCTCCGTAGGGTCACGCCGAAGAAATGGTACGAGTGGGGGGACTCGAACCCCCAAGCCCTTGCGGGCGGTGGATTTTGAATCCACTGCGTCTACCAATTCCGCCACACTCGCATTGCCATGAGGTACTAGCCGAGGCAACGTCAGGAGGCAAGTCTCTGCTTGACGAGTGCCACCAGTTTTTCCAGATGCGGGTCGCGGAACCCCTCGGCGTTCAGCGCCTCGACTGTATCGAAGAGATACTCGCGGCAAGGGCCGATGAACCCGCTGGCAGCGGCGATGACATCTGCCTCGCTGTCAATCGGCATTGGCGCTGCATAGTTTGGCCGGTCAGGGCGCGACACAAATCCGATTCCGCGCTGCATGCCGTCTGGGGTGTGCATGCGCACCCAATGCGCGCGATAGGCAAGGGTGATCATCTCGCGCCGCCACAGCAAATCCAGCTCGGCAATTGCATTTGCCGGGTTCAGCTTGTAGGCGACGCCTGTGCAGCTGCCACCGCGATCAAGCGCCAGCACCAGCCCCGGGCAATCCGGTGTGCCGCGACCGAGCCGTGTCCACAGACAGAACCGGCGGTGATGACCAAAAATCCGTGCTCTGACCCGGTCGACATGCTCCATGATCGGATTGAAAATCAGGCTGCCATAGCCGAACACCCACAAGTCAGAGCAATCGGCATCATCGGGAACCATGCTGCGGCGCGAGGCCTTCAGCTCGTCTTCGGTGGCAAGCTGTGTATCCTCGTCGCCGCGTTCGGCAACAAGCCGCGCAACTGTCCCTGTTTCGAGATTTTCCCGCGTTATCCGTACCAGTTTTTCACCCGTCATCAGCCGCCGTCATCCCCTGCGCTGTCGGACCCGTTGCCCATATGATGAACAACCCGCTGCGGGAAGGGAATATCGATGCCATGGTCATCGAGAACGCCTTTCAGCCGTCGATTCAGGTCCCAGTAAAGATCAAAGAAGTCATCGTAGCTTGCATAGGCGCGAAGCCGAACATTGATGGCGCTGTCGCCATAGCTGACAACCAGAAAGCGCGGCGCCGGATCGGCAAGTACGCGGGGGTCTGTTGCCAGGCTCATCAAGGCTGTCTCGGCCGTATCGAGATTGCTGTCATAGCCAATCCCGATATCCAGATCCATGCGCCGTGTGCCATAGCGCGCATGGTTAATGATGTTGGACGACCAGATCGACGAGTTTGGAATGCTGATAAACACATTGTCGAACGTATCAATCGTCGTTGTGAACAATCCGATTTCGCGCACCGACCCGGATACGCCAGCTGCCTCGACCCAATCGCCAATTCGAAACGGTCGCAGAAACAGCAGCATCAGGCCGGCAGCAACATTCGACAAGGTACCTTGCAGCGCCAGGCCAACAGCCAGACCGGCCGCACCCAGAACAGCGATGATCGATGTTGTCTCAACGCCGAAATTGCCAAGCGTGACGATGATGGTCAGGGTCAGGCCGGCATAGCGAACCAGTGCCGCCATGATCGGCACCAGTGTCTTGTCCAGCCGGTTCAGCCGCGACAGCCATTCGCCTGTCAGCCGTGATGCCCGCCGTGACAGCCAGATGCCCAGGAACAGTGTAAAGACAGCAGCCAGGAAATTCAGGCCATAGGCTGTCACCAGCTCCAGAAACTGCTCGACAGCCACATCGGACAAATCGAAATATGCAGCGATATCAGTTGTCGGTTTGCCGTCCATCGTCTCTACACTCACCATTCCTGCCGACGGTATTGGCCGGGTGGCAGGCTGTTTTTGCGCTTCGGCTTCATTGTGCCACAAATGCAGGCGTGTGGGTGAAATAAAGCGTTTACAGCGTTGATATTTCCGCAGGTTGCACGATATAGTGCGCTCCATGTTTCAGACCGTGTCACATCCCTGCGAAATCCTGTGCTGGAGCGTCGGCGACGCACCGCTGGCGCGTGGCGATATGGTCGCTGCTATCGGTAATTTTGATGGTGTCCATCTCGGTCATCAGAAGGTGATCGAGACAGCCCGCAAGGCAGCTGCTGAGCAGGGTCAACCCATTGGCGTGGTGACGTTTGATCCGCATCCGCGCGAATTCTTTCGTCAGGATGATGCGCCGTTCCACCTGGCTGACCGGACAGAAAAAGACAGGCTGATCGCGGCGCTGGGTGTGGACCGGATCATCCATGTGACATTCGATGACAATCTGCGCTGCACCGATGCCGAAAATTTTGTGACGCAGGTTTTGCCGGCGCTGGGGATTCGATCGTTGTTTGCCGGCACCGATTTTGCCTTTGGGCGCGGGCGCGGCGGGGATATCGAAACCATCAATCGCATCGGTGCGAGCGTTGGTATCGATGCTGTGTCTGTGCCGCTGCTGGTGGATGCGAACAGCGCGGTGATTTCATCGACGCGTGTGCGCGCGGCGCTGCAGTCCGGTGAACCCGATCTGGCGGCATCGATGCTTGGCCATGACTGGGCTGTGACCGGCATTGTCCAGCAGGGTGACCAGCGGGGCCGCACAATCGGTTTTCCGACGGCGAACATTCCGCTTGGCGCGCTGTTGAATCCTGCCTTTGGCGTGTATGCGGTGCAGATTTTTGAGGCTGAAGCCGGCGGTGATTTCACCTGTCTTGGCAATGGTGTTGCCAATATAGGTATTCGGCCTACGGTTGAGGATCGCGGCGTGTTGTGCGAAGCGCATCTGTTTGATCAGCAACTTGATCTGTATGGCCGCCGGCTTGCGGTATGTCTTCGTGCTTTCCTGCGTGCAGAGCGAAAATTTACCGGTATTGACGAGCTGACGTCGCAAATTGCCAAGGATGCGCGCGCCGCGCGTGCTCTGCTGCCACCTGTCAAGCAGACTGCGTGACGGCAGCCCCGCATATATGCCCCGATTGCCGCGTTGCGACGCGGCCCACTCAAGAGAGCGTGTGATGAACTATAAAGAAACCGTCTTCCTGCCCCGCACCGAATTTCCGATGCGCGGCGGTCTGCCGAAAAAGGAACCTGAAATCCTGGCTGGCTGGAAGCAGATAGACATTTATCGCAAGCTTCGCGAAACCCGCAAGGATGCCGAACTGTTCGTGCTGCATGATGGCCCGCCATATGCGAATGGCCAGCTGCATATCGGGCATGCGCTGAACAAGATTCTGAAAGATGTGATCAACCGGTCACAGTCGATGCTGGGCAAGAATGCCAATTACGTGCCCGGCTGGGATTGCCACGGTCTGCCCATCGAATGGAAGATCGAGGAACAATATCGCAAGAAGGGCAAGGACAAGGACGAAGTGCCGGTTAAGGAATTTCGGCAGGAATGTCGCGACTTTGCAGCGCACTGGCTGGATGTCCAGTCTGAAGAATTCCAGCGCCTTGGCGTGCTTGGTGACTGGGATGATCCGTACACCACCATGGCGTTCGGGGCAGAGGCAACAATCGCTGCCGAGCTGGGTCGTATTCTGATGGAGGGCAGCCTCTATCGCGGTGCCAAGCCGGTGATGTGGTCGCCTGTTGAAAAGACTGCGCTTGCCGAAGCCGAGATCGAGTATCAGGACCATACCTCGGTCACGATCTATGCCCGGTTTGCTGTGAAGACACCAAGCCATCCGGCGCTGGAAGGCGCGAATATCATCATCTGGACAACCACACCATGGACCATGCCGGGCAACCGCGCCATGGCCTGCGGTGCCGATATCGACTATTCGGTCTTGCGGATCACCGGGCGCGGCGAGGGCGCGCTGGCAAAAGACGGTGATGTGATCTGTCTTGCCACCGAACTTGTGGATGAGGTGACATCAGCGATCGGCATCACCGAGACGGAAACGCTGGCAACGCTGAAGGGCACCGATATCGCCGGCACCATCTCGCTGCACCCCATGCACGGGCATGGGTATGAACATGATGTGCCGATGCTGCTGGCTGATTATGTGACCACCGATCAGGGTACAGGCTTTGTGCACATCGCCCCCGGTCACGGTGTAGAGGATTATGAGCTCGCGCATCTTGAGCATGGCATCCCGCTTCCCGATACGGTGGCCGAGGACGGCAAGATCATGGATCATCTGCCGATATTTGCCGGCATGCATGTGCTGCGTGACAATGCCAGAATCGCAGAAACAATGGCCGAGCAGGGCGGTGTCATCGGCATCGGCAAGCTGGTCCATTCCTATCCGCATTCATGGCGCTCGAAAGCACCGCTTGTTTATCGCAATACGGCACAGTGGTTTGTGTCGATGGAATCGCACGGGCTGCGCGACACGGCCGTTGCAGAATTGGGCCGCACCGCCTTTTATCCGCAGGCTGGCCAGCGCCGTCTGACCTCGATGATCGAACAGCGTCCCGACTGGTGCCTGTCACGTCAGCGTGCCTGGGGTGTGCCGTTGACGATTTTCTTCAATAAGGCGACGGGCGAGCCCTTGCGCGATCAGGGCGTGATCGACCGGGTTGTCGAAGCCATGCGTGAAGAAGGGGCCGATTGCTGGTTTTCCTCTGATGCATCGCGCTTTCTGGGCCCCGATTACAACCCTGATGATTATGAGCGTGTGACCGACATTCTGGATGTCTGGTTTGATTCCGGATCAACCCATTCCTTTGTTCTGGAACAGCGCGGTGATCTGGAAAGTCCGGCTGACCTGTATCTTGAAGGCTCGGACCAGCATCGCGGCTGGTTCCATTCATCGCTTTTGCAGTCCTGTGCCACGCGCGGCAAGGCCCCCTACAAGGGCGTGCTGACACATGGTTTTGTTCTGGATGAGCAGGGCCGCAAAATGTCGAAATCACTCGGCAATGTTGTGACGCCGCAAAAGGTGATCGACCAGAGCGGTGCCGATATTCTGCGCCTGTGGGTTGTCAGTTCCGACTATTACAATGATCTGCGGATCGGGCCGGAAATCATCAAGCGGACCACTGATAATTATCGCCGGTTCCGCAATACGCTACGTTATCTTCTTGGCGCGCTGGACGGGTTTACAGCTGATGAGGCGGTATCGCACGACCAGATGCCAGCGTTGGAACGCTGGGTGCTGCACCGGCTTGCCGAACTTGATGGCCGCATTCGTGACATGACCGAGGCGTATGATTTCCACGGTATCTTCACCGAGCTGCACACCCTTTGTAACAGCGATCTGTCAGCCTTTTATTTCGAGATTCGCAAAGATCGTCTTTATTGCGATGCGGCGGATTCGGTTGCGCGGCGTGCCACCCGCACGGTGATGCATGAGGTGTTCAGCCGGCTGACCGCTTGGTTGGCCCCGATCCTGGCCTTTACGGCTGAGGAGGCGTGGCAGTCATGGGTTGGTGATGTTGAGAATTCGGTGCATCTGCGCAGCTATGATCCGGTGCCACCGGAATGGTATGACCAGTCGGTTTCTGCCCGTTGGGACGGCATCCGCCGGGCCCGTCAGGTGGTTACCACGGCGTTGGAGGCAGCGCGGAATGACGGGGCCATCGGTGCCTCGCTTCAGGCCGCACCGACAGTGCATGTAAGCGAAGACATCGCCGCCCTGTTCGAGGGAGAGGATGCAGCGGCGCTGTTCATTACCTCGGGCGCGACGATCTCGTGCGATGCGGCACCTGCCGATGCCTTCCGTGTGGAAGGCATTGATGATGTGGCGGTGGTCTTTGCCACGGCGGACGGTGGCAAATGCGCCCGCTGCTGGAAAGTCACCCCTGAGGTGAGCGAAGAAGACGGTATCTGCAATCGCTGCGAAGATGTGGTGAATGGATAATACCGAAGACCAGATCGCCGCAGATGGCGGTGCGATGCGTCGGCGGCTTTTGACACTTGCCGCCATTGTGATCGGTCTTGATCTGGTCAGCAAACAGGTGATGCTGGCACTGATTTTTGATCCGCCGCGGCGAATCGAAGTGCTGCCATTCCTGAATTTCGCGCCTGTGTGGAACCCCGGTATCAGCTTTGGCATGCTGGCTGACGGCGGCGATGTGATGCGCTATCTGTTGACGGCGCTGGCGCTGGCGGTTGCCGCATGGCTGATTTGGAAGGTGCCGCAGTTTCAGCGGCTGGAACGGCTTGGCGCGGGCCTGATTGCCGGCGGGGCGATTGGCAATGCGATTGACCGGCTTCGCTTTGGCAAAGTGGTTGATTTTATCGACGTTTACGTACAAACATGGCATTGGCCGGCGTTCAATATTGCGGATGCCGCGATTACCATTGGGGCCGGCCTTTGGATATGCAGTATCCTTGTGGAACGGGAGACCGACTCATCATGACGCCCAGCCAGTTACAGCGCGGCAATATTGTTAACCCCGGCAGCGGTATGCGCCGCTTTGCCGCCAGCGTTGTGATGCTGTCTGTCGTCAGCATGATCGCCGCCGGATGCTCAGATTTTCGGCGTGCGATCGGTGAATCAAAATCTGCGCCCGATGAATTTGAAGTGGTGGTTCGCCCGCCTCTTTCACTACCACCAAGCTTTGCGGCCTCAGCCTCTGATCTGACAGAAAACAGCAACAGCACGGCAGCCACGGCCGGCGCGGCCCCTGCTGGCGATGGTGAAGGTTCGGCGCGTTCGCGCGCGGCAGCTGTATTCGGGTCGAGTGAAACCGCAGTTGGCGAGGGCTATGGTGAGCTGTTCAGATTTGAGTCAGTGCCGGCCAGTATCCGCGAAAAGATTGACGAGGAGACATACGGCATCAGGTTTGAACGCCGTCTGCCGCTGCAGGCGCTGTTTGGCGGTCTGCCTGACATCGGCCCGATCCTCGACAAGGTTGCAGAAGATAAACGGCTGCGGCAGAATCTGCGCAGCGGCTTGATGCCGGCTGACGGCGCCACCCCCGGCATAGATGCACAGACCAACGAGCCTGTCAGCGTCGGCGACTAGGCTGGCGACCGGGCGCGATGGGTCAGATCCGGCAACTTCCCGATACGCTTGTTGACCAGATCGCAGCTGGCGAGGTTGTTGAACGACCAGCCAGTGCGCTCAAGGAACTTGTCGAAAACGCGCTTGATGCTGATGCGCGCCGCATTCGTGTCATGCTGCGCCGCGGCGGCATTGACGAGCTGCTTGTCAGCGATGATGGCCACGGTATGTCGCCGGATGATCTGTCGCTTGCCGTGCGCCGGCACGCTACGTCCAAGCTGCCGGATGGCCGCCTTGATGACATTCGCTTTCTCGGTTTTCGCGGTGAGGCCTTGCCGTCTATCGGGGCGGTATCACAATTGCGTATCACCTCGGTGCGGGCTGATGATCCGCATGCCTGGCAGATTGAGGTGAATGCCGGCACGCTGACACCGCCGCAACCGGCTGCCCTTGCCACCGGAACACAGGTTATTGTCCGCCAGCTTTTCAAGGCGGTGCCAGCGCGTCTCAAATTTCTGAAAACCGAGCGGACTGAACAGGGGCGCTGTCTTGATGTGATGCGCCGTCTGGCGATGGCATGGCCAGCGGTTGGCTTTTTTCTGTCAGGCGATGATCGTACCTTGCTCGACCTTGCGCCCTGCAGCGATGACGTGGCCGGACGCGCCCGCAGACTTGCCGATGTCATGGGGCGCGGCTTTGCGGATGAGGCCGTCAGGATCGATGCACAGCGTGACGGTGTTGATTTGTCGGGACTGGCAAGCCTGCCCACGATGAACCGCCCGACACCGGCGGCGATATATTTGTTTGTCAATGGCAGGCCGGTACAGGACCGCTCGCTGCTGGGCGCGATCCGGGCCGGGTATGGCGATACGTTGCCGCGCGGGCGTCACCCGATGGCCGCATTGTTCCTGTCGGTGCCGGTTGACGCGTTGGATGTAAATGTCCACCCGGCAAAGACCGAAGTGCGCTTTCGTGATGCCGCCGGCATACGCTCGCTGCTGGTCGGCGCGATCCGCAACCAGCTGCAGGATGAAGGGGTGCGCACCACAGCCGAAGGCGGTGCGGCTGCTGCCCGTCTGATGGGCGGTACGGGCGCGCGGGGTTTTTCAGCGCCGCCTGCCGCCCGTTATGCAGTGCCGCCAGCCGACTGGCAGTCTCCTGTTGGTGAGCCTGCTGTTGGTCAAATTCTGGGCAACTCCATGAACCAGCCAGCAGACCCGGCGGGCAATCAGGCCGGATTGATGCCCGACCTGCCACCGGCAGCTCGGCCGACTGGTGGCACAGATGATAGGGATATATCAGTGCCAGAAGGCAGCCTGCTGGGCGCGGCGCGGGCGCAGCTGCACAAGACCTATATCGTTGCCGAGACAGATGACGGGATCACCTTTATCGACCAGCATGCGGCGCATGAACGTCTCGTCATGGAACGGATGAAGGCGGCGATGGCAGCTGGCGGGGTGGCCGTGCAGGCACTGCTGCTGCCCGAAGTGGTTGACCTGCCCGATGACCAGCGCGCGGCTGTTCTGGAAGCAATGTCTTTTCTGGCTGATCTGGGGTTGGAAGTGGAACCCTTTGGCGAAGGTGCCATTCTTGTTCGCGGGGTGCCGGCGATGCTGGGTACGCCCGATGCCGCGCAGCTTGCCCGCGATATTGCCGAGGAGCTGGTCGAACTTGGTGGCAGCCAGACGCTCGAAGACCGCCTGTCACACGTTCTGGCGACAGTGGCATGTCACGGCTCGGTGCGGGCTGGACGTGCGTTGAATGATGCCGAGATGAACGCGCTGCTGCGCGAGATGGAGGTCACGCCGCTTTCCGGACAGTGCAATCACGGACGGCCCACCTGGGTGCGCCTGTCACTTGCTGATATTGAACGTCTGTTCGGGCGGCGCTAGCCACTGGTGCGGCAAAGAAAATGCAGCAAGGCGCGCCCGTAACGGCGTGCAACCAGCAATTCAAGCCTGGCCGCAGCAAGCAAGTCTGGATCCATTGTCTCGTCATTGCCTGTCTCGATGATGATCAGTGCATCATCGCTCAGCGCACCAATCTTCATCAGCTGCTGCGTCGCCGCCAGTCCGTCACCGCTGCCATAAGGGGCATCGGCCAGCAATAATGTCGCCGGACCACCATGCCAGCGCGCCAGTGTCAGCGCATCACCGGCGATCACGCGGCTGTCGTCAGCCCGGTCCAGCCGGGTGATGTTCTGGCGCAGCGCGGCAAGTGCCTGCTGGTCGCGTTCGATGAAGCTTGCAAAGGCGCAGCCACGGCTCAGCGCTTCCAGCCCCAATGCCCCGGTGCCGGCAAAGGCGTCAATGATGACAGCCCCGTCCACAACCGCACCAAAGCGGCCGCCGGCAAGGATGTTGAACAGTGATTCACGGGTCCGGTCAGCGGTCGGCCTTGTTCCGGTGCCCGCGGGCAGGGCCAGCTTTGTGCCGCGATGACGGCCGGCTATGATCCGCATGGGTGTTTCGTCCTCTTGATGGTCCTGCTGCACGCGGCGGGCGAGACGTGTGATCCGGTGTGGCTGCGTTTTTGCCCGATCCCTTCCTGCCAGATGTTCTGTTACCAGATGTTCCGGTATCTGGTGCTTTGCCATTTGACGCACGGCGCGGCTTTGCGGGCATATTGCGCGCAGGGCCCGATGCAATGCGCCGCTTTGCGGTACCGGTTGGCTGTGGTGGGGCCTCAATGCCCAGCTGGTCGGCTATGACCCGTGGCTTCACCTCTTCAACCCCGCCAGCGGGAATGTCGCCTAGCAGAAATGGCCCGTAGGATACGCGGATCAGGCGGCCGACATGATGGCCGAGATGTTCCATGATCCGCCGCACTTCGCGGTTCTTGCCCTCGCGGATTGCAACCGTCACCCACGCATTGCTGGTCATCTGGCGGTCCAGCCGGGCGCTGACCTCTCCATAACGGACACCATCGATGGTTATGCCGTCGGCAATGCCGGCAAGGGCGGCAGGATCCACCCGGCCCTGGACCCGCACGCGGTATTTCCGGCTCCATCCGGTGCTGGGCAATTCCAGATGCCGGGCCAGCCCACCATCATTTGTAAGCAGAATCAGGCCTTCGGAATCCATGTCCAGCCGGCCAACTGACAAGACGCGCGGCAGCCTGTCTGCCAGCGCATCGAAAATAGTCTCCCGGTCTTTCTCGTCGCGGTCAGTGACCACAAGCCCGCGTGGTTTGTGGTAGCGCCACAGCCGTGCCGCCTCGCGCATCGGCAACGGTTTGCCATCAACGGTGATCTCATCAGCGGCGGTGACATTCAAAGCGGGGCTGGCGATCACCTCACCGTTCACGGTTACACGGCCATCAAGAATGCGCGCTTCCGCCTCGCGGCGGGAACAGACACCGGCGCGGGCGATATGTTTGGCGATGCGTGCAGGTGCCCTGCCGCTGTCGAAGCTGAAAGTGGGTTTGTCTGACATGCCGCTGGTGTAGTCGTAATTGGCCGTCTTTGCAAATACAGCGCGCTATGCGAAAACCAAGCCTATGACAGCTTCACGTGCACAGCCCGATATTATGGCCCGCCTTCTTGACGAGGCAGCGGCAGCGGCGAATTCCGGCGAGGTGCCGGTGGCGGCTGCTGTAACCAATGCCGAGGGGGCGATCATCGCTCTGGCGCGCAACCGCATGCGCGAGAACGGCAATGCGTTGCATCACGCTGAAATACTGGCAATTGAAGCGGCGATGACCCGCCTTGGGCAGGACCGGCTGGATGGCTTTGATCTGTGGGTCACGCTGGAGCCGTGCACCATGTGCGCCGGTGCCATTGCACATGCACGCATCAGGCGGCTTTATTTTGGTGCGCGTGATCCAAAGGCGGGCGCGGTTGAATCAGGTGTGCGCTTTTTCGACAGTGCGGCCTGCCACCATCGCCCGGACATTTATGGCGGTTTGTCGGAAAGGGCGGCAGCTGAACAGCTGCAAGCCTTTTTTGCAGAGCGTCGCTGACGTCTCGCGGTCAGCCAGCGGCGATATCCGTGCGGAAAAATCCTTCAGGCCAGTCAATGCAGTCAACCGCTTCATATGCAGTGGCACGCGCGCTGGCAGGATTGTCACCAAGACCTGTCACCGCCAGCACGCGCCCGCCATGCGCTGTTACCTGACCGTCATGACCGATCTTCGTGCCAGCGTGGAAAAGAATCGTCCCCTCGGCCCGTTCGGCCTCGGCCAGCCCGCTGATCGCGCTGCCCTTTCCATACTGTTCGGGATAGCCGCGGGTGGCCATGACCACGGTCACGGCATGGGTGTTGGCCCAGCGCAATGACAGGTTGGCCAATGTCCCTTCAACAGTGGCCAGCATGGCCGTGACAATGTCCGAGCGCAGTCGCGGCAGAATCACCTGCGCTTCGGGATCGCCAAAACGGCAGTTGAACTCGATCACTTGCGGGCTGGTTGCTGCCAGCATCAGGCCGACATAAAGAATGCCGCGATAGGGCGTGCCCTCTGCGGCAAGGCCGCTGGCCAGTGGCTGGACAATCTGGTCCATCACCTGTTGCTGCAGCGCTTCGTCCAGTCGCGGTGCTGGTGAAATCGCCCCCATGCCACCGGTGTTTGGCCCCTGATCATTGTCAAAGGCGCGTTTGTGATCCTGCGCGCTGCCAATGAACAGGGCTGTCGGGCCATCTACAAGGGCGAAAAGAGACGCCTCCGGGCCGCTGATCCGCTCTTCAACCAGGACTGTGCTGCCTGCGCTGCCAAAGCGCCCGCCAAGCATGGCCTCGGCAGCCTCGATCGCCTCATCTGCGGTATCCGCAACAACAACACCCTTGCCGGCCGCCAGCCCGTCAGCCTTGATCACGCAGGCACCGCCAGCCGCCGCAACAGCAGCACGCACCGATGTCATGTCTTTGCAGGCCGTAAAGCCGGGCTGCGGAATGTTGTATCGTGCGCAGGCCTGACGGGCGAATTCCTTCGATCCTTCCAGCGCAGCAGCGGCCTTGCGCGGGCCAAATGCCCGGTGCCCTGCCGCCTCCAGCCTGTCGACAAGCCCCCCGACAAGGGGGCCTTCGGGACCGATGACCACAAGATCAGGCCCTTCATCATCCGCCAGTGACAGCAGCGCGTCATGATCCTCTATATTGACATCCACGCACACACCAAGCGTGGCCATCGCATCACTGCCAGGCGCAATGACAAGCCGGTCCGTAAGGGGCGATGCCGCTATGGCCCATGCCAGAGCATGTTCGCGGCCGCCACTGCCGATAAGAAGGATATTCATTGCCGAATCCATTGTCGTTCAGGGTACTGCCGGGGCGGTCTTGTTGCGAGAATGCGCGTGAAGCGGCGTACTGGCTTTAGGCAGGCAAAGCCGTTTGCCCCGCTGGCAATATGGCATAAGATCGGGGTGTGAACAAAGAGGTCCTTTACCATGCCTGTTGAGCCGGATTTTCCTGCCGAATCCCCGCCTGTCGATGATCGCGGGTCGAACGCGCCGTTTCTGACGGTCAGCGAACTTGCCGGACGTCTGAAAGCGACCGTAGAGAGTGCTTTCGATTTTGTGCGCATACGGGCTGAAATCTCGCGCCCCACCCGCGCGGCATCGGGTCATGTCTATTTTACCCTGAAGGATGATCGCAGCACGCTTGATGCTGTGTGCTGGAAAACTGTGGCTGGCAAGCTGGCCGTGCAGCCAGAAGAAGGGCTGGAGGTGATTGTCACTGGCAAGCTGACAATTTATGGCGGCCGGTCAAAATACCAGATCGTCGTGCAACAGATGGAAATCGCCGGTGAAGGGGCGATGCTCAAACAGCTGGAGGAACGCCGCAAACGTCTGGCAGCTGAAGGGCTGTTTGATGCCGAGCGGAAAAGGACGTTGCCGCGTATGCCAATGGTCATTGGTGTCGTTACCAGCCCCACCGGTGCTGTGATCCGCGATATACTGCACCGGCTGACTGACAGGTTCGGCGTACATGTCTTGCTGTGGGGCACGCTTGTTCAGGGTTCTGATGCGGCGGGTCAGGTGGCGCGGGCCGTGCGCGGGTTCGATGCCATGCCGACAGACGGTCCGGTGCCACGGCCTGATCTGTTGATCGTGGCGCGTGGTGGCGGGTCACTGGAAGATTTGTGGGCCTTCAATGAGGAAGAGGTGGTGCGCGCCGTTGCTGATTGCACCATTCCTGTAATCTCGGCAATTGGCCATGAAACCGATACAACCCTGATCGACTTTGCTGCCGACCAGCGTGCGCCCACACCGACGGCTGCTGCCGAAATGGCGGTGCCGGTGCAGGCTGAATTACTGGCAAGGCTTGCCGAGACGGATGCCCGGTTACAGCGCGGTATCGGCGGCAGGCTGGACAATGCCGCAAGCGGACTGCGTCTTGCAGCGCGGGGACTGCTGGACCCCGGTGAGATGGTGGAACGCCGTGCACAGGCACTTGATCTGGCGCTGGCGGGTCTGGATCGCGGGCTGGAGCGGCGGTTGTCGGATCTGCTGTTGCGTGTTTCCGGACTGGCAGCACGGCTGCGTCCACCGGAACGGCTCATTGCCGGCTTTGGATCTGATCTTGGTAATTTTGGGGGGCGTCTGAATCAGGCAGCAACGGGGTTTCTTGATCGCCAGACGGCGGCGCTGGATTCTGCAGCAAGACTGCTGTCGGCCAATTCGTTCGAACGCGTTCTGGACCGGGGATTTGCACTGGTGACAACGCCTGACGGGCAGGCGCTGAAACGCAGTGCCGAAGTTGAACCCTCAGCCAGTGTCACGATTCGGTTTGCCGATGCCAGCCGTGCAGCGCGTATGGATGATGGCGCCCCAGATGTCAGTAAAACCCCGGCAAGGACGGCAGCAAAAAAGCCGGATAATCAATCGGGCCAAAAAACGGGCCAAAAAACGGGCCAAAAAACCAAAGGCTCATCAGACACTGGTCAGGACAGCCTGTTCTGATCCGCTCATTATATTGCCATGCCTGCCTGTCTTATGGCGATATTGCGGGCTGTCGCGGTGTGGCAAAGGCTGCCAACGGGTACCTAGACGTTCTTGCCCCAGCGCCGATGCGGCCAGAACCATTGTTCGGGCCGTGCCCGGATCCAGCCTTCGATGGTCGTGTTGATCTGACTTGCTGCGGCCAGTATGGCGGCATCGCTGTCATCGTCCGGCAATTCGACCGGCGGCGAGATGGTGACCCGGAAATGACAGCCACCAATGCGTTCGGTGTGCATGTAGATCAACGGCACATTCTTGCGGATTGCCAGTTTTATATGGCTGATTGATGTCTGCGCCGGATGCCCGAAGAAGGGGACAGCCAAGCCTTCGCGAAGCTGCTGGTCAACAAGCAGACACATCAACTGACCCTTGCGCAATGCACTGACCATGCCGAGTGCGGCTTCACGCCCCTTTCGAAAGATATCTCCGCCATAATGCGCCTGGCGTCTTTCAAGCAAGCCGGACAGCAGCGGGTTGTTCAGCGGGCGATAAATGGCAGCCACCTTGTGTCCGACTGACAGCGCCGCATAGGGGCCGGTCTCCCAGTTGCCGATATGTGCCCCAACCAGAAAGGCACCCGACTTCAGGCCTTGCAGATTATCCAGCCCGGCAAACTGGATTCGTCCGCTGGCAGCAATGCGCTGCATATGCGGAAATTCCCCCACCACGCGCCCGAAATTGTTCCACATGCCTGACAGAATACGGCGCTGTGCGGCTGCATCCAGTTCGGGCATTGCCAATGCCAGATTGCGTCTTGCCCGCCCCTGCCACGGGGTCAGCGGACCGATTGCCGAAAAAAACGCACCCATCGCACCGCTGCTTGCGGCTGGTGGCAACAGGCGCGCAGCCCCGAACAGGGATAGCGCCAACGCAGCTTCCAATGGCCAGAAGACAAGGCGCTTGATCTGCCGCAGAAAGAGGCGCGCCGGCTCAGACATCTGGCGTGTCCTTCATCAAGTGCTCCCCGCAGAAGCAGCCTGTTTGCTGGCATCCGGGTCTGGTGAGTGCAGACCTGTCTCTATCGCCTGCAACAGGGCCTCGGCATCATCCGGCTGGATCGACACAGGCAGTAGCGATACGCGTTCGCGCCAGTCGCCGGGGAGACGAATCCAGTCCTTGTGCGTGGTAATCATCTCGGCGCCATGGCGATGCGCCTCTTCCTGAATACGTGTCAGGTCATGCGCCGAATAGGGGTGGTGATCGGCAAAGGACAGGCGCTGCGCAATCTGCGCGCCAGCAGCCTGAAGACTGTCAAACATGCGGGCTGGTCTGCCAATGCCGGCAAAGGCCAGAAGTGGCGTCCCGGCGAAGGAGTCCACAACATCCTGATCAATCTGTGTTGTGACGTGATGCACTGGCAGCTGATCGCCGATCCGCGCGCCAATTCCGCTGCTGTCTGCCCCGTTGATGATCACCAGATTCAGCATCGAAAGACCTTTTCGCCAGCCCGTACGCAATGGCCCGGCGGGAATCAGCCAGCCATTGCCAATTCCAAAGCCACCATCGAACACGCCAACGCGCACCTGCTTTTCCAGATGCGGGTTCTGCAACCCGTCATCCATGATGATGACGTCGTGGAGGCCGCGGGCCTCAATCATGCGGGCCCCGACAACACGGTCGCGCGCCACCACCACATCGCGTGTATCCGCCATCATCAGCGGTTCATCCCCGCAATCATCTGCCGTATGTACCGTGCTGTCCACCCAGACCGGTCCGCGCAACTGGCCGCCATAACCACGTGACAGGATCACCGGTTGCCAGCCGCGGCTTGCCAGATTGTCGTATAGCCAGCTGACAATCGGCGTCTTGCCAGTGCCACCAGCGCCCAGATTGCCGATGCAAACGACAGGAACAGTGGCGCGGGCAGGGCGGGCAAGGCTATCACGCACAAGGCTGCCAATCGCCCACAGCACCGACAAGGGCAGCAGCAATACGGCACGCCAACCCCGCTCTGCCCAATATGTTGGTGTCTTGATCATCGGTCCCTTTTGGCGGCTTTTATCACCTTGAGAATTGATCTTGCCGCCAATTCCGGTCGCTTACCAGCCTCGGCGGCAAATTTGCGCGCGCTGGCAGATAGTCGTCTGGCGGCAGCGGCATCGCTGGTTGCCGCGATAGCCGCCGCGGCAAGGCTGTCCGCATCGGTCACACTGCGTAACAGGCCGCGCGCGGCAAGCGCATCGAATTCAGCCTGATTCTTGAAGATGTGGGGACCGCTGATGACCGGCAAGCCCGCGGCCACCGGTTCGATCGGGTTGTGACCGCCGCGCGGCACCAGTGACCCGCCAAGAAAGACCGCATCGGCAACCGCGAACAGACTGTCCATCTCGCCAAGCGTATCAACGATATAAAGGCTGTGTGCCGGTTGCGGGTCGCTGCCATCAGCACGCCGCGCGCAAGAGACCCCGGCGCCTTTGGCACGCGCTGCAATCTCTCTGCCACGATGCGGATGCCGCGGTGCCAGAAGACACATCCAGCCCGCACCCAGCTTTGCAGCGGCGGCAAGAACCACATCTTCTTCACCTTTATGGGTAGAGGCTGCCAACAGGATTTTTCGTCCGGATGCGGCGCTGGTGATCTGCTGGACCAGAGAGGGATCAATAACCGGCTCTGCAGCTGGCAGCTTTAAAGACCCACCTGTCTTGATGGCTGCCTGCGGCGTGCCCAGCGCAGCAAAACGGTCAGCCTGCAGCTTGTCGACAGTCATTACCTGATGCGGGGTCTTGAAAACCTCGCCAGCCAGTGTGGCTCGCCGCTGCCATCCGGCAAAAGCGCTGTCTGACATCTGTGATGATGCAAAGACCACCGGGATTTGCCGTTGTGTGGCGCGGGTGATCAGGTTTGGCCAGAAGTCGGATTCAAGAAAAATGGCAGCACGCGGCCGCGTCGCAGCAAGAAAGCGGTCAACAAGTTGCGGATGATCCAGCGGCTGATAGAGATGCGTAATCTCTGCATCGCTGATGCTGCGCGATGCTGTCCGGATGCGTTCGGCAGCTGTCACCGTGTTCGTGGTGACCAGATAGGGACCGCGATCTCCGGCTTTTGCAAGCGCCCGTATCAACGCAAGCGCGGCCATGCTTTCACCAACGCTGACCGCATGCAGCCAGAGCGGATTTTCCGGCAGATCAGGCCGGTGATGGTAGAGGCCGAAGCGTTCATCAAGGCGCTGCGCATCCTCTTTGCCCTTGCGGGCGCGCAGTCTGGTCATCAATGGCAGGAAGACACGAACCAGATGCCAGGCCAGATTATAGTGCCGGATCGGCCCGCTGATTTCACGCCCGGGGATGCCGGAATTGTACCTATCGGTCATGATGCGCTGTCCAGCGGCGGCTGGCCGGTCAGGGCATCGGCCTCGGCAGTTACCGTGTCCAGCGCGGCATCAAGTGCAAGGCGGGCATCTTCCAGATCACCGCGCCCGCCTGATGCTGGCGGCGCAATGGCGTCACCAACAACGAACACGCCGCGGGTAAAGGGTTTGGGGATCATCAGCCGATCCCAGCTGCCAGCGCGCCAGCACCGTTCCACCGACCATGCCACAGGCAGAATGGGTTTGCCGGCAAGATGCGCCAATGCCACTGGCCCCATGGCTGTTTTTCGCGCTGGTCCGCGCGGTCCATCAGGCGTGATTGTCGGGATGCCGCCCTCATCCAGGATACGCTTCATCTTGCGCAGGCCTGATGCGGCCCCGCGGTTGGAGCTGCCCCAGACTGTGTTCACCCCGAAATGATTAACCGTATGTGCGATGATCCGTCCATCAACATGGGTTGATTGCAAGGCGGTCAAGCGGTGTTTGCGCGGCCACAGAAACACCATCGACAACAGACGTTCATGCCAGAAAACCAGAATTAAGCCTTTATGATCAGCAAGGATGGCATCCAGTTTTTCCGGCTGATGTCGTCGCCACCTGACACTTGCCAGCAACAGCGCGATCACCAGCGCCGCAATCCAGCTGATGATGAACATGCCGGCCCGGGTGCGTTTGAGTTGTTTCAGCATGGATGATCTTGTCTGCTGGCGCGGCAATGACAGGGATTAAGAGGGCCGCCGCTGCGGGCCATCCCGGATTACGGTTATAGCGATGATCCGGCACTGCGTCCACCATCGCCGCCATCCTTCGCGCCGGACGAGCTAGGCTGGCAGGAACAGGTAGTCGCTTGCAGCCCCGATGTCGGTAACCGGCAGCAGGCTGAAATCATCGGCAAAGCGATAGGCCTTGTAGCCATTGCCGGTGAAAGTGGCGAACAGCATCTGCGCCGAGTCGCCAAACCGCCGCGCCCTGCTTTCATCAATTTCGACATACCATACCGGCCGGACATGCTTTAACAGGATTGGCGCACCATCGATTACCAGCTGTTCCGCCCCTTCGACATCCATTTTTACGACATCGATGCTGTCCATGCCGTGTTCTGCCAGAAAATCATCAAGACGTTTGGTCGGCACTGTTTCTGAAAATGTGTTGCCGACAGTGTCACCGCCGATATGTGACAATCCGACCCGCAATGATCCGGATGCCTTCACCGGCGTTTGCAGTTCCACGGTGCCTTCAGTGTCGCTCAGCGCGATCTTGTGGCGTTGGACCTGGCGTATCCGCCGCGTGACGATTGCCAGAATGCTGAACACATAAGATGACGGTTCGACGGCCAACACCACCCGCGGCTTGCGCCCGGCCTTTGCAAAGGCACGCGTAAAGGCACCAACATTCGCGCCGATATCAAGCACCGCCGGGTGCGGGTTTGGTGATTGTGCCATAATGGCATTTGCCACGCCGTACAGGCGACGATCATTCCATGTGCGCCATAGCAGGGCAAGCCAGCGCGCCTTCTGACCAAAAGAATAGCTGTCATTAGAAAGGATAGGTGTGGACTGGATCATCGGCTTACAAAACTGCCTTGAAAGGAAACAGGTCTAGGTAATACATCCGAATGAAATCCCGGTCACCCGCAATCTGACAGAGTTGCATTTTCGGTTACTTTTTATAGATATGACACGCGATCCAATATTCTGCTTCTGGACGGCAGTCAGGTTAATGTGGCACGTTCTGACGCGGGCATGGTGACCCTGACCGGAGACAAGGTCAAACCGGACACATGTTCTAACTGGAGACATGCCCAGACTGGAGACAAGTTCTGTCTGACAACCCGCAAAGCCGCCGAGCACAGACACCCCGCAGCGCACAGACACCCCGCAGCGGGATGGACGGTCGCACTGTCATGCGGCGTATCCTGACTGGCTGGGTGCGGCCCTATATGGCAAGGCTTGTTGGTGCCTTGTTGCTGATGGCTGTTGTCGCGGCATCTGCTGCCGCTTACCCCTTGCTGACGCGCCATATTTTCAATGCGCTTGCTGATGGCCGGGCTGCCGAGGTGATATGGGTGGCACCGCCACTGATTATCGTTCTGGCGCTGGTGAAGGGCGTTGCGCTGTTCTTGCAGACAGTTCAGGTCAATGCGTTGGCGTTGCGCGTGACCACCGATCTGCAAAAGGATATGGCACGCGCCCTGATTGTTGCTGATCTTGGTGTGCTGACGCGCGAGCCGGCCGGCGCATTCATGTCACGGATCATGAATGACCTGAATCTGGTGCGTGAGGCTGCGGTACGTCTGGCCAATAATCTGGTGCGCGATGTCCTGACAGCACTGGTGCTGATTGCCACGATGATCTGGCTGGACTGGTTGATGGCGCTTGTTGTTCTGGCGGTCTATCCGATTGCGCTGCAGCCGGTTATTCGCATTGGTGCCCGCCAGCGCCGGGCCTCGGGCAATCTGCAGGAACATATGGAAGAGGTGACATCGCTTCTCGCCGAGACCCTGCAAGGTGCACGCATGGTGAAGGCCTATCAGCTGGAAGAGGCTGAAACGCGCCGGACGCGTCTTGCCTTTGACGGGCTGTATACACGGCTGGTCGGCCTGTTGACCGGGCGCGCGAAGATTGATCCAATCCTGGAAGTTGTAGGCGGCGTGGCGGTTGGCGGTGTCATTGCGCTGGCTGGCTGGCGGGTATCTGCCGGGTATCTGGCTGTTGGCGATGTGATTGCCTTCATCACCACGCTGATCCTGCTGGTGCAGCCGGTGCGCGCTATTGGCACCTTGAATGCTGTCACCAACGAGGCGATTGCCGCCGCTGATCGGGTGCTGCAGCTTCTCGACCGTCCGAACCTTGTTGCCGACGCTGATGGTGCGGTGGATCCGGGGCGCATGAAAGGGGCTATCCGCTTTTCTGATGTCGGCTTTGCCTATGATGCCGCCGGGGCAGATAGCGAGACCATCCCCGCGCTTGTTCATGTGGATTTTGATGTAAAGGCCGGTCAGACAGTGGCGCTGTGCGGGCCCAGCGGGTCGGGAAAGAGCACAATCATCAATCTGCTGCCACGCTTCTTTGATGCCACTGCCGGGCAAATCAGCATTGATGGCACCGATATCAGGCAGATCAGCATCGAGGGGCTGCGCCGTAACCTTGCGCTGGTCAGTCAGGATGCTGTGCTGTTCGATGATACAATTGCAGCCAACATTGCGTTTGGACGCCCGAATGCCAGCCGTGATGACATTGTCAGTGCCGCCGAGGCGGCCGCTGCCCATGATTTCATCATGGCACTGGATGGCGGCTATGATGCGCCGGTCGGTACCATGGGTAATCGTCTGTCAGGCGGTCAGCGGCAACGGGTATCGATTGCACGCGCCATGCTGAAGGATGCGCCGATCTTGCTGCTTGATGAGGCGACGGCCGCGCTGGATGCGGAATCTGAACAGCAGGTGCAGGAGGCGTTGGCCCGGCTTCAGCAGGGTCGTACAACACTGGTTGTCGCGCACCGCCTGTCCACCATTCATGATGCGGACCAGATTCTGGTGATGGATGGCGGTACAATCACCGAACGAGGAACGCATGCGGCGCTGGTGGCAAAAGGCGGGTTATATGCGCGGCTCAGCCAACTGCAGTCGCTTGGCAACGGGGCGTAAACCACATGATGAAGCGCATCAGGACCGAACCGGATGCTGATGAACATTATTCGCGACGCAGAATGCTGTCGGTCAGACGCACTGCCCACCCTTTTGCCTGAAAATCGCTGGTGACCTGTTTCGGGTCATAGACAGTGTCGACCCAGTCAAAGAATGCCATGCCCTGATCTTCATAGGGGAAATAGGCAGCGAAAAAGGCGTCCAGCAGACCTGTTTTGGCCTGGCGTACATGGCCATATTTCCATGCCAGTTGTGCGGCTGCCTCGCGCGCAGGCCGTTGTTCAACAATCAACAGATACAGCGCCGACATAAGCCCGGCACGATCGGCCCCTGACTTGCAATGCATCAGCGCTGGTGTGCGCATTTCGGTGAACAGGACCCGCGCCGCATGCAGCATCGCCTTGTCGGGGGCGGCGCGTGACCGTGCGGTAAAATCCAGCAAAGTGATGCCGGCCCCGGCGCAGGCTTCCGCTTCAAGTTGCCAGCCACCATCACCGCGAGGCCCCCGCAGATTGATGATTGTCCGAATGCCCATAGCGGCGGCAGCCCGTACGCGACGCGGCCCTGGCTGGTTGGAGCGATACATGCCCGGCGCAACTTCATGATAATTGTGCCACCAGATACGAAGGAAACCATGATCCCTGAAGATCAGTTCCATCCAGTCGCGCAGCCCGCGCCGAGAAGCTGGCGGGGCCAGAAAATTCATGATCCGGCGACCATCATGCCGTCGATTCGCAGTGATGGCGCGGCAGTGCTTTTGCGCATATCGATGTCATTGGCACGGGTGATGGCCTTGAACATGTCCTTCAGGTTGCCGGCGATAGTGGCTTCGCTGACCGGATGCCCGACCTTGCCGCCACTGATCCAGAAACCGGCCGCACCGCGACTGTAATCACCGGTGATCATGTCTACCGAGCTGCCCATCATCTCGGTCACCAGAAAGCCTTCATCGATATCGGCAATCAGATCATCAAGGCTGATATCGCCATTCTCCAGATAGAAGTTTGAAGACCCAGGGGCAGGCGCGCTGCCCATGCCACGTGCGGCCTGGCCGTTCGGCGTCAGCCCCAGCTTGGCGGCTGATGCAATATCGAGGAACCAGCTTTTCAGCACGCCGTCCTCGACCATCGCGCGTTTCTGGACAGGCAGGCCTTCCCCGTCGAACAGCCGTGAGGCCATGCCGCGCGGACGCAGCGGGTCATCAATGAATGTCAGGCCGCTGCTGGTCACCTGTTCGCCCATGCTGTCTTTCAGGAAACTGGTGCCGCGGGCGATAGAGGCCCCGTTGATGGCCCCGGCCAATGTGCCGACAATCGATCCGGACACACGCTGGTCATAGATGACAGGAAACTGACCGGTTGGCGGCTTTTGCGGGCCAAGGCGCGACAAGGTGCGCGCGGCAGCACTTTTGCCAATGGCTTCCGGCGTATCAAGATCAACACCATAGACAGCGGCGCTGTAATCATAATCGCGTTCCATCGCCCCGTCTTTTTCAGCAATCACAACAGCTGAAAAGCCTTGCGAGGAACGTTTGTAATTGGCCGAAAATCCGTTGCTGGTGGCGATCATCATATGCGCCTCGCCGTGGCTTGCCGAACCGCCTTCAGAATTGGTGATCCCGGCATTGTCCAGGGCAGCTGCCTCAACCGTCGTGGCGGTGTGGGTCAGTGCCTCAACCGCGGGTATGGCGGGATCGTAAAGATCAATCTCGGGAAGATCGCTCGCCACCTCGTCGCTTGTTGCCAGACGCACATACGGGTCTTCGGGTGCGACCTTCGCCATGGCGACGGCGCGCTCGGCAAGTTCGGTGATGCTGTCTTTGTCCAGCTGGCTGGTCGAAACTGACGCATTGCGCTTGCCAACAAACACACGCAGCGCAGCGCCGACATCTTCTGATCGCTCAGCCGATTCAACCTTGCCCAGGCGGACAGTAACAGAGGTACCTTCACTTCGGGACATGCCGGCATCGGCACCGTCGGCACCGGCAGCGCGGGCCGCGTCAAGAAGTTGCGAAATAAGGGTTTCAGTATCATTGCTCATAATACCTCCGAGATAACGCGTGCCGGGACCGGTTTCAAGCGTCAGAGATACCTTGCAGGCCACAATCTGATGAACCTTGCATCAAAAGTCTAACAGCAGTATCAACTATTCCATGACATATCGCATTTTCATCGATGGCGCTGTCGGCACAACGGGCCTGCAGGTGCATGACCGTCTGGACGCGCATCCGGGTGTCAGCGCTGCTGTGCTTGATGATGATATGCGCAAGGACAGCAACGCCCGGCGGGCGATGATGGCCGAAAGCGATATCACCATCCTGTGTTTGCCTGATGATGCTGCGCGCGAATCAGCCGCTCTTGCGGATGAACTTGGCGCGCGCGTGATCGACGCGTCTTCGGCACACCGGACCGCGAATGACTGGACTTATGGTTTTGCCGAACTGGTGCCGGATGCCGCTGACAAAATTGCAGCAGCGCGGCAGATTTCCAACCCTGGCTGCTATCCAACAGGGTTTTTGGCGCTTGCCCGCCCGCTTGTTGATGCCGGGCTGATCGGTACCGATGCCAAACTCGTTGTGTCAGCGATCTCTGGTTATAGTGGCGGCGGCAAATCACTGATCGGACGGCATGAATCAGGCGAAATGGGCGCGCATTCGGCTTATGCGGTGGCTATGTCGCACAAGCATATTCCTGAAATGGTCAGCTATACCGGTCTGGAAACAAAGCCGATCTTTATGCCGTCTATTGGGGCTTTTTATGCCGGCATGCTGGTGCATCTGCCGCTGCATGCAGCGCAACTTTCAAAGGCGGTAACGGCTGCTGACATTTATGATGTGCTGGCGGCGCATTATGACGGCGCCGCGTTCGTCAGGATGGGTTCGGCGCGTGCCGGTGATCCGGAAACAGCATCGCTTTATCTGGATGCAGCGGCGCTTGTCGGGCAGAACCATATGGAATTGTTCGTTTTCGCGAATGCCGATAACAGCCAGTTCTGGTTGACGGCACGGCTGGACAATCTGGGCAAGGGGGCATCGGGTGCCGCTGTCCAGAACATGAATATCGCCCTTGGCCTTGCGCCAACAACCGGTCTGGTCGCCTGACGGCAATCTGCCCGGATGGCTATCTGCCTGAAGTCTATTTGGCAGCCTGAAGACCA
>ERZ802821.173-NODE-173-length-34511-cov-22.6656_pt1 | contig 34511 bp, 38 predicted proteins | sample MGYA00345648_ERZ802821 | MGnify/ENA primary metagenome ERZ802821 (study PRJEB30503, sample SAMEA104212357) | marine metagenome | biome: Westerlies Biome; feature: [SRF] surface water layer (ENVO:00010504) within the epipelagic zone...; material: water... | reverse complement strand
TTTATGCGAAACAGAATCATGAATACCCTATTAGACAAAATATCAATATATCTGACACTGTGAAGTCATGGGGATATCCATTTAAAATGGACTCGATGAATCTTACTAACCTTGGTGAGCTAAACGATAATGCTGGAAAGGTATTTGATATAGCTAAATGGAAATAAGAATCTTTGTCTAATAAAATCGATTCTTTTAATAACACTTTGGCATTCATATTTGTCCTTATATTTCTATTGCCTATATTGTTTATATTTTTAAATTTATTTACTGCAACTACCGATGTTTGGATACATATCAAAACATATCTTCTAGAAGAATATGTAATCAATTCATTAATTATTGTCTTCTTTGTGGCTTTATTTACAATACTTATTGGCACTTCATTAGCATGGCTTGTGAGTATGTATGACTTCCCAGGTGTCAACTTATTCAAATGGTTACTTATTATACCAATGGCAATCCCAACATACATAAATGCCTTTATTTATTCGGGCCTTAATGAAACATCGGGCATATTTTTCAATTTTTTTGAATACTATTTCGGATTAGGGCCATTTATATACAACTTGTATAATATTCAAAATATATATGGCGTTATTTTTGTAATGTCGATTAGTCTCTATCCATATGTATACTTATTGTGTCTTCCTGCGTTTGCAAATCACTCCTATAGTGTTTTTGAAGTAGGTAAGTCTTTAGGATTAAATCAATATCAAAGAATGACTAAAATAGGTATTCCCATTGTTAGGCCTGCAGTAATAGCAGGAGTAAGTTTTGTTATTATGGAGACGCTAGCAGAATATGCGACTATGGAATATTTTGGAGTCCCTACTTTTGCAACAGGTATATTTAGAGCATGGTTTGTTTTAGGTGATGATGTTAGCTCTCTTCGTTTATCATCTATCTTACTAACTTTAGTTTTTTTCTTAATATATTTTGAAGAGATTTCTCGTGGGAAAAAAAACTTCGATAATCCAACAAACAAGGTGTATAAAAGAAAAAAAGAAATTCCAGATAATAAAGCTTTACCAACCTTTTTATGCTCTTTAGTACTTTTTTTTGGTTTTATCTTACCTTTGATACAAATCTTTTATTGGATATCCTATTCTTTTGAAGAAATAAATATTATCTTTCTAGCTGAACTTATAGCATCCAGTACAGGTATTGCATTATTGAGCGCTATAACAATTATTATATTTACCCTAAACATTAGTTTTATATCGCGTATAACAAAGAATATATTTACAAAAATATCCATAAAAATATTTTCACTTGGTTATGCTATCCCTGGTGTTGTATTAGCGGTAGGTGTAATTGCGCCGATAACATACATGGAAAAATCATTTGCCAAATTGTTTGATTATCCACCCGAGGCTATTCTGACGGGTACTTTCATATTACTTATTACCGCCTATCTTGTTCGTTTCTCAACTATTTCTATTAAAACTATTGATTCTGGTTTCAATAAAATCTCAAGAAACTATGACTTAGTATCTGAAAGTTTAGGTTATTCAAAGATTCAAACACTCTTAAAAGTACATGCGCCAATTCTACTGCCCACCGTTTACTCTGCTTTGATATTGTTATTTGTCGATATTGTAAAAGAACTTCCAATGACGTTAATATTAAGGCCTTTTAACTTCACTACTCTTCCCGTTTATCTTTATGAATTGGCAGAAGCAGAGAATTTATCTTCAATAGGTTTGCCAGGACTTATTTTAATAATAATTTGCCTAATACCAGTTATAATACTTTCAAAAGGTATTATGAATAATGTCAAACACTAAATTAGATCTTGAATCTGTAAAAATTATCCTCGACTCTAAAGTAGTTCTAGATAACGTGAATTTAAAAATAGATACAGGTGAGATAGTTTCACTGATGGGCTCCAGCGCTTCAGGAAAAACATCCCTTATCCGCTCTATAGCTGGGTTTCATAATATTACATCGGGTGTTATTAAAATAGATAATCAGGTTATTGATGATTCTAATAAATATATAGATGTGGCAAAGAGAAATGTTGGTGTGATCTTCCAGGACCTAGCATTATTTCCCCATCTCACTGTCAGAGAAAATATATATTTTGGATTAAATGCTCTAGATAATGTTCAAAAACGAAAAAGAGCAGAGAAACTAGAGAATCTTTTGAGTATCGAAAATATTGTCAATAAATACCCTAATCAAATTTCTGGAGGACAACAGCAAAGAGTTGCTATTGCCAGAGCAATTGCACCAAAGCCTAACTTGCTATTACTTGATGAACCTTTCAGCGCTCTTGACTATGAACTTAAAGATAGCCTCATGAGTGATATTAAAAAACTTATAAAATCAGAGAATATAACAGCAATACTAATTACTCATAGTGCAGAAGAGGCTTTTAAAATGTCAGATAAAATAGCATTTATAAGCGACAGTACTATTACTCAGTATTCAGATCCATATGATATTTACCACAGACCATCATCGAGAGAAATTGCAAATTTCTTTGGATTATCATCATATATAAAAGCGAAGATTGTGGATTCTAGTCATGTTGAGTGTAAATTGGGTAAATTTGTAAGCAACATAGGCCAAAATAAAGTAGGTGATGAAGTAGATTTACTTATTCGACCAGATGATATTATTCATGATGATGATTCACTCTTTTCTGCGAAGGTCATAGGAAAAAAATTTCGAGGAGCAGATTTCCTTTATGAATTAGAGCTTAAGGATAAACAAAAAATATTTTGTTATGCTCCTAGTCATCATAATCATGAGATCAATGAAGTAATTGGTATAACACTCGACCTGGATCATCTTATTTTTTTCGATAATTAACCAAGATTTCTTAGTTCCCTTCTTAATATCTTACCAACATTGGTTTTAGGAAGGTCATCTATGAAAATAATTTTTTTGGGGACTTTATATTCAGTTAAGCCTTCTTTACAAAACATAATCACATCAGTTTCTGAAAGATTTTTATTTTTTTTAACAATAAATGCTTTGATATGTTCCCCTCTATTTTTATCAGGCACACCAATAACGCCAGCTTCAAGAATATCATGGTGAGTTGATAGGAAATCCTCTAACTCATTTGGAAAAACATTATATCCTGATGAAATTATCATATCCTTTTTTCTATCAACGATAGTAAGGTATCCATCTTTGCTAATTGTTGCAATATCTCCTGTTTTAAAAAAACCATCATCTGTAAATGGGTTCTCCTGATCTTCTTTATACTTCCAATAACCTGACATAACCTGAGGCCCTTTAACGCATAATTCGCCAGGCTGCTCACCATCTACATTCTTTCCACTTTCATCAATAATTTTTATGTTCGTTGACTGTACAGGGAGTCCTATGCTTCCATTAAAAGGGTTATCAATTTTATTGATAGAAACAACAGGTGATGTTTCTGTTAATCCATACCCTTGAGTAATATTAGTCCCGGTAACTTTTTTCCAATTTTTTGCAGTCTCACTCATAACAGCCATACCTCCACCTACAGAAAATTTAAATTCTGAGAAGTCTAACTCTTTAAATTTTTTACTTGTTAAGAGAAGATTGAATAAAGTATTTACGGCAGTCATGACTGTAAATTTTTTCTTTTTAAGAACCTTAAGAAAAGATTTTAGGTCTCTTGGGTTTGCTATTAGAACATTCTCTGCTCCGATTTTTAAAAAGGTTAGACAATTTACAGTAAAAGAAAATATATGAAAAAGAGGTAAAGCTGTAATTATTATTTCTTCGCCCGCTTTTATATGTGGTTCTATCCAGTTTGATACTTGTTGAACATTAGATAAAAGATTTTTATGTGTGAGGACAGCAGCTTTTGATTTACCTGTGGTTCCACCTGTATATTGAAGAAGAGCTATATCATCCTGTTCTACATGAACATCTTCAAACCCAAAATTATTAGAAATAATATCTTTAAAATAAATATTTTTATTATTCTTCTCAATATTGACTGTTTGCTTTTTACAAAGCATTACCATGGGAACGACAAACTTCATTAATGGGTTTAATAAATCATTAACTTTACAAATGATGATTTTTTTAAGCTTAGAATTTTTAATACATGGTTGGAGCTCATTGTAAAACTTATCTAATACAAATATATATTCTGCCTCTGAATCCTCTAAGAGATGTTGTATCTCTCTAGATTTATACATAGGATTTACATTTATTACAGTAGCTCCGCAGTAGTATGAACCAAATAGTGATATTGGATATGTAAGCAGGTTTGGAAGCATTATTGCTATTTTTGTATTTTTTCTAACACCAAGATACTGTAAATAAGCTGCGAGCCTCTTAGCTAATAGGCTGGTCATTTTGTAATTTAATGAACTATTTAAACTGTAATATGCGATTTTGGATTCATATTTTCTAGCTGATGATTCAAGTAGATCAATTATAGTATCGTTATCTATACTGCCTAGGTTTTCACTTAAGCCTTTTGGATATTCGTTGTCCCAATTATTGCTCATTACATATTTATTGTAACATCGAATATATTTCTAAATTATTAAATATAAAAAACAAGGCCTCTAAAAAGAGGCCTTGAATTATTTTTGGTAAGTGGAAGGGATTACATACCCATGCCGCCCATGCCACCCATTCCGCCCATTCCACCCATGCCGCCCATATCAGGCATAGCTGGAGCTCCATGGTCATGCTCATCATCTTTTGCAAGCTCTGTTACCATTGCTTCAGTGGTAATCATGAGGCCTGCTATAGATGCAGCATTTTGCAAAGCAGTTCTAGTTACTTTTGTTGGATCAAGAATACCCATTTCTAACATGTCGCCAAATTCACCAGTTGACGCGTTGTATCCAAAAGAATCTTTTCCTTCTTCAACTTTTGCTAGAATTACAGAACCTTCTTGTCCAGCATTTGTCACTATTTGTCTTAATGGTTCTTGCATAGCTTGTGTAGCAATTGCAATACCTTGTGTTTGATCAGAATTATCGCCCTCAAGTTTTTCAAGTGCTTTTCTAGCTCTAATCATTGCAACACCACCACCTGCAACAACTCCTTCTTCAACAGCAGCTCTTGTTGCATGTAAAGCATCTTCAACTCTAGCTTTTTTCTCTTTCATTTCAACTTCAGTTGCAGCTCCAACTTTTATAACAGCAACACCGCCAGCTAATTTAGCCACACGTTCTTGCATTTTTTCTTTGTCATAATCAGAAGTTGCTTCTTCAATTTGAGCACGAATTTGAGTTACACGACCTTCAATAGCAGTTTTATCACCACCGCCATCAATAATAGTTGTGTTTTCTTTATTTACTGTAACTTTCTTTGCAGTTCCTAAATCTTTCAATTCAGCTTTTTCAAGACTTAGTCCAACTTCTTCAGAAATAACTGTACCGCCAGTTAATATAGCTATGTCCTCTAACATAGCTTTTCGTCTGTCGCCAAACCCTGGTGCTTTAACTGCAACAACCTTAACTACGCCTCTAATACTATTTACGACAAGAGTTGCAAGTGCTTCTCCTTCAACGTCTTCAGCAATAATTAGAAGAGGTTTGCTTGCTTTAGCAACGCCTTCGAGTACAGGTAACATATCTTTAATGTTTGTTATTTTTTTGTCAAAAAGCAGGACATAAGGATCATCAAGTTCTGAAGCCATTGTTTGCTGATTAGTAGCAAAATAAGGTGATAGGTATCCTCGATCGAATTGCATACCTTCAACAACATCAAGTTCATTGTCTAAGGATTGGCCCTCTTCAACAGTTATAACTCCTTCTTTGCCCACTTTATCCATCGCTTCAGCTATGATAGAGCCGATGTCTTTATCAGAGTTAGCAGAGATTGTTCCAACTTGTTCTATTGCATTCTGATCAGTACAAGGCTTAGACATTTTCTGAAGACCTTCAACTGCAACAGAAACAGCTTTGTCTATTCCTCTTTTTAAATCCATTGGGTTCATCCCAGCAGCAACACACTTTAAGCCTTCTTTTAAGATTGCTTGAGCAACAACTGTTGCTGTTGTAGTTCCATCACCTGCTATATCAGAGGTTTGAGATGCAACTTCTTTTACCATTTGAGCGCCCATATTTTCGAATTTATCTTTGAGCTCAATTTCTTTTGCCACAGATACACCATCTTTTGTAACTGTTGGTGCTCCAAATGATTTATCTAAAACAACATTTCTTCCTTTAGGCCCAAGTGTTGTCTTAACTGCATTAGCAAGAATATTTACACCATTTGCTAACTTTTTTCTGGCGTCATCACCAAATTTTACTTCTTTTGCTGTCATTTTTTTATCCTCAAATATTAATTAGTTATGATTGCAGTAATGTCGTCTTCTCTCATGACAAGCATTTCTTCACCATCAATAGTTATTTCTGTGCCTGAATATTTTCCAAAGAGGATTTGATCTCCTTCTTTCACATCTAGAGGTCTGATTTCACCATTTTCTAGAATTTTCCCTTTACCTACAGCGACTATTTCGCCTTTAACTGGTTTTTCAGTGGCACTATCTGGTATTACAATACCACCAGGTGATGTTTTTTCTTCTTCAGTTCTTCTCACAATTACACGATCATGTAATGGTCTTATGTTCATTGATTTACCTCGCTTTCAATTAATAGTTAGCACTCTAACCCTTCGACTGCTAATGATATGGACTTTGGTGAAAATTTCAAGGATTTAACTGAAAAATCTAGTCATCATCTCTATAATTGCCATCAATTATATTACTCTTGTTACTATTAGATCGGTCTGATTGGTGTTTGAAATTAAAATAATTTGACAGTTGCGGTCTCAAAAATGGCAATAATAATATTAAACCAATTAAATCTGTAAGATAGCCTGGAACAATAAGTAATACGCCGGCTAAAAAAGAATAAATACTTGATTCATACTGTTGGTACATATCTTGAATATTTGAAATACTCATCATACTAAAAGTGATATTTTTTATTTTTGATTTGATTAAGTAATAGCCCAAGAATATAGTAAATATTATTGAAATAATTACATTGAAACTACCAATAAAAGAGCCTACCTCAATAAATATAATTAGTTCAATGATTGGTAATAATAGAAATATATATCCGGGTATTTTCATCTGTCTATTATATGTCAAAAATCTTGATTATCTTAACTTCTATGATTTATATCATAGCGTTTTAATTAGAACTGCATAAATATATATATAAATGATAGAAGAATTGCATAACATTGAAAGCCCTGAAATAATAACGTTAGTAATAATAGATGAGAAAAAAACTTTAAAAAATAATGAAGCTATTTATAAAACAAATATATTTTATCCTATTGGTAGTATGTTGTTCTCTTTTGACGCTAAATCACGCTAGAAGTGAATTGCCCGTTAACCAAGCAGAATTTCTATCACCAGATGAAGCATTCAAAATAGATTATGAAATAGTTGATCAAAATCATGCCAAAATTAACTGGATAATTCATCCAGGATACTATTTGTATATGGGTATGTTTGAATTTGAATCACTCGATACAAATAAAATTTCAAAAGTTGAAATGCCTGAAGGTAAAAAGAAACAGGACGAATTTTTTGGAGATGTGGATGTTTATTATTATTCAGCTGAAGCTGATGTATATTTTGTAGATGATATTAAGGATTCAATAGAACTTAAAGTTAAGTACCAAGGATGTGCAGATGCTGGTTTATGTTACCCGCCAGTTTTTAAGACCATAACTGTAAAAAAAAAGACCTCATTAAATAGCTTTAGAAAAACATCTTTGTTTGAGAGTCAAAATGCCATGAGCGACTCTCTGTTATCAAACTCTCTTATTTACAACTCTATAATTTTTTTTCTAGCTGGCCTTTTGCTAGCCTTTACACCTTGTGTTCTACCTATGGTTCCTATTTTAACTGGAATTATTGCTGGACAAGGAAATGTATCACAAAAAAAATCACTTACTCTATCCATAATTTATGTATTTAGCATGTCGCTGACCTATGCTGTTGCAGGAATTATTGTTGCTATATCAGGAACCAATATACAAGCAAGTCTTCAAAATCCATATGTAATTGGATCTATATCTTTATTATTTTTTCTATTTGCTCTAGCAATGTTTAAGTTTTTTGATATACAGATGCCAAAATCTATTCAAACAGTTATGACCCAACTAAGTAATAAACAAAAATCTGGAAGCTATGGAGATGTGGCTGTAATGGGCGTTCTATCTGCACTGATAGTTGGGCCATGTGTAACTGCACCATTAATTGGAGCATTAATCTATATTGCTAGTACAGGAGATGTTATTGTTGGCGGAATTGCTTTGTTCTCGCTTGGCATAGGTATGGGAGCGCCTCTTATTTTATTAGGTTCAACGACTACAAAGTTAATTTCAAAGATTGGGCCTTATTTACAACTGGTGAATTATTTTTTTGGCATTCTATTCTTAGTAGTATCCATTTGGTTACTCGAAAGAATACTATCAATAGAAGTAGCTGCTTATCTATGGGCTCTTTCTTCACTTATATTAATTTTAATATTTATTAAGTCATTGAGCATAATTAAGAATTTCATAGCTACCTCAATTGTTTTCGTAAGTTCATTTTTCCTCTTGATATATTTCGGTCTACAAATAAATGGTGTTCACTCAAATTCTTACTATGACCCAATAACAAGCTTTATGGAAAAAGAAAAATTTGTTGAATTTATAACAGTTGAAACAACTAGAGATTTAAAAAAAGAAATAGAAAATTCTAATAAGCCAGTCATGATAGATTTATATGCTGATTGGTGTGTAGCTTGCAAAGAATTAGAAAAATATACTTTTAGTGATCCGAAAGTAAGTATGATTCTTAGCCAATTCAAGCTCATAAAATTTGATATTACCAGCACAAATGAAGATCATTCTAAGTATCTAAAGTCCATGCGTATTTTTGGACCTCCTGCACTATTTTTTTATGACCTCAATGGTGAAGAAGTCGCAGAAGCAAGAGTTGTTGGCTTCATGGAAAGTACAGATTTCTTAAAAGTTTTGAAATTAGTAGAAAAGTAAAATAATACTTCTATTTTCATCAAACATCATATAAAATCAGCTAAAATCAACTAAATACTTCTAAAAATGAAAATACTAGTACTTAATGGACCTAATTTAAACCTACTTGGTACTAGAGAACCTGAAGTTTACGGTACTGATACACTAGAAGATATTCAAAAAAACCTACAATCAATAGCATCAAAAAAATCGGTATCTATAGAGTTTTATCAATCTAATTCTGAAAATGAACTTATTGACAGGTTGCATGAGGCAAAAAAAGATCTTGTTGATTATATTATAATAAATCCGGGTGCTTTCACTCATACAAGCATTGCGCTTAGAGATGCGTTTCTAGGAGTTGGGATACCTTTTATAGAAGTACATATTTCCAATATTTACAGCAGAGAAGAATTTCGTAAAAAATCATACTTATCCGATATAAGTAAAGGACTTATTACTGGCTTGGGTGTAGCTGGTTATGAATTTGCATTGTTATCAATATTACAAAGGGGTTAAATATGGATCTAAGAAAAATTAAGAAATTGATGGAGCTTCTAGAAGAAAGTGGTATTGCTGAAATAGAAGTTAAAGAAGGTGAAGAGTCTATTAAGCTCTCTAGAAATATTGGAGGTCCTGTTGCTCCAGTTCAACAGATGATGCAACAACCTATGATGCCTCAGCAACAGTCAGCTCAAATAACCTCGCAAGTAGAAGACAAGTCAGATGACTCAGCAAATAAAAATCGTAATACTGTAAACTCACCTATGGTAGGAACATTTTATGCATCAGCGTCACCGGAATCTAAGCCATTTGTAACTGAAGGCCAATCTGTCAAGAAAGGTGATACTTTATGTATTCTAGAAGCAATGAAAATGATGAATCAAGTTCAAGCTGAGTCAGATGGTAAAATATTGGAAATACTAGTTGATAATGCAGAACCAGTAGAATTTGATCAACCTTTGTTTGTAATCGAATGATCAACAAAGTATTGATTGCAAATAGGGGTGAAATAGCTCTAAGAGTACTTAGGGCATGTAAGAAGCTTGGTATTAAAACAGTAGCAGTTCATTCAACAGCGGATAGACAGTTAGCTCATGTAAAACTTGCAGACGAATCTGTATGTATTGGCGGCCCTAATCCACGAGAAAGCTACCTCAATATGCCATCTATTATAAGTGCAGCTGAACTAACTAATTCTGACGCTATTCATCCAGGCTATGGATTTTTATCTGAATCTGAAATGTTTGCAGAAATTATTGAAACCAATAAATTTAAGTTTATAGGGCCATCAAGTAAAGTGTTAAATAAGATGGGGGATAAAATTAAAGCTAAGAATGCAATGAAAGACTTTGGTGTTCCATGCATTCCAGGTTTTGATGGAGTTCTTCCTGAGCAGCCTGATAAAGCAATGCTTAAAAAAGTTAACGAAATTGGTTATCCGATAATGTTAAAAGCAATTCATGGTGGTGGCGGTAGAGGCATGATGGTCGTTGAAAAAGAATCTGACCTTGCTAGTAGTATGAATATTGTGCGAACAGAAGCTAAAAATGCTTTTGGTAATGGAGACTTATACTTTGAAAAATATTTTGATAATCCTAGGCATATTGAAATACAAATCATGAGCGATGAACATGGCAATGCAGTTCATTTTGGTGAAAGAGATTGCTCTATGCAAAGAAGGAATCAAAAAGTTATTGAAGAAACACAGGCATGTGGAATTTCACGGAGCGAAATTGATAAAATTGGATCTGTATGTGCAGATGCATGTATAAAACTAGGTTATACAGGTGCAGGTACATTTGAATTTTTATATCAAGATGGTCATTTTAGCTTCATTGAGATGAACACAAGAATACAGGTTGAGCACCCTGTCACTGAACTAGTGACTAATACAGATTTAATTGCTGAGCAAATAAGAGTTGCATCAGGCGAAAGCTTAAGCATGGAACAAAAAGATATTGCCCTTAAGGGACATGCTATTGAATGCCGAATAAATGCTGAGGATCCTGTAACATTTATTCCATCTCCGGGTAAAATTGAAGCTTTTCACGCTCCAGGAGGGCCTGGCGTTAGAATAGATACTCATGTTTACAGTGGCTATTCAGTACCTCCATATTATGACTCTCTCTTAGCCAAGTTAATCACATATGATAAGACTAGAGAGCTTGCGATAGAAAAAATGTATCAAGCATTGAGTGAAACTGTAGTTCAAGGTGTTAAAACAAATATCGATTTACATAAAAAATTATTAAGAACAGATTTCTTTTCATCTGGTAATTACTCCATAAATACACTTACAAAGTATATTAAAAATAAGTAATTTTTAGTTATTTGACCTTTATCAAAAGTACTATTGATTGTAATATATTCTATTCGGGGTAATCATTTTATTTAAATAGAATATGAAGAAAAAAAGAGTAACAAAAAATTTATCCAATAGTAGCCTGAGTACAGTTGTAAAAAAAGAAGCTAAATTATTTATAAAAAATATGAATGGTAATGGAAGAACTTCGAATATGCATAGTCTTTTTTTAAATGATACCGAAAGAACTTTAATAGATACCGTTCTTGAATTATGCAAAGGAAACGTAACAAAATCTGCTGACTTCCTTGGAATAAGCCGAGGTACACTAATCAAAAGAATTAAAGAGTATGACATAAAATAGGATGAACAAAATAGCTCTTATTAGTGTATCCGACAAGACAAACATAGATTTATTAGCATCCAAACTAGTTGAAAATGGCTACACAATTATATCAACAGGGGGTACAGCTAATTATCTACAAGAAAAGGGCATAAAAATAATCCCTATATCTAAATTTACAAAATTTGAGGAAATCCTTGGCGGTAGAGTAAAGACATTACACCCTATTATTCATGCAGGGATATTAGCTAAATCAAAAAAAGATCTTGATAAGCTTAAAAATAAAAAATATTCACTAATTGATATGGTTGTTGTTAATTTATATCCTTTTGAAAAAACAATTGCTAAAAAAACTTGCTCATTTAGTCTAGCCATCGAAAATATTGATATTGGCGGTCCTACATTATTGAGAGCATCCGCAAAAAATCATCAGAGAGTTACGGTTCTTACAGACCCATTAGATTATGATCAAGTATTAGATGAAATAGAAAATAAAGGTAATGTTCAACCCAAAACAAGACTAAGATTAGCTACTAAAGTTTACTCTCTGGTTTCAAAATATGACTCATTAATTGCAAGCTATCTAAATAAATTTTCAGAGAATAATAATGGTTTAATGGATGAAAACATATCGATAGATGCTAAAGAATTATCTAAACTTCGATATGGAGAAAACCCTCATCAAAAAGCTAAATTATACGAGATTATAAATCCTCATCTTACAAAATTTGCATACACGCAACTATCTGGCAAAGCTCTATCGTTTAATAATCTTGTTGATACTGAGAGCGCATTCTCATGTGTAGAACAATTTGATATGCCATCATGTGTAATAGTAAAACATGCAAACCCATGCGGAGTAGCATCATCGAATTCACTTGAGGGTTCATACAATAATGCTTATAAAACTGATCCAACTTCAGCTTTTGGCGGTATAATAACTTTCAATAAAAAAGTTAATCATCAACTTATTTCCAAAATATTAGAAAAACAATTTGTTGAAGTAATTGCTGCTCCAGGATTCGATAAACAAACAATGGATGTTATACAGAAGAAACCTAATGTCAGGCTTCTCAAAATCAAACTAAAGAAAAAGAAAGATGTTGTTTATGAAACAAAACTTTTAAGAGATAAGCTGCTTGTACAAGAAAAAGATAATAAATATATTACACCAAAAGATCTTACTACAGTAACCACAAAAAAACCTACTGCTAAACAAATTGAGGATATGATATTTGCTTTTAAAATATCTAGATATGTAAAATCAAATTCTATAGTTATAGTAAAAAATAATAGGACACTAGCCATAGGCGCAGGTCAGATGAGTAGAATTGATTCAACAAATATTGCTTATAATAAAGCTAAGAAAGAAAAAATCTCTTTAGGAGGTTCTGTAATGGCATCTGAAGCTTTTTTTCCTTTTAGAGATAACGTTGACCTTGCAAAAAAGTTAGGGGTATCAGCAATTATTCAACCAGGTGGCTCCATAAATGATGAAAAAATAATTAAAGTTGCTAATCAACATAAATTGTCTATGTGCTTTTCTCATACAAGAGTGTTTAAACACTGATATGGGACTAAAGATTTTAATATTAGGATCTGGTGGAAGAGAACATGCAATATCATGGATAATTTCTAAGTCTAAAAGAGAAATTGAAAAAATATATGTTATGCCTGGAAATGCAGGAACATTATCTGAAAAAAATGTTTTCAACATAGAGTGTGATATCAATAATCATCAAGCTGTGTTGAATTTTGCTCTTGAGAATAATATTGACTTAACAATAGTAGGACCAGAAGTGCCATTAGTTGAAGGCATAAGTGACTTATTTGAAGAAAATAATCTCAATATTTTTGGTCCTAAAAAATATTTTGCACAATTAGAAGGATCAAAAGTATTTTCAAAAAATTTTATGGATTCTAATAGTCTTCCTACAGCAAGCTATAAGGAATTTAATGATTCTAAAAAAGCAAAAGGTTATTTAAATGATAAAAAAATGCCAATTGTGATTAAATATGATGGTCTAGCAGCTGGAAAAGGTGTTGATATTTGTGAAACAATTGATGCTGCAAAAAATTCTATTGATAACTTACTTAAACCAGAAGAAAAAATTATAATTGAAGACTTTATAAAAGGTATAGAGCTCTCAGCCATATATATTTGTAATCCTAATGCTAATAAAAAAAATATTGGACTAACTTGGATAAAAGATTACAAATCAAGGGATGAATATAATTCAGGCCCTAATACAGGTGGAATGGGTGCAGTCACTCACCCCTTTTGCGCCTATAAAAAAAATGATATCTACTCTTTAAATGTTGAAATAGAGAAAATACTTATAAAGACTATAGTTGCTATCAATAATGGATCAGGTACTACTAGTAGATATAATGGTTTCATGTACCTAGGATTAATGATATCAACTCATGATGATAAACCATATCTACTTGAATATAACTGTAGAATGGGTGATCCAGAAACACAAAATATCCTTATGTATCTTGATAAAAACGAAGTTGATTTCCTTGACCTTATAGGATTTGACAACTCACAATATCCTGATAACTTCAACTTATCATTTATAGATAATAAAAAATACTCAGGTTATTGTTGTACTATAGTTTTAGCAGCTACAGGTTATCCAGAAAAACCAATAAAGGATTTTTATATTGATTTATCCCAATTAGAGGAAAATGAATTTGTTAAAGTATTTCATGCTGGAACGCAAATTAATAATGGTTCGTTAAAGGTTACGGGTGGAAGGATACTTTCCGTTAATACGTATGGAGAGGACAAACAAAGTGCTATTGATACAGCATATGAGAGTATATCTAAAATTAAGGCTTATACTGATTCAGATTTGAAAAATGAAGATGATTCCTTAGTATTTTTCAGAAGTGATATTGGTTCGTAATTATTTAATCTGACACTTATCACAAAAATAAGATGCTCTACCAGATATTTTAATGTTAGTTACTTTATTATTTTTATGAATGGGACATTTATCTTTCTGGTATATCAGTAATTCTTGTGTAAAGTATCCAGGTTTCCCCTCAGCGTTAACATAATCTTTGATAGTTGTTCCGCCCATTTTAATTGCTTTTGATAAAATACTTTTTATACTACTAACTAATTTTTTACACTTTAAAAGTGTCAATTTATTTGTTCTCATAGCAGGATGAATCTTGGATAAAAATAGTGCCTCTGCTGCATAAATATTCCCTACTCCAACTACTATTTTTTGGTTCATTATAAATTCTTTAATTGTACAAGATCTTTTTTTTGACAATTCATATAAGTATTCTGTATTAAAATCACTAGATAAAGGCTCTACGCCTAAATTTTTTATCAAAAACATGTTATTTAAGTCACTAGATATATGTATGGATCCAAATTTCCTAACATCATTAAATATAAAAACAAAATCACTAAAGTATATTAATAAATGATCATGTTTATGTTTTTCATAATCCTCTATCTTTTTGAATGAGATAATCCCGGTCATGCCTAAATGAATTATTAATATTTCTTTTTGTGACTTAAATTTAAATATCAGATATTTGCCTCTTCTTGATACACTTTTAATAGTTTTGTCCTCTAAGTGTTTAACTTTTCTAGTCTCTATGGGCCATCTAAGTTTTGGATTTATTACCTTAGTTTTTTTAATTTTTTTATTTTCAACCCTACACTTAACAAGGGTCATAATTGTTTCAACTTCAGGTAATTCAGGCATAATAATTGGACATAATGTATTTTCTTGTTAAGATAATAACCTACTGGAAACTAATATGCTCGAAACATTCATAAACGGACTTATACCACTCAGCTTAATAGAATATGCCATATATACATTGGTTGTTACTCATATAACAATTGTAGCAATAACACTCTATCTTCATAGAGGGGTTTGCCACTCAGCTATAGAGATTCATCCTATTCTCTCGCATTTCTTTAGGTTCTGGTTGTGGTTGACTACATCCATGAGAACAGCTGATTGGGTTGCAATACACAGAAAGCATCATGCAAAAGTTGAAACTGAAGACGATCCGCATAGTCCAACATTCTATGGTATCAACAAGGTAATTCTTCAAGGAGCAGATCTCTACCACAAAGAGAAAAATAACAAAGAAACTATAGAAAAATATTCTCAGAACTGTCCTACAGATTGGGTAGAGGAAAAGATTTATACTGGCAGAAATAATCTAGGCATATTATTACTATTTATTATTAACATTGCATTATTCGGAACAGTTGGAATAATAATTTGGGCTATACAAATGATGTGGACTCCAATATTTGCAGCAGGCGGTATAAACGGTGCAGGACACTATTGGGGTTATCGAAATTATAATACTAATGATGATTCAACAAATATGTCACCAATAGGAATTATTATTGGAGGTGAAGAACTGCATAACAATCATCATGCATATCCAACAGCAGCAAAATTTTCATTAAGACCATGGGAATTTGATATAGGGTGGATGTACATTAAAATATTTGGGATCTTTGGCTTATGTAAAGTTAAAAGAGTTGCTCCAAAACCAGTAATTCAAGAAAAAGAAAATACAGATGCTAAAACTATTACGCAGTCTTTATTACAATCCAAACTAGCTGTAATTACAGATTTTACACAAAGAGTGCTTAAACCAGCTTATCAAGAAGAGAGATTTAAACTTTCATTTAAATTACTTGCAGATCATCCACAAAGGTTAAATGAAAGCCAAGAGAATAAGCTAAATGCATTACTTAAAAATGACTCTACACTCAATACAATTTACAAACTCAAAAATAAACTTCATGAAATATTACACTCTAGACAAACTAAGCATGAAAAGTTTATTGAAACATTAAACAGTTGGTCTAGTGAAGCTAAAAGCCATGGTATAACGGCATTGGATGACTTTCTGATAAGACTTAGAAGTTATAAAGTTATTTAATTTTCTTTTCTGTATAAGTAACGTACTTTCTAACAACAGGATCAAATTTTTTAATTTCCATCTTATCAGGCATAGTTTTCTTATTTTTAGTTGTGGTATAAAAATGGCCTGTGCCAGCAGATGATACTAGTTTGATTTTTTCTCTCATTACTTAAGTCCGTATTTTACTAAAGCAGAATCTAATCCAAGCTTATTGACTATTCTTAGTCCCTTGTTTGATAGAGTAAGTTTAATGAATTTATTTTGTTTTTCTGACCACAGTCTGTGAGAGTGTAAATTTGGCTCAAATGTGCGCCTTGTACGGTTCTTTGCATGGGAAACATTGTTCCCTACCATTACTCTCTTTTTTGTTATATCGCAAATTTTAGACATGATTTTGTAACTCAATAATGATATCAGAAACCTAATCAGATACAATACTGTTTATTATATAAATGAGAGAGAAAATATGGATATTGTGTTTATTAAAGAACTTTGTATTGAGACTGTCATAGGGATCTATGACTGGGAACGTAAAATTAAGCAATTTGTATGCATAGACCTAGAATTAGGTACAGATATTAGTGATGCATCAAATAGTGATGTAATAAATGATACTGTCGACTATAAGGCGGTCTCCAAGGAGTTAAAGTCATTTATAGGAGATAGTAAATTTCAACTAATAGAAGCTTTAGCGGAAGAATCTGTAAAGCTTATATTTAAAAACTTTAATGTAACTTATATAAAAGGAAGGTTTAGTAAACCAGGAGCTGTTACTGGCTCTAAAGAAGTTGGAGTTATAATTGAGCGCTATAGAAAAAAATCATAAAGTCTACGTTGGTATTGGAAGTAATATCAATCAGGGAATACATATAAGAGCTTGCATAAAAGCGTTAAATAATGAATTTACGAATTTAGAACTTTCCCCTACATATGAATCTTCATCAATGGGATTTGATGGGCCAAATTTTTATAATTTGGTTGCAGTATTTAAGACTGAATATGATGTTATTAAATTAAAAAAAATACTCAATGCTATTGAAAGAGAAAATGGGAGATCTTTAGGAGAAGTAAAATTCAGTTCAAGGACATTAGATATAGATATATTGTATTACGATAATCTAGTTGATATTGATAAAAACATACCAAGGTCAGAAATTGTTAAATTTGATTTTGTTTTGCGCCCACTTTATGATTTATGTCCTGCGCATGTACATCCGATTACCCAAAAGACTCATCACACCATGATTAATAATACAACTTACGAAAAAATGATTATTAATCAAATTGATATTAATTATGAATGTTAAATACCTTGTGTCATATCTTGGTCTTTTACCATTTCTATGTCTTATTATTGATGGATACTACCTTGAAATATTAGATGTTAACTTTATATGGGATCTGTCCTTGTTGATGAGTTGTATTATATTTACATTTATTGGCGCATATAATTGGAACTTTGTAATAGACCGTCCATGGCTTGAATTCTATGGATTTATGCCTAGTTTAATATCAATGGTAATTCTTACATTAAGTCTTTTAGGAATCAGTAAAATAATCTTATTAATGGTAGTGATAGTATTTTTGGTCACTCAACTATTTTTTGATTTAATTTTATCTTTGAAGGATATATTTCCAATGAGGTATTTTATGACACTTAGGATTCCGGTCACTAGCGGGTTAACAATTAGTCTTTTTTTGATTTCGTTAATATCCTAATATTACATATTTAAACGTCTACCACCATCCACATTAATATTTTGCCCGGTGATATAAGGACTCTGCTCAAGAAGAAAATATATGGTCTTTGCGATATCAGCAGGTTCACCAACTGATTTCATTGGTATTTTGCTTAAGATATCGAGCTTCTTCTTATTACTGGATTCGTTTTCTGGCCACATGATAGCCCCCGGAGACACTCCATTAACTCGTATTTGAGGGGCTAAATCTTTTGCAAGAGTCCTTGTTAGTGCCAAAAGACCTGCTTTACTTACATTGTATATAATATGATCTTTTAATGGTGGCTCCACATGTATATCAATAATGTTGATTATTACTCCTCGCCTTTTTTTAAGTTCATTATAAAAATACTTAGATAAAAACAACGGAGTCTTGATGTTTGTATCAATTGTATCCGACCATGCTTTATCTGTTACTTCATTTATTTTAGTTGGGTAGAACTTAGAAGCATTATTTATTAGATAATCTAATCTGCCAAAAAGTCTAATGATATCTGTAGTAATTTTTTTATAGTTAATATTTGAATTAAATTTAGCTTTATAAATATGACAAGACCCTTTTCTTTTAAGGTTAAGCTCTTTTTTAAGAGCATTTGCAGCTACAGATGATTTACTATAAGTAATTACAATATTAATTCCTTTTGAATGCAAGTAATTAGCTGTTTCCGCACCTATTCTCCTTGCTCCTCCAGTTATTAATGCAACTTTATTCATTAATATATAATTACACAATCTAAAAATAATTTATACTTCTACTATAAAATAATGTTTCACGCTATCTATAAAAAAATGTCTCAGTCGAAACTTGAAATCTTACTTAAAAGGAAAAAAGAAATTAGTTTTTCTGATTATATGGAATTTATATTATTTGATAAAGAATATGGTTTATATGAGAACCATGAAATATTAGGGGAAAAAGGACACTTTATTACATCTCCTTTAGTATCAAAACATTTTTCTCACTGTATAGCTAAACATTATATAAAAGAATCAACTTTTGATACCATTGTCGAATTAGGTGGGGGCGATGCAAGTTTAGCTTGTGACTTACTATTCTACCTAAAAGATAAAAAAGAATTGCCTAATAAATATATTTTCTTTGAGAAATCTGATTATTTAATAAAAAAACAGAAATCCATTATAAGTGAAAAGTCTATTAGTAAATTGGTAGATATTTCCTGGGTATCGGATCTTAAAGATTTACCAAATGAGGCATTTATTATCTCAAATGAATTATTTGATTGCATACCAACTGATATTATAATGCATGTTCCTGGGGGTTATCAGAAAGCTTATATCAATGATGATTATAAATTAGATTGGAAAAAACTTAATTTTAAGTCTGATTCAGCTTTTACAGATTTAGGTTTACCAAAAAATCTTCCCAATAACTATATATTTGAATATAGCTATGCACAGAGGGATATTATTAATGAAATTTCAGGAGTTCTACACAGAGCATGTTTTTTAATATTTGACTATGGCTACACATCATCAGAACTTTACTTAAAAGATAGATCATTAGGAACAATCACATGTATTAAAAATCATGTAACAGATTTTAATCCTCTATCTGACGTTGGAACGAAAGATGTCAGTGCTTTTGTAAACTTTACTTACCTGAAAAATATCTTTAGCAAAAATAATTGGGAAATAGTAGCTTTTATGAATCAAGCTAACTACTTGATTAATTTTAATATCCTAAATGACATTAATGTAAATGATATTGATGAGTTAAATGCTGTTAAAAAATTGATCATGCCTAATCATATGGGTGAACTGTTTAAAGTTCTTATTATAAAGAAAAATATCAATGAAACAGATAAAAATTACTTCATGAAAAATGACATAATAAAATTATAATGGATATCTTAAATATTATAATTTTATCTATAATTCAAGGAGTAACTGAATTCCTGCCTATTTCTAGCAGTTCACACTTAATCTTGCTTCCCATGTTTACTGAATTTCCAGATCAGGGAATTATGTTTGATGTTGCTCTACATACAGGCTCACTCTTTGCGATATTAATTTATTATAGAAATGAAATTAAAAATATCTTCCAATTTACTGATAATGGTAAGAGTTATACTCGTTTAATTATTATAGGCTCTATACCTCTTCCTATTGCTGGGTTACTTTTAATTGATCTAATTTCGCTAAACCTAAGAAGTATTGAAGTAATTTCTGTAATGACAATAACTTTTGCTTTATTACTTTTATATGCTGATAACCATAATAAACCCTCTAAGCTGATTACTAATATCTCAACCAAAATTATTTTAATTATCGGACTATTTCAAATATTGGCACTCGTCCCAGGGGTATCAAGATCTGGAATTGTAATTACTGCAGCATTGTTACTAAATTATAATAGAAATGATGCAATAAAAATTGCATTCCTATTATCAATTCCAGCAATTTTTATGGCAAGCTCTTATAACTTATTGCAATTATCTTCAATGGGTAGTGTATCTATATTAAGTGATCATTTACTAGGCATGGCCCTCTCGCTAATAGTTTCATACCTCACAATTTACTTTTTTATTAGAACGATAAACAGAATAAGTTTTGCGCCTTATATTATCTATAGAATGATGTTAGGTACTTTGCTTTTAATTATCTAAATACTCAGATATATGCTTATTTGAGATATCTAGGTGGGCGTTTTGGATAAGCTTCTGAATTTCTTTTCCAGGTTTTTCCATGTCAGAATTATCTAGCTTGTATAATCGAATTTTGTTTATGAGTTCTTTAAAAAATTCTATGAAATCATATTCGTCAGAGATAATCTCAAAGAAATTATTTAATCTATCAGTTTTCCTGATATCAAGTTTTTTAATTATCGCAATCAATTCATCTGCATTATTATACCTAGGGCTATATCCTTTTACTCTATCTTTACAATTATTTAGCAAAAGTGCTAAATCTCGATATTCATTAGGTACCTTAAGTTTTTTACAAAAAACATCAATATCCTTTATCGCAGTATGAATAAAATATGAAAGATTATTTAACTTATTTTGATTCTTGTTGATACAGCTTGTACCTTTTATGAAACCTGGGAAAATATTGTCTACATCTAACTTTTCTATATTCATCAAAAATTGGAATGGGTCTGAGACCTTATAAAGTTCAAGCCAAATTCTTTCACCAGTTAAATAGTTTAATTCTCCACTTTCTTTTATATCATTTATTTTAATAAGAGTTTCCTTCGTGATTTCAAAATTATCTAAATCAGATTTAAAACGAGCTATTCTTAATACTCTTAAAGGATCTTCAGAAAAGGCGTCAGATACATGCCTAAGTTTTTTTTCTAGAATATCTTTCTGCCCACCGAATGGATCGATTAAATTACCAGAATCATCTTGTGCAATAGCATTGATTGTTAAATCTCTTCTTTCTAAGTCTTCTTCTAACGAAACATTGCTATTGGTATCAAAGTTAAATCCAGTATACCCATGACCTGATTTTCTCTCTGTTCGTGCAAGAGCATACTCTTCTCCTGATTTAGGGTGAATAAATACTGGAAAATCCTTACCGACTTGTTTAAATCCTTTGGCAATCATTTCATCGGGGGATGACCCTACAACAACCCAGTCTTTCTCTTTTGGCTCTTTTCCAAGGAGTTGATCTCTAACGGCGCCACCTACTAGATAAATCTTCATCATCTTCCTGAGTCTTTTCTATATGTATCAAGCTTAGTTGCCTTATTGTTTAAGTATGGAGGTACAAATTCCTCAATTGAAGAAGTGCCTTTTAGCCCCCCTGTTGATATGTTATCTACTTGTAAAGATTTAAAGTTGTCTAATGTAAAAATATTTCCTGGAAGATACGTGAAAGCAAAAGCTTGTAGTTTTGACAAGCTATAATTTAGTGGAATAATTAATCTTTTAATTTTCATAGTAGATAAAATAAAATTTATTAATTCAATAAACTTATAGTCTTTAGGGCCAGTAACGTTCTGTATCGTATTGTCGTATTTATCGGTCAGAGATGCTTCTTTAATAAATCCTGTCAAATCTTTAACATAAATAGGTGAAAACATAGAATTAGGACATGCTAAAGGAAAAACAGGTAATAGTTTTAATAGACTTTTAAATCTATTAAAGAAACTATCTTTTTCACCAAATACTATAGATGGCCTAAAAATTACCGTTTTAAAAGATGTCGATGACATGCTTGATATGTATTTATCAGCCTTACCTTTTGATTGTAAATATTTACTTAATCCACTTTCATCTGCATTAAGTGCACTCAGTTGAATAAATTTTTTTACTGAAGATTCTTTAGATTTATTTATAATTTTTCTAACAAAATCAAAATGTATATCGTCAAAAGATTGCTTTCTGGATTCATTAAGAATACCCACTGTATTTATAACAATATCTGATTCATTAACATGCATTGAATATGATGATACATTTGATGGTTCATACAAGTGAATTTGTATATTTTTTATTACCTTAAGGTGATTACAAGCCTGTGTGTTACGAGTAAGTAGTCGAATCTCTTTAAAAGATTTAGATAATTTATATACTATTTCAGATGCTATAAAACCTGACCCACCAAAAATAGTAAGTATATTTCCCTGCATTATTTAATACAAAATGGTTGAATATCCCAATTATTATTTTCAATTATTATCTGCATATAACACGGGCCTCCATCGTTATTTCTAGTATGCCCTGCTGCACCTGGATTTACTATCCATGGATTAGATGTTTTATCACAAACTTGATTATGTGTATGACCATATATTATTAATTTTGATTCAGGATAAGCAAATCTTAAATCATCATGTGATGGATGATGACCAAACCGATCACCGTGTTCTACAGTTACAATATCATCACCTACATTAAATTGTTCTACTTTACTAAGTTTTGAGATAATTTCTTTATCCTCTGGATCTGAGAATCTTTCAGGAAGATCATTATTTCCAGCAACTGCAACAACATTATCTGAATAGGATTCAAGCTGTTTGAGTATATTTGTATTCATAATATCACCAGCATGAATGATCATATCTGAATTTTTTAAATGAGGAACTATATTCTCATCGATAATTCCATGAGTATCTGAAATTACCGTAATTTTCATAATATCTGACATCAGATATTAGAAAATAGTACAGCCATATATTTTTACATCTTCATCTTGCATGCCTAATACTAGTCTACCCAAGTACTCACCTGGAACAGATTCGCTGACTTGTTTGAATAGGACTGTTACATACTCATCTCTTTTTAAACAACCTAATGCGCTATATTCAGGTGCTAGCTTTGCTAAGATGGGGCTATTAGCCCATTGCTTGCCGAGAGTAACTTCATCTGCTCCCATAAGCATTTTTTTTGAAAAGTTTTTTGTAAACCCGCCGTAGTCTTTATTGTTAGAAGTCCTAATCAAGTCTTCCCACAACGGGTTTGCAATATCGATAATTTCTTGATCTGATAGCTCTAATAGCTTAGCCATTATCTACCTCAAGAAACTTTTTCTTTCTCTTCGTCCACGATGTGGTAAAGAGGTGCTTTTTCACATGTGAATTTTCCTGTTTTCGGATCTCTTCTTGAGACTGTTAGGCAGTGCCAATTATCGTCATCCAGTTTTAGGAAGTCGCCACGATAATAATATCCAGGCCAACGAGTTTCTTCACGGAACAGTGTATGCTCACAAACACATTGTGATACTAATGTTCTATGTTTTAATTCCCATGCTCTCATTAACTGGTGATAGTCTTCAGCACCAATTTTTTCAAGATCTTCAGTAAGTGTATCTAATAACTTAAGTCCTCTTTTAAGCATGTTCCCGTTAGTCATATAGTTAGTTCCAATGCCGCCAGCATAATCATCCATTATTTTTTGAAGACGTTGAAGGCCTTGTATTGGAAGAAGATAATCAGGTGATACTGTACCGCCAGTAATCGCATTATTACCAACCGTGTAGTTTTCTAGAGGTTGATATACTTCCTCTTTATATTTTTCAATTTGACTATCTGAAACTCTGATACCAACAGCTTTTTGGTCTTGTATATATTTAACCGCTGCTTTGGCACACAATCTACCCTCTGTGAATGAACCTGATGAGAAAGCATGAGCTGTTCCACCCGCGGCATCACCTGCTGCGAATAGTCCATCTACGGTCATCATACGGTTGTAACCCCAGAAATATTCTGGTGGAGATAGATCTTCAGGACCACTACACCAAGCTCCTGAACATGTAGCATGAGAGCCCATAACATATGGCTCTGATGTTGTTAGTTCTGGGTTTTGATATTTTGGATCAATGTCTTGAGCTGCCCAAACTACGGCTTGACCAACAGTCATTCCCAAGAAATTTTCCCAACCTATTTCCTCAAGGTGAGGATCTTGGAATGCTTCCATTGTTACCATATGAATTGGTCCGCCACCAGCCATTGTCTCTTGAATAAATGCATGGTTTCTTAGACATGTTGGGGTTGGAACATGATCAAGATAATCGCCCACAATCGCTTTTGTGTTGTCATACCATTTCTTCTCATAGTTTTCACCAGCAGCATTTTGTGTATAAGTTTTTAAATGAAGAAAGTAAGCGCCTACTGGTCCATAACCATCTTTGAATCGAGTCAACACAATTCTATTTTCCATTTGTGTCATTTTAGCGCCAACAGCTATAGGTAAAGCATAAGCTGAACCGTTACTCCATGGTGCGTACCATGTACGACCCATACCTTCACCAACAGATCTTGGTTTGAAAATATGAGATGCTCCGCCTGCAGCACATACTACAGCTTTAGCTCTAAATACATGAAATTCACCAGTACGCATATTAAAACCACATGCTCCGCCAATTCTATTTTCTTTAGCTTCATCCATTAGTAAATGAGTCACCATTACCCTATTATAGATTTTATCTGCAGATTTCTTAGCAGCTTCAGCTACTATAGGCTTATAACTCTCACCGTGAATCATAATTTGCCATTTTCCTTCTCTTTGATAACGACCTGTTTCTTTGTTTCTCATAAGTGGTAATCCCCACTCTTCGAACATATGAACAGCTGAGTCAACGTGACGTGCCATATCGTAAGCTAAGTCTTCACGAACCATACCCATTAAGTCATTTCTTGCATATCTAACATGGTCTTCAGGAGCATTTTCACCCCATTGCATGCCCATGTAACAGTTAATAGCATATAGGCCTTGAGCTACAGCTCCACTACGATCAATGTTAGCTTTTTCAGCAACAATGATTTTCATGTCTTTACCCCAATATCTTGCTTCGAAAGCCGCGCCAGTACCGGCCATGCCTCCACCTACAACAAGAACGTCACAATCTTCATAGTGTGTTTTTCTAGTCATTAGTAGTAAACTCCTTGTTTTAGTTTGCCAATTTTTTGCATTTCAGGTAAACCATCTTGCGCTGTAGCAATTTCACCAGTTTTTAAATACTTTGGCTCATTATATAAAAGCTCACCATCATATATGTCTTTACTTGGAGATGGTTCAGCTGCTAATTCAGGGATATATTCTCCCCATGGTTTAGTTGTAATAGGTGAGCAGAAGTTTTTTTCTGTTCCATTTCTGAATTTAATCTTCCATGAAATAGTACCTTTTTCTTCTTCTCTCAGAGCCCTAACACTGTGACCTAATGGTGAAAAATCTGCGTATCCACGTGCATCAATTGCGTTTTGATCGCAAGCTTTTACACATGAGTAACATTCCCAACACATATTTGGTTCAATATTAACAGCACGTCTTAGTGTTTTATCAATGTGCATAATGTCGGATGGGCAGATATCTACACACATACCGCAACCGTCACATCTGGTCATATATACAAAAGTTGACATAATCTTATCTCCTTATTTCCTTATAGTTATTAATAGTTTTTTGGTGACTCGCGTCTAATTCCCAACCCAAATTCTTTTGGCTTATCTGCTGGCATAGGTAAGTTACTATTTGAGCCATCAGCTGCCGCTAAATGTTTTTGTATTGCTGCTCCAGGTTTGTAAAACATATGAGCAAATTTTGACCAATACACACCCCCAAACAAGACTATGTTTGAAAGGATAAATAATATTAAAAATAGACCACTTAAGGCAGAACCAGATCCTTGAGTTATTGACCATAATAATGCTGTTGATTGCGATGCTAATAATGCTAAAACAAATAAGTCAGCGAATATTACGTGGTACCAAGGGTGTCCTTCTGCTGATACGTTTACTCTAATTGAAAACCAAAACCAAAATCCACCAACACATGTCATGAGAGCACCGAAATGCCAGAGCATTGGTAACATTGCAGGTGCAGTTGATGATGGCGTTGAGTAACTAAAAATCAACATAGCTGATGTTACCCAGAAAATTATTGTGCCATACATTCCTAGAAGATGCGCTGCACGACGCTGAAATGTACAAAATTCAGATGATGTCATTATATCTGAAGCAACTGTTTTAGTAATGATTGAAATCTTTTCTCCAGATGAAAGTTCTTTTGTTGCTGATTTTTTTGCTTTTTGCGCGTTTGCAAAAAAGTATTTAACATTCTTTTTGTGCATCATATCTAGCACAACTCCACCTATTACTAATAGAACCATGGCTATTAGAAAGGCTTGCATTGCTAAAGATGGTATTATTGCACCCAAATCTGAAAATGGATTGTAAGCTAGCATGTTTTCTCCCTATTCTTAATAAAATCTAGTATTTGTGATACTACCCGATGAATATTATAGCCAAAATTAAGAATATTAGGAATTAATTATTTACTTAATTTTACTTATTTCATCACCCTAATTTTTAGGGTTTTTCTAGCCAATCTTCTGATAATAAGCCATCAGAATCTCTGCTACCTCTTTTCTTGCAAATTCTGGGGGTAATTCTTGTCCTGCAGCAAGCATTTCCCTAACTTTTGTACCGGACAGCAAGACAAAATCATCTTTTGTATGATCTTTAGCATCTCTCATCATAACTACTTCATTAAGTTTTTTAGAGTAAGCAGTGTGATCAGCCTTAAATATTTCAATCTTAAGTGAATTTTTGACTACATCTTGATCAAATATATCTTGAGCCCCAAATGGCTCATAATAATCACCAACGCCTGCATGATCTCTTCCAACAATTAAATGAGTACAGCCAGCATTTTGTCTAAATACAGCATGCAACAATGCTTCTCTCGGGCCTGCATACATCATATCAAAACCAAAACCAGATATAATTGCTGTATTCTCAGGAAAATAGATTTCAACCATTTTTCTTATTGCTGAATCTCTAACATCACCAGGTATATCACCCTCCTTTAGTTTTCCAAGTGTCATATGTATCAATACGCCATCAGCTTCTAATCTATCTAGTGCCATTTTACATAATTCTTCGTGGGCTCTGTGCATTGGGTTCCTTGTTTGGAAGGCTACTGTTTTTGACCAACCAGCTTTTGTAAGCATTTCTCTTATTTGAGGAGCTGTTGCAAATGTATCTGGAAAATCAGATGGGAAATAACTGTAATTGAGAACCTCTATTGAACCTGAAATTATATACCTTCCTTGTTCTTTAAATGTCTTTACACCTGGATGATTATCATCATTGGTACCAAATACGTTTGTAACTATAATATTTATATCCTCATCACTAAGTTTTTCAACATTATCAACACGCTGAATAGCAATTACAGGATTTCCTTCTATATTAGGATCTTTGAGTGCGATTTCTTCTCCATGAGTATAATCAAGTGCGTTTGCATCAGTTGTGAGATTAACTATAGGAACAGGCCAAAAAAGATTATCCATGGTGAGCATTTCTCTTGATACTCTAAGAGCATCATCCTTATTCATATAACCAGTGAGCGGGTTGAAGTAACCTGCTGCAAGCATGACTGCATTTGCAGCAGCAGCTGATGATATTTCTAGTGTTCTCATTTCTGCGGCTGCAGATAACATAGATGCACGGGCTAATTCGTCTTCTATATAAAGTGTATTCAATTCATTCGAGCCATGAGGCATTATCAGATTAGTCATTAAAATTCTACCTATATTTATACTTATATTAATTTACGTTAAGAAAATCAGATATTATAATGTATTGGTTAAAATATCAAAAAAGAATAGCTTTGCAAAATACGGGGTAGTAAATGCAAGAAATGTTAGAAATCAGGGAAATCTGTAAAACTCCCAAACAGTTACTTAAAAGTGAGTCTTTCGCGAGATACTTAGTGCTTTACAAAAAAGAATTTGTTTCAGAATTAATGAAACGAGAAGATAAAGATCTAAAAGAAGAGCTCCAACACAGAATTACATTTATAAAAGGTATAAGGCCAGAAGACTATATCGATATCATAAAAGGGGCAACTCCTTTCTCGGGTGATCAACTCAGAGATTACAGAGCAAGCGTACAATTCCTTGATGGTGCATTTCATCACTATAGAACAAAGACTTATGCAAGATTAATATTGCCTGTTGACGAAAATTTAAATGGAACTAGTTCAGAAATAATTAAAGATAAAGTATCTAACAAAGCTGACAAATTATCTGAGCTAATTCTTGAAACTAGAAGGATACTGCTTGTAAAAGTAGGATTTGGTTCTGGTATTAGAAGATCTCAAGGTCTGGAATGCCACCCCAATGTTGCTGTAGGAGAAATTCCTGGAAATTCTGTAAAGCTGCCAAATGATTATGCTGTTCTCAAAAAAGTACCTGTTACATCAACTGCAGATATGAGGACTGGAGTATATTATACAACTCATGCTAATAAACGCGCATTTCCATTTTTTGAACTAGGTCATAATCCTTTTAAGAAAGATAGTTTTAATCCTGAAGAGTATATTGCTATTCCTTTTGAAATAGGAGCATGGAATATTTTATGTTACATACACAAAACTCCTGGATATATAGAAATTGAACCAGGTTTACTAAATTTATTTCCTTACTCAAAGACCGAAAATGTAACTCAAAAACAAGTTGATGGAATATTTGTTCTAGGTTGTCCAAATTCTGATATGGATGATCTTGGTTATTTTCATGATAAAGAAAATGATTTGCTAGTGGGTGTCATTCCAGGATTAGATGAATGTCAGTATTTTGGTTATGGAAAGAAACCAATGCTTACATTGCATAATGTTCTATGTATTTTAAAAGGGAATCTTCCGCTTCATTGCGGAGCAACAAGGTACGTCGTTCGTTTTGATGAAAAAACTAATGAGCCCTATATTTTTGACTCACTTATAAAAGCAGACGATATGGGAAGAGCAATTCTAGAGAAAAATAATAAAGGTGAAGAGATACCATATTTCTATGGGACGGAAACAGGTGCTTTTGCTTGTTTAGATGGCTTTAGTGAACATGCGAAAATGCAAATGGAAGGAAGAGAAATTGGATACAATAAACACTCAGGAACTAACGCTAGACAAATAGTACCTGTTACTGATTATTCTGAAATTGCCACAGGTTCAGAGCTAGATATCCTTTTGTATTTAAATAATTATGAAATCATACCCTTGGGCGAATCATGCATGAAAGCTGATATGAAACCGGATGATGCGCTTGATCACTTTAGAAAAGGTGCAAGAGTTGCAGCAGGAAGTACTCAAACTCACAGGGGAGATGTTGAGATAAGTTATTGGGCAAATCCTTTTCCTCTATTGAAAGACGATAACTGGAATGATCTTCCAGAACATAAAGATCTTTGTGACAAATTTGAAAAGATAGAAGAACGTTTTTTCAAAAACTTCAACAAACGAGTTAATAAAGGGGAGATGAAAATAGGTGTGGCACACAGTATGTTAATGGCAGGTGTCTACAAGGAGAGTACAGACGAGGTCTTAAAAAATGGAGGTTTTGATGATAGAAATTTAGTTGAACACCATGGCCCAGAAAGAGCTGCACATGATATGATTGAACTTATCAAAGAAGCAGCAGTTGAAAAGAGAAGTAGAGTTGACGGTAATCCAAAAGAGGTTGATATTACAATCGCAACTATAGGGGACAGCAGAACAGGTAAATCAGAAATGGCTGAAAAGATGGATGGTGTTCTAAACATGAGTTTAATTTAATTAATCTTTTACAACTTCTGTGTTTGCAACATCTATAATTTTAATTTTATAAACTAAAGTCTTACCCGAGAAAGGGTGGTTGCCGTCGAAAGTGATTTTATCTTTATCTACATTTGTTACACGAAACTTTCTTTTCATACCTTTGTCATTTTCAAAATCAATTTGCATTCCAATTTTCGAATACTCTTTTGGAACATTATCTGTAGAGTCAACAAATATTAAGTTTTCATCAATTTCACCAAATCCTAATTCAGGACTTACTTCAATGGTTAATTCATTTCCCTTTTCTTTACCTTTTAGAGAATTTTCAACAATGGGTAATAAATTTGTTTCTTTACCGTAAATAAAGCTTACAGGTGTATCAACATTTTCAAGAAGATTAGTGCCTTCATGTATAGAGTAAGTCATACTTACTAATTTTTGATTAGATATTTTCATATTCAAGATATGTTATCAGAATTATTCTAAATGTTATCTAAAGAATAACTTGACATAGTATTGAAACTATTTAATCATAATGATACTCAAATTTACAAATCAAATCGTAAAAATTCAATAACCAGTTATATTTCAGTGGAGACGTTATATGAGTAATGCAATAGATATTAGTGATGACAATTTTGATTCAGAAGTCTTAAAATCAGATAAACCTGTACTTATAGATTTTTGGGCAGAATGGTGTGGTCCATGTAAAGTTTTAGGGCCAGTAATAGATGAAGTTGCGGAAGATTACTCGGACAGAGTTAAATTTGTAAAACTTAATATAGATAATAATCCATCTAATACACAAAAATTTGGAATAAGAGGAATACCTACTCTATTACTATTCAAAAATGGAGAAAAGATTGATACAAGCGTTGGCGTATTATCAAAAAGCGAGCTAGCAAGTTTCCTAGATAAGAATTTATAATTATGAATCTAACCGAACTAAAACAAAAACCGGTACAAGAGTTAGTTAAAATTGCCGAAGAAATGGGTGCTGACAATGTTGGCAGACTCAGAAAACAAGATGTTATTTTTACTATTCTCAAAAGTCACTCATCAAGTGGTGAAGATATTTCAGGCGGGGGAGTCTTAGAGATACTACAAGATGGTTTTGGATTCCTTAGATCTGCTGACAGTTCATATCTAGCAGGACCAGATGATATATATGTATCACCTAGTCAGATAAGAAAGTTTTCATTGAGAACAGGTGATACGATTCAGGGTAAAATAAGACCTCCTAAAGAGAGTGAGAGATACTTTGCGTTATTAAAAATAGATACAATTAATTCAGACACGTCATCGAGTACAAAAAATAAAATCCTGTTTGAGAATTTAACGCCATTGCATGCTAATGATAGGTTGAGACTAGAACAAGGTAATGGTAGTTCAGAAGATATGTCTGCAAGGTTAATAGACATTGCATCGCCAATAGGTAAAGGTCAGAGAGGGTTGGTTATCTCTCCACCAAAAGCTGGAAAAACAATTATGTTGCAAAATATTGCACAGAGCCTTTCTGCAAGTAATCCTGATTCACATTTGATAGTTTTATTAATTGATGAGAGACCAGAAGAAGTCACAGAAATGTCACGAATGGTGAAAGGCGAGGTAGTTGCAAGTACATTTGACGAACCTGCGAATAGACATGTTCAGGTTGCTGAAATGGTTATTGAAAAAGCAAAAAGACTTGTTGAGCATAAAAAAGATGTGATTATCCTTCTCGACTCTATTACTCGTTTAGCAAGAGCATATAACACAATTGCTCCATCTTCGGGTAAAGTATTAACTGGTGGCGTAGATGCCAATGCTCTTACAAAACCAAAAAAGTTTTATGGTGCAGCTAGGAATATTGAAGAAGGCGGAAGCTTAACTATCCTTGCAACAGCACTTATAGATACTGGTTCAAAAATGGACGAAGTGATTTATGAGGAATTCAAAGGCACTGGTAATATGGAAGTTCATTTGGATCGAAGAATCGCTGAAAAAAGAATATATCCAGCTATCAATATTAACCGTTCAGGTACCAGAAGGGAGGAGTTATTAATGGAACCAGACGAACTTCAAAAAATTTGGATCCTTAGAAAAGTTCTCCATTCTATGGATGAATTGGATGCTATGGAATTTATGTTAAATAAGCTTAAATCTACAAAGACTAACTCTGAATTCTTTGAATCAATGAAAAGATAATTTAAGAAGTTTTCTCGATAAGTTTTTTTTCAACATATTCATCTACAAATTTTTTCAAGTCGCCACCATGATTAGCTATATCTTTTATAATCGATGATGAAATGAAGCTATATTTTTCATCTGGACTTAAAAATATACTCTCAATCTTTGGGTTCATAGCTCTATTGAGATTAGATAGTTGAACTTCGTATTCAAAATCTGACACAGCTCTAAGTCCTCTTAACATTACTTTAGCGCCCAATTCATTTGCATGATCGACTGTCAATTTATCAAGCTTTATAACTTTAACATTTGTGTATTTCTTTAAAACTTCTTGGCACATATCAAATCTGTCTTCAAAGCTGAAAAGTGTATTTTTCTGAGTCTTATATGCAACAGCCACAATTACTGATTCAAAGATATTTGATGCTCTTTTGACAAGGTCCTCATGTCCAAATGTTATAGGATCAAAAGTACCTGGATATATAGCTTTAATGTTCATAACTTCTTATTAATCGCGATTGTATAACTTACATCTCCAATACTCAAATTTTTCAGCACATCATGAGTATTGGTGAGATATTTTAAATAGTTATTTTTGTCTTGTTTAGATGTCTCAAAATATATGTACTTATTAAGATTTAAATACTCATAATCTTTAAGAAAATTCAATGTTTCATCTAGTAAATTCGTACCATACGGAGGATCTAAAAATATAACATCGAATGCATTAGAATCATTATCTTTCAGAAACTTACTTACCTTTTTGTTAAAAACTGTAGCGTTATTCTCATCAAGTAGAATTAAGTTTTGTTTAATACATTTTACTAAGTCTGAATCCTGCTCAACCAAGATTGCTTTATCGACACCTCGAGACAAAGCTTCAATGGATAAGATTCCGCTTCCTGAGAACAAATCCAGAGAGTTGTTACATATATTTAAATTAACTATATTGAATAAACTCTCCCTAATGAATGCTTTTGTTGGTCTAAGGTTGCTTTTATTAGGTATAGTTATAATGCGGGATTTATATTTTCCAGATATTATCTTTAATTTATTATTCAATAGTTTTGCCAACAGATAGAGTCGAGATATTATTAAAATCTATTGAATTAATTAAAGCATTTTGAATGGTACTTTTTGAAACTTGATTAAGTTTGGCTTTATAGTTTTCGAAGTAATTTAAATCAAGATTTAAATTATTAATAGCAGATACTAAATTTAATATTTTTTTATTAGTATCGGTTTTCATTTCAAAACTTCTCAATATAGATTTTTTAATAGTTTCAACCTCTTTCTCTGATACATCAAATTTTTTAAGCCTAGTAATTTGTGTAGCAATAATCTCTTTTGCTAAAGAGAGATTTTCGTTTTTAGTTTGTAAAGATATTTTCAAATAGCCTTCTTCTCTAGTGGATGCAAGATAACTGTAGACAGAGTATGATAAGCCTCTTTTTTGTCTGATTTCTTCCATTAACCAAGATCCAAATCCACTTCCTCCAAAAATATAATTTGCAACCAGTAAGTTATGATAATCAGGATCTTCTCTTTTTATGGCAGGAATTATAATAGCTAAATGAGATTGTGTTGAATCAAATTCAGTATGATAATCAGAGGACTGCATCTTGTAATCACTCACTTTGAGGGTTCTATTAGTTGAAAGTTTGTTTGTTATTGAACTGATTAATTTCTTGGAATTGCTTTCCGTGATATCCCCAACTATATTAATCTCAATATCTTCTAAATTAAAAACTTTATTCGCATGGTTGATAATTTGTATATCTGTAATTTTATTAACTGATTCCTTTTCTCCAATTACTTGATGAGCTAGTCCTGAATTTAAGAAAAGTTTGGCAGATATTGAACTAGTCAACAATGTAGCTGGTCGCTTCTTAGAATCTTCTATATTTCTTAATATTCTATCTTTTTCTAATTTTAGAACATTACTATCAAGTTTTTCCAGACGTAGTGCATTATTGATTATATTTGTAAGAACTAAAGCTTGATCAATATCATTTAATGTTCTTATAGTTATCGATAATGATTCTTTTCCAGTACTGTAAGAAAGTTTAGCG
>ERZ802821.170-NODE-170-length-34663-cov-17.4556_pt1 | contig 34663 bp, 42 predicted proteins | sample MGYA00345648_ERZ802821 | MGnify/ENA primary metagenome ERZ802821 (study PRJEB30503, sample SAMEA104212357) | marine metagenome | biome: Westerlies Biome; feature: [SRF] surface water layer (ENVO:00010504) within the epipelagic zone...; material: water... | reverse complement strand
CGCATTAATCCCTTTTTAACATTCTCCTGCGATTTCTTGCAAAAAACTGAGGTTTTTCGTAGATTTAGCTAGAACAAGATTCATTATGAGTGTAGATTTCCATCATCATTTTGATACTAATGCACTATTCTTTCAAAGGTGCTTCACCAACTATAGGGGGTTTCCATGAATAAAAATGATCTTGTTTCTGCAGTTGCCGGCTCATCAGGCCTGACCAAAGCCGACGCTGGTCGCGCGGTCGATGCAGTGTTTGATAGCATTGCCGCTGCACTCAAGTCTGGTGGTGATGTTCGTATTGTAGGTTTTGGTACATTTTCTGTAGCACAGCGCGCTGCAACAACTGGACGCAACCCTAGAACCGGTGAAACAATCCAGATCAAGGCGTCAAAGCAGCCAAAATTCAAAGCTGGCGCACCATTGAAAGATGCTGTGAATAGCTAAGCCTCTCCGCATCAAGGCGCCGGTCCGATAAAAAGGGCCGGCGTTTGTTTTTGTGGGCTTGATTTTGCTTGAAAATAGCAGTAACAAGCGTGGCGTTGATTGGGGTGGTTAGCTCAGCTGGGAGAGCAACTCGTTTACACCGAGTAGGTCGGGGGTTCGAACCCCTCACCACCCACCATCAGCCCGACCCATATGTGATTACCGACGATGCTAACAGGCCTTTCCGCCTGTTTTTTTATGGCTTTTTCATAGCTTTTTTAGGGCTTTTTCAGGGGGCGTGATTTTTAGTGTATTTTTGGGGTTGCTCACCACGAAATCCATGCTACAAACGCACCCACAATTTTCCCCGCAGGGGGTGTAGCTCAGTTGGTTAGAGCGCCGGCCTGTCACGCCGGAGGCCGCGGGTTCGAGTCCCGTCACTCCCGCCATTTACTCACATTTCATCGCCGAAATTATCGCATATCTGCCACCGGTTGGCGCGGGTGTATGCCTATGGTTTGGCGATTGCGAAGGTGACGTCACCGGTCACATGCGGTGTGGATACTGCATGTGTTGGGCCAAATAGCCGGCTGGCACGGGTTATGAATTTTTGCCGATCCGCATAAAAAATCTGGTTTTTAATATGGCTTTTTGGGGCGTATAACAGATTCAACACCAGACCATATCGACTGCGTTGCCAGCAATCTTGCAAATTGGCAAAAATATAATCCTCCCACAAATCCAGATTGGCCGTATGACAAAGGTTAAACGTGCCTGAAAACAGGCAAAAATCAACCGCGCCAGACGGGTATTTGCCAACAGCAAATAATTCTTTCTGGTCAGCAAATTGATCTGTGCATGCGCTGATCATCGCGGCATTAATATCGTAACCGCTGTAACGCATCGTCTGGTAGCGCGGGGTTTTTTGGATAAATTCAAGCAGCGCCCCATAGCCACAGCCGATATCGGCCACTGCGGGATGTGCCACCGGGGAAATCTTGCGAACGATCGACAGCAACGCATCAAACCGCGCAATTTGCGTTGATTGATTGCGCCAAAAAACCCCCTTTGGGACAGCGCCTAATGCATACAGCCGGTTTTTATAGGCCCGGGTCAGACGGCGCTCAAGCGCGGCAAATTTCATCCGTTGGAACATCGCGCGTTTCTGGCAGGTGGTTTGTGTTTCGGGTGAGTCCTCTCTAGCATTTTCGCCACTTGTCTGGCAAACAGGCAAACAGGCAAACTGAGTATAGTCGTGATCACGAAGCAGACGAGACGGGGGGCATTTATGATTCTGTATGGGTTAAAAAATTGTGATAGCTGTAAAAAAGCGCTGGCACAATTGCGCGCTGCCGGGCATGAGGTGGCGTTTGTGGATATACGCACAGAGCCATTGGATGCCACGCAGCTGGCTGATTTGCTGGCGCATCATGGCGCTGATATTCTGCTCAATCGCAAATCAACAAGCTGGCGCAATCTTGACGAGACGTCCCGATCCTTGCCGCCGCAAACCCTGTTGGCGCAACACCCGACGCTGATCAAACGCCCGGTTATTTTTACTGAAACCGGCAGCTTTGTTGGCTGGAGCCGCGAGGTGCAGACGGCATGCGGCCTGTAGTCTTTAGTCTTTAGTCTGCGGCCGCCCGCTAGTTTGCAAAAATCATCGCACTGTCACGAAATGTCTTGAATTCGAGTGCATTGCCTGACGGATCACGAAAAAACATTGTGGCTTGCTCGCCAACTTCGCCGGCAAAGCGGGTGGTTGGTTCAATGATAAATTCGGTGTTTTCGGCCACCAGCCGGTCTTTCATCGCGTGCCAGTCATGCCATTCCAGAATCGCGCCAAAATGCCGTGATGGCACTTTTTCGCCGTCAACCGGGTTGGTTTCGGCCGGGCTTAGCGCGCCGTCAACAAGATGCGCACTGATCTGATGGCCAAAAAAATCAAAGTCGATCCAGCGTTCCGCCGAACGGCCCATTTTGCATCCAAGCTTGTTCACATAAAATTCGCGTGTGGCGTCAATGTCGGTAACGGCAAAAGCCAGATGAAACGGGGTCGGTGCAGACATAAAATAGCTCCTTTGAGGAAAACGCTAATTTAGTGTTTTGCAGAACAGCATTCAACAAAATAGTTGGCGATTGAGCAGGGCTGGCGTAACACAGGTGAGGGGCCAGCGGGCATCTGTTCGCGGCTTGAGATATGAGGAAGGTTCATCATGGCAAAAACCCGTATTGCGTTAGAGCTTGGCATGGGGACATCGCTGCGCCGTCAGGATTATACAAAGGCGGCTTGCCGCGCGGTTGAAGATGCTTTGTGGCATAACTCGCTGAGTCTTGCCGAGGCGTTTGGCTTTGAAAAATCAGATATGATCATTGACGTTGAGATTGGTGTGCAATGTCCACAACAGGTCGATATTGACAAAGTTGCGGCTATTTTTCCCTATGGGCAGGCGTCGGTTCAGGTGGTCGAGGGTGGCCTCGATATCGACAAGCCAGATGGGTCAGGGCGCACCATTATCGCCAATGCGGCGGTGGTTGTTTATTTTGATATGGAAGCTGCCGGAGGCAAGGCATGATGAAACGCATTATTCTTGAAATGGGCACCGGCAATGACCTGTATGGCGAGGATTATACCAAGGCGGCATGCCGCGCTGTCGAAGACGCGATCCGGCATAGTTCGTTGATCTTGTTCCGCTCGCTGGGGTTTGATCATGCTGATATGCAGGTTCAGGTCACCATTGGCGTGCAACATCCAGAAAAGGTTGATGCAGAGCTTGTCGCGCAAAAGCTGCCGCGTGGGACAGCTTCGGTGCGCGTGGTGAAAGGCGGGCTGAATGTGGTCGATGCTGATAACAACAGCTGTACCGTTGTGGCAACCGCGGCGGTTGAGGCGTGGCTTGACATTGATCCGAATGATTGGGTGCTGTCAGACGCATCGGCGGCATCTGGCGCCTAACGCTTTTTTCGTCAACATTTTATCCTGGACGAGCGATGAGACCTTTTGAATTGCTGCTCTATGGCATGGTCGTTTTTGGCTGGTCAACAAGCTGGCTGCCGTTGAAATCGCAGCTTGGTGTTGTGGCGCCGGAAGTGTCATTGCTGTGGCGGTTTTTAATCGCTGCATCGGTGATGTTTATCGTCAGCATCTATCTGCGCCAGTCGCTGAGATTTGACTGGCGGACACATCTGCGTATTGCGCTTTTGGGGCTGTGTATATTCTCGACGAATTTTGCCTTTTTTTATCATGGCGGCAAGGGCGTGGCGTCAGGCTTGCTGGCCGTCGTGTTTTCTTCGGCATCATTGGTAAATGTGTTGATGATCGCAGGCTTGGGACGGGCCAGGCCGCGGCTGGCGCATCTGCTTGCCGCGGCGGTCGGGCTCAGCGGCGTGGTCTGTTTGTTCTGGCCGGAATTGCAGGTATCAGACGCGGCGATGACCAGCCTTGGGCTGTGCTTGATCGGGACGTTGTTTTTCTGCACCGGCAATATGGTGTCGGCGGATTGTCAAAAGCGCGGCATCCCGGTGTTCGCATCAACAAGCTGGGGCATGGCTTATGGTGCCTGTTATCTGGCCTTGTTTTCGTTTGTGAGTGGCCATGAATTTATCATAGAGCCGACGCAAACCTATATTTTTGGTCTGCTGTGGTTGGCGCTTGTCTCATCGGTTATGACCTTTGCTGCCTATCTGTCTTTGCTTGGTCGGATTGGCGCCAGCCGGGCTGGTTATGCGACGGTCATTTTTCCGGTATTCGCCTTGCTGATTTCGACTATTTTCGAATCCTATGTCTGGAGCGGGCTGGCCTTCACCGGGCTGGCGCTGGTGATTTTTGGCAATGTCATCATGATTCGGGCCCGCTGATTCTGCTGTGTTGCGCGGTTACCCGGCGGCAGGAGCAAACGCCGTTGCCAGCAGAGATATCGTGGCACCGGCTGTTAACATATGGCGCATTCTCATATACCAGTCCGGAATGAGGCCGCGTAGATGTGCCTGTCGGTCAACTGACCATGCCAAAGTAAAGCCAATGGCCAGCGCCAGTAAACTGACCCGGATATCAAGCAGGATGATGGCTGCCCAGGCGATAAGGGCGGGCATGACTGACCAAACATACCAGCCGGATGAACGGTCTTCGCGCATGGCCAACCCCCAATGGATGGCGCCAACGAAACTCAGAATGACAGCGGCGTAAACAGCATTGGCGAATAGCGCAACGATACTGACGCCGGGGCTGCCTGAATACATCAGGACGGCACAGCCAACAAATGGCAAAACGCCGCCAAAGCCCATGATTGTTGCCATCATATGATGCGGTTTGGCGTCGGCTTCACTCATCACTCTTGCTCCTCGAATCAGCGTGTCACTATGCGATATATGGCGCGGCCGGTCATCCGGCATGTGGTGTCGAACCTAGGCCATATCGTCGCAGTTTAGGGGGCAAGCAAATCGGCTGACAAGCTCTGTCTTTTAGAATGCTTGATTTTCTCTGCGTAGAAATGTGCATTTGCTTTGGTTTTCCCAATATGCGCCTTGCAATTGCCGCAGTGCTGAATTATTCCATACTATACCTGTGATGTGCAGGGCTCGTACCGGTCCGGGGGGAGTGACAATTGGATATTTTTCTTGGTGAGTATTTACCCATCGCTGTGTTTTTTGCGATTGCCATCGTTTTGTCTGCAGCCTTTGTTTTATCCGCCTTTGTGTTTGGCAACCAACGCCCTGATGATGAAAAAATGGCCGCGTATGAATGTGGTTTTGATGCGTTTGATGATTCGCGTCGGCAATTTGATGTGCGCTTTTATCTGGTCGCTATCCTGTTCATTATTTTCGATCTTGAAGTGGCGTTTCTGTTCCCATGGGCGGTTGCGCTTGGCGGCATCGGCCTGTTCGGGTTTTGGTCGATGATGCTGTTTTTGGCGGTGCTGACGGTCGGCTTTATTTATGAGTGGAAAAAGGGAGCTTTGGAATGGGAATAATGGATCCAGCAAAGGCGGCACCAATTCCTCCCGGTGCTGATCAGGACGCGATCCTGCGCGCCGTTGGCGATGAAATCACCAACCGCGGTTTTGTCATTGCGAAGGCGGATAAATTATTTAACTGGGCACGCTCCGGGTCTTTATGGCCGATGACCTTTGGTCTGGCCTGTTGTGCTGTTGAAATGATGCATTCTGCTGCCAGCCGTTATGACATGGATCGCTATGGCATGTTGTTCCGCCCAAGCCCACGGCAGTCGGATGTGATGATTGTGGCTGGCACCCTGACCAATAAAATGGCGCCGGCGTTGCGCCGCGTTTATGACCAGATGCCGGAACCGCGTTGGGTGTTGTCGATGGGGTCATGCGCGAATGGCGGTGGTTACTATCATTACTCATATGCGGTGGTGCGCGGCTGTGACCGTATTGTGCCGGTTGATGTGTATGTACCAGGCTGTCCACCAACGGCAGAAGCGCTGATTTACGGGCTGCTCCAGTTACAAAAGAAAATTCGCCGCACGGCAACGATTGCCCGGGCCTAAAGCCGGGTGTTTGATCATCAATGAGTTCACCACAAACAGCGAAGGGCGCTGTAATGACCGAAACGAATATGCCTGACATGCCTGTGACTGAAGATACAGAAACAGCGCTTATCACCATGGCTGATCATATTGCCGATGTTGTTGACACGATGACCGTGTCATGCGCGGTGGTGCGTGGCGAGATTGAATTGCGGGTGAACCCGGCCGACATTCCGCAGGTGTTAACATTGCTGCGTGGTGACCGGCAGGCTGCTTTTAACCAGTTGATTGACCTGACGGCTGTCGATTACCCGGAACGCGAGGCGCGTTTTGATGTGGTGTATCTGATGCTGTCGATGAATAATAATATGCGCATGCGTCTGGTTGCTGCGGTTGCCGAAGGGCAAGCCATTCCGTCGGTGACCAATCTGTTTCTGTCGGCTAATTGGGCAGAACGCGAAGTCTGGGATATGTTTGGGATTTTCTTTTCCGGACACCCGGATCTGCGGCGCTTGCTGACAGATTACGGCTTTGAGGGGCACCCGTTGCGCAAGGATTTCCCGCTGACGGGTCACGTTGAGGTGCGCTATGACGATACCCAAAGGCGGGTTGTGAATGAGCCGGTTCATCTGGTTCAGGAGTTTCGTGATTTCGATTTTTTGAGCCCATGGGAAGGTATGCAGACGCAAATCGCGCCAGATGCCCCCGGGCATGATGATTCTGAGCAAAAAGGCTGACGGTGCGTTATGGCTGAAATGCAAATTAAACCGATCACTATGAATTTTGGCCCACAGCACCCGGCGGCGCATGGCGTGTTGCGGCTGGTGCTGGAAATGGATGGTGAGGTGATTGAGCGGGCTGACCCGCATATTGGGCTTTTGCACCGTGGCACCGAAAAGCTGATCGAACATAAAACCTATTTACAGGCACTGCCCTATTTTGACCGGCTTGACTATGTGTCGCCGATGAATCAGGAACATGCATGGGCGCTGTCTGTCGAAAAAGCGCTTGGTATCGAGGTGCCGCGCCGTGCCCAATATATCCGCGTGTTATATTGCGAAATCGGGCGTATTTTGAACCACCTTCTCAACCTGACAACATTCGCCATTGATGTTGGCGCAATGACACCATTGTTGTGGGGATTTGAAGAGCGCGAACATCTTATGGGGTTTTATGAACGTGCCTGTGGGGCGCGGCTCCATGCGGCCTATTTCAGGCCGGGCGGTGTGCATCAGGATCTGCCGGATGATCTGCTGCGCGATATCCGCAACTGGGCGCAAAAATTCCCGGATTTTATCAATGATCTTGAAACGCTATTGACGGAAAACCGCATATTCAAACAACGCACAGTTGATATTGGCGTGATCAGTTATGAGGATGCCTTGTCGCTTGGTGTCACCGGGCCATGTCTGCGCGGCTCGGGTGTTGCGTGGGATTTGCGTAAAACCCAGCCATATGATGCCTATGATGAGATGGATTTTGATATTCCGATTGGCAAGACCGGTGATTGTTACGCGCGTTATCTGGTGCGGGTTGAAGAAATGCGCCAGTCACTGCGGATTATTGAACAGGCGATTGATGGCATGCCAAGCGGCCCGGTCATTGCGCAAAATAACAAAGTCACCCCGCCTGACCGGGGACAGATGAAGCAGTCGATGGAAGCGCTCATTCATCACTTCAAATTATATACTGAAGGCTTTCATGTGCCTGAGGGCGAAAGCTATACAGCCGTCGAAGCACCAAAAGGTGAGTTTGGCGTTTATCTGGTGTCGGATGGCACAAATAAGCCCTATCGCTGTAAAATCCGGGCACCGGGGTTTTATTTTATGGCGGCGGTGGATCATTTGTCGCGCGGACATATGCTCGCCGATTCCGTCGCCATTATTGGTTCGCTTGATATCGTGTTTGGTGAGATTGACAGATGAGTATTGATGACCGCATTGCATCAGACCAGCCGAAAACCTTTAAATTTACGGCTGAGAATGAAAAAGAGATAAAGCGCATCATCGCAAAATATCCAAAAGGCCGTCAGGCCAGTGCGGTTATGCCTTTGCTTGATCTGGCACAACGCCAGCATGACAACTGGATTCCGATGGCGGCGATCGAAGCCATTGCGGTGCGGCTGGATATGGCGGAAATCCGCGTTTTGGAAGTCGCCACATTTTACACCATGTTCAATCTGAAACCGGTTGGTAAATATTTTTTACAGGCCTGTACAACAACACCATGCTGGTTGCGTGGGTCAGACGAAATGATGCGCTGTATCAAGGATCGCTATGGCATTGCGTCGGGGCAGACATCTGATTGTGGCCGGTTTTCGCTGCTTGAGGTTGAATGTCTTGGTGCCTGTGTGAATGCGCCTATTTTGCAGGTGAATGACGATTTTTATGAAGACCTTGATTACCAAACAACCGGCGCGCTGCTTGACTCGCTGGAAGCTGACGCGCCGTTACCGGTCGGCTCGGTAGTGGGTAGATCCGGCTCTGAAGCCAGCGGTGGTGGCACCACACTTGCAGCGGTAAAATCTGGCAAATCAGCCACATCGACATCAAACAAGCGGGGATCGGCACATGCTTAAAGACGCAGACCGTATTTTTTCGAATATTTATGGCTGGGCAGATCCCGGGTTGAAGGGCGCCAAGGCGCGCGGCGATTGGGATGGCACCGCCAAGCTGTTAAAGCTCGGCCATGATGAAATTGTCGAACGGATCAAAGCCTCTGGTTTGCGGGGGCGCGGTGGTGCCGGCTTTCCGACCGGACTCAAATGGTCTTTTATGCCGAAAGAAGTGAAAGACCGGCCGCATTATCTGGTGGTAAATGCGGATGAGTCAGAACCCGGCACATGCAAGGATCGGGATATCATCCGGCATGAGCCGCATAAATTGCTGGAAGGCTGTGTGGTTGCCGGCTTTGCGATGCGGGCGCATGCGGCCTATATCTATATTCGCGGTGAATTCGTCAATGAAGCGCGGCGCTTGCAGGCGGCTATTGACGAGGCCTATGACGCCGGTCTTTTAGGGAAAAATGCGGCGAAATCTGGCTGGGATTTTGATATTTATCTGCATCGCGGTGCCGGCGCTTATATTTGCGGCGAAGAAACAGCCTTGCTGGAATCGCTTGAGGGCAAAAAAGGCCAGCCACGCCTAAAACCACCATTTCCGGCGGGTGTCGGGCTGTATGGCTGTCCAACGACGGTAAATAACGTCGAATCAATCGCTGTGGCGCCGACGATTTTGCGGCGCGGTGCCAGCTGGTTTGCCGGGCTTGGCAAGGAAAACAACACCGGCACCAAGCTGTTTTGTATTTCCGGCCATGTCAACAAGCCCTGTAATGTCGAAGAAGAAATGGGCATTCCTTTGCGTGAATTGCTGGAGAAACATGCCGGTGGTGTGCGTGGTGGCTGGGATAACTTACTTGCGGTAATTCCCGGCGGGTCATCAACCCCACTTATGCCGATTGATGTTTGTGCCGATATCACGATGGATTTTGATGCGCTGCGCAATGCCGGTACCGGGCTTGGTACGGCTGGCGTGATTGTGATGGATAAAAGCACCGATATCGTCAAGGCGATTGCCCGGCTTTCGTATTTTTACAAGCATGAATCCTGCGGCCAATGCACCCCGTGTCGTGAAGGCACCGGCTGGATGTGGCGGATGATGGAACGGCTGGTACGCGGCGAGGCGGAAAACCACGAAATCGACACGCTGGAGCAGGTAACGCGGCAAATTGAAGGCCATACGATATGTGCCCTTGGTGATGCGGCTGCCTGGCCGATACAGGGGCTGATTAAGCATTTTCGGCCAGAGATTGAGCGGCGGATCGCGGCACGCCATGCCGTCGATGCGGTGGCGGCAGCAGAATAGGAAGCGGAAAAACAGCCATGCCCAAGCTAACGGTAAATGATATCGAGGTTGATGTTGAAGACGGGTCAACCGTGTTGCATGCGTGCGAAGCGGCTGGTGTAGAGATACCCCGGTTTTGCTATCACGACAGGCTGTCGATTGCCGGCAATTGCCGGATGTGTCTGGTCGATATGGAGCGTGCGCCAAAGCCGATTGCCTCTTGTGCGATGCCGGCTGGCGACGGCATGGTCATTCGCACGGACACGGATCGTGTCAAAAAGGCGCGCGAAGGGGTGATGGAATTTCTGCTGATCAATCACCCGCTGGATTGCCCGATTTGTGATCAGGGCGGGGAATGTGACTTGCAGGATCAGGCCATGGGCTATGGGCTTGATGGGTCGCGTTTTTCCGAAAATAAGCGGGCTGTTGATAACAAACATATGGGGCCGCTGATTAGTACGGTGATGACCCGCTGTATCCATTGCACACGTTGTGTCAGATTTGCCACCGAGGTGGCTGGGGTGCCGGAACTTGGCGCCATCGGTCGTGGTGAGACTATGGAGATCACCACCTATCTGGAAAAATCACTGGCCTCTGAATTATCTGCCAATGTGATTGATTTATGTCCGGTTGGTGCGCTGACATCGCGGCCCTATGCCTTTACCGCCCGTCCATGGGAATTGAACAAAACCGAATCAATTGATGTGATGGATGCCGTTGGCAGTAATATTCGCGTCGATGCGCGTGGTGCGCAGGTGATGCGGGTCTTGCCACGGCTGAATGAAGATGTGAACGAAGAATGGATTTCTGATAAAACGCGCTATGCTATTGACGGCCTGCGGCGGCAGCGGCTCGACCGCCCCTATGCGCGTGGCCGCGATGGTAAATTACAGCCGATCAGCTGGGACGAGGCGCTGCAAACAGTGGCTGGCAAGCTGCGCAAGGCGAAAGCCAACCGGGTGGCGGCGATTGCCGGCAATCAATGTGATGCCGAATCAATGTTTGCCCTGAAAAGCCTGATGGCGCGTCTTGGCAGCCCGCATTTGGATTGCCGGCAGGATGGCGCTAAAATTGGCGGTGCGCGGTCTGGCTATCTGTTTAATTCAACAATTGCCGGTATTGACGATGCTGATGCTTTGTTGATTGTTGGCAGTAACCCGCGACTGGAAGCCGCGGTGCTGAATGCGCGGATCAGACGCAACTGGCTGGCAACGCAGATGCCAATCGGGGTGATTGGGCAGGATGCAGATCTTACCTATGCAACACAGTGGCTTGGTGATGACGCGACAGTGTTGGATGAGCTGCTGGCTGGCAAACATAAATTTGCGGCGAAATTGAAAAAGGCCAAACGCCCGATGATCATCCTGGGGATGGGGGCACTGCGGCGTGCTGATGGGGCGGCCATTCTTGGCAGATCGCGGCAGCTTGCCGAGGCCTATGGGGTCGTGACCGATAAATGGAACGGCTTTAACATTCTGCATAACGCCGCCGGACGTGTTGCCGGACTCGATATGGGGTTTGTGCCGGCGCGTGGCGGCATGGATGTGGCTGGCATGGCCGCCGCCGCCAAATCCGGTGCGCTTGATGTGTTGTGGCTGTTGGGCGCTGATGAAATCGACTTTGCTGATTTTCAGTCAAGTTTTATCATCTATCAGGGACATCATGGCGATGCCGGGGCGCATCATGCTGATATTGTTCTGCCCGGCGCCGCCTATACAGAAAAAGATGGCATCTATTTAAATACCGAAGGCCGGGTGCAATATGCCAACCGGGCGGCATTCCCACCGGGTGAGGCGCGCGAAGACTGGGCGATTATCCGCGCTGTGTCTGGTGCGATTGGTAAATCAATTGGTATGGATAGCCTTGGCGAACTGCGCGCAGCATTATGTGATGCGGTGCCACATTTTGCCATGCTGGATCAGATTTTTCCGGCGAAATGGGCAAAATTTGGGGGCCGGGCCAAGCTGGCGGCGCAACCAGTCACAAACGCAATCGATAATTTCTACATGACCTGTGCGATTAGCCGGGCGTCAGAGACGATGGCAGAATGCCGCCGTGCGCAACAGGCTGATGTTGCTGGCACGGTAGCTGCGGAGTGACTGTGATGATGGATTTTCTAACCCATGCGTGGACGCGCGAGCTTGGCTGGATCTTGTTACAGATTCTGGTCGTTATCGGGCCTTTGCTGATCGCTGTTGCCTATTTGACGTTGGCCGAGCGGCGCGTCATCGGATTTATGCAATTGCGGCGCGGGCCGAATGTGGTCGGGCCTTTCGGGATGTTCCAGCCATTTGCTGATGCGCTGAAGCTGATGGCCAAAGAAACCATCTTGCCGGCTGGTGCCAATAAGGTGGTGTTTCTGTTCGCGCCGATGCTGACATTTATTTTGTCATTGGTCGCATGGGCGGTGATTCCGTTTGATGAAGGGCTGGTGATTGCCGATATCAATGTCGGTATTTTATATCTGTTTGCGGTGTCGTCGCTTGGTGTTTACGGCGTCATTATGGCGGGCTGGGCCAGTAACTCTAAATATGCCTTTTTGGGCGCGCTGCGCTCGGCCGCGCAGATGGTGTCCTATGAAGTGTCGATGGGACTGGTGATTATTACGGTGCTGTTATGTGCCGGGTCTTTAAACCTGTCCGAGATTGTTGAGGCGCAGCGTGGCATGTGGTTTGCGCTGCCGTTATTGCCGATGTTTGTGGTGTTTTTCATCTCAACATTGGCTGAAACAAACCGTGCGCCATTTGACTTGCCGGAAGGCGAGTCAGAGCTTGTTGCCGGTTATTTCGTTGAATATTCGTCGATGTCATTTGCGCTATTTTTCCTTGGCGAATATGCCAATATGATTTTGATGAGCAGCATGACGGTAATTCTGTTCCTTGGCGGTTGGCTGCCACCATTTGATATCTGGCCGCTGAATATAATCCCCGGGCCATTGTGGTTTATTTTGAAAATCATTTTGGTGTTGTTTGTGTTCTTGTGGGTGCGGGCCACCACGCCGCGCTATAGATACGACCAGTTGATGCGGCTTGGTTGGAAAATTTTCCTGCCGTTTTCATTGATTTACGTTGTGCTGACGGCGGGCTATTTGCTTGCTTCCGGTAATTTGCCCGCTGTGGCACTCGGCTAAAGGATGTGAAGTTATGATGTCAGCAGTTTCAAATGCATTGCGCTCATTTCTTTTGCTTGAATTAGGCAAAGGCTTGTTCCTGACCTTAAAATATTTTTTCAAGCCAAAGGTCACGATCAATTACCCGTATGAAAAAGGCAGCTTGTCACCGCGGTTTCGTGGTGAGCATGCGTTACGTCGCTATCCGAATGGCGAGGAACGCTGTATTGCCTGCAAGTTATGTGAAGCGGTGTGTCCGGCACAGGCGATCACAATTGAAGCCGAACCGCGCGGCGATGGCAGCCGCCGTACCACGCGCTATGACATTGATATGACGAAATGTATTTACTGCGGCTTTTGTCAGGAAGCCTGTCCGGTAGATGCCATTGTCGAGGGGCCGAATTTCGAATTCGCCACCGAAACCCGCGAAGAGTTGTATTACGACAAAGATAAATTACTGGCGAATGGCGATCGCTGGGAAACTGAAATTGCCCGTAACCTGGCCGCTGATGCGCGCTGGCGCTAGGCCGGTATGGAATTGATACAGGCCGGTATGGAATTGATACAGGAAAGACAGTCGTAAAATGATTGAAGCCTTATTCTTTTATTTATTCGCCGGGGTGATGCTTGCCAGTGGCGTCATGGTGGTTATCAGTCGCAACCCGGTATATTCGGTGTTGTTTTTGATTTTGGCGTTTTTCAATGCGGCCGGGCTGTTTATTCTGGTTGGGGCTGAATTTCTGGCGATGCTTTTGGTGGTCGTCTATGTCGGCGCGGTGGCCGTGCTGTTCTTGTTTGTGGTGATGATGCTGGACATCAATTTTGCCGAAATGCGGGCCGGATTTCAAAAATATCTGCCGCTTGGCCTGATTGTTGGCGGCATTTTAGTGTTTGAGCTGGTGCTGGCGATGTATGGCGATGCGTTTGGTGGCAAAACCACGCCGATCACCTCTGAAATTGCCAATACAACGCGGCTTGGTGGCGTGCTTTACACAAAATATGCGTTTTTGTTTCAGGTGGCTGGTCTGATCCTGCTGGTGGCAATGATTGGCGCCATTTCGCTGACCTTGCGTAAACGCGTCGGGGTGCGGCGGCAAGTGATCGCTGATCAGAATGCGCGTCGGCCGGCCGATGTTCTCGATGTGATTAAAGTGCCATCAGGCAAAGCGCCGTCGCCTGTCGATCTGGGCAAGGCCGAGGAGTAAACGAAGATGCTTGAATTATCATTAAATCATTATCTGTCTGTCTCGGCGATGCTGTTTGCTCTGGGCATATTTGGTATTTTCCTGAACCGGAAAAACGTCATCACTATTTTGATGTCAATCGAACTGATGTTGCTGGCGGTCAATATTAATATGGTCGCATTTTCCGCCTATAACGGGGATTTGGAAGGACAGGTGTTTTCCCTGTTCATTCTGACTGTTGCTGCGGCTGAAGCGGCGATTGGGCTGGCAATCCTGGTGGTGTTTTTCCGCAACCGCGGCTCTATTGCGGTTGAAGATGTCAATGTGTTGAAGGGCTGAGGCCATGTACGCGCTTATCGTTTTTTTGCCGCTGGTTGGGTCTGTTCTCGCCGGTTTGTTGAGCCTGAATAATCAGGATCGCCCAGCCGAGCTGGTGACGGTTACCGGATTATTACTGTCTTTGCTGCTCTCGATTTTTGCCTTTGCCGAAGTTGCCATTGGCGGCAATCCGGTCACCGTTGATATTGGGCGCTGGATTGTGTCAGGCGATTTTGCCGCGCAATGGAGCCTGCGCTTTGATACGATGACCGCGGTCATGCTGATTGTCGTGACTGGCGTGTCGTCGATGGTGCATGTGTATTCGATTGGATATATGTCGCACGACAATGCGCGGGCGCGTTTCATGTCGTATCTGTCCTTGTTTACCTTTGCCATGTTGATGCTGGTAACAGCGGATAATCTGGTTCAGTTGTTTTTCGGATGGGAAGGTGTTGGCGTCGCCTCTTATTTGCTGATCGGCTTTTGGTATAAAAAAGAGTCAGCGCATACAGCCGCCATGAAAGCCTTTGTTGTGAACCGGGTGGGCGATTTTGGATTTGCCCTCGGTATTCTGGCCGTTTATGCGTTATTTGGATCAGTTCAATTTGACGATATTTTCGCGCAATCCAGCCTGATCTCGACAACCAATATCGAATTTTTGGGACAGTCACTGCCAGCGCTTGAAGTGGCTGGCATTTTGCTATTTATCGGCGCGATGGGAAAATCGGCGCAGCTTGGTTTGCATACATGGCTGCCAGATGCGATGGAAGGCCCAACCCCGGTATCCGCTCTAATCCATGCGGCCACCATGGTCACAGCGGGTGTATTTATGGTGTGCCGCTTGTCGCCGATGCTTGAATATGCGCCATTTGCACTTGATGTCATCACCATTGTCGGCGGTATGACGGCGATTTTTGCCGCCACAGTCGGCATGACACAATTTGATATCAAGCGGGTGATTGCCTATTCCACATGTTCACAGCTCGGCTATATGTTTTTTGCCGCTGGTGTATCTGCCTATCCGGCAGCGATGTTCCATCTGACGACACATGCGTTTTTTAAGGCATTGCTGTTCCTTGGTGCCGGATCGGTGATCCATGCGCTGTCAGATGAGCAGGATCTGCGGAATATGGGTGGCATCTGGCGGAAAGTGCCGGTGACCTATGCGATGATGTGGATTGGTTCTCTGGCCTTGGCCGGGTTCCCGTTTTTTGCCGGCTATTATTCCAAGGATATGATTTTGGAAGCCGCCTATGCTGCGCATTCAACGGTTGGTAGCTTTGCGTTCTGGATGGGGTGTGCGGCGGCTTTCCTCACCGCCTTTTATAGCTGGCGGCTGTTGATTCTGGCGTTTCACGGCAAGCCGCGGGCAAGCGCCGAGGTGATGGCACATGTGCATGAATCGCCCACCGTTATGACCCTGCCATTGCTGGTGTTGGCGATCGGGGCGATCTTCTCTGGCTGGTTGGGCTATGAATTATTTGTCGGGACAAACTGGCAACAGTTTTGGGGTGACTCAATTTTCATTCTGCCAACGCATACCGCCATGGAAAATGCCCATCATGTGCCGGTTTGGGTGAAAATGCTGCCGATTGTTCTGGCCGCCAGTGGCGTCATCCTTGCGGTGATCTGCTATGTCGTCTTCACTGGTTTGCCGGCACGGATTGCCGGTCTGTTCCGGCCATTGCATATGTTTTTCTTCAACAAATGGTATTTTGACGAATTATATGACCTGATTTTTGTGAAGCCAGCGGTACGCATTGGCCATTTCTTCTGGGTGCGCGGTGACCGCGATACCATTGATGGATTTGGCCCGGATGGTATGTCGGCATTGGTCTACCGAATTTCGGGTGCATGTTCGCGGATTCAAACAGGCTTTGTGTTTCATTACGCATTCGCCATGTTGATTGGCGTGGTGGTGCTGATCAGTTGGTACGTACTGCGGTTCAAGGGGTAGGGTGATGATCGATAACTGGCCTATTTTATCTATAATCACCTTTATGCCATTGGCGGGGGTGTTGTTCCTGTTGATTATTCGCGGTGATGATGACACCGTCGCGCATAATTCACGCACTGTGGCGTTATGGGTATCTGCCTTTACATTTTTGGTGTCTCTGGTCATTTTGATCGGGTTTGACAGCGCTGCATCCGGCTATCAGTTTGAAGAAAAACGTGTCTGGCTTGGCGATACCGGCATCAGCTATCATATGGGGGTTGATGGCATTTCGATGCCATTTGTCTTGCTTTCGACCTTTTTGATGCCGCTGGCAATTCTTGCCAGCTGGCGCAGCATTACCAATCGCGTGCGCGAATATATGATCGCCTTTCTGGTTCTGGAAACCATGATGATCGGGATGTTTGTGTCGCTCGACATGTTGATGTTCTATCTGTTTTTCGAAGCTGTGCTGATCCCGATGTTTTTGATCATTGGCGTGTGGGGTGGGCCACGCCGGGTATATGCGGCGTTCAAATTTTTCCTCTATACGCTGCTTGGCTCTGTGCTGATGCTGGTTTGTATGCTGGTGATGTATATCGATGCTGGCAGCACCAATATTCCGTTACTGACGTCACATGAATTTGCAACGGGCTTGCAAAACTGGCTGTTTTTAGGATTTTTCGCATCATTTGCGGTGAAAGTGCCGATGTGGCCCGTGCATACATGGTTGCCTGACGCGCATGTCGAGGCGCCAACGGCTGGCTCGATGATTCTGGCCGGGGTATTGCTGAAAATGGGGGGATACGGGTTTTTGCGGTTTTCCCTGCCGATGTTCCCCTCGGCATCTGAATTTTTTGCGCCGCTGATTTTTGTATTATCGGTGGTGGCGGTGATTTACACATCGCTGGTGGCGTTGGCGCAAAGCGACATGAAAAAAATGATCGCCTATTCATCCGTTGCGCATATGGGCTTTGTGACGATTGGCATTTTTTCGATGAATGAACAGGGCATCGCCGGTGCAATGTTCCAGATGATCAGCCATGGTCTGGTATCCGCCGCGTTATTTTTCTGCGTTGGTGTTGTGTATGACCGGCTGCACACCCGCGAGATCAGTGCCTATGGCGGTGTCACCGCGGTGATGCCACGATATGCGGTATTCTTTATGTTCATGATGCTGGCATCGGTTGGATTGCCCGGCACCAGCGGCTTTGTTGGCGAGATGCTGGTTCTGGTTGGCGCCTGGCAGGCCAACACATGGCTGGCGCTGTTTACTGCCAGTGGGCTGGTGTTGGGCGCGACCTATATGTTGTGGCTGTATCGCCGGGTGATGTTTGGACAGGTGGTGAGCGCCGAAGTTCAGTCAATGGAGCGGATGCAGCCTCGTGAATATGGCATTTTTCTGCCCTTGACGATTTTGGTGTTGTTTTTCGGGGTGTATCCGATGGCGTTGCTGGATGTGATGGAATTGTCGATACAATTCATTCTTGATGATTTGAAAGCCAGTGGTGTGGCGCTGTTTGCGGCGCGATGATGGCTGAACTGATTGGTGTTTTTGGGGAATAGCTATGGTTTTTGAACTGGCAGATATGTTACCGGCTTTGCCTGAAATAATATTGGCAAGTTTTGCACTTATGTTGGTTCTGGTGGCCGCATATGGCGGTGACGGTGCGGCAAATGCCCGCCGGGTTGCGCATCTGACACTGCTTGGCATTGTTCTGGCGGCGTTCACAGTATTGTCTGTATCGCCAGCGCAAGAAACCGCCTTTGGCGGCATGTTCCGCGCCGATGCTTTTGCGCATTATATGAAAATATTGGTATTGATGGGCAGCTTTGCGGCGGTGTTTATGTCAATTACCCCGCTTGAGCGCGATGATATCAATAAGCCGGAATTTTCGCTGCTGGTGATGCTGTCACTGGTCGGCATGATGCTGATGATTTCGGCGAATGATCTGATGTCATTATATATGGCGGTTGAACTCCAGTCCTTGCCACTTTACGTGGTGGCGGCGATGCGCACCAATTCATTGCGCTCGTCAGAAGCCGGCCTCAAATATTTTCTGCTGGGGGCGCTGTCATCCGGCATGTTGTTATATGGGGCGTCGCTTGTTTATGGGTTTGCTGGCACAACAAGCTTTGCCGGGATTGCGGCAGCGGTTGCCGACACTGAATTGCCAGTCGCATTTATCATCGGCATGGTGTTTATGATCACCGGTATTGCCTTTAAGGTATCGGCGGCGCCGTTCCACATGTGGACGCCAGATGTGTATGAAGGCTCGCCAAGCCCGGTCACAGCCCTGTTTGCCATCGCCCCGAAAGTGGCGGCCATTGCGTTGATGCTGCGGCTGACCTATGGCGCTTTTGGCAGCATTGCGGTGGAATGGTCACAGGTGATTATGGCGTTGTCGGTGGCCTCGATGCTGGTTGGTGCTTTGGGCGCGATCATGCAGAGCGATATCAAGCGGATGATGGCCTATTCATCAATTGCGCATATGGGCTATGCGCTGGCCGGGCTGGCTGCCGGCTCGCATGATGGGGTGCTTGGCGTGATGATTTACATGACAAGCTATGTGTTTATGGGGGCGGGCACTTTTTCTATCATTTTGTTGATGCGACGTGATGGTCAGTCGGCAACCCGTATTTCGGATTTGCGTGGTCTGTCCAAAACCCAGCCACTTTTTGCGCTTGGTTTGATGGTGATGATGTTTTCCATGGCTGGAATCCCGCCATTAGCTGGATTTTTTGGCAAATGGTACGTGTTTTTAGCGGCGGTCAATGCGGGGCTGGTGCCATTGGCGGTGATCGGCGTGGTGATGAGCGTTATCGGTGCCTTTTATTATTTACGCATTATCAAGATCATGTATTTCGAGGATAGTGAGGCGCCGCTCGATCAGGATGTGCCGCTTGCCAATAAGCTGGTTCTTGGTGTGTCAATGGCGGTGATTATGCTGTTCTTTGCCGGGCTGAATTCGATCATCGAGGCCGCTGATACAGCAACTGTGGCATTGATGGCCCCCTTTTAAAACGGGGTAGCACGGCATGACAGACATCCACGGCTGGACGCTCTCATGCCGGGATACAGGCACGTCGACATCCGATTTGGCGAAAGCCGCAGCGCGCGCCGGCGCGGCGACCGGCAGCGCCTTTCTGCTGCATGAACAGACCGCTGGCCGCGGGCGACAGGGGCGTCAATGGGCGTCACAGCGCGGCGGCATGTATGTGTCGGTATTGCTTTACCCATCGTCCCCGGTCGCCGGATGGTTCGCCCTGTCTTTTGCCACTGCGCTGGCCATATATGATGTGGTTGAGCGCCATTTGACCGAACAGATTCGCCAGCATGACGCGGCGGCCCGGCTACCGGTAATCGGATTGAAATGGCCAAATGATGTTCTGGTCGATGGTCGCAAGGTCGCGGGTGTGTTGCTTGAGGCAGATGGTAACAGCCTGATTATTGGCAGTGGTATCAATATCGCCGCCATTGCGCCGCTTGACCACAACCCGCATCCGCCGATTGGGTTTGCCGATTTCCCCGGGGTTTTGCCGGCTCCGGAAGCGCTTGCAAAAAACTATCTGCACCGGTTGAAATTCTATTATGATAAATGGGAACAAGATGGATTTGCGCCATTGCGTGACTTATGGCTTGCGCATGCTCTGCATATGAAACAAAACGTTACGGTGACTGTTGCTGGCCGGAAAGTGACCGGCATCTGTGATGCGCTCGCTCTGGATGGCGGGTTGGTTTTGCTTGATCAATCCGGGGCAAGCCATCATATCACCACCGGTGACGTCGAACTGATAGGTTTTTAATGGATGCTGCTGGTTATTGATTGCGGAAATACGAATATAGTGTTTGCCCTGTATGACGGAGACATGCAGGTCGCTTGCTGGCGGATCAGTTCTGATAGCCGGCGTAGCAGCGATGAATATGTTGTGTGGCTGACACAGCTGATGACATTAAAAAACATAAAGGTTAGCGATGTTGACGGGGTGGTGATCGCCAGCGTGGTGCCCGATATTCAGCCCAAATTGGTGGATTTGGCACAGCGTGCCTTTGATCAGCAAGCATTATGCGTTGGTGACGCTGATGTTGATCTTGGTATTTCTGTGAATATTGGCCAACCCGAACAGGCGGGTGCCGACCGGTTGGTGAATGCTGTCGCCGCTGCGGCGCATCATCAGTTACCTGCCGTTATTATTGACTTTGGAACGGCGACAACGCTTGATCTGATTGGCCCGCATGGGTCTTATGAGGGCGGCATTATCGCACCGGGTGTTAATTTGTCTGTTGAGGCCCTATATATGGCAACAGCCCGTTTGCCGCGCATTGCGGTAAAACCATGGCGTGCGGATATGCCCGTGCTTGGTACCGATACAGTGTCGGCCATGCATGCCGGGGTGTTTTGGGGGTATGTCGGCATGGTTGAAGGGTTGTTGGGCCGGTTGCGGCAGGCGCATGGCGCGGCTTTGCCGGCGATTGCAACCGGCGGGTTGGCCCGGCTGTTCGCTGAACATATCGACGGTTCACTGATCGTTGATGCTGATTTAACGTTAAAAGGACTGGTGCGTATATACGCACTGAACAAGAGTTAATATGACCTATTCACAAAATGATCTGCTATTCGTGCCGCTTGGGGGATCAGGCGAGATTGGCATGAATGTCAATCTTTACCATTATCAGGATAGCTGGATTATGGTTGATCTGGGAATTTCGTTTCCCGATGACAGCACCCCCGGCGTTGATGTGATTTTGCCTGATCTCAAATTTATTGCCGAGCGGCGTGATAAATTGGCTGGTCTTGTTCTGACCCATGGTCACGAAGATCACCTTGGGGCGATTCCCTATTTATGGTCGCAAATCGGCTGTCCGGTGTATGGCAGTGCCTTCACCCTGGCGTTACTGCGCCGCAAATTGGCCGAATCACGCGGTGATTTTGAAATTCCACTGCATGAGATGGGGATGAATGCACCGCGTCAGATTGGTGCTTTTGAAGTCGAAATGATTGCGCTGAATCACTCGATCCCTGATCCGGCGGCGCTGGCTATCCGCTCAGACGCCGGAACGATTTTGCACACAGGTGACTGGAAATTCGACAAAACCCCGATTTTGGGAAGCGACACCGACCAAAGCCGGTTGCGCGCTGTCGGTGATGCCGGGGTGCTGGCGATGGTTGGTGACTCGACCAATGCCATGGTTGAGGGGCGAACAGGTTCAGAAAACGACGCACAGCAAGGCCTGAGCGCGGCCATGGCCACAGCAAGCGGGCGTATTGCGGTAACATGTTTTGCCAGCAATGTTGCGCGCATTCAGTCGATCTGTATGGCAGCGCAAGCAAATGGCCGTTCGGTAGCGGTTGTTGGCCGGGCCTTAAACCGGGCGATTTCCGCAGCCCGTGAGGTCGGCTATCTCACAGATCTGCCGGATCTTGTCCCGGAAAGTGATATCGATCTTTTGCCGCCAGCCGCGCTGGTGGTTATCTGCACCGGAACACAGGGCGAACCGCGCGCTGCTATGGCGCGGATTGCGGCTGGAACGCATGAGACGGTCAGCCTGCAGGAAGGTGACACGGTGATCTACTCGTCACGTCAGATTCCCGGCAATGAAACAGCCATTGCACGGGTTCAGGATATGCTGATCCGGCGTAACATTAACCTGATTACGGATCAGGACGCCCCGGTGCATGTTTCCGGCCATCCGTCACGCGATGAAATGGTGGATATGTATGGGTTGGTGCGGCCAAAAATTGCCATACCGGTGCATGGCACCGCGCGGCATTTGCAGGCGCATGCCGAACTTGCCAAAGCCTGTCAGGTGCAGCAAACCCTGCTTCCCGACAATGGCGTTATGATCCGGCTCAGCGGCAGCGAGGCGGCGATTATCGATAATGTGCATATTGGCGCCATGACCAGCGAAAAGGGCAATATCATTGAATTGCAATCCGAGACATTGCGGTCGCGGCGGCGGATGTTGTGGAACGGGGCTGTGACGGTGTCGGTTATTCTCAATAAATCGGGTCATTTATGTGCATTGCCAAGTGTGGCACAGACCGGCCTTGGTGATGCGGCGGCGGCAAGCGATTATGTGGCGGCGGCCACATTGGCGGTTGAAGATGCGATGGATGGTCTTGGCAAAACGGCGCGACGCCAGGATACATCAGTCGAAGAGGTGGTGTCGCAGGCAGTCCGCCGCGTGGCGCGATCTATGTTTGGTTTGCGGCCCATTGCACAGGTGCATATTATGCGGATCGCCGAAGAGGATTTACGCGCATGATCGGACGGATTAATCATATCGCGATTGCGGTGCCCGATGTGACAGCCGCGGCACAGCATTGGCAAACCATGCTGGGTGCCACGGTCAGCGCCGTGCAGACATTGCCGGAACATGGCGTGCGCATCGTGTTTGTGACGGCGCCAAATGGCAAGGTTGAACTGATGGAGCCGATCGATGCGCAATCGCCGATCGCCGGGTTTTTACAGCGTAATCAGGATGGCGGTATGCATCATATCTGCTATGAAGTGGATGATATTGCGGTGGCGCGTGAAACGCTTGAATCGCGTGGGGCGCGGGTTTTGGGTAATGGCGAAGTCAAAATTGGCGCGCATGGCAACCCGGTATTGTTTCTGCACCCAAAAGATTTTAACGGGACTTTGATTGAACTTGAACAGGTGGTCAATTCGACCACCGACGCCAGCGCAGAATGAGGATCGTCAGCAGATGAGTTTTGTATCCGGCTTAGTGGTGTATATCCTGCTCTGGTGGTGGGTGTTTTTGATGACATTGCCGTTTGGTGTAAAGGCGCCGGACGCTATTGAAACCGGGCATGCAACCTCGGCTCCGGCGAAACCGATGTTATGGCGTAAAGCCGGCGTCACAACAGTGATCGCGGCGGTTTTATTTGCGCTGGTTTACTGGGTGATTGTGTCAGAGTTCATCCGCCTCGATACAGCGTGAACAACCGCCTAAGCAGAAGGGGTTGAAAAAAGAAAAGCAAGGCTTACGCCTTGCCTCTTTTGCGCCGGTTTTAACACCGTTTGCGCTTCTCCCTAAACCCGGTTTTGGCAACCTTGGGAAAAGGCTAGTCAATTTTTCCGGGGTTGTCGATATAAAATTTGCAGAAAAAAACAGGTTTTTGAACATTTGTTTTGATCTTGAGCCAATATGGGTAACATATAATCAAAAGCTGTCCAAAAGGGTGATGCCATGACCATCTATTTTGCTTCCGATCACGCCGGATTTTCGCTGCGTCAGACATTGTTGGCGCATGTGCAGGCGGCTGGGCATGATGTTGTTGATCTGGGGCCTGCGGCGGAATCATCAGTTGATTATCCTGATTTTGGGGTAAAGCTCGCCACCGCATTGCAGCAGGATGATGCGGGTTATGGCATTGCCATATGTGGCAGTGGTATTGGCATTTCGATGGCGTTGAACCGGTTTTCCTGGGTGCGCGCGGCGCTTGTAAGCCACCCGTTAGCGGCCGCATTGGCGCGACAACATAATGATGCAAATGTTCTGGCTCTTGGCGAACGGTTGATCGAGCCTGATCTTGCCAAACAATGTGTTGATCATTTTCTCGACACTGAATTTGAAGGGGGACGGCATCAGCGCCGCGTTGCTAAGCTGTCTCAAATCGGTGAAAAATGAACCTTTTGCTGTGCAGGCTCTTGGTATTGTGATCAAAATACTCTATTTAGAAAAATATGTATTATTTTCCGGTCGGCAGCGTAGCTGTGAAAGCCGTCTGGACGCCCATCCAAATAGGTACAGATTTTAGGAATAGGTTACCGACTTTTTAGAATATGTTACCGACTTAAAGAGGAGATCGTTTCATGGATGACGCACGCAGCGTAAAAGACGCAATGACTATGACCGGGTTTTTTTCGGACCCACTGGCCAAAACTGACCCGGAACTTGCTGCGGCAATTGCTGATGAACTGGTGCGGCAGCAAGACCAGATTGAGATGATTGCCTCTGAAAATATTGTCAGCGCCGCCGTCATGGAAGCGCAAGGGTCAGTGCTGACCAATAAATATGCCGAGGGTTATGCCGGTCGTCGTTATTATGGCGGATGCGAGCATGTTGATGTGGTTGAAACATTGGCAATCGAGCGCGCAAAAGAGCTGTTTGGCTGTAAATTTGTGAATGTGCAGCCGCATTCGGGCGCGCAGGCCAATCAGGCTGTGTTTTTAAGCTTGCTGCAACCTGGCGACACAATTTTGGGCATGTCACTTGCCGCTGGTGGGCATCTGACACATGGTGCGGCGCCGAATTTGTCGGGCAAATGGTTTAATGCTGTGCAATATGGTGTCGATGAAGCCACCGCGCAGATCGATTTTGACGAATTGCAAAAACTGGCTGAACAGCATAAGCCAAAAATGATTCTTGCCGGTGGTTCAGCCTATCCGCGGACAATTGATTTTGCCGCATTCCGCAAGATTGCAGACTCAGTCGGTGCCTATTTCATGGTCGATATGGCGCATATTTCCGGCCTTGTTGCCGCTGGTGTGCACCCATCACCATTGCCGCATGCAGATGTTGTAACATCAACAACGCATAAAACCTTGCGGGCATCGCGCGGTGGTCTGATCATGACCAATAACGAGGCGCTGGGCAAAAAATTCAATTCAGCTGTATTCCCCGGACTGCAAGGCGGGCCTTTGATGCATGCAATCGCGGGCAAGGCTGCGGCCTTTGCCGAAGCATTGCGGCCAGAATTTAAGTCCTATATCCAAACAGTCGTCAGCAATGCCAGAATTCTGTCGGCAACGCTGATGGATCGCGGTGTGGCGATTGTGTCTGGTGGCACCGACACGCATGTGGCGTTGGTTGATCTGCGTCCAAAAGGGCTGACCGGTAACATCACCGAAGTCTCGCTTGAAAAGGCGGGAATCACCTGTAACAAAAACGGCATTCCATTTGACCCGCAACCCCCGATGGTGACATCTGGCGTGCGATTGGGCACACCTGCAGGCACCACACGTGGTTTTGGCAATGATGAATTTGTCCAGATCGGCCATATGATTGGTGACGTGCTAGACGGGCTGGCAGAAAATCCGGATGACAACAGCGTTGTTGAGGCGCGGGTGCGTGAACAGGTTCGCGCCTTATGTCGGGCTTTCCCAATCTATCAATAGTGTGTACACTCGCGCCCAACGCTAGATATAGGGTGGGTAGCGCTCATGATTTGTCCGTTTTGTGGAAATGAAGATACACAGGTAAAGGATTCGCGGCCTGCTGAAGACGGGGCCGCGATCCGTCGCCGTCGTCTTTGCGGCAAATGCGAAGCCAGATTTACCACATTTGAACGCGTCCAGCTGCGTGAGATTACCATTGTTAAGCGCAATGGGCGTCGGTCTGTTTTCGATCGTGATAAATTGGAACGGTCGTTTGAGATTGCGCTGCGCAAACGTGACATAGACGCCGATGACGTGGCACGGGCGATCAATGAAATTGTCCGTAAGCTGGAAAGCCATGCTGATGGAGACGTGCCAAGCGAAAAGGTCGGCGAGTTGGTGATGTCCTCACTCTACAATCTCGATCAGGTTGCCTATGTGCGCTATGCCTCGGTCTATCGCAATTTCCGCGAGGCCAAGGATTTTGAAGCCTTTGTCGAGAAGGAACTCGGTGAATAGCGCCGTGTTAACGTCCCAGTCAGTTTCCGGGTCAGCTTCTGGGTCAGCTTCTGGACTAATCAATATTGATAAACGCTGGATGCGTGCCGCAATTGCGCAATCACGCCGGGCCGAGGGGCGTACAGCCAGTAACCCGCCGGTTGGCTGTGTAATTCTGGATAAATCCGGGCGGCTTTGCGCGGCGGCGCATACGGCTGTTGGCGGCGTGCCGCATGCGGAAACACGGGCGCTTGAAATGGCTGGGGCAGCAGCCCGGGGCGGCACTGTCTATGTCACCTTGGAACCATGTGCCCATCAGGGAAAGACCCCGCCTTGTGTCGATGCGCTTATTGCCGCGCGGGTGGCGCGCATAGTGGTGGCACTTGGCGATCCTGACCGGCGGGTCAATGGCCGCGGGCTCGACAAAGCCAAATCTGCTGGCATCCATGTTGATCTTGGTGTTGAAGCGGCCGCGGCAGGCGCGGTGTTGAATGGGTTTTTACAACGTATCACGCATGGCCGGCCTGTTGTTTGGCTGAAAACAGCCGCATCGCTTGACGGTGCAATCGCGCTGGCCGACGGGCAAAAACGCTGGCTTACCGGTGAACCAATGCGGCATGTGGTGCATGAATTACGGAGCCGCTGCGATGCGTTGTTGAGCGGTGTCGGGACAATTCTTGCCGATGACCCGGAATTTACCTGCCGTGCGCCTAGCCTGGCCGCTGACAGCCCGGCTCTATATATACTCGACAGCCAATTGCGCACGCCGACATCAGCACGGCTGTTTGGCGACGGTCAACGGGCGGTGACCATGTTATGCACAGCATCAGCATCGCAGCAACGCCGTGCGGCACTGACCAAAGCCGGCGCAACAGTCACCGTTCTGCCGGCGGATGCGCAGGGCAGGGTGGATTTTTCGGCGGCACTCGATCATCTTGGCGCCGCCGGTATCAATAAGGTTTTGGTGGAGGCAGGCACCGGCATAACCACCACGGTTCTGAAAGCGGCGTTGGCAGACGAAATTTATTGGACGCAATCGCCACATATTCTTGGCAGCGATGCGCGACCGGCGGTTGCGGCGTTAAAGCTGGTAGCCTTACCGCCGCAAAACCTCTATACCCAATCACGCTCGCTATCGGTTGGGCAAGACCAGTTGCGGGTTTTTGTAAAAAATGTCAGCGCCGACAGGACAGAATAGAGGCCGTTTATGTTTACCGGAATTATCACAGGAATCGGCACTATCGAATCCATCGTGGATGCAGGTGACCGTAGTTTTCGGATCGGCTCTGACTGGGATTGTGCGGCGATAGATATCGGCGCGTCGATTGCCTGTTCAGGTGTGTGCCTGACCGTGGTGCAGCGCGACGCAAACAGCTTTCTTGTGACGGCGTCCGCAGAAACGCTTGGGGTTACAACAGCCGGCAATTGGGCTGTGGGTGATCAGATAAATCTTGAACGCGCGCTGAAATTAGGCGATGAGCTTGGCGGTCATCTTGTGTCTGGGCATGTTGACGGTCTGGCTGAGATCAAATCAATCGAAACCAGCGGTGATAGCCATATCGTATGGTTGCAGGCGCCTGCTGATCTGGCCAAATTCATTGCTGCAAAGGGGTCGATTGCGCTTGATGGTGTGTCGCTGACGGTAAATGCTGTTGATGGGTGTTTATTTCATCTCAATATCATCCCGCATACCTGGTCGGTGACCGGCTGGGCGAGATCTGCCGTCGGGCAGAAAATGAATATGGAAATTGACATGCTGGCGCGTTATGTTGCGCGCCTGTCCGATTTTAGTAAGGAATAGTTTTATGACCCCGCCAAGCCAGAATGGGCTCTCGACAATTGAGGATGTGATTGCAGATGCCAAGGCTGGCAAGCTTTTTATCCTTGTTGATGATGAAGATCGCGAAAATGAGGGTGATTTGTGTGTTGTGGGCGAATGCGCCACTGCCGACGCGATTAATTTTATGGCAAAATATGGGCGTGGTCTGATTTGTCTGGCGCTGACAAGGCAACGAACCGAGCATCTTGGTCTGTCAATGATGGAACGGCGCAACGAATCACGTCATGAAACAGCCTTTACTGTCTCTATCGAAGCCCGTGAAGGGGTGACCACCGGCATATCGGCGCATGACCGGGCGCATACCATCAAAACCGCCATTGATCCGAAATGCAATGAACGTGACATCACCACACCCGGTCATATCTTCCCATTGGTGGCGCGTGATGGTGGGACGCTTGTGCGGGCTGGACATACCGAAGCTGTTGTCGATATTGCGCGCGCTGCCGGGTTTGATAACCCGGCTGGCGTTATCTGCGAGATTATGAATGATGATGGCGGTATGGCGCGGCTTCCCGATCTTGTGACATTTGCCAAACAGCATGATCTGAAAATAGCTTCCATCGCTGATTTAATTGCCTGGCGGCGACGCAATGAGTCGCTGGTGCAACGCATGGTTGAAACAACTGTGACAACGCGTGTTGGCGGTGAGTGGCGGATGATGATCTATGCCAACACGATTTCCAATATCGAGCATATCGCGCTGGTAAAAGGCGATATCAGTGGCGGTTCGCCGGTAATGGTGCGGATGCATGCGCTTGATCTGATGGCTGATCTGTTGGGTGAGGTGTCGGAAAAACGTGCGGGGAATGAATTAGCCGCGGCGATGCAAATGATTGCGGATCAAGGCCGGGGTGTTGTGGTTGTGTTACGCGAGGCCTCGACCAGCAGCCTGACAGCGATGGTGAGCCAAAAGATTGTGGCGCAGGTGGATGGCAGTTCAAGCCGGGATTTGCGCGATTATGGTGTTGGTGCGCAGATATTATCCGACCTTGGCGTCAGCCAGATGGTTCTGTTATCAAATACGCGGCCAAATGTTGTCAGCCTCGAGGGCTATGATTTGGAAATAGCTGATTGGCAGCCATTGCAGCAGGAGAGCTGAATGAGTGGGCATTTTTTGATTGTTGAGGCGCGGTTTTACGCGGATATTGCCGAGGCACAGCTTGCCGGCGCGAAAGCGGCGCTGAGTGCGTCCGGTGCCAGTTTTGAACATGTATCTGTGCCTGGCGCTCTGGAAATTCCGGTGGCCATTGCGATGGCTGCGGCAAGTCAGCAACAATTTGATGGTTATGTCGCGCTTGGTTGTGTGATTCGTGGCGAGACCTCGCATTATGAAACCGTCTGTGCCGAGTCAGCGCGGGGCCTGATGGATTTGGCACTTGCTGAAAATCTGGCCATTGGCAATGGCATCTTAACCGTCGAAAACGAAGCGCAAGCATGGGAACGGGCTGATGCGGCGCAAAAGGACAAGGGCGGTGACGCCGCACGTGCGGCGCTGGCTTTGGCCACACTCAGGCAAAGATTTGGTATCTGATGGGATGAATAAAGCGCAAGACCAGCTCAAAGCCGTGCCAGTACGTCGCCGTTCGGCGGCGCGCCTTGCGGCTATCCAAATCACCTATCAGGCGCTAATAACGGGTCAGTCTGCGGCCGATTTTGTGCCGCAATTTCTGTCGCATTATGCCGCAGAAGTCAGCAAATCATTTCGTGTAAAAGACCTCGATAACGTGCATTTGACGCATCTTTATGCCGGTGTTGCGTCCGGGCAGGCAGATCTCGATCAATTGATTGGCGAGGCGCTGTCTGATGGCTGGTCGGTTGAACGTCTGGCGCGTATTGAACTGGCGGTGTTGCGGTGTGGTGCTTTTGAACTTACCGCCATGCCGCATATTCCGGCGCGTGCCGTTGTCAGCGAATATGCGGCACTCAGTGATGCCTGCGGTTGCGAGGTCGGGTTTGTGAATGCGGTGCTAGACGGTCTGGCACGTGGCGCAAGAATCGTCGAGATGCAGTCGTAACGCTGATTTGTGCGCGTTCTTACTAGCGTCTCATGTTTGCAAACACTTGGTCAAGAATGCCGAATGTGTCGCCGGGCGTTGGTGTCTTATCGTCAATATGGGCGATTGTTAAACCATTATCTTTGTCAACTAAATCAATTTCTTCAAGAACATTGTTCTTATTTAGTGTAAAGATATAAATGACGCGGCGCTGGGTCTGTTTGACACTGGCAACTGGCTGTAGCATCACCTGACTACTGTAATAGAGCTTTTGTGTGTCAAAAGCCCCGGCAAAACTTGGTTGCCCCAAAAGCTGCACGATATCGGCTTTTGTTGTGGTGCCGATAGTGATCTGTTTCAGCTCACTTTCGTTAATGACATGGCCATGGCTGCTGACCCGGTCACCGCATGCGCTGACGGTGGCAAGGCTTAGGCTGGCTAGACAAAATAGCGCAAAACTTAAAACTCGGGATTGGCCAAGCTTTGTGTGTGCAAGCTTTGTAGGTGCAAGCTTTGTGCGTGATGGTCTGGTCATTAACGGCGTCCTGCTATATAGAGTGAGCATAGTTATTCACCCATGGCGGATGTTGCACCAATGAACGAAAAATCACAAGGCTGGCTGGCCACTTTATTTTCTTGGGGAAAGAAGCGCCAGACCAGCGAGTCCGAAAAGCTCTATGCTGCGGCAATTGAGGTGGCACGTCGGCCGGTTTTCTATAAAGATTTTGGCGTTCAGGACTCGGTCGATGGCCGATTTGATGCGCTTAGTCTGGTGGTTATTCTGGTGATGCGCCGGCTAAAAAACTGTGGGGATGCGGGTAAAGAGATCAGCCAGCAGCTTTTTGACTCAATGTTTGCCGACATGGATTTGTCGCTGCGTGAAATGGGCGCCGGTGATATTGGCGTGTCAAAACGTGTGCGGGTTATGGCCGAAGCCTTTATGGGACGCCTCGAGGCGTATGTGACAGCGCTTGATAATGACGACCGGACAGCGCTGGCCGCGGCATTGCAGCGTAATTTATTTCGTGATGACAAGGCGATTGACCCGCTGACAAATGGGGCGGTTGATTATGTGTTTGCGCTGGCTAAAGAAATCACTAATCTTGAGGCAGATTCCCTGCTTGCCGGACATTTAGATCTGTCATAACGCGATGAGCGCTGTTTAATGCCCCAATTTTCTGTGACATCTGAAATCAATGTCGAGACGATCCGTCCTGACAGTGACAATTTCTTTAAACTATCGACGCAAGCGGATGATCTGCTGGCGCTGGCTGAACGTTTTGGCTGGGTTGCGATCAACAATCTGGCAATTGAACTGACTGTGCGCAAGGTGGCCCGTCATTGCTGGGATGTCCGCGGCCAGATCAGTGCCGATATCATACAAAGCTGCATTGTCACTGGCGCGCCTGTGGCGGAATCTATAGATTTTCAGATTGATGAGCGGTATGTTAGGGCGGTCGACCAGATGGATGAAGTCGAGGTTCGTCTTGACGGTGCTGAACCATTGAAAAACGGGGCGATTGACATTGGCGAATTAGCGGTGCAATCACTTGGGCTTGCGGCAACGGCCTGGCCCCGCGTCGAGAATGCGCCGGATAGTTACAGCGTTGGTGATCAGCGGTCAGATCATCCGTTTGCCGGGCTGTCTGCTCTTAAACGGCAAAATCAAAAATGAACGCGAGCCGCTTGGAGAATGTGTCCTGTCTGACGTTATTAGAATTGCATTAGACGCGATGGGGGGCGACAACGCCCCGGCTGCTGTTATCAATGGCGCTGACATCGCGAAAGCACAGTCCCCGCAAATTGAGTTCTTGCTGGTCGGCGATGCGGCCCGTATCCGTCCTTTATTAGCCAAAACGCAACATCTCAAAGATGCTGAAATACTGCATACTGATGTGGCGGTTGCGGCCGAGGATACGGCGTCGCAGGCTGTACGTCGCGGGCGCGATAGCTCGATGTGGGTTGCCATTGCCCAGGTCGCCGAGAAAAACGCTGACGCTGTTGTATCGGCTGGCAATACCGGTGCGCTGATGGCGATGTCAAAATTGCAGTTACGCACGATGCCGGGGGTCACGCGGCCTGCCATTGCCGGGTTTTTCCCGACCGAGCAAAAGCGCATGTGCATGCTTGATCTTGGCGCGAATCTCGAATGTGACGAAGACAATCTGGTGCAGTTTGCGTTGATGGGACAGGCATTTTATGCGTCGCTGATTGGCAAGCATAACCCTTCGGTGGCGCTGCTCAATGTCGGGGCTGAGGAGCAAAAGGGGCATGAATATTTGCGTCTGGCTGCACAGGAACTGGCAGATCCGGAGCTGGGGGTCAATTATATCGGCTTTGTCGAGGGCTCTGATCTCGTCAAAGGTGGCGTTGACATTGTTGTCACCGATGGATTTTCGGGCAATATCGCATTGAAAACGGCCGAAGGCGTGGCCGGGTTATTTGCAACTTTGCTGCGACGCAGCTTCAAAGCCTCACTCTCGGCAAAGCTTGGTTATTTGCTGGCGCAAGGCGCGTTAAAGAATTTCAGAACAAAGATGGATCCGCGTCGCTACAACGGCGCGGTTTTTCTGGGGCTGAACGGAATTGCGGTAAAATCGCATGGCGGCACAGATGCCGTTGGTTTTGCCAATGCCATTGATGTCGCGATGAATTTAGTGGGGCACGGATTTATTCCTGATGTGAGTGCTGCGATCGAAAAAGCCGACCGGATTCGGGCGGAACGGAAGAGTGTAGATGAGTAAACAAACGGTATTGATGACATCTGTCGGCGCCTATCTGCCAGCCAATGTTGTGACAAATGAAGATTTATCCGCCTATGTCGATACAAGCGATGAGTGGATTCAACGCCGTACGGGCATAACCCAAAGGCATTTTGTGGCGGATGGCGAGACCACAGCTGATTTGGCCAGTCACGCGGCAAATCAGGCGCTGGCCAATGCGGCGATGCAGCCACAGGACATTGATCTGATCATTGTCGCCACGACAACGCCGGATAACACATTTCCATCAACCGCCACAAAAGTTCAGCATCAAATTGGTGCGGCGGGTGCCATTGCCTTTGATGTACAGGCTGTTTGTGCCGGTTTTATCTATGCTGTTGATGTCGCTGAGGCGATGTTGCGTGGCGGGCGCGGGCGTCGGGCGCTGGTTATTGGCGCCGAAAGCTTTTCAAAATTGCTGGATTGGCAGGATCGTACCACATGCGTGTTATTTGGTGATGGCGCTGGCGCGGTGATTCTGGAAATTACCGATGAGGCCAGCGATTGGGGCATTCGTTCGTCGGTGCTGCATGCGGATGGGGCGCATCGCGATATTTTATATGTCGATGGTGGCCCATCCAGCACAAATGATGTCGGGCATGTGCGGATGGAAGGTAAAGAAGTGTTCCGGCATGCTGTGGAAAAACTGGCGGCGGTGATGGATGAAGCATTGGCCGCGGCTGATATGCAGCCACAAGACATTGACTGGCTGGTGCCGCATCAGGCCAATATCCGCATCATTGACGCGATGCAGAAAAAAATGCAGTTGCCCAGCGAAAAAGTCATCCGCACCGTTGCCGCGCATGCGAATACATCGGCGGCCTCGATTCCGCTGGCATTAGCCACCGCGGTTGGGGACGGGCGTGTGCAAAATGGCGATCTATTGGCCATGGAGGCGATTGGCGGTGGGCTTGTCTGGGGCGCGGCGCTGGTCAAATTTGGGCGCCCATCCTGACGTTTTTTTCATGCAATAAGAAGAATTGTGGCAATAATGCGACTACAGCCTTGTATTTTTGTTCTAAATGTTTTTATGATTGCACTAGGGCCGCGCGGGCACCAGCACCTTTTTGAAGTGGATAAGGCAAATTATGGCTAAAACTGTGACCCGAGCAGACCTGACTGAGTCAGTCTATCGCAGCATTGGGCTGTCCAGAAACGAATCGTCTGATCTTGTCGAGTCCGTTCTTGAAGAAATCTGCGCCTGTCTGGAAGCTGGCGAAGATGTCAAGCTGTCGTCTTTTGGCACGTTTTCTGTGCAATCAAAGCGCCAGCGAGTCGGACGTAACCCGAAAACCGGGGTTGAGGCGGTCATCACGCCACGCCGGGTGCTGTCGTTTCGCCCGTCGCATATCCTGAAAGATCGCGTTGACAACGCCTGATGACTGATAAAGCCAGCGACGCCTTTAGAACCATTTCCGAAGTATCGACCGAGCTTGATGTCCCGCCGCATGTGTTACGATTCTGGGAGACCAAATTCACCAGTTTGCGCCCGCTAAAGCGCAGCGGTGGTCGACGCTATTATCGCCCGGATGATGTGGCGATGATCATTAAAATCCGCGATTTGCTCTATAAAGAGGGCTTTACCATCAAAGGCGCACAACGGTTTTTAAAATCGAAAGAGGCCGGGGCGCCGTCGGACATAAACCCGGCTGCGGCGGATCACGGAACAACGCCGGATCTGCTGGCCGTGCAGGCGCTATTGCAAACGGCACGCAAACGTCTGTCTGACGTCAAACAACAGCTTGGCAGCTAGGCAGCAGCCGCGCGCATAAAGATGTCTGTATCGAAAAGCCGATTGCATGCCATCTGGGCTGCGGCTATAATCGCGGCGGCCGGAGCGTAGCGCAGCCTGGTAGCGCACTATACTGGGGGTGTAGGGGTCGTGGGTTCAAATCCCGCCGCTCCGACCAATTTATTCCTCTTAAAATCAGCAGAATAGAAATATATCCACAATTGCCCATGGTTTTTACATCGGCATTCTGGTGCCATTTCTGGTGCAGATTTTGTTGCAGAAAATGAAATTTGCGATAGCCACGCGAATGCCGCTGGGTGTCGGAGTTGCTGTAAGACAAGAGCGCGAGGCCGAAGCAAGCATCCGGCCATAAATGACAAGCATCAGTTGAGTATGGTGTGCTTTCGCTGTTTATGTTCGCGCCAGGCGGTGATC
>ERZ802821.158-NODE-158-length-36204-cov-15.6094_pt1 | contig 36204 bp, 54 predicted proteins | sample MGYA00345648_ERZ802821 | MGnify/ENA primary metagenome ERZ802821 (study PRJEB30503, sample SAMEA104212357) | marine metagenome | biome: Westerlies Biome; feature: [SRF] surface water layer (ENVO:00010504) within the epipelagic zone...; material: water... | reverse complement strand
ACATAGGAGAAAAAACATTATGGCAAGACCATTTGACGTAAGTAAATTCCGTAAAGCTATTACTAAAAGTGTTCCAGGACTAAGCGTAGGCTTTAATGATCCCGACACTTGGATTAGTACAGGAAATTACACATTAAACAAACTTATCAGTAATGAATTCGACAAAGGAATTCCACTAGGTAAGGTAACTGTTCTAGCAGGAGAATCAGGCGCAGGTAAATCATTTATTGCGGCAGGTAATGTAGTTAGATCAGCACAAGAACAAGGCATATTTGTTATTCTAATTGATAGTGAAAACGCATTAGATGAGAAATGGCTACACGCATTAAATGTAGACACTAGTCCAGAAAAACTACTTAAACTAAACATGAGTATGATTGATGATGTTGCTAAAACAATTAGTGACTTTATGAAAGATTACAAGGCAGAATATGCCGAATCAGAATCAGAAGATCGTCCTAAAGTATTGTTTGTAGTTGACTCGTTGGGTATGTTGTTAACACCTACTGATGTTGATCAATTTAATAAAGGTGATATGAAAGGTGATATGGGTCGTAAACCAAAGGCTCTAACTGCACTAGTTCGTAACACAGTTAATATGTTTGGACAATATAACGTAGGACTACTAGCAACTAACCATACATATGCATCACAAGACATGTTCGATCCAGATGATAAGATATCAGGCGGACAAGGCTTTATCTATGCAAGTAGTATTGTTATTGCAATGCGTAAACTTAAACTAAAAGTTGATGCAGATGGCAACAAAACATCACAAGTATTTGGTATTAGAGCAGCATGTAAGGTAATGAAATCTCGTTATGCTAAACCATTTGAAAGTGTACAAGTTGAAATTCCGTATGAAACAGGTATGAGCCCATACAGTGGCTTGACTGACTTCTTTGAAGCAAAGGGTTTGTTAAAGAAAAGTGGAAACAGTTTAGAATATACTAGCACCAAAACAGGTGAAGTAATTAAAATGTTCCGTAAACCTTGGAATGCAAACAAGGACGGCGCATTAGATATTGTCATGTCAGAATATGATAATGATTTAGCTGATGCAGAAGAAGAAATTATGGATAATATTGAAGAATCAACACCGGAGGTGGTAAATGAATCTTGATGAAGGTGATTTTGAGTTTATATTTAACTTATATGACGAAGCATCAAACTTTATTTCTGACAAGGACAAGCCCGAATATGCTCGCAGAACTATATATCAGCTTCTCGACTTTGGATTTGAACTAAAACCAGCATATAAAGAAATAGCTGATCATTGCGAATATTTAGGTGAAGCACTTGATGAACACCTAGAGCAAGAAGAAGAAGATGAAGATGTATTTGATGAATATAACGAAGATGACGAGGAGTATGAATACTAATGAGTGTATGGTATCGTAAAGTTACTGCAAATTTAGGAGAGATAGTTAATGCTATTTCTCACTTTGAGAAACAAATTGATGAAGCACGGTTTGAGTGTAGTATGAAAGGTGTATTAGAAAAGCAAAGTAGAGATATGCCTGGTATTGTTGAACATAGATTTAATCAATTACAAGAAGTAGAAGCAATACTTGAGTTTCTCAATACAGAAATGCGTAAATTACGATCCCAAACATTTCGTAAGTTTTTAGAAAATTATAATAAAGCACTTAGCTCACGTGATGCAGACAAGTTTGTTGACGGCGAGCAAAATGTAGTAGATTTACAATATCTTATTAATGACTTTAGTTTGGTGAGAAACAAATACATAGGTGTTATTAAGGCATTAGAAGCCAAGCAATTCCAGATTAATAATGTTGTTAAATTAAGAGCAGCAGGATTAGAAGATATTTCATTATAAAAGGTTGACAAGCAAGACTTCTTGCCGTATACTATAGTTAAAGTACAAAATGTTTAAATATTCAACTTTACCACTGGAGTCACAAATGAAAAAAACACCCTGGCCTACTGTCACAGTTTCAGATGTAATGTGTGCGGCAGTACTAGTATATAAAGATCAAGGATTTGTTCGTAGTGGACAAGGCTATATTGATACTTCCCCGAAAGACGGAAACTCTATAGAAGTGCGAGATAATAAAACTTGTATTATTGATATTTTAGAAGACCCAAAAATGTCGTTTACTGAAGAAGAAAGCAAATATGCTAATGATCTTATTGATAGTATTAATGGTAAATTAATGATCAAAAAGATGACTAATAGCCTCAATAATTTTGAGCAAAATGTTGCTAAAGCATTGTCAGATCCACAAGTTAACAATTTTGCAGTAAGTATTATTGCTAGTTTGCCACATAGTGTAGAAATTGACAAAAAACGTGAAATAGTTGAAGATAAAATGTCAGCACTAAAGCATAGTAGCATGTATTTTGGTACTAGAGGTAAAAGATACGATATTAATGTAAAAGTATTAGATGTTAAGTTTATTCAAACCAGTGATGTTTATATGATTACTACAGTTTATGCTGAAAAGGATATTGTTAAGTTTTGGTGGAGAGATCAGCCAGATATTAGTGATATTATTAATGGTAAAACCATTAAAATCCGTGGTACAGTTAACAAACATGAGCTATCTAAGTACACAAATGCCAAAGAAACTATGGTTAATAGGGTAAAAATCCTTGAAATATAAGGGTTTTTTAAAGGTTGACAGAATTACGTTCCTAGTATATATTATATTTAACAATAACATAAAGTTATTTTAATTAATAATAAAGGAGTTAAAATGCCAAGAACTAAAAAAACAAGTGCAGTGGGTACTAAATTTTTCAAAGAAGGTACTCAAAACCAAAGAATCCTAGCTAAATTCTGGGGTACAGGTAAATCTTTTACTATGGATGATCTAAGAGACAAATTAGACATCGCATCTCCGGGTGCAAGACTTTCTGAGTTAAGAGAAGAAGGTTTTAACGTAAAAGCAGTAGCAATTGAATCGGGTGATGTTGGAAGAGCAGCAAACGAGTACACAATCGCTAAAAAAAGAGTATTAGTATAATATTTAATAAAAACACATATTGGGCCCTTTTTCTTAATGGGCCCAATTCTATGAATAAAACGTCAAAAAAGAGTAAAAAAAGTTGGGTATATAGGTTGACAAGTAAGACGTCTTACTGTATACTGTAAGTATAGTTAATAAAAAACAGGAGTTTTAAATGACACAAATGCAACTTAAGAAGGCTCGTAAAAACAAAAAAGGCGAGACTATTATTGAAGTTCTTCCTAATAATGTGAAGGACAATCCAAACGAAACAGATAATCAAATTATAGAACGTATGCGAGAGCGTTTTAGTATTCTTGATGATATGACACAAGCGTCAATTGACGGTGTTGTTAGAGGTATGGTAGTAACAGGCCCTCCAGGAGTTGGTAAAAGTTTTGGAGTTGAACAAGTACTAGAAAAGAACAGTTTGTTTGATGTACTTGCTAACAATAAACTAAGGTTTGAAGTTATTAAAGGTGCCTCAAGTGCAATTGGTTTGTACAAAGTACTTTACAATAACGCAGACAAGAATAGTGTTCTTGTTTTAGATGACTGTGATACAGTATTGTATGATGAGACAAGTCTTAACTTGCTTAAAGCGGCACTTGATTCTTGTAAAAAACGTAAACTAAGTTGGAACACAGATAGTGCATTACTAAGACGTGAGGGTATTCCAGATACTTTTGAATTCCAAGGTAGTGTTATCTTTATTACTAACCTTAAGTTTGATAATGTAAGAGGTAAGATTAAAGATCACTTAGCGGCAATTATGTCAAGATGTCATTACTTGGATCTTACAATGGATACAACTAGGGAGAAAGTTCTTAGATGTAAGCAGATTGTTGCAGATGGTATGCTTAATGAATACCAGTTTACTGCTGAAGAAGAAAATGATGTTATGGACTTCATGATTGCTAACAAAGAAAAGATGCGTGAGATTAGTTTGAGAATGGTAACTAAACTTGCAGATCTTAAAAAGAGCTTTGGTACTGATAAGTGGAAAAGAACTGCTGAAGTTACTTGTATGCGAAGAGTATAACAAAAAAATAAATTTTAGAAAAAGCCCTTCGGGGCTTTTTTTATGACATAAATACAGTATGGAATTTATTATCAAAGCAATAATAGGTGGACTAGTTGTAGCAGGTGTAGTTTCGGCAGCTGAACGAGGCAATCCAACTATGGGTGCTTTGATATTAGGCATACCACTTGGTAGTGTAATTAGTGTTATCTTTATGCACTTCAGTGGAGTTCAGCCTGAAGTATTTTCTCAACTAGCGAAAGAAACAGTTTACTTTGTTATTGTAAGTTTAGTTTTCTTTCCTATCTTTGCGTACCTAATAATGGTGCAAGGCTTCTGGCTTTCATTATCGGTGTCTATAACATTTACAATGTGTTGTCTGTATTTGTTGTTAAAACATATCTCATAAAAAAAGCGTAATAGCTTGACTTTTTTAATAATTTAGTGTATAGTACTAATATGAAATGTAAAATTATCCTTAAAGACGAAGTTAACTGTAAGATTGAAAATCTTGATGTAAACACTCGTAGAAAATGTGAAAAAGAATTAAAGTTCTTTTTACCTTATGCATTCCATGTGCCAGCATATAAGTTAGGTAGATGGGACGGGTGTCAGAGTTACTTTACTGTAGGTGGTGTTACATACATTAACTTATTAGATAGAGTACTTCCTCTTATAATGGAACAAGGCTATGAAATTGATATTAATGACCTAAGAAAAGTACATTCTTTTGATTTCCCTATTGTTGATGAAACTACATTTCAACACAAGCTCTGGCCAGATAAACATCAAATGGCCGGCGAGCCCATTACGTTACGTGACTATCAAATTGAAATTGTAAACAAGTTTTTAAGTACACCACATTGTTTACAAGAAATTGCCACTGGTGCAGGTAAAACATTAATTACTGCGGCACTTAGTGAACGTGTAGAAAAATATGGAAGATCAATAGTTATTGTACCTAACAAAGATTTAGTTAGGCAGACTGCTGATGATTATGCAAACCTCGGACTAGACGTTGGCGTTTATTTTGGCGACAAAAAAGAATTAGGACACACCCATACAATCTGCACATGGCAAAGTTTAAACAGTATTAGAAAACGTTTTCGTGATGGGCTCGATGAGCTTAGTTTACATGAATTTACTGCTGATGTAACTTGTGTTATAGTTGACGAAGTACATCAAGCAAAAGCAGATGTATTAAAAGATTTGCTAACAAAAGAGTTTGCACATATTCCATTACGTTGGGGACTAACAGGAACTATTCCTAAAGCAGATCATGAGAAGGTTAGTTTACAAGCATGTTTAGGCGAAGTAACTAATAAACTTAGTGCAAGTGAATTACAAGACATGGACGTACTTAGTCAGTGTCATGTTAACGTTGTTCAGTTAAAAGAATTTGCTGAATATAATAATTACCAAAGTGAGCTAACATATCTTACTACAGATAAGGCTCGCATGGAACATATAAGTGGATTAATTGATAAAATTTCAGAATCAGGTAACACACTTGTATTAGTAGACAGAATTAAAGCAGGCGGTTTAATTTGTGATAACTTACCACATGCTAATTTTGTTAGTGGTGCAATGAAATCAACAGATCGTAAAGATCATTATGATGATATTAACGAAGGCACCAATCAAATTGTAGTAGCAACATATGGAGTTGCGGCAGTTGGAATTAACATTCCACGTATTTTTAATCTAGTACTTATTGAACCTGGCAAAAGTTTTGTTAGAGTAATTCAAAGTATTGGTCGGGGAATACGTAAAGCAGAAGACAAAGACAATGTTCAAATATGGGACATTACAAGTTCAGCAAAATTTAGTAAAAGGCACTTAACACAACGTAAGAAATTTTATAAAGAAGCGAACTATCCATTTACTATAGAAAAAGTAGATTGGCAATAAGGAAAAAATATGAAAATATTAACAGTAGAAAATAAGACGTATGAGTTAGACGATATACCAGATACAATAGACGACTTACGATATAGCATTTTAGATTATAGTAACCCAGGACACATAGATTATTATTTTATTCCATTAGTGTTCTTAGAAAGTTTTTATGCACCAGCGGCAGTATTGCAAATTGGTCAGCATCAAATTACTATGCCTTTAGATTGGAGTATAGTTATCTGTGATCCAGATGTAGGTGATCCAGAAGTAATAAGTTTAATGAGTTTAAATGACAGAGGCTTTAGTGTACTTGGATTTAATCCAATGTCGGGATTTACACCTAAATATTTAGATGTCAACATTACTAACATTTATACAGATGTAAAATGGTATGCACCTAAATTAAAGTTCGGACATTTGCTAAATGTTCCATTACACGACGGAGAAAACCCTCCTTGTGTATTATTTGTAAAAGAAGCAAACAAATTGCCCGAAGTACTTGACATTAGTGAGCTTTGGTAGTACAATGAAGACTAGAATACATGTTAATCAGCACATTATAAAACGCAATAGTAAAACAGGTGAAAGAGAACCTGTGTTAACATGTAAAACATCTAAAAATAATAACTACGCACACGAAGTTGTTATTAAAGGTGATTCAAAAGTAGTATATAGTCCAGACAAGCCATTATCATGTGGTGCAAAAGTTTGGATAGAAACTGAAGGAGAAGTAATCATTGTCAAATAAACTAAGCATCAAAGAAGAAATGAGAGCCATTGATACCAAGGACAGAGCTTGGTATGATAGTCTTACTGAAGAAGAAAAGAAGAAAGTAGGAATATGGTTATTGATGCGTTATACTAGTAGTTGTGGCGATAAGATGTTTAGCGAACATTATTTAGAATGGACAAATGAAGTAGTTAATGTACACTTCAATAAATTACGTAAACATCCACAATTGCAACATCAATTAATGCAATTAGTAGGGTTAGGTAAAAGTACATTTCATCCTTGGATAGCACCCGGCAAGGCAATGAAGCAAAGCAAAATACAAAAATGGGTTATAGAGAATTACAGTCATTTAAATGATGACGAAGTGGAAATTTTTATTAGTACTAAAACAAAAGAAGATTTTGTTGAGTTGTTTGAAGAACACGGTATGAATAAAAAACAAATCAAAGAGTTGATGAAAAAATAATATGTACAAGTGTCAATATTGTGGTAAATCTTTTAAGAAAGAAAACACATTAGCTGTGCATCTGTGTGAGCAAAAAAGAAGGTTTATGCAAAGAGATGAAAAACATGTGCAACTTGGTTTTAGGGCATATCAACTATTTTATAAAATTGGAACAAATACAAAGAATGAAAAAAGTTACGAAGATTTTGCAAGAAGTCAATATTACATTAGTTTTTGTAAGTTTGGCTATTACTGTCGCGACATTGGTATCGATGATGTACCAGGTTACACTACTTGGTTAATTAAAAATAGTGTACGCCTTGATATATGGGGCAAAGATAAACAGTTTACAAGATGGATGAAAGAGCGTTTAAAAACAGAATCAGTTGAACGTGGAGTAGAACGTACAATTATGTTTTTACAAAACTGGGCGGAAGAAAACAATACAGTATATAATAGATACTTTAGTGACATAGCACCTAGTTTATCAGTATTTCATATTTGTAGTGGAAAGATATCACCTTGGGTTTTATTTAATAGTACGGAAGCACAAGGATTAATTGACAGACTAAACAGTGAACAATTAAAAATGATAACAGACTATTTAGAAGTAGATTACTGGCAACGTACAATGAGCGTAAACCCACAAGATCAACGATGGGTAGAAGGAATATTAGGAGAGGCAGGAATATGATAGAAGCTGTATTTTTTATATTATGTTGTTATATTATACCTATATTATTGCTCTGCAAAATGAATAGTGAGGATCCTAAAAAATGATAGTAAATACAGATATTGACATTGATATTGCTGATAGAGATCAGTTGTTAAAAATAATTAAAGGCACACCAGCAATGATTGCCAGAGACAATAAACAAGTAAAGCATAATACAGGCGTTTACTTTCATGATATTCCAAGTAATCCATTTAGTGGACTTAGTACAATTGATCATAAAGAAGCAGAAAAGATGGGCTACTTTAAAATTGATGTTCTTAATGTTAGTTTATATAAACATATTAAAACTAAGCAACAATTAATTGAATTATTAAACAAAGAACCAATGTGGGAGTTGTTAGAGCATAAAGAAGTTGTAGAACAATGCTTTCATATTCACAAGCACTTTGGAATTGTAAGTCAAATGAAACCAAAAAGTGTATCACAACTAGCGGCCGTACTAGCGGTTATACGTCCTGCTAAAAGACATTTAATAGGTAAGGATTGGGATACAATTAATAAAGATGTATGGGTAAGACCAACTAATGATGATTACTTTTTTAAGAAAGCACACGCTCACGCATATGCAATGGCTATTGTATTACAGTTAAATATGTTGGCTACGGGTTTTTCTTTACAAGATTAATACTTCTACGTTTGATACGTTTAGTGATGCTGTTGCTTAACCTAACTTCAGGACCTGCTACTATTTCTAATTGTTTTACATTAAAACTCATTACACAATGAGCAAAATTCCATCTATTAAGTAATGCAATGTTTATAGGTAGTTTTCTATTTGTTTCCCACCACCATTCTTCGCCTAGTTGTAAAAATTTAACTCTTTCTTTTGTATCGTTAAGTCTTTCGTAGATATATACGCTGGCAACATGACTATCTATATTTTGGACTATGCCAAGATACTCTTTGCCTGCATACTCAATAACGGTTAAGAACGGATACTCGTCTAAAAGCTTCTGGTGTTTTGTTTGCATTACTTTTATTTATGCAGAAAAAATTTGGAAGATTTTGATAAATACATTACAGGAGTCTAACACATGTCAAATTACGGATCAACATATAATATTAACCAAGTAGGTGATTTATACACACTTGAGGATCACGGTTCAGCACCAGGTCTAGGAAAATATGCTAGTGCAAAAGGCACATCAGTAAATAGTCCATTAAACTATAGGTTTTTAAAACTGTTTCGTGGATTTGATTCACAGTTTTTCTTCTTTGTAAAAAATCAAGATAGAAAACCAATAATGCTACAAGGCGTTACAGTTAATGCATCTTTTATTGACAGGACAGATAGATCAACAGTTGTAAGTAAGAAAGCAATAATTACTGATTACGAAGCAGGTGGTATTAAAGTTGTATTAACAGTAGGTGAGAGTGCGTTATTCTCGCAAGGCTTGTACGATCTTGTGTTTAGTTACACAAACGACAAAGGATTAGTATTACCTCTATTTTGTGACTTAAATATGCGTCCTAACTTTACAGTAGAATGTTCAGAAGAAGGCGATGCATTACCACTAACTACACAAATAAATGACTCATTTACTTCTCAAGTAGTTGGATCAGATACATACTATTATAGCAGTGACTTAAAAGCAACAGGCTATTATAATAAACCAAATGGACTAATTACAATTGCAGTGTATGGAACAGGATATACTGGTAACTTTACAGTACAGGGTGCATTAAGTGAAAATCCTACTGAAAGCGACTGGTTTGATATTACACTTGGTTCTTATACACAAACATTTTTCCCATATAGTGGGCATACTGGAATAGATCCATGGACATTCCGTACAAACGTAAACTTTATTAGAACAAAACACACAACAGCCGCAGGAACACTTGACAAAATCGTAGTTAGAGTGTAATATATACACATGACTATAATGAATGAATACGTCAGAACTCTGGTTCCTAGTAATTGGCGAACAACACCAAGTGGTTGGATACATGGTAATTGTCCTATGTGTGTACGCAATGGGCAAGCAAGACCAGATACTAAAGGCCGTGGCGGATTTCATTTTGAAGGTGATAAGTTTCAGTATAATTGTTTTAATTGTAATTTTAAAACTGGTTGGAATCCACAAAGTAGAATAACAGTAAGGCTAAAGCAACTATTAACTACATTGGGTGCAGACGAGGCAGATATACAACGTATACAACTTGAATTATTGCGTGAGCAAGACGTAGCAACGTTATTAATAAAAACTGAAAAACGTAAAAAATTAATCATTGATTGGGATGAAAAAGAATTACCAGAAGATGCTAAACCATTTATGGAATTTTCTGAACCAAATGAAGATTGGACAAATGCAGTAATGTACTTGACTGATAGAGGATTTGATATAACAGATCCAAGATTCATGTGGAGTCCAAGTAAACAACATGGCAGAGTTAGTAAACGTTTTATATTGCCATTTACATACAAAGGTAAAGTAGTTGGTTATACGGCAAGATGGGCAGGCAATAATATTCCTGACGGAATGCCTAAGTACTATAATCAGCAACCTAAAAAAGATTTTGTATATGGTTTGGATAGACAAACACCTGATAAAGAAATTGTTATTGTAAGCGAAGGACAACTTGATGCTATTGTAACAGACGGGTGTGCAATTGGTAGTAATAACATAAACGAAGATCAAGCAGATATATTACATAGTTTAAATAAACGTATTATAATATTACCAGACGCAGACGAGGCCGGAAAGTTAATGTGTAAGGCGGCAATAAAGCATGGTTGGAGTGTTGCGTTTCCAGAATGGAATGACTGCAAAGATGCATCAGATAGCTTGACAAAATACGGAAGATTGTATACAATAAGTAGTATACTTAATAGTGCTGAAAGTAATAAAACAAAAATTGAATTAATGATGAGAAAGTATTGCAAATGAATGAACAGGTAAAAGAATATAACGTAGACTTACAACGATTGTTTGTAGAATTTTTAGCACAAGACAAAGATCTATTTGCTAGAGTTAATGGAATTATTGATCCGTTATACTTTGATAGAGAACTGAGAAAAGCAGTAGAATTTATACAAGAACATGCGGCTGGTTATAGTGCATTACCTACATTAGAACAAATTAGAGCAACAACAAATGTAGAATTACAAGAATTAAAAGATGTAGATGAGCGTCATCAAAATTGGTTTATTGATGAGTTTGAAACATTTTGTAAACATAAAGCATTAGAAGGTGCAATACTTGAAAGTGCTGATATGTTGGAAAAAGGACAGTATGGTCCTGTAGAAAGAAAAATTAAAGAAGCAGTTCAAATTGGACTTGCTAAACACATGGGTACTGATTATTGGGAAGACCCTGCAGAACGTATTGAAAGAGTTCGTAATCAACGAGGTGGAACAAGTACTGGTTGGAAAGAAATTGATAGTAAATTATATGGTGGATTTAACAGAGGCGAACTAAACATATTTGCTGCACCATCAGGTGGTGGTAAAAGTTTGTTCTTGCAGAACTTAGCACTTAACTGGTCAATTGCAGGACTTAATGTTGTATACATTACATTAGAGCTTAGTGAAGAATTATCTAGTATGCGATTAGATAGTATGATTACTGGAATGAATACACGTGATGTGTTTAAGAACAAAGATGATGTAGATTTAAAAGTACGTATGCAAGGTAAAAAAGCAGGTAAATTACAAATTGTACAATTACCAAATGGTATTACTATTAATAGTGTTTCTAGTTATTTGCGTGAGTTTGAAGTTAAAAATGATATTAAAGTAGATGCTGTATTAATTGACTATTTAGATCTTATGATGCCAGCACAAAGCAAAGTTAGTCCAAGTGATTTATATATCAAAGACAAGTTTGTATCAGAAGAAATGCGTAATTTTGCAGTAGAACATGATATATTGTTTGCTACTGCATCACAGTTAAACAGGGCAGCAGTTGAAGAAGTAGAGTTTGATCATTCGCATATTGCAGGTGGTTTAAGTAAAGTACAAACAGCAGATAATGTAATTGGTATCTTTACAAGCCAAGCAATGCGTGAACGTGGGCGTTATCAAGTACAATTTATGAAAACACGTAGTAGTAGTGGTGTAGGACAAAAAGTAGACTTAAAATTTGATATATCGGGCTTGCGTATTGAAGATTTAGATGAAGATGAAGCAGGATCTACTATAAATCAACCTAGTGCTATGTTTGAAAAGATTAAAGCACAGAACAAAGTATCACATCAAGAGAAGAATATTGCTGAAAATAGTGTAGTAGAGAATACAATAGCAGGACATGATAAACTTCGCAGTATGCTAAAACGTAGCAATAGTTAGTAAAATAGATAAATACTATATAGGTAACTATACTGGAGATATAACACATGAAAAAACGTACTCGTAGCTTATTAGAGGAAATTAACTCTTTAGCACCAAAAAAGGATAAAACTGCTATTCTTGAAAGCAAAGGAAACAATGCTATTAGCAGTATTATTAATATTCTAGAGATGATTGACACTAACTACGACAGTGATACCGCTCAAGACCTCACTAAACGTATCATGTTAAGTATTAAGAATAGAGACCCAGAACGTTTTAACAGAGGTGTTAAAAAGATCAGGGGTCCAAAATGAAAATAGATGATATTTTAGCAGGTACTAAAAAACGTAAACCTAGAAGCTTAAGAAATCTTAGGTTAAAAGGCAAAGATTTATACACACCTACAGCACAAGACCTAAATGAAGATGCACGTATCCAACATTTAGAAGATCTTATCTTATGGGATGGCAGCAACGGTGCTAAAAAAGCCATCACAACATTACATCAAGTAGAACAACAACCTAATACTGTTACTGTTAAATGGGACGGTTCACCAGCGGTTATATTTGGCCGTAATGAAAAAGGTGAATTTGTATTAACAGATAAAAGTGGATTTACTGCAAAAGGTTACAGAGGTAAAGTTACTAGTGCAGACGAATTAGAAAACATGCTAAAAGCTAGACCAGGAGCAACTAATCCTGATCCTAAAAAAGCCTCAGATTATAAGCAATTTGCAGGTAAAATGAAAGGCATTTGGGATAAAGTAGAAGCAACAGTACCAGCAGATTTTAGAGGATACGCACATGGAGATTTATTATGGTTTACAAAGCCACAAGTAGAAGATAACAAATATGTATTCACTCCAAACACTACAACATATAAAGTAAAAGTAGACAGTGACGTAGGTAAAAAAATTGCAGAAAGCGATGTTGGTGTAGTTGTACATATGGCAATTGGACTTGATGGCGAAAAAAGTGATATTGACATGACACAGTTTCAAGGTGGACCAACGTTTATTATGCCACCAGTAATGGTACAAAAATCACCAGGTATAGATATTCCTGCAATAGACGAATTAGATGCGTTTGTAGGCAAACATGCAGGTGCAATTGATAAGTTATTCAATGTACCACCAGAATTAAAAATGGCCGACTTTGGCAAAATACTTTATGCATATATTAATGCAACAGTAAAAACAGGCGGCTTAGATAAATTAGGCTCAGACTTTATGAAATGGTTAGATGGTAGCAAACTATCAGGACCTAAAAAACAACGTATGGGCGAGTATATAAATAGTAATCTAGATGGGTTTAATGCAACGTTTAATTTCATTAGAGGAATTATGAAAGTTAAGAATATGGTTATTACTGCATTAGATTCACAAGATGCAGATGTTGAATCATACACTGCCGGACAACGTGGCGGTGAAGGATATGTAGTAGACAAAGATGTTAAATTGGTAAATAGAGCAGGCTTTACAGCGGCTAACATGGCAAAGGAAAGATAAATGTACAGTAAGCAATGTAAATTACATTTAGAAGAAGTTAACATGACACGTTGGCAACATTTTAAACATGCAATTGGTATTGCATGGAAATTAAAAAAGGCCATGCTTGCAGTTTTTATACATGCATTTGCTCCACGATGGTTTAAGACATATGCAACACAAACATGTAATGCAATAGCAAAAGAGAATATATAATGAGCGAAGAAAAATATACATTAAAACAGTATGCAGCCATGGAAGGCGGACATACATTAGGTGACGAAAGTAATGGTTTAGAGTTTATTCAATCTCTAGGCGAAGCTCGTATGTTTAAAACAAGACAACAAATTAGCAAAGAAGGTGCTAGAGGATTAACTGATCATCTGTTTGTAGGTCTTATGAGTTTGTATGCTATGTCAAATGATTATAAGTATGCACCAGTGGCTAAAGAGTATGCACGTAAAACAGGAATGTATGGTGGATTTAGTAGACCTAGTCCAAGTGGCACAGATGTTTACCAAACATTACACGCTCTTTTAAAACCAGAAGGATTTACAAATACAGAAGCAGATAAATTATTATTTAATAAAGTACAAATAAGTCAGCCTAAAATAAGACAATTTTTAAAACAACTTCAATCAGGAAACATGACGGCTGGTCAAGCACAAGCATTTTTTTATAAACTTGAAGGACAATTAGCTATACAGGATCCAAAATTAAGAGCGGCTAGAAGATTAGTAGGTGACTGGACTAAGTTAACTACGCAACAACAACAATTAGCGGCTACACAATTAAACAAGCATTATAGAATAAATGCTAGACGAAGTGACTTAATGATACCATTTAAAAAGTATTCCGAAGAACACGGTTTAAACTTAAAAGATGGCGAAAAGCAAAGTATTGGAAAACGTATTATGCGTGGTGCGGCAGCTTTTGCGGCAGGTTATACTGCTGGTAAATTGACTGGCATGGACCAAGAGTAATGGGAACAAGTAGACCTGCAGAGGTCTTAACGGGTTCAACAGATTTTTATACAGTGTATACACTGATAGATATAACAGACACGGGTGTAGTCAGTCCTAAAGGTAACTCTAAAGGATTTTTTCAAGCCCAAAATTTAAATACTTTTATTCAAAGTATAAGTTTAAGATCTCAACCTGTATTAAGCAGTGTTGAAAAGTTAGACGCAGAAGATGTAGCTGATCATCAATTTGGTAGCAATTTTACCGGATTACATGATGTTTGGGTATTAAAATTTGCTAGTGAAACATCAGATGCTTGGAATAAAGAGAATAACAGTGTTTATATGTTAAATGAGGATTTTAATACAACGCCAATTCATGGAACATTAGATGAAACGGCAATTATTAATCCTGAAATTATAGATACAAGTACAGTGAATAAAAACACATACTTTAAATATAGCGAAAACATATAAATACAATATAAGTGCAAGGATGTACTTTAATTAAATCAGCTCTATAAGACGCTGCTAAAGATTGTGAGAACAAAATATGGCAATGAATCAGTCAAGACTTGAGCGTGAAAATCTAGAGGCACATGTAGATTTATGTGCGGAGAGATATCGCGTGTTAGAAGAAAAATTAAACAGACTCGAGGCTAAAGTAGACTCGTTAACAGATGCCATGGCTAAGGTATCAGAAAAACAAACTGCAGCATCACTATCTAGTAATAAACTAGTTATTGGAGCGGCAGCAACAGTTATTGCAGGATTATTATCTACTGTGGTATTATTGTTGTTAAATTTAAATACAGTTACACCGTTGATAGGACAGTAATAATGCTATTAAACGAATCTTATAATACAATCGTTTCTGAAGCTAAAGTAATTTTTAGAAAAAGAGGCGACAAGGTTAGTAGAGCTTTTCGTTGTACAGTAGGTCCACGTAAAGGTAGACCAGTTGCAAATCCTAGTCAATGTGCGGCACCTATAAATTTAAAAAAGAGATTTGTACTTAGACGTACAAGAGCTCAAAAAGGTGCTCGTATGATGAAGAAAGCACAAAGAACAAAAAGATTAAGTCCTGCAAGTCGTATTGTTGCAAGACTAAATAAAGCAAGAGGATAAAAATATGGAATTAGTAAATAATAGCACAATTGAAACTGTAATAGATTTTGCAAACGTTAAGTTTGGAATGGAACTTACAAAAGATCAAGTTTCAGAACAATTAAGAAATTTATCCTTTTCACAGACATTAAAACTTATTAATTCAATGAAAGCAGACGACAATGATGCTTTCTCAGAAATCATAGACCTAAGTGCAGTAAGCGAAGGTTGGTCAGTACTACCATCAATTGATAGAGAAAAATATCAAGAGCGTGATGGATTAGAAGGTCCTATTCAAACAAAAATAGGCAAAACTTTATACTACGATCCAAAAGAAGGAAAGTATTACGATCCAGATAGCGACATATATATTGACTATGATACATTTAAAATGTATGATAGTAAAGAAAATAGTCACTGGAATGTAGATAAAGAAGAAGAAATTCCAGAAGCATACGGAACTGCCACATCGGCACAACCAAGTAGAGCAACAATAAATGCACAGAATTCAAATGTAGCAAATAGACGCTACAATAATACAGTACAAGATCAGAACAGAGATTCAAGCGTTCCAAACAGAACAGTAGCTGGTAGTAATAAACAACCAACTGGACAAGGTGCAGTAAGAGCCGGTAGTGCAGATCCAGATGATATTGAAAGAGCCAACAATGCACAAGTGTCAGCTCAAAACCAACAGCAATCAAATATAAACGCACAAGAAATTGAACGCCTAAAACAATTGGCAATGGGGAGATAAATGAAAAGCATTGAAACCCCAGGCGGAATCCCAACATTTATTTCACTTCACGAGTGTGCAATGTACGAAAATCTACTAGAGCGTACATGCAAAGACGACTTATCAGAACGTGAAGTTTACCTAATTCAAAGCCTAGTTAACAAAAATATTGTTAAAAAGATAGTGGAGAATAATAAAGTATATTATGAACGTATGAAAGGGAGCCTATAATGCCAACAGAAGAAGTAAAAGGAATGATGGATATCATTGCTAAATTAAACGAAGCAGAAGCAACACCTAGTAGTGTAGCACGAGATAAAGAAACACAAGCAAGTATTAATAAACTAGCAGGTGTAAGTAAAGACGCAGAAGGTATGCTAAGTATATTACAAAAATTAGACGAAGCTACTACACAAGTTACTAAAGAGATAGTAAAAGAATCAGAAAATGATATTGAGTTATCTGCATTAGATAAAAAAGGCGACACAGTTACAGTAAATAATTATCAAATTACAATGGAAAAAACAACCATTGTTCCTGGTATTAGAAAAACATTTTACAATATCAAAGATGGTGACGAAATTATACATGAAGAATTGGCATTGTTTGAGACAGCAATGGGTATTGTAAAGGGTTTATTATTTGATAATAACATTAAAGTAGAAAGACTATTAGAGTTAGATAACAGATATGCAAGCACATTACAAGAAGCAGCTACATACAAAATGAAGTGTAAGACTATTGTAGAGAGCTATAAGCATGATATTGCTATGGCAAAACAAGGTGCAGCGGTATCTAAGATGAAAGAAATCAAAAAACAAATAAAATCGGCGCTTTAATCATAAATACAATATAATATAAAAACTCTAGTGGGGTAATAACATGGAATTAAAACAATTAAACGTAAAGAATCTAAACAAATTAGATTCAACACTTAAAGAAGTATTTGGAATGAGCTTTGATTTTGCGGCAGGCAATGCCAAACTATCAAAAGTAAAAACAGTTACTGAACAAAAAATTAAAGCACTACGTGAAAGTGGTGTTGAAGTAAACGATAAGCAATATCAGAAGTTATTGCTAGTTCTAGAAGGTATAAACACAGCTATGGAAAACACACCAGTAATGGAAAATGAACTAGACCAAGCAGAAGTCCTTTTAGCAGCAAAAAACATGGCAGACGATCTACAAAAAATGGCTGAAAATTTAGCCAGCATGCAAGTAGAAGAATTAATGAGCATTACTAACGCAATGAAAGAAGAAGTTGGTACAGCAGAAGCAGATACATTTAATGCATCGGCAGAAGCAGCAATTGGTTCGGCTCTTGAAGCAGTAAAAACAGCAAACGCACAAGTGGCAGACGCAGTTTTAGTAGCACAAGGTCAAGCACCAGAATCAGACATGTCAACTGACATGGGCGGTGATACGGAAGCAGGACTTGATGACATGAGTGGCGATATTGAAATGGAACCAGAAATGGACGATTTTGAAGGCGCCGATGCTGCTAGTGCCGAAACAGACGAAGGCGGAAGAGAAATGAAAGAAGATGCATATCTCAAAGCACTAAGTATGGTAAAAGAAGCACAGGCTGACGGTAAAGTTAATAAAGAAATTTTAAAACAAGCATTTGCAGTATTGAAGAAGTAACGCTATGAGATACGCTGATCTTTTTGAATTTTCAGGAATAGATTCAAAAGTAATTGATCTATTATCTGTATTAAGCAGTGAAGGAGTAGAAAGCATTCCACTCGCATCGTTAGTTGATGAACTACGAGCAATGGGTATAGATGTTGACGAAGAATCATTGTTTGATGAGATCACCAATATTTCTATTATTAACAATATTAAAGATGGTGTTGTTTATTTTAACACATCGAGTTTGGGTGCAACTAATATGAACAAAGTTGACCCAGAGAAGAATAAGAAAAAAGTTAAAGCAATGGCTAAGAAGCAAGTTGATAAAGAGTTAAGCAAATGAGTGTAGGATTAAACGCAGCACAGGCAAGATCAAAAGCATCCCAAGATATGATTGTGTACAAAGAAACACAATCAATTATGGAAGAAGTAATTACTCAAAGTGGATTAGGAAACTTTGAAGCAAGTGTTGATGATGGAACTACAATGACAATATCAACACCAAGTGTACAAAAAATTGGTACAGTTAACAACCCCACAGTTAACGTAGGCGATACACTTATTATTGATGGCAACACAGTAACTCTTGGAACAACAGGAACATCACTTAATGCCATTATTGCAGATATTAACGATGCAGCGGTTCCAGGTGTAACTGCTTCTAAAGATGCAGGCTACTTAGTATTAACAATAGAAGATAGTGCAGGCGCAACATGGTCATATGAAATTGGAGCCGGAACAGCAAATGCTTCAATTGGAATTGTAGCAGGTGTATATACATTACCAAATCCTACTAGTATAAGTTACTATACAGTATGGCAAGGCACAAGTACAGACCGTGCTATTCAAAATCAAATGGAACAAGTGATAAAATACTTCTCTGATTTAGGATACAAAATAGAAAGATTAACAAATTCTTCAACCAATAGAACTATTAAATGGTACATTTATTGGTAACTTATGTCAGGCCTATTAGTACATAAGCATATTATACTAAGAATCGAGGCAAACAAGCCACCCACTGATAGAGAATTAGCCCCATGGGTTTCTAACCTAGTAGAAAAAATAGGAATGAAAATACTCAATGGTCCTATTAGTTCAAACGTAACAACTATTCCAGGAAATTGCGGACCAACTTGTGTATGCATTATAGAAACATCTCATATTGCATGTCATGTATGGAACGAAACATTTCCTGCATTAATACAACTAGACGTATATACATGTGGACCTTTTGATCCAAAAGATGTAATAGAACACATCCAAGTATGGGAACCAACCAAAGTAGAATACAAATATTTAGACAGAGAATTCGGATTAACAGAAATAGAAATTTAATATGAAAATAGCATTCATAGGCGATAGTTTTTCTGCATATAGTCAACCCGGCCAACATAAAAATCATTGGTCTTATCTATTAGCAGAACACTTTCCAAATCATCAATACATTAACTATTCTTTAGGCGGAAGAGGATATGATCATTATCGTATAGCTATGCTTGATGCAAAAATGAAAAATGTTGATGTTGTATTAACCAATGAAACATTTAATCAACGAATACTTTCAACTATTACTAGCGGCGAATTATTTACTCTTGAAACAGAAGCATCTAGTAATTATAAAACATTTGTTCTTCGTAACACGTACTGGTATTCTATACATTCTGATGAATTAATGTATTTTGGTGATGAAACAGATAAAGTACCAAAGTCTATAGAGAACGCATTATTAGAGACACTACGGAATACAGCTGCATCTAGTAGATACTATCTTTATAATACTGAATGGTGGAATAACGTAGATGCTCTTTATAATTTTAAGCATATAGTAAAATTAAACTTATTAAGAAATCCAAATGAAGCAATAAAAGATGATGTAACAAATGCGTATAGTAGACTTTTATTAGCACATGGAGTAGAACAAATAATACAAGAAGCACATTTTAAAGGTGAAAGTTTTACAGAAACGCAACAACGACAATTGTATCTTGATAATGATTTAATTATTTCTATGGACGATGACCATTGGAGTCCTAAGGCAAATAAATGGGTATTTGATAACTATATTTTGCCAAAAGTCGTTGACATACTATCTTAAGTATAGTATACTTTATGTATGCCTAAAATTATAAGCCCTTACCCATATCAAGAATTTAAAAGAACTAGTGTAGACGGAAAACGTCTATACCAAAACCCTTGGGGCGATCCTGTTCCAAGTGTAACTACTATTTTAAGTGATACACAACCAGCAGAAAAGCGACAAGCGTTAGCAAATTGGCGTAAGCGTGTAGGCACAGAAGAAGCACAACGCATTACTACAACTGCCGCAAATCGTGGAACAGTTATGCACAATATATTAGAACATTGGGCATTAGGCGAATACGAAACATACGATCCAGGAAACAACATAGTACATCAACAAGCTAAAGCAATGGCACAAGTGGTTGTGGATAACATTGAAAATGATGTTGATGAAATATGGGGTACAGAAGTAAATTTAGTAGCAAAAGAATTGTATGCAGGCACAACAGATTTAGTTGGTGTGTACAAAGGCGAAGCAACTATTATGGACTTTAAACAAACAAATAAACCTAAGAAGCGTGAATGGATTGATGATTATTTCCTACAAGGAGCCGCATACGCAAACGCACACAATGAGATGTATGGTACTACAATAGACCGTATTGCTATCTTTATGTGTAGTGGTGATTGCCAGTGGCAACTGTTTGAGTGCGAACCAGAAGAATTCTCAGAATGGGAAATTAAATGGGCTCAAAGGTTAGAGAAATTTTACAATTTATGATAAATACTTTATTAGAAGGAAGAAATAAACATGGCAACAATTACAGCAAGAATGACAGCACGAAAAGGATTGTCTACTGCTTTACCAAAACTATTACCAGGTGAATTAGGATTAGCAACAGACATCCAAAAAACATTTATTGGTCAAGAACCAGTAGCAGGCTCAACTGATTTAACTGCAAGTAACAGTACTACAGCGGTAGTAGAATTTATGTCGTCAGCTGGTTATCCTGTTGATTTAGATGAAATTACAACTACTGATTTAGCATATGGTATTACAGTAACTGACAATGAACAAACCACTCCAACAGTTACAGAAATTCCTGGTGCTAGTATTACATTTGTTGACCAAAAAGCAACGTTTATACATCCTTTAAAAGATTCTGCTGGTGTAACACCAAGAGCACCAGATGGAAACGAAACATTTAGTCTTTGGTACAACAAAGAAGTCGGTTATGTTGCAGAAGCATTTGTTAATCCAGCACAAACACTTACGTTTACTGCTACTGCTTCGGCTACACCTCAAACAACAGGAGTAGAATTTTTGTGTGAAAATAAAGAAAGTGTTATTATTGATTACACATTATCACATGCAGGTACTCCTTCAGCATCACGTCGCGGCACATTGAGCATATTACTAGATAACGATGCAAATACTCCAAGTACAAGTTCTATCAAAGATGAGTACGATATTAGTACTGGCGCCATTCCAGTTAAATTTAGTTTAACAGACAATGGTGTAGATAAATTCATACTTAACTTTGAAACAACTGATACTGTAAACGCACATACATTTACATATATTCAGAAATCATTTAAGTAATTTAAATGAAAGATACATGGCAATTACCGCTGAAATCTAGGCTTCGTAGATGGCGAGAATTAAGAAAAGAAATAGTAAAGTTTTTAGAAAGAAAACAACAACTAAGAGTTGTAGTTGATTTTTGGAAAACTACACCTATAGGAACTAGAGCTATTGATCCATATGATCACACTACATGGCCTAATCCTTGGGACTTGCTAAATACAAATCACTACGATGAAAATGTTGTAGGTTTGTGTATGGCATATACACTACATTACAGTGATATTCCTTGTAGAATATTACATGTACAAAATGTGGATAATAGTGAAATAAAACTAATAGTTTTGGTTGACGATATGTATATTTTAAACTATAATTATGATAGTATAGACACTATAGACATAACAGATAAGTTCAATGTACTTGCTGATATTGATGTAAGTACCTTGGTAAAATAATCTTAAGTTAAGATTATAAACAAAAGAAATTGGATGGCGAATGAGTAAAGATATAACAATATTAAAACGCGATGGATCTCGCGAACAATTAGATCTAGAGAAAATGCATAAGGTAGTTTTTTATGCATGCGACGATGTAGCAGGAGTAAGTGCTAGTCAAGTAGAATTAAAAAGTCACTTACAATTTTATAACGGAATTGAAAGTGCAAATATTCAAGAAACACTAATTAAAGCGGCAGCTGATCTTATTACTGAAGAAACTCCAAATTATCAATGGGTAGCAGGCAGATTAATTAATTATCATTTACGAAAGATAGTTTATCAATCTTTTGAGCCTCCTCATCTTAAAGACATTGCCCGCAAAAATGTTGACTTAGGTTATTACGACAAAAGTTTTTTCTCCGTTTATAGCAAAGATGAAATTGATGCATTAAACAATTATATTAAACACGACAGAGATGAAAACATTACATATGTTGGCATGGAACAGTTTCGTGGAAAGTACTTAGTACAAAATCGTGTTACGGGTGAAATCTTTGAAACACCACAAGTTGCATACATGATGATAGCCGCAACATTGTTTGCTAAGTATCCAAATGAAACACGTATGAAATACGTTAAAGAATATTATGATGCTATTAGTAATTTTGATATCAGTTTACCTACACCTATTATGGCAGGGTTACGTACACCACAAAGACAATTTAGTAGTTGTGTACTAATTGAAACAGACGATAGTTTAGATAGTATTAATGCTACTTCAAGTGCTATTGTTAAGTATGTTTCACAAAAAGCAGGTATTGGCATTGGTGCAGGAAGTATTCGTTCAATAGGAAGTCCAATTAGAAATGGTGACGCATCACATACTGGTGTTATTCCATTTTATAAATTATTTCAAAGTTCTGTTAAGTCTTGCTCACAAGGTGGAGTAAGAGGCGGAGCCGCAACACTATACTATCCAATTTGGCATATGGAAGTTGAAGAATTACTTGTTCTAAAGAACAACAAAGGTACAGAAGACAACCGTGTAAGACACATAGACTATGGCGTACAGTTTAATAAACTTATGTACGAGCGTCTATTAACAGGTGGAGATATTAGTTTATTCTCACCAAGCGATGTTCCAGGATTGTATGAAGCTTTTTTTGATGATCAAGATAAATTTAAAGAATTATATGAAGAAGCAGAACGCACAGTAGAAAGAAAAAAGGTTATGCCAGCGGCAGAACTATTTGGTATGTTTATGGAAGAACGTAAAAATACAGGGCGTATATACTTAATGAATGTTGACCATGCAAATACACACGGTGCATTTAAACCAGACGTAGCACCTATTAAGCAAAGTAACTTATGTTGTGAAATTAATTTACCTACAAAACCATTAGAGTTTTTTAATGACAGAGATGGTGAAATTAGTCTATGTACTTTAAGTGCTATTAATTGGGGTAATATTAGATCACCAGAAGACTTTGAACGTGTGTGTAGATTAGCAGTACGTGGACTAGATGAATTACTTGATTATCAAAATTATCCAGTTGTAGCGGCAGAACTTAGTACAATGAAAAGACGTCCACTAGGTATTGGTATTATTAATTTTGCATTTTGGTTAGCAAAGAATGATTTAAATTATCAAGATATAGATAAAAAAGGATTAACTAAAGTAGACGAATGGGCAGAAGCATGGAGCTATTATTTAATTAAAGCAAGTGCAGATTTGGCCATTGAAAAAGGAAATATTGATGGTGTGTATGAAACAAAATATGGAGATGGAATTACACCTAATCAAACATATAAGCAAGAAGTAGATGAATTAGTAACCCATAAAGAAAGACAAGACTGGAAAGGTTTGCGTAAACAACTTAAAAAGACAGGCATCCGGAATAGTACACTAATGGCACTTATGCCTGCTGAAACTTCAGCACAAATTAGTAACAGTACTAACGGAGTAGAGCCACCACGTGCCTTTGTAAGTGTTAAGCAAAGCAAACATGGTGTTTTGAAGCAGGTTGTACCGGGTTATCCTAGGTTAAAGAATAAATATGACTTGTTGTGGGATCAACGTAGCCCAGAAGGTTACTTAAAGATTATGGCTGTATTACAAAAATACATTGACCAAGGTATTAGTGTAAACACAAGTTATAACCCAGAATTTTATGAAGAAGAAAAGATTCCTATGAGTATAATGTTACAACATCTTGTAATGTTTTATAAATATGGAGGCAAGCAATTGTATTATTTTAATACACATGACGGTCAAGGTGAAATTAACTTTGATAAGAAGAATGAAGAAGAATTACTAGGAAGAGATAGTTTTGAATCAGACGAAGAATATGACGACTACTGCGAAAGTTGTATAATTTAAGGAAAAATATGAATGACAATTTTAAACACCAACAATGACAAATATCACACAGAAGCAAACGCATTCTTAGATGGCCGACTTGGGTTTCAAAGATATGATACTGTAAAATATAAACAATTCGATAAACTAACTGATAAGCAGTTAGGTTTCTTTTGGCGACCAGAAGAAGTTGATGTAAGTAAAGATTCGCAAGACTTTAAAAATCTTACTGAACATGAGCAACATATTTTTACAAGTAATTTAAAAAGACAAATTCTTTTAGATAGTGTGCAAGGTAGAGCACCAGTAGAAGCATTTGGTCCTATAGTTAGTTTACCAGAATTAGAAAATTGGATTATGACTTGGACATTTAGTGAAACAATTCATTCTCGCAGTTATACGCACATTATTCGTAACATTTATCCTAATCCTACTATTGTATTTGATGAATTAACTGATAGTAAAGAAATTACAGAATGTGGTGATGATATTTCAAAATATTATGATGAGTTAATTGAACTAACAAGTTATTATAATTTACTAGGAACAGGTAAGCATAAAGTAAATGGTAAAGTAGTTGAAGTAGATGAATACGAATTAAAAAAGAAAATTTGGTTAACATTAAATAGTGTTAACATTTTAGAAGGAATTCGCTTCTATGTGAGTTTTGCTTGCTCTTGGGCATTTGCAGAACTTAAGAAGATGGAAGGCAATGCAAAAATTATTAAATTTATTGCACGTGATGAAAACGTACACTTAGCAAGCACACAATACTTGCTATCAAAAGTATTAACAAAAGAAGACCCAGACTTTGTAAAGATTGCAGAAGAATGTAAAGACGAAGTAACAAAAATGTTTGTAGATGCAGTTGAACAAGAAAAAGAATGGGCTGAGTATTTGTTTAAAGATGGATCAATGATTGGTCTAAATGCACAATTATTAAGCGATTACATTGAATGGATTTGTTGTAAACGTATGACTGCATTAGGAATGAAATGTCCATATACAACATCACAAGCCAACCCACTGCCATGGACACAAAAATGGATCAGTGGAGCAGAAGTACAAGTAGCACCACAAGAAACAGAGATTAGTTCTTATATTATTGGTGGTGTTAAAAAAGACGTATCAGAAGATACATTTTCGGGGATGAGTTTATGATTACAATTTATGGAAAAACACAATGCGGTTACTGTGATGCTGCTAAAAGATTATGTGAATCTAGAGGATTAGATTTTGAATACAAACAGTTAGACAAAGATTTTACAAGAGAAGTTATGGTAGAGGAATTTCCAACTGCCAGAACATTCCCACAGATTGTTGTCAGTGGCAACAAAATAGGTGGGTACGATCAATTAGTCAAGTACATTGAAGATACAAATTACACAGGTACTGGCGACACACTATAAAGGATAATATATGTTAGTAGAATCACAATACAAAACGGGTGATATAATCAGTATCAAACTTTCGTCAGGTGAAGAAATGATTGCACGTTTTGAAGATGAAAATGGCGAAGTTATTACAATTGTTAAACCTTATATCTTAATTGCGGCACAGAATGGAATGGCATTAGCACCATATATGTTTACTATTTCGCCTGATACCAAAGTACAATTAAAGATAAATAATGTTATATGCATAGTTAAATCGGCAAAAGATGCCGCTGATATGTATATTAAACAAAGCACAGGAATAGCAATTGCCTCAGGTACATAGAAACGGAGACTCACGTAGTTGTGGTGCAAGTACAAATGCATCCGCACATAAAAACGTGTATGTAAATAATCAGCCAATCAGTGTTGATGGTGATCCAAATAGTCATGGCGGTGGTGAACTAAATGCCGCATGCAAGAATGTATATGTTGGCAATAAATTAGTAGTAATTGTTGGCAATAGTGCATCTCCAGATAATAAATGCCCACTACCGGGTGGAGATCATTGTAACCCAAAGTCAACTTCGGGTAGTCCAAATGTGCATATAGGACAGTAACATGAGTGATTTTGTAAATGATTTAAAAGATGCTAGTGATTATCTTAATTCTACTAAAGTAGACTTACCTACAGGTAAGTTTGATATAGACCCAGAAACAGGCACGGTAACCCCTCAAACACAAGCATACAGCTTAAAAGAAATCATTTGTAGCCTATTAGCCGGAAACGGTATAAAACTCCCAAATTTGCAAATATGTTTAAAGGTTAATATAGGTAGACTAATACCTGAGATACCTGCAGGTTTAGAAGAATTAAAAGAAGCATTAGAAGAGGCTGAAAAAGCCCTTGATGAATTTATTGCTCACACTAATATTGATAATGCATTAGGCAGGCTAAATGCCGCAGTGGCAGAATTTGCCGCAATTGCTAACATGATTAATTTTTGTGGAACACCAGTAATACCACGTGCTATTCCAAATGTATTAAAAGATTCAATGGGTAGTTTCTTAGGTGCTGGTAAAGATATACTAGACACATTAGGTACTATAGCTGACAGTGATATAGGTGGATGTATTGGCACTGATGGAAACTTTAGTCCAGATTTATTTACAGGTGGATTATTAAAACAATTAGGTGATAATTTTAATAATCTTCTTGGAATGCCAGAAGCATTAAAACAAAGTATTACTAACGATTTAAAAGCATTCAAAACAGATATAGAAAATCTTATAGAGTTTGAAAATAATTTCGCAGGTACACAAGGTACTGGTGGTAGTATGTTTGCACCAAACGACAGAGTAAACACTGGCGTTGGTATGGCAGTAGATCCAAACTTAACATTATCAAAAAGTCAACAGTATGCAAGTACTATACAATCATTGTATAATAGTTTAAAAGGCTATCCAGTAGATGCAGCTGGTAATGATATTTTTTATTATTTACTAGAACCAGAAATATTAGCAAAATTACAAAACAATGGTGACCTAACTGTGCCTTTAGCAGAAAGAGAACCAGTGTACGATCACTGTAATAGAATAACTGGCTATACAGAACGTACAATACAAACAGTACAACAATCTAGTACAGGTGCAGAAAAATTAAATACAATACAACCAGGTGTTACAGGACTAGCAGAAAGTGGAGTAGTTTTAACTAGTCCACCAGCAACTACAACAAACTTAGGAAGTGGCGGAACTACAACAACAACAACTAGTAGCGGTACTGTTGATCTAAGTGCATATTCTACTACTGCACAAATGCAGGCGGCAGATGCAGCCGTTACTACTGCATTTAATTTAGCAGATACAACTGCAACAACAGATAGAGCAGCAATTCGTAGTGAATTTACATCAGCTGATGCTGTACTTCAAACAAACATTGATACAAATTCAGCTTTAATTACAACTAACACAAATAACATTGTAACTAACACTTCTAATATTGCAACTAATACATCAGACATTGCAACTAACACGGCAGATATTACTGCAATGCAAACTTATGCTAATGCTAATCCAACATTTACAAGTCTAACAACAACAAATCTTACTGTAACAGGTACAGGTACTGTAACACTTGCAAGTGGAAATGACTTAGAATTAACTGCTACAGATAGAGTAAAAGTAACAGGAACTACCCCTTTTAAACTTGCTAACATGACCACAACAGAACGTAATGCACTTTCATTACCAGAAAGTGGTGATATGATTTATAACACAACAGACAACAAGTTCCAAGGGTATGCTAACGGCGTATGGGTGGACTTGCATTAATGGAAAAAGAATACATTGTTATATTAAATCCTGATATTGATTTTGATCAATTTAATCAAGAAATGATTAGTAATACAGGTGCAGGTGTTATTCCAGACAGAACTGTTGACATAGCAAATCCTAGACCAGGCAGTCAACGAAGCACACATTATTCTTTAACAGACGAAGAAGCAGAACAACTAAAAAATGATCCCAGAGTACGTGATGTAGAAATACCACCCGATCAACGAGATGATATTGAAATTGGACTTTTTGCATCCCAATCCGGAGACTTTACAAAAACTACATCTGATAGCGGAAGTCAACTTAATTGGGGTATGCGTAGATGTATTGAAAATACAAATCCATACGGCTCAAGTAATTCTGATCCTGGAGGAGACTTTACATATACATTAGATGGCGAAGGTGTAGATGTTGTTATACAAGACAGTGGACTACAAGTAGATCATCCAGAATTTAATGATGAAGATGGCAATAGTAGAGTTCAGCAAATAAATTGGTATACAGAGAGTGGATTAAGTGGAACACAAAGTTCAAATCATTATAGAGATTATGACGGACATGGAACACACGTTGCCGGCACGGCAGCTGGCCTAACTTATGGTTGGGCAAAAAATGCCAGAATTTATTCAGTTAAAGTAGGTGGACTAGAAGGAAGCGGTGATAGTGGTACAGGAATAAGTGAAATAGATTGTTTTGATGTAATTAAAGAATGGCATAATAATAAACCAATTGATCCAAATACAGGATTTAAAAGACCAACTATAGTTAATATGAGTTGGGGATATAGTGGATCAGTGTCAAGTGTTACAAGTATTGTTTACAGAGGTAATACTTACAATAGTGGTAATGATAGTAATTGGTCTACTACACCTAATACACACATGGCTAATACATATGGATTGTATCCATATTTTGCTGGGCTTGGTTATAGATATCCAGTAAGAGTATCAAGTGTAGATTCAGATGTAGAAGAACTTATTGCGGCAGGTGTACATGTTTGTATTGCCGCTGGTAATAATCGTTTTAAAGCAGATGTAAATGGTGGACTTGATTATAATAATCGTTGGAATAGTACACGTTACTATCACAGAGGTAGTTCGCCTTATAGCGATAATGCAATGATGGTAGGTAGTGTTGATTCAACAACTTCTTCTGGAACTGATCAAATTAGTAGTTTTACTACAAAAGGTCCTGGTATTACATTATTTGCTCCAGGAAGTAATATTAGAAGTTCATTTAGCAATACCAATAGACATAATGATTCTACTTATTATCTAAATTCATCATTTAAGCAAGGAAGTATTTCGGGTACTAGCATGGCTAGTCCACAAGTATGTGGATTAGGAGCAACTGTTTTACAACTAAATCCATACCTAACACCAGCACAATTACAGTTAAAATTAACGAATTTAGCGTCAAATAACGTGTTATACACTACTAATTCGGGTATTGACTATGCTGACAACAGATCGTTGCTAAATGCCCCTAATAAACTGCTATACACCCCTTTTAATAGCAGTAATGTCTTATCAGCATCATAAATTGCAAAAAATAAGACATTTCGGTTGACAAAACCGCATCTTACTAGTATATTAGTACTTAATAAGCGTAAAACCTTATTATAAAACAATTAAACACATTAATATGGTAAAAAAATGAGAGCAACAGAATATAAGGATGGGATAAAACGAATTAAAGCTAAGATCGAAGTTCCAATGAGTGAGCTTGATGTTGGCAACTATGTACTAAGTGCTCTTACGCATAATGTAGTTAATTTGACACAGATACAAAAACTTAATAAACGCGAATTGTTACAATTAGCAAAAAATGAAGTTAAAGAAAAAGGTATTAAATCAGTTTCTATTGAATCAGTTGATAATGACACTAAAGTTATCGTAAGAAATTACATAAAACAAATGTTTCCCGAACTACAGTAATGGGCCACGATTATTACGACAAAGATGCAGTCTTTAATTCGTATATAAAAGACTTGGCCAGCGAAGAAGGTTGGAAAGAGCCTTTTACTACTATGACTGTAAATGAAGATTCACTTGGTCTAGATGTACTAAAAAAAGTTGAAAAAGTACACGAGCAAATAGTATCATCATAAATAAAAGTAGTAGTTAATATGCCGGCATAGCTCAGTTGGTAGAGCAACTGATTTGTAATCAGTAGGTCCGCAGTTCGAATCTGTGTGCCGGCACCACTATAGTTTGCCACTTCACGGCACGTTAACACCCTAGGTTAGGTATCTCGGAGGACAAAGATTAGGACATATAAAACATACTAGATAAAAATAAAAGAGAATATAAAACGAGAGAGAGGCACAGGACGCCCAACTGTAAAAAGTTGTAATCGGAAATACAAAATAAAAGTAATAAAAGAAAGATAAAGAAATGAAACTTAGAGACGAAATGTTAAAGGCAGCAACAAACCATGCAGATAGTGAAATTCAACTACACAAGGCAAACATTGAAGTTTACTTAACTAATCCTGCAGGTATAGGCGAACACAGTGATGTAATTGAAGCTATTCAGAGTGAACTTGATAAAATGGCATCAGCACATGATCGCAAAGAAATGCTTACTAAGTATTTTAAATTGGGGGATTAGCTCAGCTGGGAGAGCGTCTGGTTTGCATCCAGAAGGTCAGCAGTTCGATCCTGCTATCCTCCACCAAAATTTAACCCAGCCTTAGTGCTGGGTTTTCACTAACTAGGAAACAATTCATGGACATAGCAATTTACCAAAATGACACAGGAAGTGCACCAGCAATACATTGGTGGCTTTCACAAGAAACTAATATAGGACCAGAAGTATATGATTTTAATACAGGTTACTGTACGCCAAGTGGGCACCATGTAGGTGCTATTGTTATTGAGAATGAACAATCAAAACATCATAATTTACATACACAATCGATTCAATTATTAGATAACTCAACAAACGGTATTATTGATGTTATGTCTCCGTTTGATGATATAAGAAAAGATTATGAGCATCTTGTATGGAGTAATTATACAGGTAATTTAAATAATCCGGATAATACTATTAAAGCAGACAAAACTATTTTAGTTGACAATAGCCCAGAAGAACAATTATTTTTTTATATTAGCCAATATGCATTTTCTTGGTTGGAATCTATAGAAGATATAACACAACAAACAAATAATTGGGCAAATGAACATAATATTGAAAACTGGAAAGAAGTATGGGATAATAAGTATGCTAAAAACTTTGAACAAGCATTTACTGATGGAAAATTAAAATACATGTGGCAACTTAATTTTGCACACCATGATTTAATGGATCAACTAGCAAAAGGCAAAGATGATATAACGTTAGTTGATGCAGATGACCATGCTAGATTGTTTGATAAACAAAAAGAAGATTTTACAGATACACTATTTGCGTATGCTAACTCAGAAGTAGATCATTTAATTGTAGGCGACGATTGGTTTGAAAATTATGAGAATATAATTGATTATTTAGAAATAGAAAGTTCTTTTAGATTAAAAAAGTTTAGAATTGATTATATGAAATTGTATAAACGCAAGAAGCAATTATACCAAAGCACATTCGCAAAGTATATATAATATGTACAAACCACTTCCTAATTTTTTAACTATTAATAAATCACCTATTCATGGAATAGGACTGTTTGCGTTAGAAGATATTAGTAAAGGAACAGATTTAGGAAGATCGCATTTTGTATTATTAGATGAATTTATTCGGACACCATTAGGAGGGTTTGTTAATCATTCAGACAATCCTAATGTTAGAATAAAAAGAGAAAAAGGTACAAATTTTTTTCATTTGCTTGTAATAGATGATATTAAAGCAGGAACAGAGTTAACGGCTAAATATAATTACAAAGCAAATAATTATCGTTGATCCTCGATAGCTCAGTTGGTAGAGCAACGGACTGTTAATCCGTTTGTCGCTGGTTCGAGCCCAGCTCGGGGAGCCAAATTAGGAGAGGTGGCAGAGTGGTTGAATGCACCGGTCTTGAAAACCGGCATACGTGCGAGCGTATCGAGGGTTCGAATCCCTCCTTCTCCGCCAGGCGGGCGTAGCTCAGTGGTAGAGCTCTTCGTTGCCAACGAAGTTGTCGTGAGTTCGAATCTCATCGCCCGCTCCAATATAATATGCCCTTGTGGTGGAATTGGTAGACACGCAGGTCTTAGGAACCTGTGTCGCAAGACGTGAGAGTTCGAGTCTCTCCGAGGGCACCACTAAAGGAACTAAATGAACTAAATGAATATAGGAATATACCAAACTGTAAATGCACACGCACCAGCTATACATTGGTGGCTTGCACAAGACTCACGATTCGGTCTACAGTTATATAAAGGACTAGTACCTGCTTGCGATGGTGAAAGAATTGGTAGTATTGTACAAGAAATACGAGATGATTTATATAACATTTATCAAGAAAGTCTTAGAGAAATGGAAAATAAAGAAGCCGTAAATGGAATAGTTGATTGTACTTCTTCTTATTTTAATAGTATAAACAATTATGAATATCCAGTATGGAGTAATTATTTTGGTTGCACAAAATATCCCAATTCAGTACCTTTAAGTGATAAACTTTTATTTGCTAAATCTACTGTAGAACAAAGTGCGATGTTTTATATAACACAATATGCATTTAATAAACTAACTATTAATCAAATTAACGAACATAGTAAAATATGGTGGGAAGATCATAAACTAATGGCTGGCAAAGTTTTAGATAGTTGGAAAGAAACTTGGTATAGAGATTATCATGATCAATGTATAGCAGACTTTCATAATGGTAAATTGCAATACATGTGGCAACTTAATTTTGCACATTGGGATTTGCAAAATATGTTAGCAGAAAATAAAAGTAAATTTACATTAGATTATTCAATAGAAAGATTGTTTAAGGAAAAACATAAAACTGATGATTTTAACGCAGAGCAAAATGCAATAAAATCAATGACTGATAATAATGTGGATCATTTGTTAGTTGATATAGAGTGGTTTAATAAAACTAATATTATATTAGATTACTTGGGTATCAGCAATAGTAAAGAATTAGATGATGCAGCCTTACTATACAAAGAGCGTTATAAAATTGTTTGTAAAGCCTACAAAGAATTATCTAATAAATACTACAAAGGAATTATATTATGAATAGAAATATAGGTAGAGGTTTAATAGTATTAGGAATGTTAATGTTAGGCGTTCTTTTTGCAAATACAAGTTTATCTTCAGAAAGAAAATCTTCAGGAAAAGAAGTTGAAATGGTTGTTTACGACTATGAAGTAACTAGAGTAATTGATGGAGATACTGTAGCCTTTAGAGCAGACTTTTTGCCAGAACCACTTAAACAAGAACTAAGCATTCGTGTTTATGGTGTTGACACACCTGAAAAGAGTTGGAGAGCAGAATGCGAATCTGAAGCAGCATGGGGCGAACAAGCAAGTCAGTTTACAAAAGACCAATTAAATAGTGCAACAGTTATAAAAGTAGCCATTTACAAGTGGGATAAGTTTGGTGGGCGAGTATTGGGTGATATTATTATTGATGGAAATAGCCTAAGACATATGCTTATTGAGAACGGATTCGCACGTGAGTATTATGGTGATAAAAAAGAATCTTGGTGTTCTTGACAATTATCAAAATTTAATATATAATAAGAACTAATTTGGGGGTGTAGCTCAGTTGGTTAGAGCACCTGCCTGTCACGCAGGGGGCCGAGGGTTCGAGTCCCTTCACTCCCGCCAAATGCTCCGTTCGTCTATCGGTTAGGACATCGGGTTTTCATCCCGAAAAGAGGGGTTCGACTCCCCTACGGAGTACCAACAGAAAGGAAGTATATGAAGATTAGATACTATAAAGACATCGACGGAATGCGTTGGTTGGGCTTTGTATTAGCAATGTTAAGTGCGTACCTACTAAGTGGCGGAGAAGTTGAATATCAATACATAGGTTGGGGAGTAGCCTGTTTTAGTTGTAGTATATGGCTATACATGGGTTACAAAGATAAAGACATTCCAAGAGCATTGATGGAATTAATGTATCTAGCATTGGCTATACGAGGTGTTATTAATTGGTTATAGTTTCTCCGGTTTCTAATAAATAATTGTATCATACTAGGAAATAATAAACATGGCGGCACACAAAGAAACAGTTTTATCAGTAACACATTACACAGACACATTATTCCACATAACAACAACACGTGACAGTGGAGTTCGTTTTAGAGATGGAGAATTTATGATGATCGGACTAGACAACTGGTCTGAAAAACTACAAAAGAATAAACCTATAATGAGAGCTTATTCAGTAGCAAGTCCTAACCATCAAGAAACATTAGAATTTTATAGTATCAAAGTACAAGACGGTCCACTTACAAGTAAATTGCAACATGTAAAAGTAGGTGATGAGATACTAGTTAATCCTAAAGCAGTAGGTACTCTAGTACACGCAAATTTGAAGCCTGGACGTAATCTGTACTTATTGGCTACTGGAACAGGAATCGCCCCTTTTATGAGTATTATACGCGGCGTAGACACGTATGAACACTATGATAATGTTATTGTAGTATGGGGTACTAGAATAGCCAAGGAATTAGCGTTTAAAGAGCTCATTGACGGGTTAAACGACGATGAAATATACAGTCAAGTAACTGAAGGAAAACTTAAAACATACTTTACATGTACACGTGAAGATTACGAAAATACAGGTCGTGTAACAACGGCAATGTATGACGGACAAGTGCAAAGCAAACTAGGACTAGAAGATTTATCACCTTTACATGATAGAGTAATGATATGTGGCTCAATGCCTATGAACGCAGAGCTTATAGAATATTTAGAAGGCCAAGGATTTACAGAAGGTGATAGCAAAACACCAGGTGAGTATGTAGTAGAGAAAGCATTTGTAGGATGAGAACAGAAGCACAAAAGAAAGCAATAACTGATAGGTACGAAAGTGCAACAATACATAAAAATATTGTAAGCCAAGGTTTTATTGATTATTTACTTAACCAATTTCAAAAATCAGATAAAATTGATAAAAAAACTGGACCAGTTGTAATGAATTATAGTCCAGATAGGGATGGATACAAAGAATGGTTTGAACCTGTACAAAAATTTGTTGATAACTTAATTGGTGAAAGTCTAGTGTGGGGCAGTAATATATTTAGAGCTGAGTATCCACATATTGTACACAACGATGATTACCACGAAAAGGTTTATGACATATTTAAGACTGTGGTTATTCCTTTAGAAATATCTAAGCCAACTAACTTTATTGTATTTGATCAATATTATTTAGATGGCCCTGTTAAATGCTTCAAAGGATGGAAAGATGTACCAGACAGTTACTATAATAAGAGCTTAACAGATTATAGTGATATTTTCAATATTACAGACAAGCCTTTTGATAAAAAAATATATAATGAATATTTAACCCATGTACCGTATGAATCACTGCATGGATTAACAGTAGAATCAATTATAAGATGGCAACCAGGTGATGCTATTACGTTTGATATGGGTAAATTACACTCTGCTGTTGATTTTAAAACACAAGGTATAGATTATAAAATAGGTTATAGTATTTTTACTGCTAAATACTAGTAAGTAAAAAATACTTTGGCCCAGTAAATGTTCAGAGTTTACTATAGGACAGTGCCAGCGGACATATTTTTTATTTAATACTAAAAGGAGTTTTGAATATGTCAGACTTATTTGGTCACAACAGTGGAAATAAAAAATTTATTATTAACATTAGCGATCTTTACGATGAAAAAGAACGCAAACAAAAAGAACTTGAGTTTTACACACAAGAACTTGATAAGTTAATGCTTAGACTAGGAATATTACAACACGAAATAGGCGTTACTGAAACTATCATAAATATGATAGAAGGTGAATATTTAGTAGACCTCAAACAAGCTATTGAACAAAGGAAGAGAATAAAAGGAATAAAATGAACACATTATATTTAATATGTAGTCACAGTTGTTTAAGTCAAATGGAAGTTCCATACTTGCTTAATAACAGCCCTATGCTACATGGTGAAAGCCAAGCAGGCGAACATTGGGCAACATAT
>ERZ802821.155-NODE-155-length-36290-cov-12.9773_pt1 | contig 36290 bp, 35 predicted proteins | sample MGYA00345648_ERZ802821 | MGnify/ENA primary metagenome ERZ802821 (study PRJEB30503, sample SAMEA104212357) | marine metagenome | biome: Westerlies Biome; feature: [SRF] surface water layer (ENVO:00010504) within the epipelagic zone...; material: water... | reverse complement strand
CCACAGCAACCACCAATGAAACTTACGCCTTTTTTCTTCCATTGCGCAGAATATTCACAGTAGTCTTGAGTTGAAATGACGTTATTAAATGTCCATTCTCCATTCACCGATTTACCTGAATGAGCATATACCCCAATCAAGCCACTCCATTGACTTTGAAGAATCTCTAAACACCGGTCAACGAACTCAACCTCAGTATGCATAATGCTAATTACATCAGGATTGTAAGGTTTAATCACATTAATAACTGTTTCAAGTCTGTCTCCATCACGCAAACACATCTCATTTGATTTATTAGGCTCGCAGGTCAGTCCAACCCAAACAGGAAGTCCTGAAGATTGTGCAGCCTCAATTGTTGTAATCATCTGCTCGATGTCAATCATCATTTCCAGCATAATAAGGTCTGCTCCGGCATCTCTCATAATTTGTGCTTGCTCAGAAACTGATAATCTCAGTTCTTCCAGTGAGGGCTTATTGCCAGTCCAAGTCCAATATGAGATTCCTCCGGCGACAAGAATATTGTTACTATCTAGATCCTCTCTTGCCTGAAAGGCAAGCTCTACACCTCGCCTATTTAAAGCTTCAAAGTTATGTTCTTGGTTAGCATCTCTGAGGGCATGCTTGGTCGTTGCAAAGGTATTACTGATGATAATTTCAGCACCTGATTCGATATAGTCTTTATGAATTTGTTTGACAATTTCGGGGTGACTTAAAGCGCCTCCTCCATTCCATGCATTGTCGAGTTGTGGGACGCCTCTTCTTTCAACTTCTGTTCCAGTTGCGCCATCTATCAAGATACATTCACCTTGCTGAGCTCTGTTTATTAAATCACTATAACGACTCATTGCCAACTCTCTATTTAAATTTTTACAGAATTATAGGATAGGATTCTCTAATTGAATTGTCAATATCTTTGGTTAAATATTCTGGGTAATGCTTTAGTAGTTCTTTGGCTTTAGTTTTTGCTCGATTAAGGTGATCCAGTGATCCACGTTCCTGCCATACAATTGGCTCCTCACGATCTGCTATGGATGGATAAAAATAATCCCTTTCCATAGATAGCATTGTTTCAGGTTGACCTAAAAAATGACCCGTATCAGAAACAACTGATTGAATTGATTCAAACTCCAAGCTCTGCTTATTGACTTCAATTCCTCTGATCATTCTATAGACAAGTGAGAGCATCTCATCATCCATAACAAATGCTTCAAATGATGCCCCCAATAAACTTGCCATCATTCCAGAGGATTCATAGACCATGTTTCCACCAGCTAAACCACAAGCCAGGGCGGTCAGTGCTTTTTCCATTCCCATTTGAGCATCGGGTGCTTTGGCGTCACTCATGCTTGAAGCGCAACCCGATGGCAACCCAAGAGAGTTCGACAGCTGTGCCGATGCTGCGTTGAGTAATGCCATCTCGCCACTTCCTCCTCTGAAAGCGCCAGTTCTTAAATCGATAGCAAGAGGCCAATTGCCAAAAATCATTGGGTATCCAGGCTCAAAAACATTCGTCATTATTAGAGTCGAAAGAGTTTCAGCTAAGGTCAGTGAGAGTGACCCTGCGATTGGTCCAGGTGAGGTGGCTCCAGGCATGGCTGCAATAATATTATTAATTGGTACACCTCTTTTCATACAGGCTATGGCAACCATGACCGCATCTTCACCAAATTTAAGAGGCGATATGACAGGACTGATATGAGCTTTGCAAAAAGGCTTTTCAGAAAACTTCCCTTTCCCACCAAGAGCCATATCAAACATGTCAATTATGGGATCAACATGCTCGTCAATATGAAAGCTCATTCCTACCGGCTTGGTTGTTCCTTTGAGGAGGGCGAAGGCGGTATTGACATCAAGTTCATAGTTATCATGAACATCGGTTGCAATGCAGCAGCGTGTAAACCAACTTACATTTGGTAACTGGTCTATCAGACGAGTAAAGTCATATAAGTCTGCTAAGGTCGAAGGACGATACTCTTCAGTGTCAATATCTAAAGTCTGAACTGCTGCGCCTCCTGTACCGAAATATACTTTATCACCACCAACGACTATGTCATGCTTTGATTCTCGACCGTAGAATGTAAATTCTTTGCAGGCAGACGAGATGATGCTTTCAACCATTGTTGCTGGGAAACATAATCTATTCTGAGAGTTAATTTTTGCTCCATGCGCTAAGGCTTGCTTTTCAAGAACTTTTGGAACATCGGTCATTCCAATTTGCTCTAGTATTCGTAATGACTCGTTGTAAATTGTTTTGACTTGAGAGTCTGAGAGTGGCTTATATTGACCTCCAGACTGACCAGGGGGGCATGGGTTGATTTCAGGAGCCTTGGCTCTCTGGGCTTGTTTGGCTGCTCGTGCTGATTGTCTTCTTGCCATCGATTATTCCTAGGTTACGCTAGTATTCTACTATAGCTTTCATCGTAGGGTCCAAATGGAATGACCTCAACAGAGACCAATTCTCCTAATAAATCTAGATGCATTTGTGTCCCCTCTTTTGATTTTTCAATGTTTACAAATGCATAGGCAAGGTTGAGATTAACTCTGTGACCCCACTCGCCAGATGTAATTGTTCCAACTACTTTTCCATCCTCCATAAGCGAGGCTCCGCCGTATGCTGGGGCATGTTTGCAAGCTACCTTTAGACAGACAAGTTTTTGATTAGGGGTTTGTTTAATTCGATTTTTTAATGCCTCTTTGCCAATAAAGTTATCTTTCTTTAGATTCACAAAGCGGTCAAGGCCAGTTTCAAAAGGATCAAACTCAGTGATTAAATCGGACTTCCATCCCAGAAACCCTTTTTCCATTCTCATAGACTCTACCGCTCTAGACCCAAAGAGTTTTATTCCAAACTCTTCTCCTGCTTCAGTGAGTGCTAGGTATGCGGCATACAGAGATTCATTGGGTACATGCACTTCATAAGCGAGCTCACCAGAGAAACTCACTGACATTACGGTGGCCGGAGAAAAGCCAATGAAACATTCTCTTACACTGAGCCATGGAAATGACTCCTTGCTCCAATCTTCGCGACTGCATTTGGAGAGGACTTCTCTCGCTTTTGGTCCAGCTAAAAGGAGTATTGTTTGGTCATTTGTTAGGCTTTTGATTGAAGCATCTTCATCATCTTTTAAGTGCTGAACTAGCCAATCCATATCGTGAAACTCAGAGGCCGCAGCTGAGCCATACCACATTCTTTTTGGGCCACGGTCTGAAGCTGGAATGTTGGATATAGTGGCTTCACTTTTTATCATTCCAAACTCATTAAGAAGGTAACCTAAACCAACTCGGCCTGATTTCTGGGTAATGTTGCCGCAAAACATTCGGTCAACAAAACTGTTGGCATCTGAGCCAGTAATTTCAAATCGATTAAAACCATTCACTTCGGTAAGCCCTACATTATTTTGGATATTTTTTACTTCATTTGCGACAATATCAAATGTTTCATCAAAGTGAAAGGAGGGAGAATAGTGGAAGTTTTTTGAGGGCTTAATATATTCAATACGCTCCCATCCATTAATCACAGTAAATTCAGCATTTTTATTCGCCATGGCTGGGGTTAGAGGAGTAGTTTTGGCAGGTCGAGCAGCCGGACGATGTTCGTGTGGAAAGTGAAAACGAAATTCGTTTTGATAGTCTTCGATAGCCTTTAAAGAAGTCATTTCAACATTTGTGTGTGAAGTAAATCTTCGAGGATCCAGGCACCATGTGTCATAACACGCTTCACCATGAACAATCTGCTGAGCAAGGAGCCAGCCATGCCCGCCACCTTCACCAAGGCCTGCTCTTAGACCTATGATGCAGAATGCGTTTTCTTTTCCAGGAATTTTTCCAACCAGCGGGGCTCCATCAATTGTATAAGTAATTGGGCCATTAATGACACTTCTTATTCCAGCATTCATTAACGCAGGCATTCGATCAAATGCTCCCTCTAATACATCTGTAACTCTCTCTAAATCATCTGGACAAAGAGCATTGACAAAGTTTGGATCAATTCCATCCATTCCCCATGGTTTACAATTCTGTTCATAGAATCCAATTAAAAGTCCATTCTTATCTTGTCGACAATAATAGTCAGATATTGGGCACCGTAAAAGAGGCATTCGGCGACCTGAATCTATAATTTCTTGAATATCTTCGGTCAGAAAATACTGATGCTCCATTGAGGCTACTGGATGATGGACACCCATCATTGCGCCAACCTCGTTAACCCTATATCCGCATGCATTTACAACAACATCACAATCAATCCCACCATTTTCGGTGGTGACTTTCCAGGTCCCATCCTGGTATTGCTCTAGAGCAGTTACTGGAGTATTTGTGTAGACCTCAGCGCCAGCCTGTCGAGCTTTTCGCGTCAAAGAGTGACATAACTGATATGGGTCTATATCACCATCTAGTGGATCCCACAACCCACCAATTAAGTTATTTGTTGAAATTAATGGGTGACGTCGATGACATTCTTTGGCATCTATTACTTCAAAATCAACATCCATGCCCCGAGCCATTGAGGCGAAGTGATGATAACCTTGCATTTGCTCTTTGGTATTGGCTAGCCTAATTCCTCCATCACCATGATTATAGTTAATCGGATAATCAGGGTCGTCAGCCAATTCTTTGTATAGATTAATGGAATGTGTTTTTAAACCAACCATGGTTTGATTCATTCCAAAATTAGTAACCTGGGCTGCTGAGTGCCAAGTCGTACCGCTAGTCAGATCATTTCGCTCAAGAAGAACAACATCTGTCCAACCCTCTTGGGTCAGATGATAAAGGGTCGAGCAGCCTGCAATACCACCGCCAATGACAACAACCTTTGTTCTAGTTTTCATAAGAGCTCCTATTTATTTTTATATTTTTAACCTTTTTTTTTCAAAAAAGTTGTTAAAAAACTAAACATACTGTTCGAATATATTTAACAGGAATACCATAGGATGGGTTAAACTTGCAAAATGAAATTCAGATCTTTTGACTCATTTAGAGTGTTTGAAAAAGTTGCTCAACTCGAGAGTATTACTCTAGCAGCAGAAGCATTAAATTTATCAAAAAGTGCCATTAGTTATCAGATTACTAAGCTTGAGGACGAGCTTGGATTTTTACTTTTTGAACGTGTTAATTCGAGATTGGTATTGACAACTAAAGGTCGAAGATTATGGTACGTTGCTGAATCATCATTGAATCAAATTGAGAGAGAGATTAACCTGCTGCGGGGCGAGAACTCAGGAACAGTTAAAGTAGGAATTGTCTCTTCATTTGCTTCAAGATGGCTATCACCAAGATTGACTAATTTTTTTGAGCAATGCCCCGATTTAGGTCTAAAAATTGAGTCTATTAATTCAATTGATGAGTTTAGTAATGCTGATTTTTCAATAGCCATATTATGGGGAGATTCCTGGAGTGATTTTGAGTATGAATTATTAATGCCCACTTCATCATTCCTTCTAGGTAACAGGAAAATCTATGAACAAACTAGATCCATTTCTTTAGCAGAAGCAATGAAAAAAATTCCTTTGCTTAATGACGGTTTTTATGGAGGTAATGGAGGAATGCAGGCTTGGCATAGGCAAGCTAATCTTGAATATAATCCATCAAAGAGTAGCCTCAAAATTACTGATGCCTCTACAAGACTTCAGGCAGTTGTTGATGGACAAGGTATTGCCTTGTGGGATGAGTTAGTTAATGAAGAGATTGAGTCTGGAAAATTATTTTATATTTCTGATATTATGCTTCCAGGTTTTGGTTATCACCTGGTATATAAAAATCAAAATTCATTATCTATTGAAGAAAAAAATTTTTGTAAATGGATAAAGAGTGAGCTTCCGAAACAAACTAATAGTAAAACTCTATAGTTGAGACTGAAACATCGGAAATATGATCTCTGCCATAGGCAACAATACCAAAACTCCTAATTTTTTTAGGATCTAATCTCGAATCTTTTGACCATCTGCGTTCGAATTTATTGAAAGGGAGGTCAATCATTTTCCAATCTGCATCAGCTTTGAAAGTTGTAGCATAATAGTCAGAGGGAGACCAGCTTTCATTGGTTCTAATATGTATGTAGTAGGTTTCTCCATTTCCTCTTACATTAAGACGAACACCTTGGAGGTTTTTTCCCTCTTTTTCTGAGTTTGCAAAAGAGACACTGGCGCGCAACTGTATGAAGCCGCCATTATTTGCGGTGCTAACGTTCCCTGTAAGTCTTGCATAATACATTTCTCCGTCTTGCTCAAGCGCCACTTGACCATCTGAGACTCCACCCATAACGCGGTCACTAACGTACTGCCAGTATCTCCCACTATCAGCATTAAATGGGTAAGAGAGAGTCTCCTCATCTGCAAAAGTCTTTGTATTGAATGCGAGCATTAATAAAGACATGAGAATTAGAGTTAAAAAATGATTTAATTTATTTTTATAAATTGATTTAGAGTACATAAATAAGTATTGAATTTTCAAGGAAATTTTATTATAGGTTTTTTTATCATTCCATTAATTTTTTTTCATAGTAAAAAAGCCGGCAAATGCCGGCTTTTAATTTCTTTACTTAAGAGGCTAGGATTAAAGGTTGTATCCCGTCTCTCCATGACTATCAAGGTCAAGACCTTGAGTTTCAGTCTGTGAATCCACTCTTAATCCAGTCACTACATCAATAATTTTAAGAATCACGAATGTTGCTAATGCAGTGTATGCTGCAGTAGCCACTACAGCAGTTAGTTGAATCTGTAATTGGTCACTGATAACAATTGCTTCATGACCCCAACCGCCTTGGCCTGAAAAAATTCCAAGTTCTTTTGATGCAAAAAATCCAACCAAAATTGTTCCGCATATGCCACCAACTCCATGAACTGGAAATACATCAAGCGAGTCATCAATTTTGAACTTTTGTTTGATCATGATGACTGCATTGAAACATACAGCACCAGCAATAATTCCAATCACTAAGGCTCCAGCAGGGCCCACAAAGCCAGAGGCAGGAGTAATGGTTCCAAGTCCTGCAACCATACCCGTTACTGAACCGAGTGCGGTTGGTTTTCCAAATTTGACCCATTCATAGAACATCCAGGTCATAGCACCTGCTGCTGCAGATATATGAGTAGCAAGAATTGCCATTGCAGCATCTCCACCAGCAGAGAGAGCAGAGCCGCCATTGAAACCAAACCATCCAACCCAAAGCATTGCAGCACCTATAAAAGTCATCGTCATATTGTGAGGGGGAATTGGCTTTTTAAGAAACTCCTGTCTTGGGCCAAGCACAATAGCTGCGACCAAAGCAGCAACACCTGCAGTGATGTGAACGACTGTTCCTCCAGCATAATCAAGGGTATCGCCAAGCCATCCACCGCCCCATACCCAGTGAGTAATTGGAGCATAAACGACAAATAACCAAATGCTACTAAACAATAGTACAGCAGAGAACTTCATTCTCTCTGCAAAACCGCCCACGATGAGGGCCGGCGTTATAATGGCAAATGTCATCTGAAACATTGCAAAGAGCGACTCTGGAATTGAGCCACTCACACTATCGATACTGACTTGAGCTAGCATAAAGTTAGATAGGTTACCTATAAATGGGTTGTCGCCTGAGAATGCAAGGCTGTATCCAGCAACAAACCATAAGATGCTAACAATTCCAGCAATGGCAAAACATTGCATCAGGACAGATAAAATATTGTTTGAGCGGACAAGTCCGCCATAGAAAAGTGCTAGTCCTGGAAGCGTCATAAACAAGACTAGGGCAGTAGATGTCATGATCCAGGCCGTATCGGCGCCATTTATGACGTCCGCAAAAGCAGTCATTGGCAATAAAGCCAATAGTATAAATTTTTTCATTGAGCTCTCCTAAAGTGCGTCGTGGTCCGTTTCGCCTGTGCGAATACGAACTACTTTTTCGATGTCAGTGACAAAGATTTTGCCATCACCTTTTTTTCCGGAACGAGCGATATCGCTAATTGTATTAATTAGCAGATCCAAATTTTTATTTGAAATTGCGATTTCAAGTTTCACTTTGTGAACAAACTCAACGGTAAACTCAGTGCCACGATACAACTCCGTGTGGCCTTTTTGTTTTCCAAAGCCTTTAACTTCAGTTACTGTCATGCCTGGTATATCGACATCACAAAGCGCCTCTCTAACTTTATCTAGATTCTCTGGCCTTAAAATTGCTGTAACTAATTTCACTTTTCTTCCTTGAACTTTAAATATCTTCCGTAGACATCTTGGAAATAATATCCGACATTGGCTCCTTGGAAGCTACATTGCTATAAAACAGTCACTTCTTTGCAACTGCAAATACATTATAGATAATTTGATTTTTTTTTGGCGTTAAATCTGATTTTCAAATAAATGACTTGGAGAAAGATCTCTGGTTTCAAGGTAAGCATCGCTAAAGTCGTTTTCATGAGCCATTGCCCCAGGAAATGCAATGCATTTCAAGTTGGCATCAATTGCTGATCTCATGCTGACTTCGGTGTCCTCTATTGCAATACAATCCTCTGCATTAAGTTTAAGCTCAGAGAGAGCTTTGAGGTAAATCTCTGAATTAGGTTTTGGCTGAGAGACAAGCTTGTCATTGCCAATGAAACTAAAGTCACTTTTTTTAATTTGGTTATTCAGTGCAAAGAACATAGCGTCAATGTTGGCTGTGGATGTACTCGTTACGAATGCCAGATGAATACCATTATCGAGAGCATAACTAATTAAATTAGCGACTCCGGGACGAGGAGAGATTTTTTCATCGCTCATCATCTTATCGAAGATCTCAGTTTTTCTTAGATGAAGTGCATCGGCATTGACCTTAATTCCACGCTGATTTGCAAAATCATTTATACGATTTCGTCCACCAGACTTGGTGAGCATTCTTTGATATTCCTCAAGTGTCCAATTCCAGTTAAGACCTGCTTCAGAAAAGGCTTGATTAAATGATCTGCGCTGGAGCTCAGAGGTTTCAACTATTGTTCCAATGGATCCGAAAAGAATTGCTTTGTAATTTATTGTCATATCTATCAATTTTACTTGTTTCTCATAACCCTATCATGGAATGAGATAGTTAGTTATTGTTAAGATTGAGATGGATTAAAAAAAGAGGAGTTTAATGGTGGAGGGACAGGGATTCGAACCCTGGAAGGGTATTAGCCCTTGCTGGTTTTCAAGACCAGTGCATTCAACCGCTCTGCCATCCCTCCAAAAGATTGGTATGATACCGTTTTTATGAATAAAGTATATAAAATTTATTTAAAAAAACTCCATTTTTTTGCGTATAATTCTCACTTTTTAGAAATTTCATTAGGTAGTCGTAATGTCTAAAGTATGTCAAGTAACTGGTAAGAGACCAATAAGCGGAAATAACGTCTCGCACGCTAATAATAAAACGCGTCGCCGTTTTTATCCTAACCTTCATACTCATCGTTTTTGGGTTGAGGCGGAAAATCGCTTTGTTAAGCTTAAATTATCTGCGCGTGGCCTTCGTGTCATTGATAAGAAGGGTATCGACGCTGTTCTAGAAGAGATCCGTGGTCGCGGTGAAAAGGTATAAGGAGTAATTTATGAGAGAGAAAATTAAACTAGTTTCTTCAGCTGACACAGGTCACTATTACACTACAACAAAAAATAAGAGAATTCATCCAGAAAAGGTTGAAGTTAAAAAATTTGATCCAGTAGTTAGAAAACACGTGATGTATAAAGAAGCTAAGATCAAGTAATTCTTTTTTTGACAGAATTAAAAAAAGCCGCTTTATGCGGCTTTTTTATTGCCCAGTTTTTAGCTCTGGAGGATTACTTCGAGTGCGACATTAGATGAAGATTCTTGATAATCTGCAATCTGATCAAAGTTAAGATATTGATAAATTTCACCTGATAAAGGTTCAATATCTTTCATTAATGATAGATACTCCTCAGGAGTAGGAATGTAACCTAATTTTGCTGAGATTGCAGCAACCTCAGCAGATGCCAAAAAGACATCACTGTTATCACCAAGTCGATTTGGAAAATTTCTTGTTGAAGTAGATACAACTGATGCACCTTCTTCTACCCTAGCTTGATTACCCATACAAAGAGAGCAGCCAGGAACTTCAGTTCTGTCTGTCAGGCGCTCGAATGTCTCGTAAATTCCCTCTGCTCTTAATTGTTTTTCGTCCATCCTTGTTGGCGGCACTACCCACAAGACAGTATTCAGCTCAGATTTATCCTTAAGAAGTTGAGCTGCTGCTCTAAAGTGCCCAATGTTCGTCATACAAGACCCTATAAAGACTTCATCAATAGAGGTTTTGGCTACCGATGAAAGAAGCCTGACATCATCTGGATCATTAGGGCACGCCAAAATTGGTTCTTTAATTTCTGCAAGATCTATTTCAATTACTTCTGCATACTCGCAATCTTCATCAGCCTCAAGAAGCTCAGGATTATCAAGCCATTTTTTCATATCCTGGATTCTCTTTGCTATTGTTTTTTTATCGTCATAGCCAGAGTCAATCATTGAGCCAAGAAGTGTAATGTTAGAGTTAAGATATTCCTGAATAGGCTCTTTATTTAGTTTTACAGTACAGCCATTTGCTGAACGCTCTGCAGTAGCATCTGCAAGCTCAAATGCCTGCTCAACTTTAAGGTCACCAAGACCTTCAATCTCTAGAACACGACCAGAGAATATATTTTTTTTATTCGATTTATCAACCGTCAATAACCCTTTTTGAATAGCAACATAAGGTATAGCGTTGACAAGGTCTCTCAGCGTGATGCCCGGCTGCATTTCGCCTTTAAATCTGACTAGAACTGATTCTGGCATATCTAAAGGTAAAACGCCAATGGATGCTCCAAAGGCAACTAAGCCAGAGCCTGCTGGAAAGCTGATTCCTATTGGGAAGCGTGTATGCGAATCTCCTCCTGTTCCAACTGAGTCCGGAAGCAGCATTCGATTTAACCAAGAGTGAATGATGCCGTCTCCAGGTTTGAGAGACACTCCTCCTCGAGAGTGCATGAAGTCTGGAAGTGTGTGTTGTAGTTCCAGGTCAATTGGTTTTGGATAAGCCGCTGTATGACAAAAACTTTGCATTACAAGGTCCGCTGAAAAGCCTAGACAGGCTAGTTCTTTTAGCTCGTCACGAGTCATTGCGCCAGTTGTGTCTTGCGAACCAACGGTACTCATACGGGGCTCGCAATACGTTCCAGGTCTAATGCCCTGAACACCGCAAGCTTTACCGACAATTTTTTGAGCTAAAGTAAATCCTAAATCACTGTTTGTTGGGTCAACCGGACGAAGAAATACATCGCTGACCTCAAGGCCTAGTTCAGATCTCGTTTTGTCGGTTAGCCCTCTACCAATAATGAGCGGGATTCTTCCACCTGCTCTCACTTCATCAGGCATTGTGCTTGGGGCGAGGTCAAATTTTGAGATGATTTCTCCAGAAGAGTCTTTGATGACTCCCTCGTATGGGTAAATTGTAATTTCATCACCCATCTTTAGTTCAGAAACGTCACACTGAATCGGAAGCGCGCCCGAGTCCTCAGCCGTATTAAAAAAGATTGGTGCGATTTTCCCTCCAAGGACTATTCCACCACTATTTTTGTTTGGGATATAGTCTATTGGCTCTCCCATGTGCCATAACACTGAGTTGATGGCTGATTTTCTTGAAGATCCAGTGCCGACAACATCACCAACATAGGCTAAAGGGAGTCCTTTTTGTTTGAGTTCCTCAATTTTTTCAAGGGGTTTATCCATTTTCTTGATGAGCATCGCTTTTGCATGAAGCGGAATATCAGGACGTGACCAGGCCTCGGTTGCTGGAGACAGATCATCTGTATTGGTCTCACCATCTACTCGGAAAACGGTTACTTTAAGACTTTCTGGAAGGGGTTCTTTTGATGTAAACCAGTCCGCTGATGCCCATGAGTCAACAATTTTTTTAGCGTATTTGTTGCTTGAGGACTTTTCTAGGATTTGTTGGTGCGCCTCGTAAATCAGAATTGTATGCGAGAGCGCTTCACAGGCGGCCTCAGCAGTTTCCTTGTCATCAAGAAGATCGATTAACGAAGCAATACTGTATCCACCCAGCATCGTTCCTAATAAGAAAGTAGCGTGTTTCTTCGAAATAGCATTACAAGCTTCGTTACCCTTGGCGACACTAGTAAGAAAACCAGCCTTGACATAGGCGGCTTCATCGACCCCTGGCGGTACTCTGTGTGTAAGAAGATTTAAATTAAATTCATCATCATTCCCTTCTAAAAGGCTTTCGACAACTGATTTTGTTTGTTTGGCGTCAAGCGCCAAAGGCGGAAGATTTTCTGACTTTCTTTCATCGCAATGCTTTAGGTAAGCTTCTTTCATAACTGTACTGGCTATTAGGTGATTAAATAAATAGAGTATAATTTTATCCTTTTTGATAGGAAGGCTTGAATTTTTTAAAGCAATTGTTCGTATTATGACATTTGATAACCTGACCTCTATTTCGCCAATTGATGGTCGCTACAGCGACAAGACGAGTGCGCTCAAGCCTATTTTTAGTGAATTTGGGTTAATGAAGTATAGGCTTCTTGTTGAGGTTCGCTGGCTAGAGGCGCTATCAAAAAATTCAAACATCTCTGAAGTTCCTTCATTTAGCTCTGAGGCAAATAAGAAACTATTAGCCATTGCTAATAATTTCAGCATCGAAGATGCAAAAGCCATTAAGGAGATCGAAAAAACAACTAATCATGATGTCAAGGCAGTTGAGTATTTTTTAAAAGATCAAATATCTTCAATACCAGAACTCCAAAAGGTCAGCGAGTTTATTCATTTTGCTTGCACCTCTGAGGACATCAATAATTTATCTCATGCCCTTATGCTTGAAAATGGAAGGGATGCCTTGTTAGCTGAAATGTTAGGTATGCTCAATCTCATTAATGAGTTAGCGAAAAAAAATGCCAAGATTCCGATGCTCTCACGAACTCATGGTCAAACAGCATCTCCAACTACCCTTGGTAAAGAAATGGCCAACTTCTCTTATCGACTAGATCGGCAAATCAATCAACTCAAAGATGTTCGCATTATGGGTAAATTTAATGGCGCAGTTGGAAACTTTAATGCTCATTTGAGTGCTTATCCTGAAGTCGATTGGCAAAAGATGTCTCAGGACTTTATCGAAGGGCTTGGTATCAATTATGCACCCTACAGTTCGCAGATAGAGACTCATGACTATATTGCTGAGTACTTCCATGCGTTAAACAGGTTTAATACTATATTGATTGATTTTTGTAGAGATGTTTGGGGTTACATTTCATTAGGCTATTTCACGCAAAAAACAATTCAGGGTGAAATTGGCTCATCAACGATGCCTCACAAAGTCAATCCAATTGATTTTGAAAATGCAGAGGGCAACCTTGGGCTAGCAATTGCAATTGGAGATCATTTTGCTGCTAAACTTCCAATATCTAGGTGGCAGCGTGATCTGAGTGACTCAACAGTATTGAGAAATTTAGGGGTGAGCTGTGCCCACTCTCTAATCTCTTACTCTTCGATTGGTAAGGGAATCAATAAACTTGAGGTAAATGAAACAAGGCTGCTTGAGGATCTAGACAACTCTTGGGAGGTCTTGGCAGAGCCTATTCAAACTGTGATGCGTCGATATGGTATCGATAACCCTTATGAAAAGTTGAAAGAGCTAACAAGAGGGAAGGCGATTAATGCTGAAATCATAAAAGACTTTATTGCATCACTCGAGATACCCCCTGAAGCGAAAGAAGAGCTATACAAACTCACTCCAGCAAACTATATTGGGGATGCGATTAAATTAGCACGCGACATATAAAACTGATATAATTTCCCGCCTTAATAATTCAACAATCTAAAAGAGGAGCAAAAAACCCATGGTTAAGATTAGACTAGCCCGAGGTGGAGCCAAGAAAAACCCTTTTTATTCGATTGTAGCGACAGACTCTAGAAAAAGAAGAGACAGTGGTTACATCGAGCGCATTGGATACTTTAATCCTGTCGCTCGCGGACAAGAAGTCAGGCTTCAACTCGAAGAAGACAGACTGTCACACTGGATTTCGCAAGGAGCACAGATTTCAGATCGCGTAAAGCAACTTGTTAAAGAGTACAGAGATCCATCTATTCGTGAAAAGCAATTAGCGAAGCAAGCAGAAAAGGCTGACGAAAAAGCTAAAAAGATTGCTGCTGAAGAAAAAGCAAAGGCAGACTTAGAGGCTAAGGAAGCTGCTGAAGCCGCAGCAGAAGCTCCAGCAGAAGAAGCCGCAGCAGAAGCTCCAGCAGAAGAAGCCGCAGCAGAAGCTCCAGCAGAAGAAGCCGCAGCAGAAGAAAAGCCAGCTGAAGAGTCTGAAGAAAAATAATTTGGTGTCATCAGCACCTCAAGAAAACGATAAAAAGCTATTAGTCGGAAAGATTAATGGCTTTTTTGGTTTACAGGGCTGGGTAAAAGTTTTCTCATACACCAAGCCTAGGTCCAATATTCTAAATTACTCACCTTGGTCTATTAAGATTGATGGAAGTTTCCAAACAATTGACATTACGAATGGGCGTGAACAGTCTAAAACAATTGTCGCCCATATTAAAGATGTAGATAGTCGAGAGGACTCACAAAAATTTATTGGCCATGATATTTACATAGATAAGAAACAGCTTCCTGAGCTCCAAGATGGAAAATATTATTGGCATGAGCTGATTGGATTTGATGTAATTAATAAAGATCAAGAAAAGCTTGGCATAGTAGATTACTTTGTTGAGACAGGCTCAAATAATGTTTTAGTCGTTAAAGGTAAAAAGGAACACTGGATTCCATATATTGAGCCATTTTTAGTTTCTATTGACTCTAAAAATCAAGAAATTTTGGTTGACTGGGACAAAGATTTTTAATCAGAATTAAAAAAAATCTGCGCTTAACCCCTTCTAGTTAGGTACACTTATTAGTGAATTGAAACTTAACTTCTGAAACATATTTCATGACTTGGTTAACACGACTATTTCCATTTTTGTTATGGATTAAAGACCTTAGTAACCCAAAAATTTTAAAAGCCGATGTTGTGGCAGGTGCAACCGTTGCATTTGTTTTAATTCCTCAATCAATGGCCTATGCACAGCTTGCTGGACTTGGACCCGAGTACGGGCTCTATGCCTCATTTTTGCCTGTTTTAATTGGAGCAATGATGGGCTCATCAAGGCAGCTCTCAACCGGACCAGTCGCTGTAGTTTCTTTGTTAACTGCAGCAGCGCTGGGTGAAATTGTGACTGACCCTTCGAGTTATGCGGTCTATGCAGCACTTCTGGCTTTAATCGTTGGCGTGTTTCAATTTTCTCTAGGAGTTCTTAGGTTGGGTTTTGTCATTAACTTCCTTTCACTCCCTGTTGTCACTGGCTTTACAAATGCTGCTGCAATTATTATTGGAGCCTCTCAGCTTCCTAAAGTTTTTGGAATAAGGGTGATTAATTCAAACGACAGTGATTGGGCGAACGCTTGTCAACCATTGACGATTATAGAAAGAATTGAAAATATTGATGCCAATGGACTTCATACAATTTGTAATGCTGATCAGAGCTATCAGACGATTGCTAGACTTTTTGAGGCTGCATTCTACTATACCCATCTTCCAACTCTGGCTATGGCCATTGCTGGCGTTCTAGGAATCATCATTTTTCAGCGTTTTTTCCCAAGATTGCCAGCAATCTTATCGGTTGCTGTGCTTTCAACTGCAGCATCCTTCTTGATTGACTATCAAGGCATGGGAGGCGCAATAGTCAGTTCAATTAATATTGAGGGATTGGTTAGTTTTAAATTACCAAGCTTTGATTTTAATGCAATTGGTACATTATTTATCTATGCTATAACAATATCTTTAATTGGTTTTATGGAGGCCATCTCTGTTGCTAAATCAATGGCTGCAACAACGAAGCAGCGCTTAGATGTGAACCAAGAGCTCATTGGTCAGGGACTATCTAATGTAACCTCAAGCTTCTTTCAAGGCTATGCTGTCTCAGGCTCCTTTTCAAGATCTGCAGTTAACTTGACTGCGGGTGCGGTGACTGGTTTTTCTTCTGTAGTGACCGCTGTTATTGTTGGTCTTACCATCATCTGGTTGACCCCCTTGCTCTACCACCTGCCACAAGCTACTCTAGCAGCAATCATCTTAATGGCAGTTGTTAATTTAATTCATTTTTCACCTTTGAGGCATGCATGGAAGGTCGAGAAGCACGATGGGCTAGTTGGCCTTCTGACTTTTATAATGACTCTGACTTTTGCACCACACCTTGAGAACGGTATTGCTTTTGGGGTCATTATGTCTCTTGGATTATTTCTATATCGAACTATGGAGCCAAACTTTTCAGAGTTGTCAGTTGAGCATGGCTCGATCATAGCTTCAAGGTTTGCTGATGAATCAGTGGAGGTCAGCCCATCTGTTAAAGTTGCAAAATGGAGTGGCTCACTTTATTTTGCTAATGCCGCATATTTTGAGACAAAGTTGCTGGATTTAATCGCAAGACATAACGATGACTTGAAGTACATAATAGTTGATGTTGCCTCCATTGTTCAGGTTGATGCGAGTGGTGAGCAGGTATTGTCAAGCTTGGTTGAGACATGTTCAAATTCAGGTGTTGAGATACTTTTTGCTAGAACAGAAAGGCTAGAGGCGGAATTATTTAGATCGGGTTTCAAGAAGCGCTTCGGTGACAATCGATTCTTTGATCTCAGAGCTGACGCCTTAAAGTATGTTTGGCAGGAGATGGAAAACCTTGAAAATGAAATCGAGGACGATAATCTTACTGAAGCCGAGCAAGATTTTGACCTACAAAATTCTGAACTAGAGCCTAGCTAGATCTCCTTATAGAAAGCTTTTATGAAATATAGCCCTTGAGGCTCTGCAGTTGGCCCTGCTTTTTTTCGATCTTTACTGTCTAACACTGAGTCCATCCAGTCAACATCCTTCTCTCCACGTCCAATTTTTAATAGAGTTCCAACGATATTTCGTACCATGTGATGCAGAAAAGCATTCGCTTTGATATTGATTATTAACTCATCTCTAGATGACTCAATCTCAATATATTCAATCGTTTTAATGGGCGACTTGGCTTGGCATAAGCTTCCTCTGAAGCAAGAAAAATCATGTTCACCAACTAATGATGATGCTGCTTTCTTCATATCATCAATGTTAAGAGGTCTTGGTTCCCATAAGAAGTAATCAGCTTTCAAAGACGACCTTACAGGGTCGTGATGGATTTTGTATTTATATGATCTAGCAAAAGCACTAAACCTTGCATGAAAGTCATCACTGACAACCTTAACCCACTTGAAATTCACATCACTCGGGAGATTGACATTGCCACCAAAAAGCCAAGCCCGATCTGTTCGAATCGTTTCAGTTTCAAAATGAATGACTTGTTCAATTGCATGCACACCAGAGTCTGTCCTTCCACTGCAGAAGACTCGAACTGGATGATTTGCTACCTGAGATAAGGCCGACTCAACAACACTTTGAACAGTTCTGAGGCCAGATTTCTGAATTTGCCAACCATGAAAATTCTTTCCAAAATATTCAACACCCAGAGCAATTTTCATAATCAACCATTAATTTTATTTATTGTAAAATTGATGTTAATATTTTAGCAAAGTATTATGACTCTCCTAGTGAGTCTCTAAAAGGAAATTAATTAATGAGAGAAAATCAAAAACCAACGGGTATAAAAAAACTTTGGTCTGCCTCTGTATATTCTGCAAAAGGCTTAAAGGCATGTTATCAATCTGAATATGCATTTCGCCTTGAGGTTTGGCTGGCAGTCGTATTACTCCCACTGGGATATTGGCTGGGAGAAAATGCAGTTGAAAAAGTTTTATTAATCATCCCAATTTTTTTGGTGCTGATTATTGAAATGATAAACTCTGCGATCGAGGCTGTTGTTGATCGAGTTGGAACTGAGCATCATGAGCTCTCTGGCTTTGCCAAAGATGTTGCCTCTGCAGCTGTTCTAATCTCATTAATCATTTTCTTAGTCACATGGATTATTATTCTCCTCTAAAGAAGCAGCTTAAGAATGATATAGAGTGTTATTTCTTTGACTCTATTGATAGTACAAACTCTTTTCTAGCGAACACACCCTTCACAACGAAGCCTCAGCTATGTATTGCTAGAGAGCAGACTATGGGCAAAGGCCAGTATGGTAGAAGCTGGGTATCTCAAAAAGATGGGAGTATTATTTTTTCAATTCGTAAATGCTTTAATGAAGGCATTAATCTCAATGGGCTTAGTCTAGTTGTCGGAATGGCCATCATTAAATCTATCGAAGATGAATGCCAATTGAGTGGATTGAAAATCAAATGGCCAAATGATGTATATTTTGGCGACAAAAAACTAGCAGGTATCTTAATGGAAAATAATTCTTATAAAGGCAATCAATTTGTCTTGATTGGGGTTGGTGTGAATTTTCAATTGGTTGACAAACATGAGATTGAAACATCTTGGGTAGACTTGTCTAGAATCCTCACTAAGTTGCCAAGCTTTCAAAAATTAACAGCTGCAATAATTAATAACATCCTAATGCTCTCGGAGGATTTTCAACTCAATGGTCTTACAAGACTTTTGTCTCAGTGGGATCATTATGATATGTTGAAGGGGGTCAGAATTAAATTAAGGGAATCAAACATAGAGTTTGAAGGTCAGATTGATGGAATTTCTGAACAAGGAGCATTGAAAGTTATCACAAAAGATGGCGTCAAAGAGCTCTATAGCTCCATGCATATAGAATACATTTAGGGTAAGATAGTTTCACAACATAAAGGCATTGAAATTGAATGTTAGATCATCAACTAGAAGTAAAAAATCTTTATAAAAAATATGCAAGACGTGAGGTTGTGAACGATGTCTCATTTTCTGTTAAAGGTGGGGAAATTGTTGGCTTGCTAGGCCCAAATGGAGCGGGCAAAACAACCTGCTTCTATATTGCATGCGGCCTTGTGAGATCAAGCAGAGGTGAGGTGACTTTAGACAATAAAAGTATTGGTCACATGCCGATGCATAAAAGGGCTAATCTAGGTCTTGGCTATCTGCCTCAAGAACCTTCTATTTTTCGTAAGTTAAGCGTTGAAGATAACATCTTGGCTGTTTTAGAAATGAATAAATCAATAACTGCAAAAGAAAGGCCTGCTCGATTAGAAGAACTTTTATCTGAATTCAAGGTTGAGCATGTTCGTCACATTAAGGGCATTACCCTCTCTGGCGGTGAGCGAAGAAGAGTAGAGATTGCTCGAGCTTTGGCAATGGACCCAAAATTCATTTTACTCGATGAGCCATTTGCTGGGATAGACCCCATTTCTGTTGGTGATATTCAAGAAATTATTTATCAATTAAGAGATAAAGGAATTGGTATTCTAATTACAGATCATAACTACAGGGAAATGTTAGATACTTGTAACCATTCCTATGTATTGAGTGCTGGAAAAATTATTGCTCAAGGTGGCAAGGATGAAATTCTAGCAAATGAAGAAGTGAAAAAGGTTTACTTAGGTGAGACGGTTGGTATCTAATAAAAATCTGATCACATTAGGGATTGAGTCTTCTTGTGATGAAACTGGAATTGGAATCTATACTAGCAAATATGGTCTCATATCGCATAAGCTATTTTCTCAAGTCAAGCTGCATGCAGAGTATGGTGGAGTAGTCCCTGAACTGGCATCAAGAGACCATATTCAGAAAACTATACCTCTGATCAAAGATGCGCTCAAAGAGAGTGATGTCAAATTAAATGAACTCACTGGTATTGCATACACTGCAGGGCCTGGACTCTCAGGCGCACTCTTGGTGGGAAGCTCAATAGCACAAAGCTTAGCTTGGGGTTTAGGTATTCCAGCTCTTGGTGTTCATCATATGGAGGGGCATCTATTAGCTCCGTTACTTGAGCAAAAAAAGCCCGAGTTTCCATTTGTTGCGCTACTAGTCTCAGGAGGCCACACGTTACTTGTTGACGTTCCCAGGATAGGAGAATATAAAATTCTTGGAGAGTCACTTGACGATGCAGTGGGTGAGGGTTTTGATAAGACTGCTAAGATTCTTGGATTAGGTTATCCAGGAGGTCCTGCTTTAGCAAATCTTGCAAAAGAAGGAGATAAGAATAGGTTTACTTTTCCCAGGCCAATGACCGATAGGCCTGGTCTTGATTTTAGCTTCAGTGGCTTAAAGACCTTTGCAAGAAATACATATTTTGATTTTCCTGATGAAAAAGCTAACATTGCCAAAGCATTTGAAGTTGCTGCTACAGAAACGTTGACAATCAAATGCAATCGAGCACTCAAACAGACTGGCTATAAAACTTTGGTGGTCTCTGGAGGGGTTAGCGCAAACCTATCACTGCGTGAGTCGTTGAACAAGATGGGCGCTGAGAATGATACAAGTGTTTTTTATCCAGCACTCAATTTCTGCACAGATAATGGCGCCATGATTGCACTTGCTGGACATTATCGATTTCTTGCTGGACAGTCTAACGAAAATTACGAAATATCGATTAAGCCAAGATGGAGTCTTGAAGAGTTACTTCCAGTTTAGTCAAATCAGGAGCAGGGAACACATTCAGGCTAAAAGCTCATAGAGTATAATTACTTCAGTGAGTTGAAGTTATCAAATAAACTAGAATTTATGATTATTATTCCTGCAATTGATTTAAAAGATGGTCAGTGCGTCAGGCTTCGTAAAGGAGTCATGGAGGACACAACCGTATTTTCAAACAACCCAACTGAGATGGCTTCTAAATGGGTTGATGAGGGTGCAAGAAGATTACATCTGGTTGATCTTAATGGGGCATTTGAAGGAAGACCCATCAATGCAGAATGCATCAATGAGATCACAAAATCATTCCCAAAGTTGCCAGTTCAGATTGGGGGTGGTATTCGTGACCTTAAAACTGCAAGTGCCTATGTTGAGGCAGGAATAAGTTATCTAATTATTGGAACTATGGCTGTTAAAAACCCAGAATTTGTCGAAGAGCTCTGTTTTGAGTTTCCAAATAAAATCATTGTGGGTCTTGATGCAAACAATGGTTTTGTGGCAACAGATGGCTGGGCAGAGCAAACAAATATTAGTGTCGTTGACCTAGCTAAAAAGTATGAACAGTATGGAGTCAGTTCGATTGTTTACACTGATATAGCCCGAGATGGAATGATGCAGGGTGTTAATGTAGATGCTACAGCCAGTCTGGCTGATCAAACTTCGATCCCTATTATCGCTTCTGGAGGTATAACCAATCTTGATGATATAGCAGCACTTCTAAAGAAGGCACATCATGGAATAATTGGAGCAATTACTGGTCGAGCAATTTATGAGGGCCAACTTAACTTTAGAGATGCGCAAGCAATGAGTGATATTTATGATAGTTGAAGTTGCCTATGCTTTAGCTGACAAACAGAGTCTTATTAGTTTAGAAGTTAAAGAAGGAACTACACTCAAAGAGGCCATAGAGGCCTCAGGCATTCTAGAGATATACAATCAAATCGATTTGTCAAAGCAACAAGTCGGAATTTTTTCTAAGTTTGCTAGTCTTGATACAGTTTTAAGAGAAAAAGATAGAGTAGAGATCTATCGCCCCCTTGTTGCTGACCCAAAGGAGGTTCGTAAAGAGAGAGCCGCCCAGGTTAAGGCAATGCGAGGTATTAAAAAAGCCTAAACCAAGGTAAAATAGACAACAAAATATATTTATAAATTATATGAGCGAAGACAAACCTCCGAGTAGATCATCTTTATTCAAGATATTTGATAAGCTTTTCCCTAAAACTTTAAAACCAAGAGCTCAACTGATGCAAGCCCTAGAGGAGGCTGAGGAAAACCTTGTTATTGATCCCTATAGTAGGTCAGTCATTGAAGGTGCATTACAGGTTGAGAGTCTCAAGGTAAGGGATGTCATGGTTCCACGCTCCAAGATGATCATGATCAACTCTGAGGCAAGTACGAAAAATCTGCTTCAAGTGATGGTGGCCTCTTCACACTCTAGGTTTCCCATACACAATGAAGAACAAGATTCCATTTTAGGAGTTGTTCTGGCTAAAGATTTACTTGCACATTTAGCAAACAATCAAGATGATGAGTTTAACTACAGAGAGTACTTGAGAGATGCTTTATCAGTTCCTGAAAGCAAACCATTGGGCGCTTTGTTGAGGGAATTTCAACAGAATAAATCTCATATGGCAATTGTCTTAGATGAGTACGGAGAAATCGCAGGACTAGTCACGCTTGAGGATGTAATTGAGCAAATTGTTGGTGAAATAGAGGATGAGCATGACAAGGAGGAGGACAACATCATCGATTACGGTGACGGTCGATTCTTGTTACAAGCCAATACAACTCTGAGTGAATTTAATGAATTTTTTGACTCAAATATAACGAGTGATGATTATGACACTGTGGCTGGATTAGTTATTTCAGGCTTTAGTTACTTACCAGAACAGCTCAGTGAGATTAGTCTTCATGGATTTCAATTTAAAGTCTTAAAAACTGATAATCGCAGGCTGCATCTATTGGAAGTGCAGTATCAAGCTTCTAACGAAAAGCCTAAAGAAAAATAAAGCAATCATTGAAGCTTTTATTAATTTAAATCACTTAGTATAATCCTTCTTTATGAATCCCTTAGACCAAACAACTCAATTAGTCATCGACTTAATTAAGAAAAATAAAGCAACAGATTTTGAATTTTCACTCGGAAGGAGCTCTGGGGTTTCAACTGCAGTTCGATTATCTAAGGTCGAAACCTTGCAATATCATTTAGATACCAGCTTTGATGTCAGTGTTTATTTCGGTAAAAATAAAGGCCAAGCTTCGAGTGTCGACCTTAGTCAGAACAGCATAAAAAAGGCGATTGAATCTGCCTGCATGATTGCCAAATATACCCAAGCTGATCCATTTAATGGCCTTGCCCCCAAAGAAAGAATGGCATGGGATGCTCCTGATTTAGATCTTTATCACCCCTGGAGCCTGGATGCTAAAGAGAGTATTGAAATTGCTAAAGAGTGCGAGCAAGTTGCTTTAGAGCATGACGAAATCGATAACTCTGATGGCGCTGAATTATCAAGCCATGAAGGCGAAACTTATTATGCAAATTCAAATGGATTAGTAACCAATTTAAAAAATACGAGACATTCGTTGCATTGCTCTTTAATTGCCAAGAGAGATTCTGAAATGCAAACTGCTTATGAATACACAATGGGTCTCGATTCAAATGATTTAATGAGCCCCTCTAAGGTTGGAGAGAATGCAGCTGATTTTGCACAAAATAAATTGGGTTCACGCAACCTAAAATCACAAAAATGTCCAGTTATCTTTATTCCAAGACAAGCTTCAGGGCTCTTTTCTCAATTATTAGGCGCACTCAGTGGATCAAGGCAATTTAAGAAAACATCATTCTTACTTGACTCGATAGGTCAATCAGTTGTGACAGATTCGATCAGTATTTATGAAGATCCACTTCAGTTGAAAACACTAGGCTCGAGAGCTTTTGATCTTGATGGAGTGTTAAAAAAGAAACAATTCTTCGTTCAAGATGGAAAAGTTATTAGCTACTTGATGGGGCAATATTCTGCTAACCAACTTGGACTCAAGTCAACTGCAAACGCTGGCGGTGTTAGTAATGGCATGGTCAAATCTAATTTTGATGGTGGACTAGAAGATTTAACTAAGACCATGAATAAGGGCCTTATTGTGACGGATTTGATGGGACATGGCATCAATGCCACTACGGGTGACTACTCTAGAGGTGCAAGTGGTTTCTGGGTCGAAGAAGGACAAATTCAATATCCTGTATCAGGTGTTACGATTGCTGGGAATCTGAAAACAATGTTAAAAAATATTTCCTATGTAGGAAATGACATTGATCTGAGAAGTAATCTTAAGGTTGGCTCTACACTCATTAACGAAATGACCATTGCTGGGGAAGGGTAATCAATAATTTTGATGTCGTCATAATAGGTGGTGGCATTGTTGGTCTATCTATGGCCGTAGAGATCTCTAATAAGATGAGTCTCAGCATTGCAGTCATTGACCCAAATAATTGTAATCCGACAGTCAGTGAAAGTTTTCATACTCGAGTCAGTGCAATAACACCAACCACAAAAGATTTTTTGAAATCAATCAATGTATGGAATGAGCTCGAGAGAAAGAATGCTTTTGTAGCAACCAAAGTTTGGGATCAGAATTCTCATGGCCACCTCAACTTTCATGCCAGCGATGAAGACTTAAAGAACTTGGGCTACATTATTGAGAACGATGTGATTCAATCTGCTCTTTTCAGGGCGATTGAAACTTCAAATGCCACAATGATTCAGGCCAGTTTAGTTGAGCTAAATGCTAATAAAATTGGCTATAAAGTTGTTCTTGATAATGGCCAAACTTTGTCTTGTAAGCTATTGATAGGTGCAGATGGTCCTCAATCTAAAGTGAGAAGCTTGGCTAACATTGATTTCAAAGAGCATAACTACGATCAAAAGGCTATCATTGCAAATGTTTTAACAGAGAAACCTCTCAAACAAACGACTTGGCAGAGGTTTTTGTCGGACAGCATCCTTGCTTTTTTACCGCTATCAGATAACCAGGCATCGATTGTATGGTCTTGTAAAAATTCTTTAGCTAATATGCTTGAAAAACTCGATGATATTGAATTCAATAAACGGATTACAGATGCATCCGAATATCGATTTGGCTCACTAGAACTTCAAAGCGCTAGGAAATACTTTCCTTTGGTGTCAAGAAGTGCAAATCAATACGTTCTTGAGAGTCTCGCCTTGATTGGTGATGCAGCTCATAATATTCACCCATTGGCAGGACAGGGTGTAAATTTAGGGTTTTCTGATGTAATGGAGCTCAGTCAACAATTACAAGATAGCAAACCAAATGCCCTGGGCGATTTCTTGGTTCTTAGAAAATACGCAAGAGCCAGAAGGCTTGATAACGAAGTCATGGCTAAAACAATGACGGGTCTGGATTGGATATACAAAGAGAATATGGAGCCTATTAGATGGGTTAGGGGTTATGGAATGAATTTAATTGATGATACTCCTGTACTGAAATCCTTTTTTCAAAGACAGGCGCTAGGTAAGATTAAGAAAAACTAATCATTTAATAAATCTTGATGGAGTAACTATTCCATCAACCTTAACATCCCAAGGCTGAGAAGTCAGGCGATCAACCTCTTGAGAGTCGAACGCCAACCCAAAAAGTTTAGGAACTCTAAATTTTTTTAATTTATTATGAAAGCTCAGAGTTTTGTCATAAAAACCACCACCCATACCTAGGCGATTTTTATGCTTATCAAAACCCACTAGCGGCATAAGAATGACGTCCATTCTGTGAGCACCCAGAAGGGGGCTAAAGATTGGCTCTTCAATACCGAACCTATTTTTTCTGAAAAATTTACCCATCTTCACAAACTTTAGCTTTTCACCTGCAAGTTTTGGCAAATAGACAATATACCCCTGACTTAATAAAAAGTTTATTGTGTCTGTTGTCTCAATCTCGCCGTCATTAGGGAGAAAAATTGCAATATGTTTAGCGTTCCTAAAGAATGCATTTTTCTGGCACTGATATAGAAGCTTTCTACCTAACTTTTTTCTGGCGGGTAAGTCAATCGATCGCCTAATTTTTCTGAGCTCTTTTCTAAGTTCTTTCATGTTTCATTGTGAAGAGGTTTGTTCTAATTTTAGCAGTACAAAAAATGAAAGAATAGATAATTCTTTGACGAGTGATGGGTCCGTTGTGCCGCGTTGACATGGTCCTGAACCATTCTGGTTCAAGGCGGAAGTTCGATGTTTACCGTAGGTTTCCCACTTCAAGGTGGGCTTACACAAAAGCACCCAATCTCATCTCCTTTTCTATACTTAATCGGCTCAGGGAAATAAATCAACCACGAACACAACAGATGTGCAAATTATCTCCTTTTGGTGGTTTTTTTGCAATGCATTTTCTTCTTTTTGGTGAAATTTAATTATTCTTTAAGAGTATAAATAATTCAAATTAGGTACTTTCAAAAACCTATTGCTATAAAATCCATTTTTCAATTTTCAAAATAGGTTATCTAAGTGACTGTATTAGCTGCAATATTATTACTTGTAATAATTATGGACCCAATAGGCAATGTGCCTGTATTTTTAAGTATTCTTAAAAATATTCCAATGGAGAGACGAAAAATAATCATTATCAGGGAGTTGATTATCGCTTTCTTGATTTTGATATTTTTTATGTTTGTTGGAAGGTTCCTACTTCAACTCCTTCAAATTGAGCAGTCATCGCTTGGAATTGCCGGTGGAATCATACTTTTTATCATTGCAATTAGAATGATTTTTCCTGGAACAAAGCCAATGTTCAGTCATGATGAAGAGTCAGAACCTTTAGTAGTTCCCCTTGCTATACCAATGATTGCAGGACCCTCTGCAATTGCAGCAGTGATTTTGTTAATGGCCCAAGAGCCTAGCAGGTGGACAGAATGGACGATTGCAGTATTTGTAGCAAGCCTCATCTCAGGAATCATATTAGTTTCATCAGAAGCACTCGGAAGGAAGCTTGGCAACAGAGCTCTAACTGCCATTGAAAGATTAATGGGAATTTTTTTAATAATGATTTCAGTTGATTTTATTCTTGATGGCATTAAACAAACATTCAATATTTAAAATTAATTTTCAAAAATCAATAACCTTTGCTCGTCAATTCATATTTGCTATGTAGCCCTGAAAAGACTATAATGGCGCCTTTTTAACAACTTAATGGCGAATAATTTGGCACCTATAGTGATGAAATTTGGGGGTACAAGTCTCAGAGATGAGGATTGTCGTGCGCATGCTTTAGAGCATATTAAACGCTACCATGAGTCTGGAGAAAGAATTGTGGTTGTCGTCTCTGCTATGGGACGAAAAGGTGAGCCATACGCTACAGATACTCTAGTCGCACTGCTTAGAGACGTAGGGCACAACATCAATCCAAGAGAGCTAGACCTTGTGATGAGTGTTGGTGAGACTTTAAGCTCTGCCTATTTTTCTCATCTATTAAGTCACAACGGAATGCCAGCCGAATCATTTAATGGAAGGCAATCTGGAATTCTGACAGATGACAATGCAGGCAATGCAGAGATTTTGGATATCAATCCATCTCGAATTGTCGAAGCTCTTGATAACGGCTTTATTGCGGTAGTAGCTGGCTTTCAAGGGGTCAACGATAAGGGAGATATTCGAACTCTAGGTCGAGGCGGAAGTGATACCTCTGCAGTTGCTCTTGCTTCTGCACTCGGTGCAGAAAAAGTTGAAATTTTCTCTGATGTTGATGGAATTGCTAACTGCGATCCAAGACAGGTAGAAGGTTCAAGCTATCTAGAGTCCATAAGTGTGAATCAAATGCTGGCTATGGCAGATGAGGGATCCAGAGTGATTCATCCAAGAGCTATCAAGGCTTCATTAAAAACCAAAACACCAATTATTGCAAAAAATAACTTTAATAATTCTGAGGGTACTTTAATACATCATGACGAATCAAAAAAAGAAGAGGTTGTTGCAATTGCACATCGAGAAAGCATGGTTCTGATTGAGTTTGCTCTTGAACACAAAGCTGCGAGTCATGTCAATGGTGTCGTCAACATTGACTCAAAAAGACTTCTACTGAATGACGATGTGTATTTAAGTGACAAGTTGGCTCAGCTTGAAGAGAAGCTCGGTTTTTATAAGTTGAGTAGACACTGGGCAACAATATCTGTAGTTTGCAATAATAAAGTTTCAAAAAAACCGGCCGAACTAGACTACGCTGAGTTGTTAGATTCCCCAGACACGATCATCAGATATCTTCTTAAGGAGCCGAAGATTAGAGAGACTCTAAAATTTTTACACGGAAGATATACTAGCTAAGTTAAGGTTTATAGCCAGAATTATTTACATAACTTAGAAGTATTTCATCTGTAAACTCGGCCTCAAGTTCTGCAGCTTTCTTTTCAACTGGCTCTTTTAGGTCGCCATCCTCAATTTCAGTGACTTCGTTATGCCAATCTGTTAGATAGGCGTCTGCATCTGTTGAGTCTCCTACCGTTGCTGCAGAGTCAACGGCCTCCATAAAGCGATTATCGAGCTGAACTTTCTCAACCTCTCTCCTGCTTTTTTTTATCATCACCTGTGTGGGTATATCACGCCACTTAATTACTGTCAGCTTCATTTTGTTCTCCAAGAAAATATTAAACATTTAACCAAATAAATTTCGAAAAATTCTACCATTAAGTTATTGATGTAATTGCTATAATTTAAGTATATAATTCACGTTTTTTAAGTTAGAGTTTGAATTGGAGAAGTAATGAAAAGCAAAGCGCAAGTTGTTGTCATTGGTGGTGGTGTTGTTGGTGCTGGAACGCTCTATCATTTAGCTAAAAAAGGTTGGACTGATGTGGTCTTGGTTGAGCGTAAAGATCTAACATCAGGCTCGACTTGGCATGCTGCTGGACTTCTGCCATTATTTAATATGAGTTACTCGGTAGGAAAGCTTCACCAATATTCCGTTGACTTTTATCATGAACTTGAAGAAGAGACTGGCATGAATGTGGGTTTTAGTGTTGTTTCTAATATTCGTCTTGCTAATTCTCAAGACAGAATGGACGAATATAAATACTACTCGGGTGTTGGAAGTACAGTGGGAGTCAATGTTAAATTCTTGACACCAGATGAAGTGAAAGAAGTTTGGCCGCTCTGTAATACTGAAGGACTCATAGGGGCAATTCAGCATCCCGATGATGGTTACATTCAGCCAGCAGACTTAACTCAAGCGCTTTGCAAAGGGGCAAGAAACAGAGGTGCTGAGATATATGAGCACACTCTGGTAGAGGGTATTCAGCAGCAAAAAGATCAGAGCTGGGTTGTTTCAACTGACAAGGGTGATATCTCATGTCAACATGTTGTATCCTGTACTGGTAGTTTTGCCCGAAAAACAGGTGAGATGGTTGGTCTTGATGTTCCAGTAATTCCAGTAGAGCATCAATTCTTAGTCACAGAACAACACCCAGAGATAATGGAAAGAAAAAAGCAAGGGTTGCCTGAAATGGCCGTTCTCCGTGAATCTGATTCAGCATATTATTTACGAGAAGAGGCTGGAGGAATGATTCTTGGTATTTATGAGAAAGGAGCTCCAGCGTGCTATGTTGATGGTCCTAGTAAAGACTGTCAATATGAATTATTCAATGGAGAATTGGACCGTATTATGCCGCATATTGATCGCTGTATTAGTCGAGTTCCAGCCTTTGGTGAAGTCGGAATAAAAGATATCTACAATGGTGCTATCGCCTATACCCCAGATGGTAATCCGATAGTTGGCCCTGCTCCTGGTTTAAAAAATTTCTGGCTTAACGAGGGACACAGCTTTGGAATAACGGCTGCTGGCGGTGCAGGTTGGCAATTAGCGGAATGGATTGTTGACGGTGAGCCTACAGTTGACATGATGGGAGTTGATCCAAGGCGATTCGGTCCTTACGCTACTAGAGGCTACCTAAAAGAAAAAAACGAAGAGGCCTATGCAAATGTTTTCACAACTCATTATCCTGATGAAGAAAGGAGTGCTGCTAGACCTCTTAAAACTGCGCCATGCTATGACCGAATGAAAGCATTGGGCGCTGTATTTGGATCAGTTTATGGCTGGGAACGACCTAATTGGTTCATGCCAAGCCTCGATTATTCTCTCAGTGCTGAAGAGTTGAATCAAGAGGATCCTGAAAAAGTATTTTTAAATAAAAACCATTCAAAGGCTTTAGAGGATGGTCGAATTGTTGAGAAAAATTCATTTAGACGTTCGAATTACTTTGAACATGTTGGAAACGAATGTAAGCACGTTAATGAGAAGGTTGGACTGCTTGATATGTCCGCTTTTGCCAAATGTATTATCAAGGGTCCTGGAGCAGAGGAATGGTTGGAGTCTATTTTTGCCAATAAAATGCCTCAAACGATTGGTCGAATAAGTCTAGTCCATATGCTATCCCTTAATGGAGGAGTCAGGGCTGAGTTTACTGTTTATAAAACTGGCCCTCAAAGCTATTATTTGGTTTCAGCTGGTGCATTTGAAACGCACGACCACGACTATCTATTTAAACTTGCTCCAAAAGATGGGAGCGTTAGTATTCAGCGAGTCACAACTCAAACGGGTGTATTGGTTCTAGCAGGACCTAGATCTCGAGATGTTCTTCAGAAGCTTACAGATACTGATTTGTCCAATGAAAATTTTAAGTGGCTTACTGGTAAGAAAATAAATGTTGGTTATGCAACTGCAGAGGCACTGCGTGTTAATTTTGTTGGAGAACTTGGCTGGGAGCTGCACCACCCAATCGAAATGCAAAACTATATTTTTGATCAAGTCATGGAGGCTGGAGCAGAGTTTGACATTAAACCCTTTGGAATTCGCGCAATGGACAGTATGCGACTAGAAAAGTCTTATCGTTTAATTCCTAGAGAAATGTCAATTGAATATTCAGCATATGAGTCTGGTCTAGATCGATTTGTAAGGCTCGATAAAGAGAATGATTTTATTGGTAAAGAAGCTCTTAAAGATTGGCAAGAGAGAGGCGCTGTAAATGGTTTTGTGACAATGGAAGTTATAGGCGTAGTTGATGCTGATGCCCGAGGATCGGAGGCCATTTACAAAGATGGAATGGTTGTTGGAAGGGGTACTTCTGGGGGCTACGGATGGCGCTGTGGTAAGTCACTAGCTCTGGGCATTGTTAGAAAAGATCTAACCGCTGTTGGAACAGAACTTGAGATTGAGATTTTAGGTGAGAAATACAAATCGATTGTCATTGATGAATCACCTTTTGATCCAAATAACCAATGTTTAAGGTCATAAAAAATAATGTCAGAAATCAAACACAACTCTAAGCTTCATGAAGAAATGGTGGAATGGCGTCACCATATTCATAAGCACCCTGAGCTGAGTTTCAAGGAGGATATGACCAGTGACTATATCGCCTCTGTTCTTGAATCAAATAATATTGAAATGCATCGTGGCTTGGCTGTGACTGGAATAGTGGCTACTATTCATGGTACAAAAAAAGGTAAAGTCATTGGTCTTCGTGCTGATATGGACGCTCTCCCAATACAAGAGAGGAATGAGTTTAGTCATAAATCTGTTCACGATGGGAAAATGCATGCTTGTGGCCATGATGGCCATTCAACAATGCTTTTAGGCGCTGCAGTTTATTTAAAACAGAACAATAATTTTGCCGGTACTGTTCATTTTATTTTTCAGCCAGCTGAAGAAGGTGGGGGCGGTGGTCGAGTTATGGTTGAAGAAGGTATTTTTGAAAAGTTTCCTTGTGAAGCGGTCTATGGCATGCATAATTGGCCTGGACTTGCCGAAGGCCGGTTTGCTGTCCATGATACTGCCGTTATGGCTGCGAATGAAACACTAAAAATTACCATTAAAGGAAAGGGCGGACATGCCGCAATGCCTGATCAGTGTGTCGACCCAATAATGATAGGTGCCCAAGTTATTTCTGCTATTCAAAGTGTCGTCTCAAGAAGTGTAGCGCCTTTAGATTCAGCTGTGGTCAGTATTACCATGGTTGATGCTGGCTTTGTATCAAACGTCATTCCAAACGAAATGAATCTAACTGGATCTCTTAGATACTTTAGGTCTGAGGTAGGTAACGAAGTAAAGGAAAAAATTAAAAATATATCAAAAGGTATCAGTGAATCAATGGGGGCGACAGCTTCATTTAGTTCAGTTCCAAACTATCCAGCAACAGTCAACACGCCAAAGCATGCTCTGCTTTGCGCTCAAGCTGCTGAAACATTGGTAGGAAAGGACAACGTATTAAGAAATGAAAAGCCAAGCATGGGCTCTGAAGATTTTTCTTTTTTACTAAACGCGTCAGAAGGTGCTTATATATGGATTGGAAATGGACTAGTTCCAGAAGATAGTCCTGAAGGAGGTTGCATGCTCCATAACACTCAGTACGACTTTAATGATGAAATTCTGCCTATTGGAAGTAGTTACTGGGTAGAGTTAGTTCGATCAATTCTTACGTAAATCTTTAAGGTTCGACTTATGTTCTCTAAGGCAATTGTTAGGACACCCGGAAAAAGTCTCATTAATGGGTTAACTGACTCAAAACATTTAGGCTCACCCAACTATTCAAGAGCACTCATACAGCATCAATCTTATATAGAGGCTCTTCAATTGTGTGGCCTTGAGGTTACTGTCCTAGATCCTTGTGAAGATTATCCAGATTCAACTTTTGTTGAGGATGTTGCGTTAATTACGCCAAGTTGTGCGTTCATTACTCGTCCTGGAGCCGAGTCTAGAAGGGGTGAAGTTGAAAAAATAATAGATGTTTTAAAGAGTCAGTTTGGAAATATTGAGGTTATTGAAGCTCCAGGAACAATAGAGGCTGGGGATATAATGATGGTTGGAAGTCACTACTATATTGGCTTATCGGATAGAACCAACATTCATGGCGCAAAGCAATTAATTGGATTACTTCAAAAACATGGCTATACAGGCTCAACCATTGAATTGAAAGAGGTTCTTCATCTTAAGACTGGGTTATCTTATTTAGAAAATAATTTTCTTGCTATTTGTGGTGAATTTACAAGTGATCCTGCCTTCGAAGGGTTTGATCAAATTGAAATTCCAGAATCAGAGAGTTACGCTGCAAACTGCATATGGGTCAACGATAACGTAATCATACCTTCTGGATATCCCTTGGCAAAAAATAATTTAAGCAGGGCTGGATACAACATTCTAGAGGTGGATGTCTCTGAGTTTAAAAAGCTTGACGGCGGCTTAAGTTGTCTATCTCTTAGATACTAAGATATTTTTTCTTTTAAAATTAAATTTCCAAATTTTTTTTTAGGTAAAGCTAGATGGTCACCATACCTCTCTCAAATTTAGCTATAGCATTTATCCCAGTTTTCGTAGTCTTAATTATCATTTGGCGATGGAATATTGGACTTAAGTCGTCCCTCTATGCCATTTTTAGAATGATTATTCAACTTCTATTGATTGGATATGTGCTTACCTATATATTTGAAACCAATAGTAACTATGTTGTAATTGCAGTTCTCTCAATTATGCTGCTATCAGCCAGTTGGATTTCTTTAAGAACCACTTCGCTTCCGAGGAAGATTTTATTTATTAATGCTGTTAGCGCAATGGTAATTGGCGGCGTTACCGTTCTAATCATCATGACCCAAGCAGTCTTAATGATCGATCCATGGTATTCACCAAGCTACTTGATACCACTAGCAGGAATGATTTTTGCCAACTGTATGAATGGCATCAGTCTTGCTGCTGAAAGATTAGAGAGTGAATTAAGTCAAGGTAAGTCCTTCAAAGAAGCCAAAGTCATTGCACTTAAGACCTCATTAATCCCCATTACTAATATGCTCCTTGCTGTAGGTCTTGTTTCATTACCAGGAATGATGACAGGTCAAATTTTGTCAGGAGTTTCGCCTATGATAGCAGTTCGATATCAGATTATGGTCATGTGTATGTTCTTTGGCTCAACAGGAATTTCAGTTGCTATGTTCCTTCAGTCGGTCAGAGGACAATTTAAGTAGAAAGAGTTGAGCTAGTCGAATGCCTCTTTGATCTCTGAAAAAGTTGCTGTAATGGCGTGAACATTTGAGTAACCCATCTCCTGAATTGTCAGAGCAGCAAGTGAAGCGCGACCTCCTCCAGCACAGTGAGTTAGGATTAATGTATCAGCATTTTGACAATTTTTTTCAATTAACATCTCTATGAGTCCCCTAGGAATACTAATTGAATCATTAAGACTAGACTCATCATAATTTTTGGCTTCACGAACATCAATAATCACAGCATCATCTGAACTATCAAATAAAGATTTAGCTTCAACCGGATTTACACAATCGATTTGTTTCTGTGCTTGAGTTATCAGCTCACCTGCCGTTTTTATCATATCAACAACCTCCTAGAATAAACTTAGTGCTTAAAATGACGCATCCCGGTAAAAATCATAGCGATGCCATGCTCATTGGCTGCAGCAATCACTTCATCATCCCGCATTGAACCGCCAGGGTGAATGATTGCTTTGATTCCTGCTTCAGCGGCAGCATCTATTCCATCTCTAAATGGAAAGAATGCATCAGAAGCCATCACTGAGCCTTTAACTTCTAGATTTTCATCTGCTGCTTTGATACCAGCGATCTTAGCTGAATAAATTCTGGACATTTGGCCAGCACCAACTCCAATTGTCATTTGATTTTTGGCATAAACAATAGCATTTGACTTGACATACTTCGCAACTTTCCAGGCAAACAATAAGTCCTTCATCTGTGATTCAGAAGGCTGAGAGGAAGAGACGCACCTCAAATCATCAGAGTTGAGTGTGAGTAAGTCTTTATCTTGAATGAGAAGCCCGCCAGAAATTTTTTTATAATCAAATGCTGACTCAGCTTTCTCTAGATCCCCGCATTCAAGAACTCTAACATTTTCCTTACTAAGCAAAACAGTTTTTGCTCTGTCATTAATCTTTGGTGCAATGATGACTTCGACGAATTGCTGATCAATTATTCTTTGAGCGGTCTCTTTATCTAGCTCGCGGTTAAAGGCTATGATTCCACCAAAGGCAGATGTTGGGTCTGTAAGGTAAGCGCTCTGATAGGCTTCATAAATATTTGTTCTAGTGGCTACTCCGCAGGGGTTTGCATGCTTAATAATAACGCAGCTTGGCTCTTCAAAATCTCGCACACATTCAAGTGCTGCATCGGCATCTGCCAAATTATTATATGAAAGCGGCTTGCCTTGGATTTGATGACTAGAAGAAACAGACGCCTCAAAAAGATTTTTTTCTTTGTAAAAGGCAGCACTTTGATGAGGGTTTTCTCCATATCGCATCGTTTGAGACTTGATAAATTGGAGATTGATTGTATTTGAAAACCCATCATCCATTCTTCCTAGATAGTTTGCTATAGCGCCGTCATATTGAGCTGTGTGCTCAAATGTTTTCATTGCGAGTGACCGTCTGGTTAAGAGCGATGTGTCTCCATTATCATTTATTTCATCTAATACTTTCTGATAGTCCTCGCTATCAACGACCACAGTGACCGAAACGTGGTTTTTTGCGCTAGACCGAAGCATAGCGGGCCCACCAATGTCAATATTCTCAATAATTTCTTCATCAGAAGCATTTCGATTATTAACTGTTTCTTGAAAAGGGTATAAATTTACTACTACAAGGTCAATTGGTTTGATTCCATTTTGTGACATTACCTCTTCATCCTTGCCTCTTCTCGCTAAAATGCCGCCATGAATTTTAGGGTTGAGTGTCTTTACTCTTCCTGCCATCATTTCAGGATAGCCCGTAAAATCTGACACCTCTGTCACTGGGATGTTCATCTCTTGAAGAAGTTTTGCAGTGCCACCAGTTGATATAATTTCTATTTTGAGTAGGGATAAACTTCTTGCAAATTCAGCAATTCCAGACTTATCTGAAACGCTGATTAAGGCTCTTTTGATTGACATTTTTAGGGTTTTTTGGTGAAGGAACTCAAGAGTTAAATTATAGACTCTTAGAGATTGTACAGGCTTGCTTTTTTCTTTAGGGTTGCACGATTTATGCCAAGAATTCTAGCTGCTTCGCTTTGATTTTGATTGACTTTATCAAGGACAAACTTAATAGTCGCTGACTCAGCTTGTTGAGTGACCATCTTAAAAACACCATTCGATGACTCACCATTCAAGTCAGAGAAATACTTCTCAAGATTATCTTTGATGCAATCCTGTATACCCCTTTGTTTCATATCGAATACAAAAAATCATGAAATTTTGAATATTGCTCAGAGTGATCTGTCACTCTATTAATGTTTGGCCAAAAGGCAGAGCCTTTTTCACGGTCAAGGTGCATAGAATACCAAAAAATATGCTTTCTGGAAAGCTGTGTTCCCATTTTATGTCCATAAAATTCATGAATCTGCTTAATGTGCTTTAAGACTTGGGGTATTTTTTTTTCTAGGGACGGCTCTTCTGTATTGCTTCCCTTGGTTAGGAACTCATTGATCTGGCCTATTAGCCATGGATTTCCTTGGGTCGCTCTTCCCAGCATGACAGCATCTGCTCCGGTGAAGTTAATTATGTCTTTAGCTTTTTGTGGAGAGTCAATATCACCATTTGCGACAACGGGAATTGAAACTTGCTTCACAATTTTTTTAATTGTTGCAAATTCAGCATTACCTTTAAACTTCTGTGTTCTTGTTCTTCCATGAATTGCAATCATTTGGATGCCATTATCTTCTGCAATTTTGGCAATAGTTGGCGCGTTCTTATTCTCATCATCCCATCCTGTCCTCATTTTCAGAGTAACCGGAACATCGACTGAGTTGACAACA
>ERZ802821.153-NODE-153-length-36414-cov-52.6594_pt1 | contig 36414 bp, 33 predicted proteins | sample MGYA00345648_ERZ802821 | MGnify/ENA primary metagenome ERZ802821 (study PRJEB30503, sample SAMEA104212357) | marine metagenome | biome: Westerlies Biome; feature: [SRF] surface water layer (ENVO:00010504) within the epipelagic zone...; material: water... | reverse complement strand
GTAACCGAGACGAAGCGAGCGTAATGTATCATCAAACCCCTCTGGTTCTACAGTGTGTACGGATAGCCCCGGGTGCGTCGCGGCCAAGGCTGTGGCAATACCCGCACTCAACCCGCCGCCACCGCAGCAGCACAGAACAGCGCTTGCAGATACGTCATGCTCGGTTATCTGGTGCGCGAGCTCGATTCCAACAGTCCCCTGGCCTGCAATAACCATCGAATCATCGTAGGGCTTTATCAGCGACAGTCTGCGTTCGGTCGCCACAGTTGAGCCAATCGTCTCGCGGCTTTCTTTGCCGCGGTGGTAGCGGATCACTTCGGCACCGAGAGCCTGTGTATTGGCTACTTTGTTCGACGGGGCATCATGTGGCATAACAATGGTGGCCGACGTTCCGAAAAGACGTGCGGCGAGGGCGACTCCTTGAGCGTGATTGCCAGATGAGTAGGCGAGAACCCCTCGCTCTCTGGCGTCGGCCGTGAGAGCGCTAATGGCACTGCACGCCCCTCGGAACTTAAAGCTACCGGTGACTTGCAATGGCTCTGCTTTGATCCAAAGTTTGCGCCCAGCAATCTCGTCAAGCCGCGGCGAATTCAGCAGTGGTGTCTTGACAATCAAATGCTTGATTCGCTGATGCGCAGCCTCAATATCCGAAAAATTTACTGTCATAATAGGGTCTTAAATTGATCCGGACGACATGATATGCCGAACTAACACTATTACACAGTGTGGGGCACGTTCAGTGTTGGATTATGTACAACACGACGGGGGGCGGCAGGAGGCCGGTTTTCGCGGTCGCTCAGATTGCGTCGTGCGCGCTATTTGTTTGGTCACAGGCGACGTCTATGCGGATGTGCGCCGTGATCTGTCCTATCTGCAGAAAAAGATGACCGGAGGCTTGTATCCGTCCATTGCCGACGGCGTGATGACGCCAGTTCATTATCTCTATCTCACCGGCAAGGGCTGGCGACTCGAGCTGACCAAAAACACCTATCTGCCTGATATTCCTCGTGATGGACGTTTTATTGCGGTCATACCGCGGCATGTGATGGCCGTTTGCGATGGCACAGTCTGGGATGCTTGGGATTCTCGCTTCAGCCGGAAAACAAAAAGTGGATACCCTCGGCTCTTAGGCTACTACTGCCCGCCAACCTAAGTGAATATTCATGGGAGGTTGCGGGACTACGCCTCTATCCAACGAATGATATAGTCCTGCAGATCCGATTCCCGCACATCAGTCTCGGAAACAACGCGCCCGCGAATACTCGTTGGATCTTTAAAGACAGAGGACGGGTGACCACTAATCAAGGGATGCCACTCTGGCAAATCTTTAGACTCAGAGCGTAGTCGATAAGCACACGTAGTTGGCAACCATTTCATTTCTCGGTCCGTCATCGAAGCTACATCCATGCAGTCGGGTACTGTGCTAAAACGATTTTCATAGTCGCCGCAACGACCACTTTTGTTATTGAGCAGACGACAGGAGACGCGCGTATAGAACACCTCGTCTGTCTCGTCGTCTTGTAATTTGTGCAGACAACATTTGCCGCAGCCGTCACACAAAAGCTCCCATTCGTCACGGCTCAGTTGATCAAGCGGTGTCGAATTCCAGTAGTTAGGCGTATGCATTGCGCTCTATTCTTCCTTTGACAAATGTGCCAGCGCACCAGAATTTTTTTCCCAGTTTCGTCCATCAAATGGCTTGTCGTAAATGACCTCTACGGTATCCATGACTAAGCAGCGAGCATTGACGCTAACACCGTCGGGATTGGATCTCGGTATATAAAACGACTTAATACCGCAGTGGCTACAAAAGTAGTGTTTTGCTAAGTGGCTACCATAGGTATAAAGCGACAGCGCATCTTCACCTTCTACAATCCGGAAACGACCTTTAGGGACGAGCAGATGCTGATAGTGGGTGATGTCGCAGATGGAGCAATTGCAAGTGTGCGTATCAAGAACCGCCGGTGCCTCGACAGTCCATTGCACGGTGCCGCAGTGACAAGATCCCCGGTGGCTGACACGCTCAGCTGTTACCGCGGCTTGAATTTTTTCACTGCGGAGCCGAATTTGCTCAATCAGACCAGATGTATCCCACCGACCACCGCCATTTGCTTGCACATTGGCGTAATGATTATCGACCATTGCGGCTATTGGTAGATGAAGCCCTAACTCTTGGGCGACATCCAGTGCGAACCCGAGATCTTTGCGCATCCAATCTACGGCGAAGCCAAAATCGTAGTCTCGTGCCGCTATGCTCGTGGCTCGATTAGTCATTTGCCATGATTGTGCTGCGCCGCCCTGAATGGCACTTGTGACCTGAGCAATATCGAGTCCAGCACATTCGGCAAAATGAAAGGCCTCTGAGAGTCCGCCCAAGACACCCGCTATGCATAATTGATTGACCATTTTGGTTACTTGACCGGTGCCAACGGGACCCATGAGCTGGGTGTGTTTGGCGTAGGTACTGATAATAGGCTTCACGGTGTTGAACGTCTTTTCATCGCCACCCAGCATGATCGTAAGTACGCCATTCTCGGCACCGGCTTGTCCGCCCGAAACAGGCGCATCCATGAAACTGATTCCAAGGTCCTCGCAGGCGTTGCTAATATCTTCGGCGAGCGCTCTGGATGTAGTAGTGTGGTCTACCAGTATGGCGCCGGGAGTCATGGTGGATAAAACGCCTTCAGGTCCCGTTGTTACGGCGCGAACATCGCTATCATTGCCCACGCAAAGAAAAACGATATCTGCGTCGACGGCAGCTTCTGAGGGCGTGGGGGCCGACAAGCCATCGTATTGGGCAGTCCATGCGAAGGCTTTGTTTTCGGAGCGGTTGTAAACACAGACTTCGAGGCCGCTTTTCTTGAGGTGGCCGGCCATGGGGTAACCCATTGCACCGAGGCCTATGAAGGCAACCTTATTGATCTGCAACATGACGCATGTCCTACTGTACTGGGTTTGACGGAATGACTTAGGGAGAGTTCACCATGAAAAATACAATAACGCGATGCCTGGTAGGGGCGTTGATAGCTTCTTTTGTGGGCGTGGTTGGGGCGCAGGAGCTGGGACCAGGTGCTCGACCCATTGGCGCTGACTGGTCGCGCAGTCCCGTAATGGCCGCAAACGGTATGGCTGCTACAGCACAGCCGCTGGCCTCAACCATCGCCGTAGACGTATTGCAAGCAGGTGGCTCCGCTGTGGATGCCGCGATTGCTGCGAATGCTGCATTGGGTTTAATGGAGCCGACCGGCAACGGTATTGGGGGGGACTTGTTTGCCATCGTTTGGGATCCACAAACCAGCCAGTTGCACGGTTACAACGGTTCGGGCCGATCGCCAGCAGGTCGCTCGCTCGAGACGTTACGCGCTGCCATCGCCAGCATGAAGGCAGAGGGTGCTATTCCGATGGATTATGTGGGTATTCCCTCACATGGCTCATTGTCGGTGACAGTGCCCGGGGCTGTGGATGGCTGGTTTGCGCTCCACGAGCGATGGGGCAGCTTGCCCATGGCAGAGGTACTTTCTGCACCTATTCGGTATGCGCGCGAGGGTTTTCCGGTGAGCCCGGTCATTGCCGCAAGCTTCGAAAGCAACCGCAAGCGGTTCCAAGCAGTATCGGGGATGATTGACGAGTTCGACAATGCTGAAAAAACCTATTTCCCTGGTAATACTGCCCCGCAAGCAGGCGAGCTGTTTCGCAATCCAGACTTGGGGAATACCCTCGCTGCGATTGCACAAGGGGGGCGCTCTGCATTTTACGAGGGTGACATAGCGCAGGCGATGTCGGCTTACTTTAAGTCGATTGGAGCCGATCTGACTCTGTCTGATTTATCTGCACATGAGGGTGAGTGGGTAGAGCCCAGAGGTGTAAATTATCACGGTTACACCCTCTACGAACTCCCACCTAATGGTCAGGGCTTCGCCGCGCTAATGATGCTGAATATCCTAAAGCAGACAGATGTGCGGCAATTTGAGCGAGGTTCGCCTGAGCTTTTCCATTACATGGTTGAGGCGAAGCGACTTGCATTTGAGGCGATGGCTGGAACGTTCGCAGATCCGGATTTTGCCGATATTCCGCTCGATGCGCTGCTCAGTGACGGCTTCGCAAAGCGCCAATTTGCACGCATACGAAAGGATGCTGTGATTGAGCCAAAATTTTTGGCAGTACCACTGGAGGGAGAGGGTGATACGACTTATCTGACGGTGGTAGATAAGAGTGGATTGATGGTATCTCTTATTCAGTCTAATTATCGTGGGATGGGAAGCGGGCTGGTTCCCAAAGGGCTTGGCTTCATGCTCCAAGATCGAGGTGAACTATTTTCACTTGAGGACGGGCACCCGAATGTCTATGCACCGGGTAAGAGGCCCTTTCATACCATCATTCCAGCCTTTTTACTGAAGGACGACGAACCGTTTATGAGTTTTGGTCTGATGGGCGGCGGCATGCAGCCACAGGGTCACGTACAGATTTTGGTCAATATCGCTGACTTTGGCATGAATCTGCAAGAGGCGGGCGATGCGGCACGTTTTCTTCACGATGGTGGGTCTAGCCCAGACGAGGGAATAGCATCTGATTACGGTACATTATTCGTTGAGCCGGGCGTGCCATTGTCAACAGTTGAAGCTTTGCGCGCCCGCGGGCATGTGGTGCAGGTCAATGATCAAGCCGGTATGTTTGGCGGCTACCAAGCCATAAGCCGGGATCCAAAAACCGGAGTCTTAACGGGTGCGACAGAAATGCGTAAAGACGGCACAGTGGTCGGTTACTGAGAAATGGTGACGGGTATGGCGTCGACACAAGAAGAGAGAGCCAATGAGGCTGTTACTGCACACAGGTCGATTGCTGTCGTAGTGGGTGGTAGTGGTGCCATAGCCAAGGCGCTTGTCCACAAGTGGTCGCAAGATCCCGACCTGACCGTCGTGAGTTTGAGTCGAACGAGCAGTGGGTTTTCAAAAGTACAGTCCGTTATCACCGACTACAGTGATGAGTCGTTAGCGAGCGCGGCTAGACACGTTGCTGCCATAGGCCTGCCGCTTTCACGGCTCGTTATTTGTAATGGCATACTATCTGACGACGCTATTCGTCCGGAACGTAAGGTGAGTGATCTGGATGTCGCTGCATTTGATACCGTTATGTCGGTGAATACGCTGCTACCGATGCGAGTTTTGGGCGCCTTTTGGAGGGTGATTCGTGACGCTGAAGATCCACGGATAGCGGTGCTGTCGGCTCGTGTGGGTAGTTTAGAGGACAATAAACTGGGCGGATGGTACAGCTACCGGGCCAGCAAAGCGGCGCTAAATATGATGCTTAAGTGCGCTGCAATAGAGGCTAGGCGGGTGAATAGCAGAGCAAAAATTATTGCTTATCACCCCGGTACCGTCGACTCTGCTTTATCACGCCCGTTCCAGCGATCGGTGCCGGATGGAAAACTATTCTCCCCAGATTACACCGCTGCGCAATTGATCGACATTTTAGATTCGGTTGTGGCAGACGGCGACCTATCCTATCTAGACTGGGCCGGTCAGCCGATACCTTGGTAAACCCCGTGATGTGTCTGCAGTACCCGTAATGTTAGTTGCGAATAAGACTAGTTGAGAAATTCGGCTCTAGACGCAGGGTTTGACTTAAACACCCCGCCCAAGGACGTTGTTCGCGTTGTTGAGTTCCCGTCTTTCACCCCTCGTGCCTTCACGCAATAGTGGGTTGCGGTCATGGTGACTGCCACATCGTCAGTACCGAGCAAGGTTTGCAGTGCAACCAGCACTTGCTGGGTCAGACGTTCCTGTACTTGCGGACGTTGGGCGAAGAAGCTTACCAATCGATTTATTTTGGATAGTCCAATGACTTTTTCATTAGGTATGTAGGCAACCCTGGCAAACCCATCGATCGTGACGAAATGGTGTTCGCAGGTGCTGGTGAGATCGATCTGGTCGACACAAACCATTTCTTCTACACCCATTTTGTTATCGATGACTGTTATTTTGGGGAATCGGCTGTAATCGAGACCCGAAAAAATCTCATCGACATACATTTTTGCGATGCGGTGCGGAGTCTCCTCCAAACTGTCATCGCTCAAGTCAAGCCCTAAGGTTTCCATGACGGTCGTGAAGGCGTCGCGAATACGATCGTAGCGTTGATCGCGATTTAGGTGATTGGCGATCATTGGTGTTTCCAGACCTTTGACCAATAATGCGCGCCTCACAGCCATCGCCTCATCTGATATCGCACTGGGAAGCGCGGTCGTTTTTGCAGAGTGTTGAACTTGATGCATGAGACGCTGTCCTTCAATAAGGTGTAAACTTAGTACGCGGTTGCCGCAGTCGTGGATGCCGCTGTCGGTGCATGATTGGTTAAAAATAGGCCTGATGTAGCGGTTTTGTATAACTATTTGTTTGAGAGGTGGGTAAATAATGTTTGGCCGATTATATTGGATGTTGATCCTGGCGATTTTTGTGTCAAGTCCCGTTTTCGCAGACCGTAATGATCTTGCACTTCAGGAGTTTCGTGCAGCAGGTGCTGGATCCTACATCGACGCGTCTTATGGCTATGCGGTTTTTCCTAGTATCGGCAAGGTCGGTCTGATCATCGGCGGCGCGACGGGTAAGGGGCAGGTTTACCAAGAAGGTAAAGCTGTTGGTAGCGCGACAATGACTCAGGTGAGTCTCGGTTTCCAGTTTGGCGGGCAAGTTTACAAGCAAATCATCTTCTTTGAAGACGTACGTGCCATGCGCGAGTTTACGTCTGGTAATTTTGAATTTGGTGGCCAAATCGCTGCGGTTGCATTGAACTCAGGCGTGAGTGCGGAAGTGAGTACTGGCGGGGGTGGCCGAACGTCGGTTACCGCGGCCAACGGTGATATCACCGAAGTGGATAGCACAGGTTTCGTGGACGGCATGGCGGTATTTACGCTATCGCAGGGTGGTTTTATGGTAGAAGTTTCCCTGGGCGGGCAGCGCTTCAGCTACGAACCGCTCTGACCCCCTGCTGGCTCCTCTTCGAATGTGATGTCGACGGTTGCAAGCCGAGCAACCAGGTGATCGCCGAGGGCAGATGCCGGTGTCCAAATACCCCCTTCGACTGCGAGATCATCGAAGGCCAGACTGAGCCCCGCTTCGGCCAGCATTCGTGACGTCGCTCCGTAGCCGGGGTCGCGTTTCCCCCGAACCACGATTCGTACGTCTTTTGTCAACTCAGTAGGGTGGTGCGCGTGCACGAAGAATTCGAAAAAACCCGTCTCGCGTTCGTGCAACGATGGGCCTTCTCCCGGTTGCGGGAGTCGCTTCGCGATGAATCTGCGCAACGGGCCGATCGCGAGTGCTGTCATGCCCGCGATCATGCCGGCCGAGAGTAAGAGCGCGGCCCGACGGCTTGGCATCAGTTGCGACTCGTTGTAAGAAAAGTCGGCACCATACAGCAGGCTGGCTAACGCATTTGAGCGCCTGACAACTTTTGAGTTAATCGCCGCCATTACAAAAGGGCCGGTCCAACTGCCAAAGTTATCGTCCCAGCGCGCACTACGCTGGTCTGCACCGTCGCCGCCTGGATCTAGCTCAGGCGGATAGAGGGCGTAAGGATCATTTAGGGTCTTTCTTGCAATCGGATCTTCGACCGCTTGTTCAACTGCCAGCAACATACTCGCCACGGTGCCGCCACTCACCCCACCCTTGGATTCGCCCATTCGTCCGCTGACGTTTTGGGCATAAACGCCATGCTTTTCCATCATTGTCTTCTGCGCGACAAATACGCCGATGTCGGATGGAATACTGTCGAAACCACAACAATGAACTAGCCGCGCGCCTGACTCTTCTGCCATCGGACTGACGCGATCGAAAACCGATGCCATCCACTGAGGCTCACCCGTCAAGTCGCAGTAGTGGGTGCCTTCCATGGCACAGGCTTCGAGTAATGTTGTTCCATAGCGTGCGTACGGCCCAACTGTGCTAATGACAACGCGCGTGGATGCGGCAAGACGTGTCATTTCATCGGTATTGTCGCTATCCGCAACGAGTATCGGAAGATTGGGTGCCGACAAACCCTGCTTAATTTCGTCGAGTTTAGACTTGGAGCGCCCGGCGATCGCCCAGTTGATTTTATCGCCATAAGCCTCATGAAGGTAAGCTGCGACAAGAGCTCCGGTAAAACCCGTAGCACCGTAGACGACAATGTCAAAATCGCGCTGTGTATTCGTTTCCATAAACGCCTCCCAGAAGCTCATGTGCAAATAAAAAAGAGAGTCTAGCAGGGTGACTAAAAATGCTCCCTTAAAATCGTCTCTGACTTAAGCGCTGTGTTATCCTTTCGCGACTCAAAAATGCTGGTACACGGGGGCACAGGTGGCAGGTTTATCGAGAATTACGGTAACGGCAAAGCGCGCACTTGGCCCCGTTATCGTCGCGATAGTGACGGCGCTGATTGTCAGCGCTCTGGTTCGCACTGCGCCTGAGCCTGAGGTAGGTGAGGCTGTTACCAATCGCATTGGCGTTTACGTGGAGCGCGCAACCCGGACGGGCGCACGCGCAGAGGTCAGGGCGTTTGGTGAGGTACGTCCTCGTGTTCAAATCGACGTCGTCAGTGAGGTATCTGGACGCATCACGAGTGTGTCGCCGCGGTTTGTCGAGGGAGGAAGCCTGTCTGCTGGCGAGCCGCTGCTTACCATTGAAAATCGCGACTACGTTCTAGCAGTAGCCGAGGCAAAGGCGCGTTTAGCTGCGCGCCGATTGGAACTCGAACAAGCACGAGCTGATGCTGATGTGGCTGAAAGGCAGCTTGCTGGCGAGTCTAATGCATCCGGTTTGGCGTTGAAAAAGCCTCAGATTGCGCAGGCAGAGGCAGCGCTAAATGCGGCCGAGCTCTCAGTGCGGCGCGCACAATCAGAGCTTGCGCGAACTGAGATTTCCGTACCGTTTGATGCTCGCATCACCTCAACGATGGTCGATGAGGGACAGTACGTTGGGATGGGTAGAACAATAGCCTCCGTTTTTTCCACTGACATTGCTGAGGTCAGACTACCGCTCACGGATCTTGATATCGCTGCTTTGGGTGTGCCTATTGGGTTTGAAGCCGAGCCTGGGCAAGGCTTAGACGTGGCTTTGACTGCAGATGTTGCAGGTGCTGCGCGCCGTTGGCAGGGTCGGCTGCTGCGGTTAGACGCGTCTCTGGATCCACGAACGCGGTCGACCTTCGGGACGGTCGAGGTAGTCGATCCGTTTAAGACGACTCAAGGGGACATGCCCATGGCGCCGGGCTTATTTGTTGCGGCTGATATTCAGGGTCGAGCCTTAGACGATGTGATTGCGATTCCCGCAGCGGGACTTCGCGCTGGCGGTCGTGTGTTCATAATGAACGACAAGGATGTGCTAGAAATACGGAGCGTCATCGTGGCTCACGCGACGTCTGAGGTCGCTTATTTGGTCAATGGTCTTAATGAAGGTGATCGTGTCATTGTCTCGCCCATCCGCAATCCGGTTCCCGGCATGGCGCTAGCCGCCATAGAGGACAGTGCGGATCCCGTACAACTGAGCGGAGACTGATATGACGGGACTCATAGCATGGTGGGTCAGAAACGCCGTCGCGGCTAATCTACTGATGGTGTTCATCTTGGTCTGCGGCCTTCTGGCATGGGCCGGTATTGAAAAGGAAGTCCAGCCAGTCGTTAAACTGCCCCTCGTTCAGGTTTCGCTGACATGGCCCGGTGCATCACCAAAAGAGATTGAGCAGCAAGTTATTCAGCGGGTAGAGGCCGCCATCAAAAACATTGACAACTTGCGACGCTACAACTCGGAGGCTAGCGAAGGATTTGGTCGCGTTACGCTCGAGGCCCTGCCGAGAGTCGACTTAACCGAATTTAAAGAGGATGTCCGAGACGCTATCGATGGGATAACGTCATTTCCCAGAGATCTTGAGCCCGCGCGTATCAGAACGATTGAGTGGAAAGAGACTATTCACTATCTCACCGTTCAGGGTGATATTGGTGAGCGGGCGCTGGGCCGACTGGCTGAGGAGCTTCGCGATGAGCTGATATCGCTGAGTCAGGTGAGTAATGTCCGAGTCGGTGGTATCCGCGATGAGGAAGTTACCATTGAAGTCTCGGAGGAGGCGCTGCAGCGATACCAGCTGAGCTTCGGCGAGTTGGCGGCTGCGGTCAGAGCCTCGTCAATCAATATTTCGTCGGGTGAGCTAAAAACGTCTACCGGAAATATTCAATTGCGCGCCGAGAACTTGGCTGATAATCAAACTGATTTTGAGAGCATTATCGTCCGCGAGTTACCCTCGGGTGCACAACTGACACTGGGTGATGTCGCCCGCATCAATGATGGCTTTGCTGACTATGATGTCAAAGCGTCGGCGAATGGTGTGCCGGCAGTTATGCTCGAGATAAAGCCATCGGATCGGCTCTTCATAACGAAGACGTCGAAGCAAGTGAACGACTGGATCGATACTAAGCAGTCTGAATTACCCGACGGTGTAGAGCTATTCAGCCTCGGTGACATGGCCGATGCTTACGAGTCTCGCATGTCCCTCATCTTTGATGCGGCGTGGATGGGATTGATCCTAGTAATGCTAATCCTGCTCCTTACACTACGATTTACTGTCGCACTCTGGGTGACCGTTGGCATCGCTATCTCGTTTGTCGGTGCCTTTATATTTCTTCCTGTTGTGGATGTATCGATCAACTTCCTATCGACCTTTGCGTTTTTATTGGTGCTCGGTATTGTCGTGGACGATGCGATTGTTGTTGGTGAGAGCATTCACCATCATCGGGAAGATCTGGGTTTGCCACCTGAAGAGGCCGCTATTGTCGGTGCCTCTGCTGTGGCGAGGCCGGTCATATTTGCCGTACTGACTACGGTTGTGGCCTTTGCTCCCTGGGCATTTCTGTCGGGACCACAGAGCGAGTTTCTGCGCCATTTGTCTGCGGTTATTGCCTTCGCACTTGCCTTTTCGCTGATCGAGGCGTTTTGCATTCTACCCGCACACCTAAGCCATTTACCCGCGCGTAATCCAGGTAAAACAGGCTTTGCTTTGCAGCGTCGTATTGCAGACGGCATCACGTCTTTTGCGGAGAACACATACGCCCCAATGCTGGCTCGCGCACTCAATGTTCGTTACACCTTGAGTGCTGTATTTTTGGCGGGATTTATTGTTGCGCTGACCCTGGCATCTACCGGCTGGGTGCGCTTTTACTTTTTCCCACAGTTAGAAAGTGAGACGTTGGTGGTCAACGTGACCTTACCCACGGGGGTACCGTTTTCAAGAACTGAGGCGGTCATGAATAAGCTCAATCAATCGAGCGATGACCTAAAGGCAAACTATCCCGTTATCGGTGCCTTTACGTTTGCCTACGACAATCAGTTAGAGCAATACGTTCAACTGCCGCCGCCGGGAGAGAGTGATATCAGCATGCGGGAAGTCGCAGAGACATACCTCGCCTCTATGGGTGACATTCCTGACGCTGAGAATATCACTGTGCAGTACACGGCGAATCAAGGTGAAGCCGTTCTCACCTTTGTCTTCGCCCATACAGACGAGGCCAGGCTAAAGCAGGCCGCTTCTGAATTGCGCAATTATCTCGTGTCCTTTGAGGACGTATTTTTTGTCAGGGACAATCAGCGCGGCGAGATTGATGAGCTCAATATAAAGCTCAAGCCGGGAGCCCAGACGTTAGGTGTGACCCTGGCAGATGTGTCGCGTCAGGTAAGGCAGTCTTACTACGGTGAGGAGGTTCAGCGCTTGCCGCGGCAGTACGGTGATGTGCGAGTGATGTTGCGCTATCCGCAGGACGCACGAAAGAGTTTAACCTCGCTCAGAGACCTCAATATTAGAACGAGTGACGGTCGCTTACTCCCACTTGCCACGGTAGCTGATATAGAAGTAAGAAAGGCGTCGCAGAGGATCGTCCGTCGCGACGGCCAGCGAATTTTTGAAGTCTATGCGCGTCTTAATGTCGACGCCATGGGCGATATTAACGATAAAGTGCAAGATGAGTTTATCCCTGAGTTGCAAAAGCGTTATCCCGCCCTTCAGGTGATCAAGGGGGGATGGGAAGAGCAGCAAGCTGAGTTCATGACAGAGGTTTCGCGCCTGTTCACTATTGCCATGCTTACCATTTATGCCCTGCTGGCTGTTGCATTCCGCTCTTATACCCTGCCGACCATTATTATGTCGGCGATTCCTTTCGCCTACATGGGCGCCATCTTTGGACATAAACTTATTGGCATTCCGCTAGACATGTTTTCCTTCTTTGGTATGGGGGCTGCAGCGGGAGTAGTGGTGAACGATAACTTGGTTTTGATCGACTACATTTTAAAACGTGAGGAACGCGGGGATGATCGGCTGACCGCGATTATCAACGCCGCTAAGAATCGGTTTAGGCCCATTTTGCTGACTACCTTGACGACTTTCGTCGGACTGATGCCCATCATCGCGGAAACGTCACAGGCGGCTGCCTTCCTCAAGCCCTCTGTGATTTCACTGGCGTTCGGCGTGTTCTTCGCCTTCTTTGTCAGCCTTTTTTTGGTGCCCGCGCTTTACTTGATTGGTGCGGACTGGGGCAAAATCAGCGCAAGTATGTCGCCGTTCTTTCCTCGTTGGTCGAAGGGAAAAGCAGCTTAGGACTTGCTTTAACGCACATCTTTCATGAGGCGTCGCACGCGCGGTGATACCGCGAGTACCACCACACCCACACCCACACCGTAGTAGAGCAGTTCGGTAAACAGCGCGTTGAAACCAGCGGTGCCGAGCCGTCCGTCTTCGCCATCGATACTAGAGAAGAAAATAGCGAGCTCAGACGCAAGGTATGAACCGTAGGCACTGGCCAGGAACCAGGCTCCCATCATGACTCCGACGTAGCGCGCTATCGAGAGCTTGGTGACGGCAGATAGCCCTATAGGGCTGAGGCAGAGTTCAGCTGATGTGTGTAGGAAGTAGGCCAGCACGAGCCACCAGGCAGAGACAAGGCCGGCTGAGTCCGGGTTATTCAGACCGATCAATAGCGCACCAAACCCCAGTCCCACTTGGATGATGCCAAAGCCGAATTTAGCTGGGCTCGATGGTTCAATATTATGGGACAGGAGCGCAGGCCAAAGAAGGGCGAATAGGGGCGAAAGGAGAATAATAAAAATCGCGTTAGCCGAACCAAATTGCGCCGCGGTTAGTTGAGTTCCGAACAAGGTAAGGTCGGTTGCTCGGTCTGCAAACAAGGTCATTGAGCCTCCCGATTGTTCGAACATCGACCAAAATACGGTACTAACGACGATCAAAAAAAACAGGGCACTCATCTTGCCGCGCTCTTCTGAATTACATTGCGTCGCTAGTAGCCAAACAAACCACGCTAAAAAAAGGCCAGCCACGAGAGGAAGCATTACGCCAACGCCATTCGGCTGTTGCAAGACTACCCAGATGACGAAGACCGACACGATGCTGAATAGGGTAATGGTCTGTTGAACGCTGAGAATGCCCAAGGTTGCGCTAGCCGGCTGTTTCAAAATCTCAGGGTTGCTCGGATCGCCGTGTCCCTCTAGCCATTCCTGTCCTAGGGTAAAGATGACTAAACCGATCAGCATACCGATGCCTGCAGCGCCAAATCCGTAGGCCCACCCATAGGCGCTGGCAAGCCATCCGCAGAGCAATGCAGCACTTGCGGCGCCGATATTGATGCCCATGTAAAAAATAGTAAAGCCACCATCTCTTCGCGGGTCATTGTCACCGTATAACTTACCGACAACCGTTGAAATATTGGGCTTGAGCAGGCCGACACCAACCACAATCAGCGCGAGTGCAAAGTAAAAGACGCTGATCGCCTGCTCGTCCCTCACGATCGCACCTGCTGCGGTTTGCGATGCAGGTACGCCCTCAAAAGCCATTGCGCAATGTCCGAGTACCAGCAGGATGCCACCAAGTTTTACGGCGTTTGTTTGTCCTAAATAGCGGTCCGATACAAGGCCGCCCAATAGAGGCATGGCGTACACCAGTGCCGCATAAGCGCCGAGGATTCGCAGCGCTTCCCCGTCGGTGAACAAGTGGTGCTGCACTAAGAAGAGCACGAGTAAATACTTCATGCCGTAGAACGAGAAGCGCTCCCACATCTCTGTGGCGAAACAGACAAATAAACCGCGAGGGTGTCCAAACCATTCAGGGCCTGCGGGTAGTGTCTGCGTCGTCATAATTCACCTATTCGTTCTTTGTTTATCAGTGTGGACACCATTGTCATGGGGCGTACTGCAGTGCTATGTCGGCTAGGCAGCAGGTTGGTTTAAGGCCTTCGATAACGCGCCGAGCATGTCATCAGGATCGCGGATTCGCTTCACTTGTGCAAACAAAGCCGCGGCTTGCGGGTAACAGTATTGCAGATATACCAACCATTGTTTGAGCGGGTTAATGGCATATTTCCGCTGATAGAGTGCGCCATTGGCCTCAAAAAAGTAGACCAGAAGTTCCGCAATATCTTGCCACTCGAGGGGCATCTGAGGGGTGTCCGAGCAGTAAGCGGCAATTGCCCGGCCGAGATCAGGCCGGCATAAAGCCCCGCGAGCCAGCATGAACGCGTTGCACCCGCTCTGTCGGCGACAATCAAGAAGGTCGGTAGGCGTCCAAATTTCGCCATTGGCGATAATGGGTATGTTCCGGTTATTTCCGATATCGCGAAGCCGATGCCAGTACGCTGGAGGCCTGTACGCTTGTGTTTTCGTTCGCGCGTGGACGGTCAACTCATCAATGCCGCTGTTGATTGCTCCGTCGGCGATGCGTGAAAACAAGGCATCGTCGTCAAAGCCAAGTCTCACTTTTGCCGTCACGGGTGTCGTGTGCGGCGTCGCGTCCCTGACCGCTTTGCAGATGTCGTAAATGGTCTCTGGTGTACGTAACAGGGTGGCACCACCGCGTGATTTATTGACAGTCTTCGCAGGGCATCCGAAATTGAGATCAATGCCCGGTGCGCCTAGTCCCGCAACGACCCGCGCATTGGCAGCCATCAAATCGGGATCTGACCCCAGCAGTTGAACGTACACTGGTATACCGGATGGCGTTCTACCATCAGCCTTCAGCTCAGGGCACAACCGGTAAAACACTTTAGCTGGGAGAACTGTGCTCGAGACGCGAACAAATTCAGTGGTGCAACGCTCGTACCCACCAACGCGTGTCAGCATGTCGCGCATCACGGATTCCATGACGCCCTCCATTGGCGCTAATAAGAGTCTGGGCGGCGAGATGCTGGATGTGTTCATAAAATCCTTGAACGTAGTACAACTCGTATCGTAAATCTTACAGATGACGCGATCATTCTTCGTTTGTAGACTGTTAGCTTGGGCGCCATGTTAGCCGTTTGTTAAAGGGCAAGTCACAATGAATCCTAATTATCTGGATTTCGAGCAGCCGATCGCTGAGCTCGAGATGAAAATCGAAGAATTAAAATCGGTGGTCGACAATTCCGAGATTAATATCAGCGACGAAATCGGTCGGCTCAAATCCAAGAGCCACAAACTAACGCAGTCGATTTTTTCTAAGTTGAGTCCGTGGGACATTGTTCGCGTGGCTCGTCACCCACTTCGCCCTTATTCACTGGATTATATTCCGCTCATCTTTGATGAGTTTGACGAACTGCATGGTGATCGCCATTTTGGTGATGACAAGGCTATTGTGGGGGGGGTTGCTCGTTTGAACGACAGACCTGTGATGGTTATTGGCCAAGAGAAGGGTAGAGCAGTCAAGGACAAGGTTTACCGCAACTTCGGGATGCCGAAGCCCGAAGGGTATCGTAAAGCGCTTCGTTTGATGGAAATGGCAGAGCGATTCAAAATGCCAGTGGTAACGTTGATCGACACGCCCGGAGCGTATCCGGGCATTGATTCTGAAGAGCGGGGCATTTCTGAAGCGATCGCTCAAAACCTCGCAGTGATGTCGCGTCTTAGAACGCCCATTATCTGCGTAGTAATCGGCGAGGGGTCATCGGGTGGGGCACTTGGAATTGGGGTTGGTGATCATTTAGCCATGCTCCAATACTCGACCTATTTTGTGATTTCGCCAGAGGGTTGCGCCAATATTATCTGGAAGAGCAGTGAGTTCGCGCCGCAAGCCGCTGAGGCGATGGGTGTTACGTCATCCACGTTGGAGGAGCTCGGGATTGTCGATGCGACTATTCAAGAACCGTTGGGCGGTGCTCATCGTGATATTGATGAAATGGCACGCCGAATCGGTGAGCATGTGTCGGGTCAGCTGGATGCCCTGTGCGCGACTGATACGGATCGTTTGGTTGAAGCCCGTTATCAGCGCTTAATGGCCTACGGGAGCGTCTGATCTTGCGATGGTATTGTACGACGCACTGAAGCAGCACTGGGCTACGCTTCAGCGCGCAAGACGCCTTTGCATCGGATTTTCCGGTGGTGTCGACAGTCACTCCTTACTACATAGTTTGGTTGCGCTTGCCGGCGAAGAGCCGCTTCCTCCGATTGTCGCCTTGCACATCAACCATGGTCTTCACGCTGAGGCCGCGCAGTGGGAAGAACACTGTGCTGGAGTGGCTGCACAACTGGGTGTCGATTTCGTAGCGAAGTCGGTGCTCGTTTCGCCAGGAGCGTCTCCTGAGGCACAGGCGCGAGACGCTCGATATGAGGCGTTTTCCCGATTTCTCTTAGCGGACGATCTGTTGCTCTTGGCTCATCATCTCGATGATCAGGTTGAAACTGTCTTGTTTCGACTCATTCGAGGCGCTGGACCCAAGGGGCTGGCGGGCATGCCCGAAAAGCGGCAGCTGGGCAGTGCGACATTAGTCCGTCCACTGCTGGGCTTGCCGCGATCCGATATCGAGCAGTATGCGATCGATCATCAGCTGGAGTGGCTAACCGATTCGAGCAATGACGATGTCAGCGTTGATCGTAATTATCTTCGCCATCATGTATTACCGGTAATTGAGTCGCGGTGGCCGCGCTATCGACAGGGATTCTCTCGATCTGCGACGCTCAGTGGTTTATCGCACAGCGCAGGTAATTCGCGAGAGTTGCCAGCGGGGTTGACGCCGCTGGGTGATCCTTGTCTTTCAGTAGCAACTCAAGATGTCAATGATCTGCACAGTCAGCTTTACACATGGCTAGAGCGCATGGGTGCATCAATACCAAACTATAAAGTGTTGAGCGAATTCGCTCGGCAATGCATTCACGGAGCCGAAGATAGACTGCCAGAGCTGCAGTGGGAGGATTACCTCATTCAACGATGGAAGCGAGAGATTCACGTTTATCCAATCATTCCAAGAGAGTCGTTCACCTACGCATCACGCATCGGGGAGGCTGCAACAGGTCCTTGGGGCGCTGTTGATTGGGCAGTGGCTGAGTTTGGCTTGCCAGCGGGCGAAAGAGTGACGATCCGCAGCGCGCATCCCGGTGAAATGATCACACTTCGCAGTCGTCCAACGCGCTCGATGAGCCAGTGTTTTCAGGAAGCCAATATCCCCCCCTATTGGCGATCATTTCTGCCGATTATCTGTCGACGTGAGGTGCCTATTGCGCTGGCCGATCTGGGGTTGTCGGTCCGCGGAGACGCCGAGGCGGAGTCACTTTGTAAAGGCGGATTAGTACCGGTCTGGCGACGTCCGAAATTGCATTTTCTAAATTGAGGATATGACGACTCTTTGTTAAGCTGAACGCCCATCGGAGCTCTGCTGTCGGCAACCTTTTGTTCGCCGCCCCACAGTTCCTCACGCTTTGGTGGAGTTCATGACGCGATATGTGTTTGTTACCGGTGGTGTTGTTTCTTCTCTCGGGAAAGGAATAGCAGCGGCGTCTCTGGCAGCTGTCTTGGAGGCTCGCGGTCTCAAGGTCACGCTCCTAAAATTAGACCCTTATATTAACGTTGACCCTGGCACCATGAGCCCGTTCCAACACGGCGAGGTGTTCGTCACTGACGATGGCGCTGAAACCGATCTTGATTTAGGCCATTACGAGCGCTTCACTCGAGCGACGATGTCAAAGCGAAATAATTTCACGACGGGTCAGGTATACGATGAGGTCCTCAGAAAAGAGCGGCGCGGTGACTATTTAGGCGGCACCGTCCAGGTGATTCCGCATATTACCGATGAGATAAAACGCCGCGTTATTGCTGGCGCAGAGGGTGCCGATGTAGCGGTGGTAGAGGTAGGCGGAACGGTTGGTGACATTGAAAGCCAACCCTTCTTGGAGGCCTTGCGACAATTGAAGCTAGAAGCGGGTTCATCCCACGCCTTGCTGATGCATTTGACACTGGTTCCCTATCTACCAACCGCCGGTGAAATAAAAACGAAGCCAACACAGCATTCCGTGAAAGAGCTGCGCTCCATCGGACTACAGGCTGATGTATTGCTCTGTCGTTGCTCAGTGGATATCGATGTGAGTGCAAGGAAAAAGATTTCACTGTTTACCAATGTTGAAGAGCGCGCGGTGATCCCGGTGCTGGATGCTGACTCTATTTACAAGATACCAAAGAACCTGCATGAAAATGGGCTAGACGATTACATATTGGATCGATTTGGTATGTCGCCGATGGCGGCCGATTTTAGCGAGTGGGATGATGTCGTGGCACGCGAATTTGCAGACAGGCGCGCGCGAGTAAAAGTGGGCATGGTCGGCAAATATACCGAGCTGGTCGATGCCTATAAATCACTGAATGAAGCGTTGGGGCATGCGGGTTTGCACACCAATACGCACGTTGATATTGAGTATATTGATGCGGAAGATCTTGAAACAAAGGGCATCGAACCGCTCACTAAGCTTGATGCGGTGCTGGTCCCAGGTGGCTTTGGCGATCGGGGGATTGAGGGCAAAATTGCGGCTGTAAAATACGCAAGAGAGCATAGAATCCCTTACCTGGGCATCTGCCTCGGCATGCATATGGCCATGATTGAGTTTGCAAGGAACGTGTGTGGTCTCACAGGCGCGCATTCAACTGAGATGAACGCAGACACGCGCTATCCCATTATCGGTTTGATTACCGAGTGGCAAACTGAGTCGGGTGGTCTAGAGGTGCGTGATGAGCACTCGGATATGGGTGGCACCATGCGACTGGGGTCCCAGCCTTGCTACTTGGTCGATGGCACACGGACGCGAGATATCTACGGTAGCGATGTGATTCGGGAGCGTCACCGGCATCGCTACGAGGTTAACAACACCCTTGTGCCGAAACTTGAAGCCCAAGGTATGACAATCTCCGGTTGGTCTCAGGATAAGGGCTTGGTCGAAATGGTAGAGCTCTCGGATCATCCGTGGTTTGTGGCCTGTCAGTTTCACCCAGAGTTCACGTCGCGTCCGAGAGGCGGACATCCCTTGTTCTCCAGTTTTATCAATGCCGCTGTAGAGGTAAAACAGGCATGAGCCCTAGACGTGTTTGTGTGGGTAGCATTGAGTTTGGCAACGACAAGCCGTTTGTGCTCGTAGGTGGCGTCAATGTGCTTGAGTCAGAACAGTTTGCGGTCGATGTTGCGAGCCATTACCAAGAGGTATGCACTGAACTCAAGATACCACTGGTGTTCAAGGCCTCTTACGATAAAGCTAATCGATCATCCATTACTTCATACCGTGGACCCGGTCTCGAAAAAGGCCTCGCTATATTAGCGTCCGTAAAGAAGGTCACTGGGTTGCCCCTTATCACCGACGTGCACGCGCCCGAGGAGGCTGCGCCAGCGGCCGCGGTAGTTGACATCATTCAATTGCCGGCCTTTCTGGCTCGCCAAACTGATTTAGTTCAGGCCATGGCGGAGACTGGCGCGGCGATTAATATCAAAAAGCCGCAGTTTCTCAGCCCCGCGCAGATGGCCAATATCGTTCACAAGTTTAGAGAGTGCGGTAATGATCGGCTAATGTTGTGCGAACGCGGCACTAATTTTGGCTACGATAATTTGGTGGTCGACATGCTGGGATTTGGTGTTATGCGTAAGGCTGCAGATGGCGTGCCCATCATTTTCGACGTGACTCATGCGCTTCAGCGACGCGATCCGAGCGATGCCGCCTCGGGTGGCCGCCGCACACAGGTGGTTGAGCTTGCGAGAGCGGGGATGGGTACTGGGCTGGCGGGTTTGTTTCTTGAGTCTCATCCAGATCCTGATAAGGCCCTCTGTGACGGTCCAAGCGCATTGCCCTTGGCGCAGTTACGCCCGTTTCTTGAGCATGTGAAGGCCGTCGATGAAGTGGTGAAGTCACTGCCAAATCTTGAGATTAATTAAGACTGAGTGGAGCACACTGTGAGCGAAATTGTTGATATTCGAGGCTTTGAGGTAATGGATTCACGGGGCAATCCAACCGTGATGGCAGAGGTTACCTTGGACGACGATACTGTCGGTGTGGCTTATGCGCCTTCAGGTGCAAGCACGGGTTCGCGGGAAGCCTTGGAGCTGCGTGATGGGGATAATGCTCGCTACTTGGGCAAGGGGGTGTTAACGGCCGTCGCTCACGTCAACGGTCCAATTCGCGAATGTCTTATCGGTCACGACGCCCTTGATCAGCGCGGTGTTGATCAACGAATGCTCGACGCGGACGGGACGCCTAACAAAAGCAAGTTCGGCGCCAATGCCATTCTGGCTGTGTCTTTGGCTAATGCTCGGGCTGCCGCGCAGTCAGCAAAAATACCGCTCTATCAGCACATCGCTGCGCTTTCTGAAACTGAGCAGCTCACGCTGCCTATGCCCATGATGAATATCCTAAATGGCGGTGAGCACGCGGATAATAACGTCGATATCCAAGAGTTCATGATTCAGCCGGTAGCGGCAACGTCATTTGCCGAAGCCCTGAGGATTGGTGCTGAAATCTTTCATCACTTGAAAAAAGTATTGTCGGCGAGAGGTTTGGCTACATCAGTGGGCGATGAGGGCGGATTTGCGCCTGACTTACCCTCGAACGCTGCGGCACTTGAGGTCATTGCGGAGGCTGTCTCAAAGGCTGGGTATATCTTAGGCCAAGATATAACACTGGCGCTTGATTGTGCCGCTTCCGAGTTTTACAGGGACGGTGAGTATCATCTCTCAGGAGAGGGCAGGCGCTTCTCCAGTGAGGGTTTTGCTGATTATCTTGCTGAGCTGGCGTCTGCGCATCCCATAGTGTCCATTGAGGACGGTTTGGATGAGTCGGATTGGGACGGATGGGCCTACCTGACCAAGCGACTGGGTGAGACCGTACAGCTGGTTGGCGATGATCTATTTGTGACGAATACCGCCATATTAAAACGCGGAATTGACGAAAAGATCGGGAATTCTATTTTGATCAAGTTCAATCAGATTGGGTCGCTCAGCGAGACCTTGGATGCGATAAAAATGGCACAGGATGCGGGCTTTACCGCGGTTATTTCACACCGCAGTGGTGAGACGGAGGATGCGACCATTGCGGACTTGGCAGTGGGTACGGGCGCAGGGCAAATTAAGACCGGATCGCTGTGTCGATCGGATCGGGTCGCAAAGTACAATAGGCTCTTACGCATCGAAGCGGAGTTGGGTATGACGGCGCCCTATCGGGGTCGTGCTGAATTGGAAAGAGGGGTCTAACCACGTGAGGCCCCTGCTGCTGGTGCTGTTGGGGCTGTTTGTCCTCCTTCAGTATCGCCTGTGGTTCGGTGATGGTGGGATTCGAGAGCGTCAGACTCTAGAGGCTCAGGTCCAAGAGGGCGAAACAAGCAATCAGGTGTTGCGTGAGCGCAATGACGCGCTAGCTCAGCAGGTGTTAGAACTGCAAGAAGGCAGTGAGATGCTTGAAGCAGTTGCGCGAGAAGAACTCGGATTGGTTCGTGAAGGCGAGGAGTTTATTCTCTTTGTTGATGATGCGAACGAGGAGTCGTCGCCGTGACTAGTAGTATTTGGGCAGTAGTGCCAGCGGCAGGTAGTGGCCGGCGTATGGCATCAGAGGTGCCAAAGCAATATCTCGTGGTCAATGGCGTCCCTATTCTTGAGTACACGCTGCAGGCCCTGTTGGCTTGCCCTGATATTCGTGGGGTTGTCGTGGTTTTGGATCCCAGCGATCGGCGCGCGGATCTGATAGCCAGTCTGTCGGATCCGAGGGTGTTTACTGCAATCGGTGGTCAAGAGCGAGCCGACTCTGTCCTTGCAGGGGTTCAGTTTCTGACACCCTATGCGGGGTCCGATGATTGGGTGTTGGTGCACGATGCGGCACGACCGTGTATTTCCGTGCAGACACTTCGCATGCTAATAGACCATGCAATTTCCAATGATGTGGGCACGGTACTCGCGCAAGCCTCTACCGATACCCTCAAGCGGATTTCACTCAACGGTAGAGTCACCGAGACCTTGGATCGTCGCGTTATTTGGCGAGCCCAGACCCCACAAATGTTTCGTCGTTCGGATTTGGAGTTGGCACTTTCCTCTGCGCTTTCCGAGCATCTGCCGATTACTGATGAGTCAACTGCTATGGAGTTGTCCGGATTTCCCGTATCAGTCTTGGAGGGGCCTGCGACTAACATCAAAGTGACCTTGCCGATAGATCTCGCGTTCGCTGAGATTATTTTACGGCAGTTAGCAGAGGAGAATCAGCTTTGAGAATCGGTCACGGTTACGATGTACACGCATTTGGTGAGGGCGATCACATTGTATTAGGCGGAGAGCGTTTGGCGCACACTCGTGGTCTCGTAGCGCATTCAGACGGAGATGTGGTACTTCATGCATTGAGTGATGCGTTGCTGGGTGCCCTTGCACTAGGTGATATTGGCCATCACTTCCCGGACGATGATCCAGAGTTTGAAAATGCCAATAGCCGACGCTTGTTGATGCACGTCATGGCAAAAATACGAGCCGGAGGATATGAGCTGTGTAATGCTGATATCACGATTATTGCGCAAGCACCTAAAATGGCCCCACATATTCTCGCCATGCGACAAAATATTGCAGACGATCTCGAGACCGATCTCAGTCAGGTCAGCGTAAAGGCGACGACAACGGAAAAGCTGGGATTTATCGGTCGAGAGGAGGGCATCGCCGTGCACGCAGTGGTCTTGCTCCAGGAGCTACGCGCAACGTGACAGATGTTCGCGGCATAGGAATGACGTCGCAGCGCACGCGTTTGAGGCTCATCGAGCGCTTAAAGGCAGACGGTATTGGCGATGAGCGAGTGTTACAGGCCATGACTGACACGCCTAGACATCTGTTTGTCGACGAGGCTCTGGCGCATCGAGCTTATGAAGATACCGCACTGCCTATTGGATTTAATCAAACCTTAAGTCGGCCATATATCGTTGCGCGTATGACCGAACTTGTCTTGCAACACGGTGCGCCCAACCGGATCTTGGAGCTGGGCACAGGATCGGGATATCAAACGGCCATCTTGAGTAATCTCGTGGGTGAGATCTACTCGGTAGAGCGCATCAAGCCTCTGCTAGACAAGGCTAGAGCGCGCCTGCGCCAGCTCAGAATACGAAATGTACGTTGCAAGCACGGCGACGGCTTTGAGGGATGGGCTGAGTTTGCACCGTTTGACGTTATTTTAAGCGCCGCGGCACCGGAGAGCGTGCCGGAAATCTTATTGTCACAATTAGCCCCCGGCGGCATTCTTTTATTGCCTGTTGGCGGCGACTCTCAAAAGTTGGTTTTAGTCAGGTCAACACCCGATGGATTTGAGGAAACAGTCATTGAGGATGTCCTGTTTGTCCCGATGCGCGGGGGTGTCCAGCGATGAAATGGGGCTGGTTTGGGCTTTACCTTCGAGGGATGGCTATGGGTGCCGCCGACCTTGTCCCTGGCGTCTCTGGCGGCACGATCGCGCTCATCACTGGGATCTATGATCGACTGATTGATGCAATTTCAAGCGTCGGTTGGCAGGCTACAAGGTACCTTCTATCTGGCGAGATTAAAAACGCATGGATGCACATTGATGGAGGTTTTCTCCTAACGGTAGGCGCGGGTATTTTGTCGGCGGTCGTCGCGCTTGCTTCGCTGTTAAGTTGGCTTATGCTCCACTACCCACTGCCGCTTTGGTCATTATTTTGCGGTCTGGTGTTGGCCAGTTCGCTCTACCTCTTTTTAGACTCCTGTAGTGCTTGGTCCTTGCGCGACTATGGTCTTTGGGTCGCCGGTATTGGCGTAGCGCTGGTCATCGGTATTATGCAAGCGACGCAATTACCCGTCAGTTATGGGACGGTATTTTTAGCAGGGGCTATCGCAATATCCGCCATGCTGTTGCCGGGCATCTCGGGCAGTTTTCTGTTGCTGTTGATGGGTATGTATCAGCCAGTTATTGAGGCTATCGTGTCTGCAGATATTGCCACATTGGCTGTCTTTGTCGCGGGCTGCCTAGTTGGCCTCATAGGCTTCTCAAGATTACTAAAGACACTGATGCGCACTGCCGGGCGCGCCACGATGGCGGTGCTATATGGATTTTTACTGGGATCCATGATCACGCTGTGGCCATGGCAACGCACGGTCAGTACAGTGGTCGATCGACACGGTGAACTCCGCATCGTTCAAAGCTTGCCCGTCTCGCCAGCACACTATGCCGATACTGTGGGAGATCCGCTGCTGTTATTGTGTGCCATCGCGTTTATCTCAGGTTTGATAGCGGTGTGGTTTCTTTCATCACACGCCCGATCAGGGCAATGAGTTTTGGCTGACTGGCCACAGATGAGCCGCGGGTTTTTTGTCCTGTACACGCTCGTGGTTCTGACCGGATGCACTGGCGCCGACCCCGACAATCTCAAGCCATGGGAGTCATCGCGCGACGCGGCTGACAATCGATCCGGATCGTCAGCCGCGAAAGTAATAGGTGGGTATGGGCCCAAGCTGATCGAAGGGCAGCCTTACGTTGTAGTCAAAGGAGACACTCTTTACGCCATCGCCTTCAGGCTGGGTATTGATTTTAAGGATTTAGCCGCGCGAAATGGCATTAATTCGCCGTACACCATCAAAGTGGGCCAGACGCTAATAACGGCCGAGCCTAGAGTTCCACAAAAGACGCGATCTGCTCGGTCAACGCCCGATGCCGTGTCCAAATCTAAGCCAAAACCCGTCTTAGCAGCGGCGCCGAAACCAAAAAAAGCAGTCAAGAAGCAGTCAAAAGTGACAACGGTAACCAAACCGTCATCAAGGTCGAACCCCGTCAGTGATACGGTAACTACGTTGGTTGGGTCACGGTGGCAGTGGCCCGCCGCAGGGAAAGTTAGCAGGATTTTTTCCACTAACCTTCACAAAGGGATCGACATTGTTGGAAAGCGTGGAGATCCCGTTCTCGCTGTAGCGGGCGGCAAAGTGGTTTATGCCGGGACGGGGGTGACGGGCTATGGCTCGTTACTGATTATAAAACATAACGATACGTACTTGAGTGCTTATGGTCACAACGAGCGTCTGCTAGTCTCAGAAAACACAACTATAGAAGCGGGACAGCAGATTGCGACAATGGGCAGCAGTGGCACTGATTCAGTGAAGCTGCACTTCGAGCTACGTAGGCGGGGGCAGCCAGTTGACCCGCTGACATTGCTTCCCAGACGTCGGTAGGCGTTTGGGTCGCCAAAAGGGGGAACAACTCTGATGGCAGATCTAGAAACGCTTGAAGCAGCGCCCAGAACCTTAGCCAGCAACACTGCGCTGAATTTCCAAACACCGAGCCACGATAGGCGGGAACCAGTTGAGCCAGCGACTAACGTCCGTGATGTCGATTCTGTTCAGCTTTACCTTACAGAGATTGGTATGACGCCACTGCTCACAGCTGAGCAAGAGGTGTTCACCGCACGTGCTGTACAGCGGGGTGATGACGTGGCCCGCAATCGCATGATCAAGAGTAATTTGCGATTGGTTGTTATGATTGCCAAGCGCTACTTGAATCGAGGTTTACCCATACTCGACCTGATCGAAGAGGGCAATCTGGGCTTAATGCGTGCAGTTGAGAAATTTGACCCTGAGCGAGGATTTCGCTTTTCGACCTATGCGACGTGGTGGATTAGGCAAACGATTGAACGCTCGTTAATGAATCAGGGTCGGACTGTACGGCTCCCTATTCACATCCAAAAAGATATCAACAAGGTTTCGCGGTGTGCTCGAGAGCTCAGACGTTCGATGCGAAAGGAGCCTTCGACGACTGAGATTGCTGGCTGCATGGATCGCAAGCCCTCTGAGGTGAGCTATCTTTTGAAACTGGCGGAAAGGACCACCTCGGTCGATAGTCAGTCTTGGGAGGAGAGTGATCGAAATCTCTTAGATACCGTGCCAGCTCGAATAGAGGACAACCCGGTTAATATCGTGGATGGCGAGAAGATTGACCTTTGTTTGGAGAGTTGGCTCGACGATCTGCCTGTGCGGCAGCGTGAGATTTTGGCGAGGCGCTTTGGCTTATTGGGCTACGACGCCGCGACCCTTGAGGAGGTCGGCGAAGAAGTGGGCTTAACGCGAGAGAGGGTCAGACAAATTCAGATCGATGGATTAGCGAGACTAAAGCGCGCTGCAAAACGCAACGGCCTCTCTGAGCAAGAGCTTTTGAGCTAGTGTGTCACGTACAAAAGGCTTTTAACGGTCATAGGACCTGATTGGGTTCACGCCTCAGATTACGCGACTGAGCGACAAATCAGTGGGCACAGGGCATCTAGCGGGAGATAGCCGTGGTTCTCTCTCACGAGCGCACTAACAAGTGAGCATCGGGCGAGGCATGTAAAGCTGAGCTGGCAAAGCGGAGAGCGGGACCTACCAATGTCTGCCCACTTTCATTAACCCTCACCGTTTAAGGTTTTGTGGACGCAGTCCGAGGAGTGGAGTGTAAAAAACAAACCCCAGCAGACCCTATGATCGCCGGACAGGTAATTCCGTGCTTCGCATTATCGCGACCACTCGTTAGGGGCGTATCGTTACAACGTCTCGGTAGACGAGACTAGGCCAGATCAGCCTGGCCCAGCGATCAATTAACGTTCGAGTAACGCCAGCTTGCCAGGTTTGCCTTCCCAGTCGGGCGCGTCGGCTGGTGGATCCTTCTTTTCCGTGATGTTGGGCCAGATTTCGGAGAGTTCTGCATTGAGCTCTAAGAAATTTTCCTGATCAGCCGGAAGTTCATCTTCGGAAAAGATAGCGTCAATGGGGCATTCAGGCTCGCAGAGTGCGCAATCAATGCACTCATCTGGGTGAATGACCAAAAAGTTAGGCCCTTCATAAAAGCAGTCAACTGGACACACTTCCACGCAGTCCGTGTGTTTGCATTTGATACAGTCCTCGCCAACGACGAATGTCATAGTGTTTTCCCCCAATACCCGCTTTCTATGATGGTTAAGTGCGGTGAATGTCAAAATTTTAAGACAGAACTAACTGTCTAGTAAAGATTTCAGTGTATAGAGTGCATCAAGCGCTTCTTTGGGCGTCATCTGATCGGGATCAATCGTCGCCAAAACGTCTATTGCAGGACTATTGACCTCGGGCGTGCTGAACAAGTCCGCTTGTCCGGTTCTATCGACAGGCAATGTCAATTGCTGGCCCTCAAGCTCGCTAAGTTTTTGCCTTGCGTGCAGTAACACGCCGCTTGGAACACCTGCTAGTTTAGCAACTTCCAGTCCAAAACTGCGATTTGCTGGACCTTCCTGAATGTGATGCATAAATATCACATGATCCTCATGCTCAGTCGCATCCAAATGCACATTTGCCATGGCATTGTGATCGTGTGGCAGGGCCGTCAGTTCAAAATAATGGGTTGCAAAGAAGGTTAGGGCCTTTACCCGCTCTGCTAACGCAACAGCGGTGGCCCACGCAATACTGAGTCCGTCAAACGTACTGGTTCCCCGGCCGACTTCGTCCATCAGCACCAAACTTCGATCGGTTGCGTTGTGCAGAATATTAGCCGTTTCAGTCATCTCCACCATGAAGGTTGAAAGTCCGCTAGCCAGATCATCTGACGAACCGATACGGGTAAAAATACGATCAACTAGTGACAGGGTCACACTCACGGCCGGCACAAATGCACCGCAGTGCGCCAACAGGACAATCAGCGCATTTTGGCGCATGTAAGTAGACTTACCGCCCATATTGGGACCGGTGATGAGGAGCATACGTCGACTATCATTTAATAACGTGTTGTTGGCGATAAAAGGCTTGTCACTCACTTGTTCGACGACAGGGTGACGTCCGCCCGAGATGTCGAGGTGTGTCTCTTCGCAGAAATTGGGGCGCGTGAGCGATAGCGCATCGGCGCGCTCAGCAAAACAGCTGAGTACGTCCAAGTCACAAAGGGCTTGAGAGGTGATTTGAAGCGCAATTAAGTCTTCCGCAACACGTTCAACTAGCGCCTCATAGAGTTGTTTTTCTCGCGCGAGTGCGCGGCTCCGACTCGACAGGGCTTTGTCTTCGAACAATTTGAGCTCAGGCGTAATAAATCGCTCGACATTTTTGAGCGTTTGGCGCCGTTGGTAGGTGTCTGGTGCCTGGCTTGACTGCGCTCGGCTAATCTCAATGTAATAGCCGTGCACACGGTTATAGCCGACTTTCAATGTTGACAGTCCCGTGGCCTCTCGCTCACGTTGCTCTATATCGATGAGGTACTCGCCTGCATTCTCGCTAATGCCACGGAGTTCATCGAGTTCTTCGTCGTACCCCTGAGCCAATACGCCACCATCGCGGATTACGACAGGTGGAGATTCCACCAAAGCAGATATGAGCACCTCGCACAGCACCGGGTAACTGCCAATGTCAGTCATCATCGTGTTCAGTAGGGCCGCGTTGGTCGGTGCTGATGCAACTACCGTGGGCAAAGCACACAAACTGTCTCGGAGCCGACTCAAGTCTCGGGGACGCGCTGACCTAAGGGCGATGCGCGACAGTATGCGCTCCAGATCGGCAATGGACTTAAGGGTGCCGCGAACTGGCTCGTAGTTATAATTCGACTGCAGCGCTGATACTGCGTCCAAACGCGCCTCCAGTTCGGATCGAATTCGAACGGGACGGTGCAGCCACCGCTTGAGATGTCGGGTACCCATAGCTGTGACAGTGGTGTTGAGGACGGAGAACAAGGTGTTGTCCTCGCTGCCATGCAGGTTTTGATCAAGTTCTAAGTTGCGCCGAGTTGGTGCGTCCAGTATGACCGAGTCGCTTTGTCGCTCATGACGAATGGATACGAGATGCGGCAAATCTGTACGCTGCGTATCCTTCACATAGTCGAGCAAGCAGCCCGCCGCCGCGATTGCGAGTGACAGTCCATCACAGCCAAAGCCACTGAGGTCACGGGTTTGAAACTGCTGATTGAGAGCTTGTCTGGCACTACCCTCATCAAACTGCCACTCTGGCAATCGTCTGATGGCAACCGAGTGGGCTAGGGTAGGCGGGCTCGCGCCCTCGGCCAATAACAGCTCAGCGGGCGCGAGTCGCTGAAGCTCGGCATTGAGCGCCTCGTCGCCCTCAACTTCGCTAACTAAGAATCGGCCACTGCTTACATCCATCCAGGCAATCCCAGCGCTCAGCTGATGACGAACAACAGCGACAATCAAAGCATCACCGTTGGCATCAAGCAGTGACTCATCGGTCAGCGTACCGGGAGTAACCACACGAACGACTTGTCGCTCAACGGGGCCTTTTGATTCGTTGGGGTCGCCAATCTGCTCGGCAATAGCAACAGAAAATCCGGCGCGTACTAATTTGGCGAGATAGCCGTCGGCCGCATGGTAGGGCACGCCGGCCATGGGAATGGGTTCGCCTGCAGACTTGCCGCGTGACGTCAGCGTTATATCCAGCACGGGTGCGGCGATTTCGGCATCGCGGTAGAACAACTCGTAAAAGTCGCCCATTCGATAAAACAGTAGCTCGTCAGGATGCGCCGCTTTGATGGCCAAAAACTGGCGCATCATTGGTGTGTGTTGGTTAGAATCGGGTTGTAATGGCATCTACTGCGACGTGCGGATAAAAGAGGGTAAGAGCATAGGTGAAAACGGACAGGGTTTAAATGCTGCTCTCGCCTCTAACTGACAAACCATCTAGTTGTTACTGTCTTTCATTCCAAAAGCCATCCTACTTGCTCCGGAAGACAGCAAACTGTGCGACCATTACCGGCCAATCAATGTAAATAAAGAGACTGTTATGTTCCGACTATTGTGCACCCTTTGCACCGCCTTGACCGCTCACTCGGTCTTTGCCACAACGCTTATCCATGCTGGCTTTGTATTTGATACCAAGGCAGGCCAAGTGCTGACAAACCGAACAATAACCGTTGATGAAGGGCGGATCGTATCTATTGAGGCCGGGTATTCTCAGGCACCAGGCGCGGAGATTATCGATCTTAAAGATGCTTATGTAGCCCCCGGGTTCATGGACATGCACGTCCATCTCGATGGCGAGTTAGACCCGCCGGCTAGCTACTCCGAAGAGTTCTTAATGAACTCGGCTGATATCGCATTGAGATCCACGGTTTATGCTCGTCGCACGCTCGACGCAGGCTTTACTACGGTGCGTGATTTGGGTGCCGGTGATATTCAGGCCATCTTTGCCCTCCGAGATGCGATAGCAGAGGGTTTGGTTGCAGGTCCGAGAATTTTCGCTGCCGGAAAGGCGATGGCGACAACGGGCGGCCATGCAGACCCTACCAACGGGATAAAAGCAGACCTGCGAGGTGACCCCGGACCAAAGGACGGCGTCATTAACGGGCCTGATGATGCCTACAAAGGGGTAAGACAGCGCTATAAAGATGGCAGCGACGTAATTAAGTTGACCGTGACTGGCGGGGTGCTGTCGCTGGCCAAGAGCGGTGATAACCCACAGTTCACTGACGACGAGCTTGAGGCTGTTGTTGCCGCAGCCAAAGACTACGGTTTCGTCGTGGCCGTACATGCCCACGGAGCGCTGGGTATGAAACGTGCCATCAGGGCTGGCGTTCATTCTGTTGAGCACGGCACATTTATGGATGAAGAGGCAATGCGCCTCATGCGCAAACAGGGTACCTGGTACGTCCCCACCATTTCTGCCGGGAAGTGGGTGGCGGATCTAGCCGAACTTGACGACAAGCTCCCGGAAGTAGTTCGCCCTAAGGCGGCTGCGATCGGGCCGCAGATTCAGGACACCTTCGGCGAGGCTTATGCAGCGGGTGTCAAGATCGCGTTTGGTACCGATGCCGGCGTCTCTCCGCACGGAGCTAACGGCAAGGAGTTTCGTTTTATGGTTGAAGCCGGGATGCCGGTCATGGAAGCCATTCAGTCGGCTACCGTCAATGCCGCCGAGCTGCTGCGCGTGGAAAATGAGCTCGGTCAGATAGCGCCCGGATTTCATGCGGACATTGTGGCGTTTGATGCTAATCCACTTGACGATGTGAGCGTCCTTGAACGCCCCAGTTTTGTCATGAAAGCCGGTGCCGTATTCCGGCACGATAAGGACAGATGATGCGTTATCTCTTTGGGTCTTTTCTCTTATGTCTTGTCGCTTCAGCCTCGGCTCAGCCTGTTGCCATTGCGCTGCACGGCGGAGCGGGAACGATTGAACGTGGGAAAATGAGCGGTGAAGTGGAGCGGTCTTACCGTGAGTTTTTGGACGCAGCGGTGACCGCCGGGCATCGGCAACTTCAGGCTGGCGATGATGGTCTGGATGTCGTCGTCAGCATCATCCAACGCATGGAGGAGTCACCGCTCTTCAATGCCGGTAAGGGCTCTGTCTATACCTGGGAGGGCCAGCACGAGCTCGACGCGTCTATCATGCACGGCGACCGTCTTGATGCTGGTGCAGTTGCGGGCGTCACGACGGTGCAGTCTCCCATTGCACTTGCCCGTGCGGTCATGGAGAGGTCGCCTCACGTCATGCTCACTGCAAAAGGTGCGGAATCGTTTGCCAGGGAGCAAGGTTTTCCAATGATAGCCCCGAGCTATTTTGAGACTGAGCGACGAAAAAAAGCGCTTGATAACTACAAACGAAGCAGACGAGCGGGACGTGATGTCGACGTCGATTACAAGTTCGGTACGGTTGGTGTCGTCGTTCTCGACAGGCAAGGCAATCTGGTTGCCGGGACTTCAACCGGAGGCATGACCGGGAAACGTTGGGGGCGGGTAGGCGACGCACCGATCATTGGCGCAGGGACCTATGCAGACAACCGCTCTTGCGCAGTCTCTGCCACGGGTCACGGCGAATATTTTATTCGGCACACTGTGTCGCGCGACATATGCGCGCGCATGCAGTTTGCCCGTCAAACTCTGGATGAGGCCGCAGCCACTGTCATTCATGAGGAGTTGGTGCACGCAGGTGGAGACGGCGGTGTGGTGGCTGTCGATGCCAAAGGGAATGTGGCGCTGGTATTTAACACAGCAGGCATGTATCGCGCGAGCATTGATAGCACTGGCCAAAAGCAGGTCGGAATTTACGGCACCGCACCCTAGGCCGTGCCTTACTTAAAATCATCTGTCGCCTGAGGCGACAGGTGATTCACGATGTAGCTTAAAAATCCCAAAAAGCACGTTAAACTTCATTGCAATTGAGTTAAAAAATACTGATTATATATACAGTAATTCATTCTTATGGAGAAAGTCATGGACCCAAATAAGCAGAAGGCGTTGGATGCAGCTCTTGCGCAAATTGAACGTCAGTTCGGCAAGGGGACTGTCATGCGCATGGGTGACTATGAGCATGTGGCGATCCCCGCCATTTCAACCGGCTCACTGGGTTTGGACATTGCGCTGGGTATCGGCGGTCTTCCTCGAGGCCGTATTGTCGAAATCTACGGCCCCGAGTCCTCGGGTAAGACAACCTTAACGCTCCAAGTCATCGCCGAAGCGCAAAAGCTCGGTGGCACGGCGGCCTTTGTTGATGCGGAGCATGCGCTCGATCCACAATACGCAGAGAAGTTGGGCGTACAAATGGACGATCTCATCATGTCGCAGCCTGATACGGGCGAGCAGGCCCTAGAGGTCGCTGAAATGCTGGTGCGATCCGGTGCTGTGGATGTGCTGGTGGTTGACTCGGTCGCCGCGCTAACCCCAAAAGCTGAAATTGAAGGCGATATGGGTGACTCGCATGTCGGTCTTCAAGCTCGCCTACTGAGCCAAGCCATGAGAAAGCTGACAGGCGCAATAAAGCAGACAAACTGCCTCGTGATTTTCATCAACCAAATTCGCATGAAGATTGGTGTCATGTTTGGTAGTCCTGAGACAACCACTGGTGGTAATGCGCTGAAATTTTACTCCTCGGTACGCTTGGATATTCGTCGCATTGGTGCGATTAAAGATGGTGACGAAATTGTGGGCAATGAGACGCGTGTGAAGGTGGTGAAAAACAAGGTTGCACCGCCGTTCAAGCAAGCAGAATTCCAAATCATGTACGGCGCAGGCATTTATCACATGGGCGAGGTGCTCGATTGGGGTGTGAAACTCAACTTAGTGGATAAGTCAGGTGCCTGGTACGCGTACAAAGGCGACAAGATTGGGCAGGGTAAAGCCAATGCGGCAAAGTTCCTCGACGATAATCCGGCCCTCGCGACTGAGATTGAGGGCGAAATCCGTCGTCAGACCATGAGTCTGCCAGTGTCCGAATCGGATGTGGATACGGAAGCCGAGGCTGTGGCAAGCGAGGAGCCTGCTGAGGGTTAATAGCTAGGTGGATGTTAAGGCCTCAGATTTGCGTCGAGCTGCGATGGATTTGCTAGCTCGGCGTGAGCATTCGACGCAAGAAATAGTCACGAAGCTCAAACGGCGATTCGGGAAGCGACTCGAGAGCGACGACCTCGTGCATCACGTCGTGGATGAACTAGTCTGCGATGGTTTGCTGAGCAATGAGCGATTTGCGGCCTCCATGGCGCGACAGTTGGTTGGCAGGGGCAGTGGTCCGGCGAAACTGACTTACGAGCTGCGGCAAAAGGGCTGTGACCCAGAGAGTGCTGTTGCCAGCGCGTTTCCCGACGGTATCGATTGGTTCTCGGTCGCCACGGACGTCTACGAACGAAAGTTTGGCAGCAAGCCAGTGCCTGAGGACTGGGAGAGCAGGCAAAAAGAGCGGGCAAAAAGGGGGCGATTCATGGCATCTCGAGGTTTTTCTCCGTCCCACTTCATGCATCTCTTGGAGGCTATGCGCGCGGAAGAAGAGGCTGGGGACTGAGTTCAGATTCTCGGCTTCGGCGCTCGTCAGTACCTCAGAAATGCAGCCAGTCCCATGTTTTCGGTCGTATTTAACCATTATTGACCCATCACGACCCATCACTGACCCATCATTAACTCATCAGAGGACGGCAGTTTCTAAAACAGCACCTCGCAGATCACGCGCTTTCTGCTGAATTATCGCCGAGTTAGCAGGTCCCATTCGCAGCAGCTGTTTTTGGACCGCACTCAAGGCTTCCAGCTCAGGGTCCATAAAGACCCAATTCGCTTCTTGTTTCATGAGTTCTACATCGCTCGGGACAATAGGTGTCGCTAGAATCTCGGTTGTGGCAGCTAACACGGCGCTCTGTATATCAAAATCGCTTACTCCCATTTGTGCCAGCGCTTTGGTCGCAATCGCATCATAGTCCCTCATCAGGCCGACTACGGCGGTTACATCAATACTGTTAACCCATTGTGCAAACCCGTCGTAGCGACTGAATCCTGCCGGATCCATTGTGACTCTCAGGCCGTTGTCGTTGATTGGGAAGGTCTTCGATGGTCTCCCGACGGGGAGTAATTTGTAAGGTACCTCGCCCCGTCGCATGGCATCGATGATTGCGACAGATCGTTCAACTATATAATCACCTGCAACAAACTGGGTCAGCGCCTTGCCGCCATTGACCGTATCGATTATCTGACGCGCATAGTCATCTGCAGTCTCTTCGGTGACGCTGGGTTTTGGCGGCGCTTCGGGCTCTGCGATAACGGTGATGTCGACGACCTCGGTGACCTCAGGCTCTGGTTCCTCGACGTCGACTGCCGCAACCATATCTATTTCAAGTGGTGTCACGTCCATAGACTGGCCGGTGGGCGGCTCTGACTCACCATAATCACCCGTCATGAGAATAAAGAAGAGTGTTGCCAGTATTCCTGCAAACAGGACAGCAAGCATAATTGGATTGGCTTTAGCGTCTTTGTCTTTTTCTGCCACCGATATTTCCCCTAGGTCGTTTGTTGGTAAGACTACCTAAGAACAATTGGACCTGCGACCGTTAGATAAGTTCGGGACAAGTGTCGGGTTTCGCGTAAGCATAGCGGTGACCATCCCCAACCAAGTGATAGCCGTCAAGCCCGACGCCAGTAACAATGCCGAGCAGGGCTAGATCTATAGTGCCATCAGCGCGCCATGCCTCTGAGGCGAACTGAATAGACTCGACCGAGCCAATGATCAGGTGAGTGCCGTTAATGGCAAGCGGTTGATGCTCTTGAAGCGTCAGACCAATCTGTAGCGGGGAGTCAGTGACAAAAGGTGCCGCATGACCGTCTAACCAACGTTCTGACAACCCACAGGCATCAAACTCTGATTGGCCGCGATCGAATCGGGCAGAGGTGTGATGGGCACGTTGTGTCATCGACTCGCTCACGGCGTTAATCGTGTACTGCCCTGTGGCCAAAATATTGTCCAGCGTATGCCGCTCTGTTCCGGCAGGGGCAGGGCGTATGATCATCCCCAGAAGAGCGGGCGCTGCGCCAACATGGAAGCAGGAGTTGATAATCGATAGGTTCGTAGCGTGCTTCGTATCTGCGGTTCCGACCAAAACAACAGGTTTAAAGCCAGGAAGGCAGTTGATCAAGGCAGCGCGCTTACGACGCTCTAGGCCCGCAATGTCGTCTTTATCGAGCATCAGTCTGATTGTGACTTTTCAGGAAGCGGTCCGTACAAACCCTCATAACGACGCTTCGCCCAGAACGCATAGACCGGGTCGATCACGGTTCTGATAATGGGCCATCGTAGCCAAGCCCACAGCGCCCCAAACTTTGTATGCTGCCATGCAGCAACATTAGCGTCTGCGCCCACCACCCAGTCATCACCGCGCTTTAAGTGCAGGTTCAGCAGTAAGTCCGCCTTAGAGGGCATGTCATCTGTGATGTCCGTGTTGTGAATATCCACGAGCTCAAGGCTATCGCGCTTGAGGTTTGCGAGATGCTTCATTTCGCGAGCGCAAAGAGGGCAAGCTCCGTCGTAATACAGCGTGTCTTTCGTCATGATGATAGTCCGTGCATAAGCCACAGGCCTGATACAAAAGCGTACTTACTGTTGCTCGAGAAAAGTGGGTTTGATCAGCTAGCGTCCATCTCGACGAGCAACTCTTTGATGCTCTGGGCAAGCCCAAGCTCGTCCCCTTTTTTGAAGCCGATGTGGATCTCGCGGACGCGCCCGTCACCGTCAATTAGGTAGCCCGAGGGCATGCCATCGACAGCAAACGTTCTTGCGATATCGCCCTCAGTGTCAATCACCACCGGGAAGTCAACCGTGTAGCGCTTCAGGAAATCCCAAGCGTCCTCTTCGACGACGTCGATGCTGATCGCTAAAAACTGGACGGGATCGTCCGCAAATTGAGCGTTTAAGCCGTTTAAGGCAGGTAGCGATAAACGGCACGGCCCGCACCAAGATGCCCAAAAATCAAC
>ERZ802821.148-NODE-148-length-36541-cov-19.4134_pt1 | contig 36541 bp, 36 predicted proteins | sample MGYA00345648_ERZ802821 | MGnify/ENA primary metagenome ERZ802821 (study PRJEB30503, sample SAMEA104212357) | marine metagenome | biome: Westerlies Biome; feature: [SRF] surface water layer (ENVO:00010504) within the epipelagic zone...; material: water... | reverse complement strand
TGTAGGTGAGCTCGAGGATCGCCACCTGGCGGAACTCGTAGCGGTCTTCCTTGGGGTAGACCTTGGTGCCGAGGATCAGCTCGCGGTTGGTGCGGATGATGCCCCATGTCTGGAACGCGAACCAGACGGCCACGGCACCCAGGGCCAGGGGATAGGTGGCCGGCGTGAGGAAGCCCACCTTCTGCAGGCGCCAGCAGAGCACGCAAAGGATGGCGGCAAAGGGCACATTCATGCCAAGCAGGCCCCAGAAATCGCGCATTGAGGTCACTTCCAGACCAGCGGTCCGTTCCGGACGCTGGTACGTCTTGCCCGGGGGGGTGTCGGTGACGTTGAAGAAGTAGAAGACGCCGTACAGCGCCGAGATGATGCCGGTGAGCGCGATCGCACCGCGCCAGTTGAGAACAGCACCGGTGGGCAGTTCAAAGCCGCCGGAGAAGGAGAGGAAGCCGGCGAGGGCGACCATGGTGAGGGCCGAGAAGGCGGAGCCGAAGTTGCCCCAGCCGCCATAGACGCCCTCAGCCAGGCCGATTTCCTTGGGCGGGAACCATTCGGCCACCATGCGGATGCCGATCACGAAGCCGGCGCCGACGATGGAGAGCAGCAGACGGGCCACCACCAGCTGATTGAAGTCCTGAGCGGAGGCAAACAGCAGGCAGGGAATCGCTGAGAACACCAGGATCGAGGAGTAGGTGATCCGGGGTCCGAATTTGTCCAGCAGCATGCCGATCAGCACGCGAGCAGGAATGGTGAGGGCCACGTTGCAGATGGCCACGGTGCGGATCTGACCAACGGTCAATCCCAGGTCCGCTTTCACGGTGGTGGCCAGAGGGGCCAGGTTGAACCAGACCACAAAGGTCAGGAAGAAGGCGATCCAGGTGAGGTGAAGGGTTCGGTACCTGCCCTGGAACGACCAGAGGTCGCCAAGCATTGAGAGGAGAAATGTTGAAACCGCGGGCTTCAAAACGAAAGGGTGCCCGTGGGTGGCGAAACGGTCGAAAAATATCCGTTAAGTGGCGTATTCAACCAATGTGCGATGAATCAGTTGGTTTAATTGGTTACCAACTGGCTGGTTTCTGTGCTCTGCCGCACATTGAATCGACTGATGATTTTGATCAGGATATTTTCTATGGATCGATCTGGTAACAAGCACTACTGCAAGACCACGGCGTCCTAGATCTTCCATAACTTCATTCGCTGGCGTGAATCCACTTCTGCAGGTCTGTCTGCTCAGTGGTGGCGACAGCCGACGCATGGGACGCGATAAGGCGTTGTTGCCTCATCCCGATGGTGGTGTCTGGCTCACGGCGATTGTGGATCAGTTGCTGCCCCTTGAACTCCCGGTCCAGGTCGTCAGTCGTCATCAGACCCATGCCGATCAACTGGCGCATCGTTCCGACGTGCGTGTTCTGTTGGAACCGCCGCCCTGGAGCGGGCCGCTGAATGCCCTGGCCAGGGTGTTGCCGTCGACACCGGGGCAGGCGGTGCTGGTTCTTCCTGTGGATATGCCGCGACTCAGAACGGACACCTTCAGGCAGCTGATCATGGCCTGGCAATGCAGGCCGGATCGGATCGCCGTTGCGCATGACGGCGAGCGTTTGCAGCCACTTCTGGCGGTGATCCCATCGGGGGCACCGTTTCAAACGGCCCTCATCGAGCAACTCACCGCCGGCCAGTGGCGTTGGCTGGACTGGTTGGACCGGCTGCCGCTGCAGACGGTGCGATTGCCGCGCGATGTGCTGCTCAATGCGAACCGACCCGAGGATCTGGCAGCGTTGACCCCATGACCAGTGAGCCATCGGTTGCCGATCAGCGTTCTCGGACGCTGGGTGTGTTGCGGTTGTCGTTAACAGCCCGCTGCAATCTGTGCTGCCCGTACTGCTGCCCCGATGCGGAGGATCCTCCAGGCCTGCTGAGTCTGGAGCAGCAGTTGCGTCTGATTCGGGTTGCCTGTCGTCTCGGCGTGCACACCCTGCGGCTCACCGGGGGTGAACCCCTGCTGAGTGACCGCTTGCTCCCTCTGCTTCAGCAGATCCACAACGGACGGGAGACGCTCGGTGATCCTCTCAACCGGTTGCGCGAGGTCGCTCTCACCAGCAACGGAGTGCTGCTGACGTCCGAACGGGCGACGGCACTTCGTGCGTCCGGTCTGGATCGGATCACCGTCAGTCTCGATGCTGTCGATCCAGAGGTGGCGGCGCGCATGGCCGGCCTCCGTGGCGGTGTTCCGGCCGGTGAACGCCTCCTGCAGCAGGTGTTTGCCGGGCTGCAGGCTGCCACGTCAGCCGGTTTTGATCCTGCTGCCGGTGGCCTGAAGCTCAATGCCGTGATTCAGCGGACTGTGAATGACGATCAGTTGATTCCCCTGGCGGATCTGGCGCGGCGGTGGGGGCTTGAGCTGCGTCTGATCGAATTCATGGATGTCGGCAATCGCAACGGCTGGCGTCCGCAGCTGGTTCTCCCGGCCGCTGAAATGGTGAAGCGCATCGGTGCGCGGTGGCCGCTCCAGCCGCTCGGTCGCCCTGTGAGCGGTACAGCGCGGAGCTGGCGTTACGCCGACGGTGGAGGCTGCCTCGGTGTGATCGCCTCCATCAGTGAGCCCTTCTGTTCGGATTGCAACCGTTTGCGCGTCACGGCCGATGGCCGTGCCTTCACCTGTCTGTTCGCAGCGGAGGGCACGGATCTGACCCCGGTACTGGACGTGGAGTCAGACCTCGAGCGGACCATGGCCGCTCTCTGGCATCGGCGAAGCGATCGCTACAGCGAGGAGCGTCATGGCAACGCTGATTCAAACCATCATGCGGAGATGGCCTATCTGGGGGGGTGAACCGTCGCTGTCGCGACCATTTCCCAAGGCTTCTCCCGTTACAACACATGCAGTGTTCGGGTTTTCATCGACCCGGTTTGATGTTTGAACTGCTGGCCTACGAACGCTTCCGCGACACACCATCGGTTCGCTTCTTCGATGTCACCGTGGGAACGTCGAATGCCCGTGACCTGGTGATTCACACCGGGCCGGCGACCAGCCCACCCAACGATCCGGCCAGTGGCGCCTGGCAGTTCTATCTTCATCCTCACCAGGAGGACAATCTGCTTGCCGCCAGTGGCGGTCGCACGTTCTATCTCGTGAATCTGGCCTGGGAGAAGCCGTTCCACATCGTGAGATTGGAGAGTGGCGGCGACATCCTGCGCATTCCTCCGGGCACCTTCCATCGTTCGGTGTCAGATCCCGATGGTTCGGTCGTCCTGAACCAGGCCGTGCGCGAGCAGGGAGTCTCCCTCGTGAATGAATTCCGCGTTTACAACAGTGCTCGCATTCCGGCCTTGATGGATGCCACGACCATCACAGCGCCGAAACCATGCCTTCATGGAGTGGAACCGGAGCTTCAGGCGGCCTGAATCAGGCTGGGTGCGTGGTTCTGGTCGGATTCTGATTCCACCATCGCTTCGATCAACCAGCTCAGCTCGCTGACCGTTCCTGGTGGGCCACTGAAGGTGCCGCAGACGGCTGCGGTGAGATCGGGTTTCGAGGAACTGGCCAGAACGATGTAGCGCTCGGTGATTTCGCCGCCCGCACTGGGATCGAAGCCACGCCAGCCGGCCCCCGGCAGATACACCTCGGTCCAGGCATGCAGGTCGTAACTCTGCGGTGCCGGGTCGGCGAGGTGATAACCACTCGCAAAGCGAGCCGGCAGTCCAATACTGCGGCAGCACTCCGTCATCAGCATCGCCAGATCCCGGCAGGATCCGATTCGTTCGCGCAGGGTCCGGCCTGCTGGCCAGGCCGGACCCGCGTGGCGCTGGGTGTACTTCACCCGATCCTGAATCATCTCCATCAATTGATGGAGGAACGGCAGCACCTGTTGATTGCTGCCCATCAGCGCATCCTGTGCCAGCTCCACAGCGGAAGGATCGTGCTGGCCATTGGGTAGCCAGCCTTCGAGTGCTCCGAGCAGATCCTGGTTGAGTTGTCGCCGGGGGTAAGGGAGGGGCGGTTCAAGACCGTTGAAGCAGTCCAGCAGCGGTGCAGCCGGGTGTGTCACCACCAGACTGCTGGCCTGAATGTGCAAGGCGTCGGTGGGTCCGAAGAAGCGGACGCGTTGGATGGCATCCCCGCTGGCAGCCAGGAGGTCATGGCTGTGGCTCGGTTCAGGCGTGATCCGAAGGCTGTGCTCGATCAGATGTTGATAGCCCTGGGCGCGAGGACGCAGGCAGAGCCTGTGTTCGCCGAGCTGAACCGGGGCCTCGTAGCGGTAGGTGAGGCTATGGGTCAGCTGAGCGCGCATGAGGGGTCAGAGGGGGTGGAGGCGAGGTCGCCGGTGATGAAATACCGGTTGTGAATCAAGGCATGCAGCTGGTTCAGGTCGGTTTGCAATTGATCGATGGCTTCATGCAGTCCGCGCTCGATCAGAACATCAATGCGGATGTAACTCCATTTGGCGAGCACCTGACCCCGCAGACATTCGAGGTCATCCGGAGGCCCTGCCTGGGGGGGGCGTTGAATCTGCGACAGGGTTTCATTGATCGCCTGAAGGCAGAAACGCACGGAACGGGGAAAGATCGGATCCAGCAACAGAAACCGAGCCACCGATGACGGTGTGATGGCCTGTTGCACGCTCTGGCGATACATCTGATAGGCGCCAGCTGTGCGCAGCAGAGAGATCCATTGCAGTTCATCCAGCACCCCCCCCACTTCCGTGGGCGCTGGCAGCAGCAGGAAATATTTCACGTCGAGGATGCGTGAGGTTTTGTCCGCCCGTTCGATCAGCCGGCCCAGTCGGCTGAACAGCCATGTCTGATCCCGGTTGAGGGTGACGTCGGTGATGCCGTAGAAGAGCTGACAACCTCTCCGGATGCTGCGCAGCTGCTCCTGATCCGGTTCTTGCCAGAGCGCTTCGCCATCCTGCACGTTCCAGTAGAGATCGTTCAGCTGCTCCCACATTTCGGTGGTGATCACATCCCTGATCTGCCGTGCGTTTTCACGGGCATTGGCGATGCAACTGACGATGCTGTTCGGGTTGTCGCGATCCAGAAGCAGAAAGCTCACGACCTCTTTCGGAGATCCCTGGGAATACATCTGCTCGAAGCTGTCCCGATCACCAATGGCATCGACAAGGGGCAGCCAGGGTTCCGCGCTGCCGGGTGGGCAGTCCAGTGCCATGGCTTCACTCACTTCGAGGAACCGTGAGATGTTCTCGGCGCGTTCGATGTACCGGTTGATCCAGTACAGCGAATCAGCCACTCGGCTCAGCACGGCAATGCCTCCTGTTTCGGAGCAGAGACAGGGTTCTCACTCACCACCCAGGTGTCCTTGCAGCCTCCACCCTGGGACGAATTCACCACCAGGGATCCCCGCTTCAGCGCCACGCGGGTCAGTCCTCCAGGACTGACCCAGTTGGTCTTGCCCCGCAGCACGTACGGACGCAGATCCACATGGCAGGGGTAGAGCTCTCCTTCGCTGAGGGACGGGACCGTGGACAGCTGAAGGGTGGGTTGGGCGATGAAATTGCGAGGGTGAGCTCTGATCTTCGCGGCGAAGCCATCGATCTCCCCAGCCGTGGCGTGAGGGCCGATCAGCATTCCGTAGCCACCAGCCTCGGCGACGGACTTCACCACCAGTTCGTTCAGATGTTCGAGCACGTAACGCAGATCGTCGTCCCTGGAGCACAGATAGGTAGGAACGTTGTCAATGATCGGCTCCTCATTGAGGTAGTAACGGATCATGGACGGCACGTAGGCGTAGATGAGCTTGTCATCGGCGACTCCGGTGCCGGGGGCATTGGCGATCGCAACCCGACCGGATCGCATCACATCGATCAGGCCCGGCACGCCGAGCATCGAATCACGACGGAAGACCGTGGGATCGAGAAAGTCATCGTCGATGCGGCGGTAGATGACATCGACAGGCTCCCGTCCAGCGGTGCTGCGCATCCAGACCCGACCGTCCTCACAGATCAGATCCCGGCCCTCCACCAGGGTGATCCCCATCTGCTGGGCCAGGTAGCTGTGCTCGAAGTACGCACTGTTGAACACTCCAGGGGTGAGCAGAACAACCCTCGGTGCATCGCTCCACGGAGCCAGATCCTGCAACGTGCGCAGCAGATGCGATGGGTAATCGTCGATCGGTTGCACGATGCGCCCTTCGAACAGGCTCGGGAACAACCGCTTCATCACGCGCCGGTTCTCCAGGAAGTAGGCCACTCCCGAGGGGCATTGCAGGTTGTCCTCCAGAACACGCCAAGTTCCCTCTCCGTCCCGGATCAGATCCAGCCCGGAGATGTGGCACCAGCGGTTGAGGGGAGTGGTGATGCCCTGCATCTGCGGGCGCCACCCCTGGGAACTTTCCACATCTTCACGGGGAATCACACCGTCCCGGAGGATCATCTGCGGGCCATAGACATCCTCAAGAAACTGATCGATGGCTTCCAGGCGTTGAAACAACCCTCGTTCCAGTACAGACCAGTCCTGGCGGTGGATCAGCCGGGGTAGAGGGTCGAAGGGCAGGATCCGCTCACCGCCCTGAAGCCCTGAGCCATTCAGGCGAAATGTGGCTCCAAGACGCCGCAGCAGGTTGCTGGCGGATGCGTGGCTGCGGTTCAGTTCCGCCAGTCCCATGGCGCCGAGGGACGACAGCAGCGGTTCGAGATCTTCCCGGGGTGCGGATTGTTCACGGCAGAAATATTCGTCGTACCCGTCGGTCGGTCGGTACTGGGTGAACATCGCCAGAACAATGGATGCACGCATCCAAAAACTCGACAGGGGGCGCATGGGTTGCCGTTGCTACACATTGCTCGACTTGGGTTCCAAAAGCGGGATCAGCATGTGATTTGCGTATCTCTGGTGACGTGAAGCCCCCCTCTGAATGCGGTCTTCGGCTGATCTCCCGTGGCGTTCTAGACAACGTGAATCCACCAGGAGAAAAAAGAAATCTGTATCCTCTTAAACTGTTTTTAATCTTCTGCTCAACTAAAAAAGATTTGAGGGATGAAACTGGCCTTTCTTCTTCGGAGGCTGTCTTCTCACACCAGCAGCCTCCAACACATCATTGATCCAGGCATCAACTTCTGATCTCAAAGCTCAGCCAGGAGTTGAGTTAGAGCATTGGAAAAGAGCCTTCGGCCACTGCGGTTCAGATCCGCACTTTGGCGTTTCCAGTCGTTCTGAAGTTGTTCTGGCCCATCCGCTCCCATGGCGTTCACCACATAGCTGCGATCAGCTCTGATCCAGTTCTCCAGGCTGGAACCGGAGACTTCCAGATGGCACTGCAAGCCGATGGCATGGCGTTTGACCCGGAACACCTGCTCCTTGCAGTGCAGTGATGAACCCAGCAGTGTTGCTTCGGAGGGCAGGCGGATGCGATCGCCATGCCAATGCAGCACGGTCTCGCTGGGATGAAGCCCCTGCAGCAGCGGCTCCTCGCTTGGGTCAACAACCCAGTGGATGGCACCGAAGCCAACCTCCTTCAAGGGGTGCGCCGGGTGGCCCACCAGCAGCTGTTCAACGCTTCCCCCGGCCGCCATCGTCAGGAGTTGTGCGCCCAGGCAGATCCCCAGGACCGGTTTCTGCTGCTGATGCCAGGACGTCAGCCAGTCCAGTTCCCGTTGCAGCCAGTCCATGCCTGGCTGCAGGCGGTCGTTCACGCTCATGGGGCCTCCCAGCACCAAGGCGATGGTGTTGCGGCACCCATCCGGATCAGGGAAGGGATCTCCCAGAGATGGCCGCCGGACGTCGATCTGCATTTGCCGTTCCCGGGCCAGATCGGCAATCAGGTCGGGACCTTCGTGGTCGACATGCTGCACCACCAGCAGGGTGGTGCTCAAAGCAGCAGATAGCGCTGCGCGAGGGGAAGCACCTCCGCGGGTTCGCAGGTGAGCAGTTCGCCGTCGGCGAACACTTCATAGGTCTGCGGGTCCACGCTCACATTGGGCAGGCTGGAATTGAGCTTCAGAGCGCTTTTGCCAACGCTGCGGGTGTCTTGGACGGCCAGGCAGGTCCGTTCCAGCCCGAGTTGGCTCTGGATGTCGGCATCCATCGCTGCCTGGCTGACGAAGGTGAGGCAGTTGTGGACCAGTGCCTTGCCGAACGCTCCGAACATCGGCCTGCCATGCACAGGGCCCGGGGTTGGGATCGAGGCGTTGGCATCACCCATCTGGGCCCACACGATGGAACCTCCCTTGAGCACCAGTTCAGGACGGATGCCGAAGAAACCAGGCTTCCAGAGCACCAGATCGGCGAGTTTGCCGGTTTCGACGGATCCAACCTCGCTGCTGATGCCGTGGGCCAGGGCCGGATTGATGGTCACTTTGGCGATGTAGCGCTTGAGCCGGTGGTTGTCGTTGCGATCGGAATCCTCCGGGAGCGCTCCCCGCTGCACCTTCATCTTGTGGGCCGTCTGGAAGGTTCGGGTGATCACTTCGCCAACGCGGCCCATGGCCTGGGAATCGCTGGCAATGATCGAGAAGGCACCCAGGTCGTGAAGGATGTCTTCGGCGGCAATCGTTTCGCGGCGGATGCGTGATTCGGCAAAGGCCACGTCCTCAGGGATCTTCGGATCCAGGTGGTGACACACCATCAGCATGTCGAGGTGCTCCTCGAGCGTGTTGCGGGTGTAGGGCCGGGTGGGGTTGGTGCTGCTGGGCAGCACGTTGGCCTCGCCGCAGATCTTGATGATGTCCGGGGCATGGCCGCCGCCGGCACCTTCGGTGTGGAAGGTGTGAATCGTGCGTCCCTTGATGGCGGCGATCGTGTCTTCCACGAAGCCGGCTTCATTCAAGGTGTCGGTGTGGATGCACACCTGCACATCCATCCGATCGGCCACCGACAGGCAGGCATCGATCGTGGCCGGCGTGGTGCCCCAGTCTTCATGCAGCTTCAGGCCGCAGGCGCCGGCGCGCACCTGTTCTTCCAGCGCTTCCGGGGTGCTGGCGTTGCCTTTGCCGAAGAAGCCCAGATTCACCGGCAGGCCTTCAGCGGCCTGCAGCATGCTGGCGATGTGGAAGGCGCCGGGGGTGCAGGTGGTGGCGTTGGTGCCGGTGGCTGGTCCGGTTCCGCCACCCATCAGGGTCGTCACACCACTGGCCAGGGCGGTTTCGATCTGCTGCGGGCAGATGAAGTGGATGTGGGTGTCGATGCCACCGGCGGTGAGGATGTGGCCCTCGCCGGCGATCGCTTCGGTGCCCGGTCCAACGATGATCGTCACCCCCTCCTGAGTGTCAGGGTTGCCGGCTTTGCCGATGCCCACGATCCGGCCGTCCTTCAGGCCCACGTCAGCCTTGACGATGCCCCACCAGTCGAGGATCAGGGCGTTGGTGATCACCGTGTCCACGGCGCCACCTGCCCGTGGGATCTGGGACTGGCCCATGCCGTCGCGGATGACTTTGCCGCCCCCGAATTTCACCTCATCGCCATAGACGGTGTAGTCCTTCTCAACTTCGAGGATCAGATCGGTGTCGGCGAGGCGGACCCGGTCGCCTGTGGTTGGTCCGTAGGTCTCGGCGTAGGTCTTGCGGGAGATGCGGAAAGGCATGGATCAGGCGTCAAGGGGTCCGTTGATCTGGCCGTTGAAGCCGACCACACGCCGTGCGCCGGCGAAGGGAATCAGGTTCACGTCCCGGCTGTCGCCGGGCTCGAACCGGATCGCTGTGCCGGCGGGGATGTCGAGCCGTTGCCCGCGAGCGGCGATCCGGTCGAACTGCAGAGCGGCGTTGGCTTCAGCGAAGTGGAAGTGGGAGCCCACCTGCACGGGGCGGTCGCCGCTGTTGGCGACGCTGATGGTGGTCACAGGGCGACCGGCGTTGAGTTCGATTTCGCCGGGTTCCGGAAGCAGTTCGCCGGGAATCAGGGGTGGCATCAGGGACGTCCTCAGCGAATGGGGTCGTGCAGGGTGACGAGCTTGGTGCCATCGGGGAAGACCGCCTCGATCTGCACTTCATGCACCAGCTCAGCGACACCGTCCATCACCTGATCACGGCTCAGCCAGGTGGTGCCCTCCTGCATCAGTTCCGCAACGCTTTTGCCGTCACGGGCGCCTTCCAGAACCAGGAAGCTCAGCCAGGCCGTCGCCTCAGGGTGATTGAGCTTGAGGCCGCGGTTGAGCCGTCGCTCAGCCAGCAGGGCCGCGGTCACGATCAGGAGCTTGTCCTTTTCCTGAGGACTGAGATGCATGGGAAGACTCGGTCATGGTCAGTGTGTCTCCGCAATGGCCTCAGCAGTGTTCTCCTTGAACATCAAGCTCTGCAACGGCTGGTCCTGCAAGGGCTGTTCTTGTAAAGGCCAGACCCGCGGGATGCGGGGAAGGGCGAGACCCCGCAATGCCCGTGTGCGAGCCCAGATGCGGCTGAACCAGAAGCGGGCATCCCGGCTCGAAGGACCGATGTAGCGGGCAACAAGCCCTTGATCCAGCGTGCTGCAGCGCATCGTGCCGATCAGGCCATGCCGGTCGTCCCGTGCATCCTTCAGCAGCATGGAGATCGCTTCGGGACTGAGCGGCTTGGGTGCCGCCCATACCAGGGACCCGAACACCGGTGCACCGGCCAGTCCGTGGCAGTCCGTCAGGCTCGATCCACCGAGCTCCAGCCGATCCACCAGCTCCCAGCGCGGTGAATCGGCTCCATGGCGCTGAATCTCCAGGCATGAGCGCCAGCATCCCTGATTCAGCCGTTCCTCCGCGGCGGTCCGCCCCAGCCGCACGATCTCCGCACTGAGAAATGAGGCGTTCTCCGGCAGGCACACCCTCAACGATTGGTGAAACAGTGCATCGGCGTACAGCACCATTTCCTGAGGCAGCCATTCCAGATCGCTGTTGTCATCCAGGGTGCAGGTCACGCCCTGCCTGGACCAGGCTCCATCGGGATTCAGGCGGCTGCGGCCGACAGAGCCATAGACCTTCTGAGCAGCCACGCTGGTGATCAGGCTGCGGCTTTCAGCTTTCAGGTTCAAGTCGATGCTGAGCTGATCGCCGCCCACCAGGCCACCGGCGGTGTGAAGAAGGGGCAGCTCGCAGCGGCCGTCGTCCCCCGCCTCCGCCCGCAGCAGTTTGAACGGAGCACGGCAGCCACCCTGGTGACGGGTTCTGCCGCCGTCATTGGTTGTGAACTGCAGCCTGCAGTGGCCGTGCCAGGGCTCGAGTCGTTGCATGGTTGCCACGCTCCATGGCTGCTCTCGACATCTCTGTAGCAATCCATACCAAGCCATCCGCTGCTGCTGGGCAGGCTCCCAACGAATCGGGATGGGATGGGTGATGGAATCGGTGCTTGTGCTGGAGCAGCGCCTCGCTCCTAATTCCTTGAAGCCAGATCTGCGATTGCCCCTGACGGCTGATGAAAGAACGGTGCTGCGAGGTCGTCGCCGCACGGTCTGCGGCCGGGAGGTGCTGCTGCAGTTGCCGCGGGACCAATCGCTCCAGCCCGGAGATCAACTCTGTGATGCTGATGGAATCACGCGGGTGGAGGTGACAGCGGCACCCGAGGCGTTGCTGCGCGTGCAGGCCGCGACTCCACTGGAGTTGATGCAGGCCGTCTATCACCTGGGCAATCGCCATGTTGCCCTCGAGCTTCATCAGCAGGAGCTGTTCTTGCTGGATGATTCCGTCCTCGCCGATCTGCTGAAGAGCCGAGGTCTCAAACTGAGTCGGTGCGTCCGGTCGTTCGCTCCGGAGGCGGGTGCTTATGGAGTGCATCAGCACGGATGACATCGCTTGCCCTGCTTCAGCTGGTGAGTCCGGCTTTACCGGTCGGAGGATTCAGTTATTCCGAGGGCCTGGAAGTGCAGATTCAGGCCGGCATGCTCGCGGACGAAAGGGCTCTCGAGGGCTGGCTGGAGGCAGAGCTGACCAGGGGCTCCCTGCGGCTGGAGGCAGCGTCGCTGGTGACTCTCGCCGATGACTGCTCGGCCTGGGTTCGGCGTGGGGATGCTGCGGCGCGCCAGCGTCTGTTGAATCTGGACGGCTGGCTCCTGGCGACGCGTGATGCCGCCGAGCTGCGCGCGCAGCATCGTCAGATGGGTCAGTCCTTGCTGCTGTTGTTGGCAGAGATGGGCCATTCCCTGCCGGCTCCTTTATCTCTGGCCTGGCCGGCGTCATGGGCCTGGGCCGCGAGGGCTTTGAAGCTGTCAGACAGAGAAATGGTGCAGGGTTACCTCTACAGCTGGGTAGCCAATCAGCTCAGTGCAGCGGTCAGGCTGTTGCCGTTGGGTCCGTCCCGGGCCCAGGTGCTGCAGCAAAGAGCGCTTCCCTTGATCGCCGATCAGGCTGAGCAGCTGCTTGATCGTGATCCTCGGACGTTGTGGAGTGGTGGTGTTGGTGTCGGGCAGGCGCAGCTCGCCCATGCTGAGCTCTATTCACGCCTGTTTCGAAGCTGATGAGCAGCAAGCTGCGTTTAGGAGTCGCCGGCCCGGTTGGCTCAGGAAAGACAGCGCTGGTGGAAGCGTTGTGCCGCCGCCTGCGTGATCAGCTTCAGCTCGCTGTCGTCACCAACGACATCTACACCCAGGAGGATGCCCAGTTCCTGACGCGGGCTGGTGCTCTGGAGCCTGAACGGATCCGAGGCGTTGAGACCGGCGGTTGCCCGCACACGGCGATCCGAGAGGACTGCTCGATCAACCGGGCTGCAGTGGCGGAGCTTGAGGCTCAGTTTCCGGGTCTTGATCTTGTGCTGGTGGAAAGCGGTGGTGACAACCTCGCCGCCAGTTTCAGTCCGGAACTGGTCGATCTCTGTATCTATGTCATCGATGTGGCTGCTGGAGACAAAATTCCACGGAAGGGAGGGCCTGGTATCACCCGTTCGGACCTTTTGGTGATCAACAAAATCGATCTGGCATCCATGGTGGGTGCAGATCTTGTGGTCATGGAGCATGACACCAAGCGGATGCGTGGTGAGCGCCCCTGGTGTTTCACAAACCTTCAAACCGGAGAAGGCCTCGAGAGCGTGGAGGCATTTGTGTTGCAACAGCTACCGAATTAAGTCAACGAATCGCGGCAATTCCCAAAATGTTATTGTCGATACAAAGCGGGTCCAAGTCGGTTCATACGGTCCCATGGTCGCCCTCATGGCGGTCTCATCCACCGTGTGTCTTTGCTTTATGAATTCAACGTTTACGAAGCGTCTGCTCGCTGCATTCGCGGCCACGACAGTGGGAGTCACGATGACCGCCTGTGGCGGTGGCAGCGATGATTCCGCTGGTGGTGGTAGCGACTTTGATGGTGAAATCAAGGTTGGCATCCTTCATTCCCTTAGCGGAACGATGGCGATCTCCGAAACGACTCTGAAAGAAGTCGAGGAGATGGCGATCAAGGAAATCAATGAAGCCGGCGGTGTCAAGGTCGACGGCAAGAGCTACAAGATCACCTACACCTCTGAAGATGGTGCCTCGGATTGGCCCACCTTCGCAGAGAAGTCTCAGAAGCTGATCGACGCCGACAAGGTTGCCGTTGTGTTCGGCGGCTGGACATCGGCTAGTCGGAAAGCAATGCTTCCGGTTTATGAAGCCAAGGATCATTTCCTCTTCTACCCGATTCAGTACGAAGGCCAGGAGTGCTCCAAGAACATCTTCTACACCGGCGCTGTTCCGAACCAGCAAGCTGAGCCTGCAGTTGATTGGCTGTTTGAGCAGTTCGCCGACAAGTACGGCAAGAAGGTCTACCTGGTCGGTTCTGACTACGTTTATCCCAGAACTGCTAACACCATCATCAAAGAGCAGGTCAAGAGCCTGGGTGGTGAGACGGTCGGTGAGGACTACATCCCTCTCGGCAACACCGAGGTGGCGCCTATCATCGCCAAGATCAAGAAAGAGTTCCCTGATGGTGGAATCATCATCAACACTCTGAATGGCGATTCCAACGTTGCCCTGTTCAAGCAGTTCAAGGCAGCAGGAATCACTCCTGACAAGTACCCGATCATGTCCTTCTCCATCGCTGAGGAGGAGATCCGTCAGATTGGACCTGAGTATGTGGGCGGCACCTACGCAGCCTGGAACTACTTCATGTCCCTCGGGACTGAAGCCTCCAACACCTTCAACGCAGCATTCCTTGCTGAGTACGGTGACGAGCGTGTGACGAACGATCCTATGGAGTCGGCCTACAACATGGTTTACCTCTGGAAGGCTGCTGTTGAGAAGGCCGGCACGTATGAGGATCTTGATGCAGTGCGGAACGCACTGATCGGCATCAAGCTTGATGCTCCTCAGGGTCCGATTGAGATGTATCCCAACCACCACATCTCGCAGACTGTGCGGATTGGTGAAGCCAAGGAGAATGGCCAATTCGAGATTCTCTGGGATAGCAAGACTCCCGTTCCTCCCATTACCTGGAACCAGTACGTTCCTGAGACCAAGGGTTACAAGTGCGACTGGACGCTTGATCGTCCTGACGCCGGAAAGTTCAAGATGTGATCGTTACGTCTGAACTCATTTGAATAGTGGGCCACAATAAACTTGTGGCCCCTTTTTTTTACCCCATGTACTGATGGAATTAATTTTTTCACAGCTCCTTGATGGGCTCAGCATCGGGTCAGTACTGCTTCTCGCAGCGACGGGCCTGGCCATCGTTTTTGGTTTGATGGGAGTGATTAATCTCGCTCATGGCGAGTTGATGATGGTTGGAGCTTATGTGACTTTTGTCACACAAAATATGTTCAAGCCACTCGGCGAAGGCATTTTCCAACTTTATTATCTTTTTGCGCTCGTTTTTGCCTTCATCATCACTGGCCTCGTCGGAGTTCTTCTGGAAAGAACATTAATACGACAGTTATATGGACGACCTCTTGAAACATTGCTCGCTACGTGGGGTGTCAGCCTCGTTCTGATTCAATTCATTCGTAGTGTTTCAACAAGCATGGTTGTAGGGATATTAGTTGCCATCATCCTTGGTTATTGCTTTCAGCGTTTCTCACCTACAAAACTCAAGAGCGCTTCGTTTTATCCCTATCTTTCAGGACTCGTTTGGGTCGTGGCATCAGTGATTGGTTTCATTTCAATCACTGCGATGTCAGCTTCTAAACCACTGTCTAAAGCCTGGTTCGGGCCTCGAAATATTGATGTGACGGCCCCGAAATGGTTGCAAGGAAGCTGGGGTTCGATTGCGGGGATTGAGTTGCCGGGTATTCGAATCTTCATCATTATCCTCTCTGCTCTGCTGCTTGGTTTTGTGGCATGGTTTCTTACAAAGAGTGTCTGGGGATTACGCATCCGTGCCGTGACTCAAAACCGTCAGATGAGCAATTGCCTGGGTATTCCCACTGACAGCGTCGATAGCATCACCTTTGGCATTGGATCTGGCCTGGCTGGTGTGGCTGGGAGTGCGATTACCTTGCTTGGCTCCGTGGGTCCCAATCTCGGTGCTGCCTATATCGTTTCCTGCTTCATGGTCATTGTTCTGGGAGGGGTGGGAAATCTTGTCGGTACTGTGATTGCTTCGATGATGCTTGGAATCATTCAATCCATCATTGGATCCGGCGCCATTCTGATTGCTTTCCCAGACATACCAGCTGCTCCTGCTGCTGTCATTGAGTTCTTCGCAACAACGAGTATGTCCTATGTGTTGATCTTTATCTTTATTATTTCGTTCCTTCAATTTAAGCCAACTGGGATGTTCCCCCAGAAGGGCCGATCCGTCGAATCCTGATCTTTGCATTTTCATTTTCCATGAAAATTTTCAAAAAGCTGCTTCCTTGGCTTCTTCTAGCCTTCGCATTCTTTGTTCTACCGACGATTCTTTCACAGTTCCGCCTCAATCTTTTTGGAAGGTATTTTTCTCTAGCTATCATTGCTTTAGGCATTGATCTTATCTGGGGATACACCGGACTTCTCAGCCTGGGTCAAGGTATCTTTTTTGCCTTGGGTGGTTATGCCATAGCCATGCATCTTCTGTTGGTGACCAATAATGATTTCACCACGGGAGCCAATGGGCTACCAAAGTTCTTCGAGAATTACGGTGTTGATAATCTCCCATTTTTCTGGCAACCATTCTGGTCCTTCCCTTGGACACTGATCGCTATTTGGTTGATTCCTGCGGTGGTTGCTGGTCTTGTTGGATATCTGATTTTTAGAAACCGCATCAAGGGTGTTTATTTTTCCATTATCACCCAAGCATCCTTGATGGTTTTTTACCATTTCTTCAATGGACAGCAGAAGCTCGTTAATGGAACAAATGGTCTTAAAACCAGCACCACTGAGATATTCGGAATGATTGTGGGCTCAGACGATGCTCAACTCATGTTTTATCGAATCACTCTCATAATTCTGCCTTTTGCCTACCTTCTTTGTAAGTTTCTGACCAGCGGACGTTTCGGTGATGCTTTGATCGGTATCAGAGACGATGAGGCCCGTTTGCGTTTCAGTGGTTTTAATCCAGTTCCATTCAAAGTCATTGTCTTTCTGGTTGCTGGCGCCTTAGCTGGTATCTCTGGGGCACTTTATACAGTTCAGTCAGGTATCGTTTCACCTCAATATATGGCCATTTCAATGTCCATTGAAATGGTGATTTGGGTTGCTGTTGGTGGTCGTGGAACATTGATCGGACCGATTATTGGTGCTGTTTTAGTCAATTATCTGCGAAGTCTGGTTAGTGAAGCGCTGCCTGAAGCCTGGTTGTTTGTGCAGGGTGGCTTGTTCATCTTTGTGGTTGTGTTGATGCCCGATGGCATTTATGGATGGTTTAAGAACGGCGGATTTACATCGATGATGGCAGCCTTTGGAATTGCAAAGAAATCTTCAACATATCCAAAGCTGGAAATGGATGAGGGTTATACGACTCAATCTCAATAATCTTTTCTTGCTCAACCTTCGCTTTCATGTCAACCAACACTGTTTAAGCTATGTCAACACCAATTCTTGAATTAAATGATGTCAGCGTTGATTTTGATGGTTTCTTTGCATTGACTGATCTCTCCATCTCTCTGGAGCATGGTGAACTAAGGTCAATCATTGGACCCAATGGCGCTGGTAAAACAACTTTTCTAGATGTCATCACTGGAAAGGTTAAGCCAACCAAAGGCTCAGTCTCCCTGAGAGGTTCTAGTATTATTGGTTTGTCGGAACAGAAGATTTCAAGATTAGGTGTTGGTCGAAAGTTTCAGACACCTCGCGTGTTTGAAAATCTTTCGGTCTCCAGAAATCTTGAGTTGGCTGCTTCACCGAGCAAGATGCCATTCAGCCTGATGTTTGAAAAGCTGAATAATACGGCTAAAGATGAGGTCTATCGCTTGATGGATTATGTGGGCCTTGCTCCTTACGCCAAGGTCTTGGCCGGTTCCTTGTCTCATGGTCAAAAGCAATGGCTTGCGATCTCAATGCTTGTTGCTCAATCTCCAGACATCATTCTTCTGGATGAGCCAGTGGCAGGTTTGACCGATGAAGAGACGAACAAAACAGCTGAACTGATTAAATCCCTTGCAGGTGAACATACCGTGGTGGTCATTGAGCATGATATGGAGTTTATTCGTGATCTTGCCGCACCAGTCACTGTGTTGCATCAAGGGCAGTTGTTGACGGAAGGTTCACTCGACGAAGTGAAGTCTGATCCAAAAGTGATTGAGGTTTATCTCGGTCAATCCGAATAACGTCATTATTTAATTTGCCAATCTCTGAAGAACCATGGTACAAACTAAAACCACCGCGCATCCCAGCTCCACAAAAACTATTCTTCGAGCTAGCGGCTTGAATGTGTATTACGGTGAGAGTCACATTCTCAGAAATGTTGACCTGCATATCCCTGAGGGGGAAATGATTTGTTTGATCGGTCGTAATGGAGTGGGAAAGACAACCTTTCTGAAGACGATCATTGGTCTTCTCGAGCAACGATCTGGTTCGATTGAATATGATGGAAAAATGTTGATGAATCAACCTCCTTATAAACGTGCCAGGGGAGGAATTGGTTATGTTTCTCAAGGTCGAGATATCATTCCTCGAATCACGGTTCGTGAGAATCTTCTGATTGGGATGGAATCACTCCCTGGCGGGATGGGACGAAATCGGCATATTGACCCGATTGTCTTTGAACTCTTTCCGATCCTGGAGCAGTTTTTGAATCGTCGTGGCGGTGATCTCAGTGGAGGTCAGCAGCAACAACTTGCCATTGCACGTGCACTGCTTGGTAAGCCAAAACTTCTTTTGTTAGACGAGCCGACTGAAGGGATTCAGCCTTCGATCATTCTTGATATCGAACGTGCTGTCAGGCGCATCATTGATGAAACAGGCATCAGTGTTCTTCTTGTTGAGCAGCATCTTCATTTTGTTAAGCAGTCCAGTTTTTATTATGCAATGCAACGCGGTGGTATTGTTTCGAGTGGCCCGACGTCTCAATTGTCTGATCAAGTGATTGGAGAATTCCTTACAGTTTAATGAGTGCAAAAAAAGGGGGGATGCGATCATGATGATCACATCCCCCCTTTTTTAATGTGCTGATTCTTTTCAGCAACCTCGATTCAACATCCAAGGACGTGAATCGTTTGTGCGTAGTCGAGGTTTGCTGGCCTCAGATGCGCGGGATGAGTTTTTCTTACTGATAAGTTTCGGTTCTTTTGCTTCTACTTTCAATCGGATTGAAGAGGATAACATCATGGGTGGATTGAAAACCCTCTTCCCTTCACTGCCACAGGTAGGACATTCTGTTTGTATGGCACGTTGATCAATAGATCGCCATACTTCATAGGTGTCACATTCACCAGATTGGCATGAATATTCGTAGACAGGCATGTTGCTGGTATCAGTGAATAATGAATAAGTAGATAGTGTTTAACATGGAAGAATGTCCTTGTCGAAGATCGACGTTGGTATGGCGAGCGTGCAGCATGCGTTTGGAATATCGACGATTCCGCTGATGCGTCCTTCGACTGGGGCGCAGCTCAGCAAAAGGTAAGCCTGTTCACCTGTGTAGCCAAACTTTTTCAGGTATTCAATGGCGTTGAGGCAGGCTCTGCGATAAGCGATATGTACATCCATATAGTATTGCTTGCCTTCGAATTCATCGACTGAAATCCCTTCGAAAACCAGATAGTCAGAGTAGTGAGGTTCAACAGGGCTTGTCTTAAACATAGGATTGACCATCCCATATTTAGCCATTCCGCCTTTGATCAGCTCAACATGAAGATCGAGATATCCAGACATCTCGATGGCGCCACAGAATGAAATTTCACCATCTCCTTGAGAAAAGTGAATGTCACCCATGGAGAGCTTTGCACCCTCGACATAGACAGGGAAATAGATGCGTGTCCCTTTCGTCAGGTTTTTGATGTCGCAGTTTCCTCCATGTTCGCGAGGAGGAACAGTTCGAGCTGCCTCGTTGGCAATCCTTTCGAAATCCCCAGAGGCAACGTTCCCGAGAATGGCACTGTTTGGATTCGGCAGAGCTGCCAGAACAGGTTCCGTTCCTGAGAGTCCAGCCCCGTAGGTTCTGCGGTCTGGAGCGGTCTGAACCAGCTCGGTTTCTCGGCGGTTCCACTCCTGAAGCAGCTCCATGGAGGGAGCACAGCCAATCAGGCCTGGGTGGGTGATGCCAGCGAAACGAACTCCGGGAATGTGGCGAGAGGACGTGTAGATCCCTTCCAGATCCCAGATTGCTTTGGCTGCTTTAGGAAAATGATCCGTCAGGAATCCTCCACCATTTTCTTTGGCGAAGATTCCAGTAAAGCCCCATTCATCTCCTTGAAGTGCTCCAACTTCGAGGATATCGACCACCAGGATATCTCCTGGCTGAGCACCATTGACCCAGATTGGTCCACTTAAGACATGAACGACCTCAAGATTGACATCAGCGATATCTTTCGGGTCGTCGTTATCTTTAATCTGACCATCGGTCCAATCTTTGCACTCAATGCGAAAGATGTCGCCTGGATTTACTGACGCGACCGCCGGAATATCAGGATGCCAACGATTATGTCCAGGCATTTCCTGTTGATCCATTGGCTTGGTGAGATCAACCTTGAAAAGGGTTTCGGGCATTGAGAATGAAAAGCCGACACCCTGTATTGAAGGCAATCAAAAAGGGCCAAAAAGTGACCCTTTATACGCAAAGCAAGATTGCGTCGTTTTGAAATTAAAACTTTGTTCTAAGTGCTACTTTTTAAGGCGCTTGCTTGTGATATTAAAGCTTATTTTTTTAAGTTAGCCGCACCTTGCTCTTGGTATGGAGTCAAGGTGCGGCAGTGACTTTGGTCAGCTTGCCGCTGCTGCGGGAATCGATTTTTTGACTCCGTTCTGTGGCATCGGTCCCAATTTGACTCCATCGGGGTAGTACTTCCAGCCATCGCGGATGCGCACTTTTTCGTCCCAAGGGAGTTTGTATTCTCCATTGGCAAGATCCTTGACCCACGTGAGGTAATTCTCTTTCTCTCCCCCGGGTTGACCGACATAAGCCCGGCATCCCAGGTTGAAGATGTTGTTTTCGAGGGCCCAGTTTTCTCTTGCTTTATCAACCAGTCGAGGGAAGAGCTCAGCAGTAACGATTTCCCAAGGATTCCTGTGGCCCTGCTGGATTACATTTCCATCGTAATTGCAAACTGTTCCTTCGCCGAAGTAATAGAAGACGCCGTCATAACCAGCTAAGTTTACAGAAATCGTGTACATCAGATTCTGCCAAGCGTTGGTTCGGTTGGTCCAGATCCATTGATCATTCACCTGGGTTGAGTAACCAGAGATGCGGATATAAACGTTGGCTCCTTTGTAAGCAGCCTCCCGAGCGAGTTCTGGGAACATGCCGTCATGGCAGATGCACACTGCAAGCTTGGAGCCCTTGGGGCCGTCGCACACCGGCATTCCGTAGTTTCCTGGAGACCATGGCTCAATCGGCACCCATGGCTGGAGTTTTCTGTAGTGAAGAGCAATTTCACCATCTGAATTGATGATGATGGCCGAGTTAAATGGAGGCAGGCTTGGGTCGTCGTTCTGCTCCATAAGAGAGAAAACACCCCAAACATCATTCTCTTTGCAAGCCTGTTTGAAGCGATCAATCTCAGGAGAATCGATGCGTAGCAGCATCTCGTCGTAGGTCCAAATCGCTGTATTTAAACCTTGAGTGGAGTATTCAGGCATCACAATCAGATCTGCCTCCGGGTAACCAGCCTTGGTTGACGCTACGGCTTTGCAAATCTGATCAACTTGTGTCTGGATATCCGCTGGACCTGTAATGACAGGCACAGGATATTGAATCATTGCAACCAGCAATGATTCATCCCATGAGCTGACGCTGCCGGTACTAGCCATTGAGCGAGAATGAGAACCATTCCCATATTCGGGTCAGAAGGAGGGTTGATCCGTATCAACCGCAACTGTTGGATCATGTTGTTGATCGAACCGTTCGGCGAGTTCGGGATGTCTGGCCCCCCTCAGTCGCTCAGTTGTCCTGGAAGTCGCCTTTGCGGCAGAGGTTCTGCGCTAAACGTTTGGCCCAGTTAGGCGCTTTTTCGCGTCCTTTGTCCTTGGCCTCTCCATCGAAGTAGAGCAGCAGTTGCCAATCCGTCTTGCCTCCTTCCACTCCGGGTTTCTCATCGTCGGACAACCAGCGACCGTAAATGTTGTCGTACTCAGGCCAGTTGGGCAGGTCAGGCATGCTGCAAACCGCATTCACTTCTGCCCTGATCCCTTCGGAACCATCGGTGATGACGCTGATGCCTCCATCGAACAGACCATTGGGTTCTCCGGGCTTGAAGGCGTGGGTCAGGCGCACCTCTGTGTCTCCCTCCACCACGAGTGTGTCACCGAGTTCGGCTTCATGGCTGGGAGTTTCCCTGGCTTGATTTGTGCATGCCTGCATGGCTGTCATGGACAGCGCCATCAGGCATGCCATCGCCCCATTCCGTAAGAGATCCTTCACGTGCATCCAGACAGTGTCCTGCCATTCATGTGACGTCGTCCACTCTGCTTGGCCGTCCTTCTGTGAAGACTCATTACCAGTTGCCATTTTGTTTCGGCGCGAACGACACGTGAGGACGAATTCTTGCCAAGCTCTGTCTGTATCAAACGCTACCAAACGTTCACCCTGATACAGGGCGCAGTGGTTCGCAGGTCATGGAACGGGGGCCTGTTCATCAACGAGAGGACGCCATGTCCAAACTTCAGTCTCAAAGCCAGAAAGTCCAAACATCTCAACTGCTCTACCGGCCCTCCGGGCGGAAGACGACAAAAGGCGAGATCATCCGGTCCAAGAAAACGGCTGAGCTTCTCCGTCTGACGCAGGACGGGATCCAACAGTCTCAGCCTCCTCTTGCAACAGGATCAGCCAGTGTGAAGCCACTGCGGCGTGGTGGCTTCCTTCGCTCAAGGATGACTGCTGAGCTGCTCGGGGTGGATCTGATCGGCCGCTGACGATTCGGTCGGAGCCGGGTGGGGGGGTGACGCCTCAGCAGGCTCCGAGTGTCTCTTCGGCTGGTTCATCCTGCGTTGCATATTCCTTGACATCAGCTCTGACCTGAAGCATCTGGCCTTGGAGTGACATCCTCCAGATTTCGAGGCGAGCATTTTCAGGTGCTTCGAACCAGAACAATTCAGTCGGCAACACGACTTTCTCTCGATAGAACTGATCCTGGCCGACGCATTTCACGATCACCATTCGATCGGTGTCGTTGTGATAGACGCATTCCATTGTTGAGCCATCTTGAATAGTGGCATCTTGAAGAATTTTCGCCCCAACAAGTGTTGGATTGGTCACCGATTGGATCCTGTTTCCGATTTGGTTTAGACGGCTTGATACCAAAGTCGATTTTTCTGTAGCGTTTGTAACTTTCAGCGTTCCCGGTGTTGCTTCGCCTGTGTTCCTGAGGGTTGTTTGCGTGGTGCTGGATCAGTGGTGCCGGATGGCAGCAGGGCCTTGTTCGTTTGAGATCAGAGAAAACACACAGTTGCAGTTTTTCGTCTCAAATGAAACATTTGTTTTTGTGGCGCCCCGAGAAACTGATTCTGTCTTGTCATAGAGGCTGTGATGCAGAACTCAATCAGCATCTCCATGAGTCAATCCTTTGAAATGGAGCGCATCAACCGTGCCATTGATGAAACAGCTGATCCTGCCCAGCTGCAGACAATTGCCAAGCAACTGTTGCAAGCATGGTATTCGCAAAAAGCTGCGACGAATTGGGTGATCCGCCAGCACCAGCAAGGGATCTGACAGTTCTATGTTGATGGGAAGGCCTGGACAAAGGCCTTCCGAATTGATATCAGTAGCCTTTTTTAGGCCACCAATTCAGTAGATGTTGTTCTGGGCTTGTGATTGGGTCGCCTCAGGGTCTGTGCTCGCGTCGACGTCGCAGACATGGTTCGATCCGCTTGCCCGGCATCACTCAAATCAGCTTGGAGAGATGGGTTACAGCTTTTCAGTCGCGACCAGCTCGGCAATTGGTGGGCAATCGGTGATGCCATGAGATCTGACAATCCACTTCTCAGCAGTTCAGCAAAACGATGCACGGCCAGTTCCTCTCCGTGTCGGTCGTACGGCAGACGGTTGATGGCTGAATCGATGCCGAACTGTCGGACCCGATCTTCACCGACCCGTCGATAAAGCACCTCAAGGGTTGGTATTTGATCCATGGTCATCACGGATCCTTCGTGTTCCATCAATCCTCGCAGCACGGTGCCGAAGATCTCACCAGCCATGCGCTGGAGCCCTTCGCTGGGTTTGCTGCCAAGTTCCTTATGTTTGTGATCAAACAGGCCAAGGTCCACCTGAGCGATGCGGGTCGGGGCCACATGGCGAAAGACCTCCGACAGAAGTCCGACCTCCAGCCCCCAATCGGATGGGATGCGGAGGTTCATGGCCAGATCGGTTGTGAAGGCAAATTCTCCTGCGAGTGGATAACGAAAGGACTGCAGATACCGCAGGTAGGGAAGCGGGCCGAAGATCTGCTCCAGGCTCACGAGCAGGGGGCCGACAAACAGCCTTGTTGCGCGTCCCTGCAGCGCCTGCGTTTCCAGCGAGAGCCTGCTGTAGAAGGCTTTCACATAAGCCACTCCATGGGAGCGATCCAGCAGCGGACGCAGCATGCGTTCCGGGTAAGCGGAACCGAAGGTGCGGATGTCGGCATCGAACAGACCCACCACTTCAGCGTCCTGACAGGCGACACCGAGTCCTTGCCAGACCGCCCAACCTTTGCCTGGCGGTCCGGTGACATCCAGTCCCAGCTCACCCATCGATTCAAGGAGCTGCTTGACCGCCGGTCCATTGGTCCAGTGCACCTGAACCGGGAAGGGCATGCCGGCGAAAAAGGCTTCCGCATGCGCCACATCCTCCGCCGCCGGCGCCGCCAGGGCGATCACAAGGCGGTTCAGACCCTTCAAGGTTGAGAGGGTGTCGCGGATCAGGCCAAGGGCGGGTCGGCTGAATTCCTCCATCAGGCAAGGAATCAGCAGCGTCGTGGGCCGTTGCGTCAGCTCTCGGTTGAACGCGACGGAATCGAGATTGCCAAGGCTGTAGTCATGAACCGTGGTGATCAGGCTTTGCTGAAAATCCATGCGGTGTTCAATGCGACAACGGTGGCTGAGGTCCTGGCCCATACCTGAACGGTGTTCAGGAGAAACAGAATGCAGCTCCCGCGCGACGAAACGCTGCAGGCACTGCTCCATGACCTCTACCTCGACGATTCTTCCGTTGATCCCGAGGTGCTGTCGTCGCAATTGCTGCAGATTCTGCGTGGTAGTGCAAACGATGGCGATTGCATTGCCGTCGATGAGCGCTGGTCAGGGGCTGATGCCGTTCTGATCACCTATGCGGATACGGTGACAGAGCAGGAGAAGCCCGGCCTTCAGAGCCTGCGGCTTCTGGTGAACCGTCACCTCAACCCCTTCGCATCTGTCATTCACGTGCTGCCTTTCCTGCAGTCCACCAGCGATGGCGGTTTCGCAGTGGCCAGTCATGACCAACTTGAGTCGCGTCATGGTGACTGGGGTGATCTCTCCGCGCTTGCCGGGGGGCGACGCCTGATGGCTGATCTGGTGCTGAATCACATCTCGGCGTCCCATCCCTGGGTCCAACAGTTTCTGTGCGATGACGAACCGGGTCGCTCCTGTGTTCTGGAAGCCTCTCCCTCCACCTGCTGGGACGCTGTGGTCCGGCCCCGCAGTTCTTCCCTGTTCACCCAGCTCTGCGGTCCCGCGGGAGTGCGTCAGGTCTGGACCACCTTCGGTCCTGACCAGGTCGATGTGGACTGGCGCAGTCCGGAGGTTCTGCTCGGGTTCACGCGATTGCTGGCACGGATGGTCCGCCACGGGGTGCGCTGGGTGCGACTCGATGCCGTCGGTTTCATCTGGAAGACCCCAGGCACCGGATGTATCCATCTGCCCCAGGCCCACCGGATCGTCGAGGTGATGAGGCATCTCATGGATGCGGCCTGCTCACACGGCGTGGTGGTGACGGAGACGAATGTGCCGGAGCAGGAGAACCTGTCGTATCTGATCAGTGGCCGGGAGGCTCATCTGGCCTACAACTTTCCCCTGCCACCCCTGTTGCTGGAAGCAGCGATCAGCGGTCGTGCAGACCTGCTGAATGGATGGCTGAGCCGATGGCCTCAGCTCCCGGAAGCAACGGGTCTGTTCAATTTCACGGCCTGTCATGACGGGGTTGGGCTGAGGGCCCTCGAGGGGCTGATGCCTGAGAGACGTCTGCTGCAGCTGTTGATCGCCTGCGAACAGAGGGGTGGCTTGATCAGCCATCGTCGACTGACCAGCGGCGAAGAGGCGCCGTATGAAATCAACATCAGTTGGTGGAGCGCCATGGCGGATGGGGGAATCGATCCTGCCCACCACCAGCGGGCCCGGTTTCTGATGACTCAGCTGCTGATCCTTGCCCTGCCGGGAGTTCCGGCGTTCTACCTTCCCGCCCTGCTGGCTGCGCCCAATGATCTCGGACGCTTCCGTCGCACGGGTCACCGTCGGGATCTCAACCGACCTCAGTTCAAGGCCGAGGCTTTGGAGCGTCGTCTTCAGGATCCCGACAGTGATGCCACGGCGGTGACGACGATGCTTGCTCGGGCTCTGGACGTTCGCAAGACCCAGGCTGCGCTCCACCCGGACGCAGCGCTTGAGGTGCTCAGCACGGGCCGATCCGATCTTGTGGTTCTGCGCCGTTCCCGCCATGGTCAGGTCCTGCTGGCGATTCACAACCTCACTCCCTCCCGCCTGACGCTGGCGCTGGGGGGATTCGTCGACCCTGTGACAGGCCCCTGGGTCGATTGTCTCAACGGCTCGACTGAAGCGCTCAGCTCTCTGCTGCAGTTGGAGCCCTATGCCGTGCACTGGTTGATTCAGTCATGAGAGAACGCCTCAGTTCCCGGTGGTGGGTGGTGACGGATCTGGATGGCACCCTGCTGGACCATGCCTACGACTGGACTCCGGCCGAAACGGCCCTGAGATGGCTCCAGCAGCGTGGAATTCCTGTGATTCCCTGCACCAGCAAGACCGCGGAGGAGGTGCGTCAGTTCCGGGCAGCGGCTCAGCTGAAGGATCCCTACATCGTTGAGAACGGCGGTGCCATCCACGGTTCATCCGACACAGGTGAGGACTGGGAGGAGGCTCTTGGTCCCGGTTGGACAGCTTTGAAGCCACAGTTGTCTGAGCTGGCCGAGGAGCTCGGTGAACCGCTGCAAGCTCTCGATGAACTGACGGATGATCAGGGAGAGCGCCTGCTTGGACTCTCCGGCGAGCGATTGCAGCAGGCCCAGCGCCGTCGTTGGAGTGTCCCTTTCGTTCCCCCGTCCGTGCAGATTCAGCCTCGCCTCGAGGCTCTGGCGTCAGTCCGCGGTCTGGCAGTTGTGCGCGGTAACAGGATGTGTCACCTCCTCGGAGCCGACGTCAGCAAAGGCAGGGCGCTGAATGTTCTGCGGCAACGTGTCGGTGAACCCGGGGTGAAGGTGCTGGCCCTCGGGGATTCGCCCAATGATCTTCCTCTGCTGGAGGTGGCTGATCTCGCCGTTGTTGTTCCTGGCCCTGCAGGTCCTCATCCGGAGTTGAGTGTGAACGTGGCGAGCGGTCGCTTTCAACTGGCTCGGGATATTCATGGCGCTGGCTGGGCTGAATCGGTCCGGCGCCTGCTTCCGGAGGATTAGCACGAAATCGTCTCAATATCACCACGATATAGCGATTATATCGTGCTAATTCAGCAGGCTCTGCCAAAAGCGTTCTGTGTCAGCCAGAGTTCGCGGCAGTCCGTTCAAGGCGATCACCGGTCGGCAGCTCAGGCTGTTGATCAGAACGGCCTCGTCGTCTGGGTTCAGGTCTGATCCAAGCTCCGCTTCCTTCACCAATCCCAGCGTCAGCGCCCGTCCCCGCATCACCCCCGGCAGGCATCCGCTGCTCAGTGGTGGCGTCAGCCAGGAACCGTTGCGCCTCACCATCAGATTGGCCACTGTGCCGCAGCACAACTGACCTCGGGTGTTCAGAAGCAGGGCGTCATCGCACCCTTGCAACGTGGCTTCCCGACGTGCCAGAACCGCCTGGCTGTAGGCAAAGGTTTTGCATCGACTGATCAGGCTGTCGGCGTTGCGTCGTTCCTGTTGACAGATGATCGCTGTCACAGCGCTGAATGTCGGTGCTCCGGACTCGAGAGTCATCCAGAATCGATGTTGTGCCGGTTGAGGCACATCGATTCCCCGCCGGCCTGATTCGCCACGGCTCCAGTTGAGTCGGAGGACAGCGCTTTGCCTCTGCAGACCACAGCGCTGGGTCGCTTCCTCGATCAGCGGTTGCAGATGGCTCCGCTCCGGGGGTGGTGCCATGCCAAGCAGGTTGGCGCTGATGCTCCATCGCTGCAGATGTTCCTCCAGCAGTCGAGGTTCACCACTCTCAATGAGCACAGTTTCGAAGAGGCCATCGGCGAGTTGCAGTCCACGGTCGTTGAGGGGCAGGCTCAGCTCATGCGGAGCCCCCCACTGCCCGTTCAGCCAGGCGATCGCTCGGGTCATGCAAGAGCCTCCAGCAGTGGTTGCAGTTTCCACATCAGCTCTTCCGCTTCGCCATCGGGGTCGGAGTCGGCGACGATGCCGCAACCGGCGTGGGCCCGCAGAGTGATGCCGTTTCGCATCAGCGATCGGATCAGAATGTTGCTGTCGAAACGTCCATCCCAATCAACGCGGATCAGTGACCCGCAATAGGGACCACGGCTGGTTGGTTCCAGTTCATGCAGGCGCTGACAGGCCCGCAGTTTCGGGGCACCGCTGATCGACCCCCCCGGCCAGCATGCCTGCAGCAGGTCCACCCAGCTCAGGTTCTGCCGCAGCTGGCCTTCCACCACGGAGGTGAGGTGGTGCACCGAGGCGTAACTCTCCAGACCCACCAGTTGTGGCACCTCGATTGAGCCCGGAATGCAGACCCGGCCGAGATCATTGCGCAGCAGATCGACGATCATCACGTTCTCGGCTCTGTCCTTGTCGCTGGAGACCAGCTCCGCTGCCAGGTCGGCGTCCTGTTCCGGTTCTGGGTGGCGTGGTCGCGTGCCTTTGATCGGTCGTGTCTGGACCCGGCCCGCGGAGTCAACCTCCAGGAAACGTTCCGGTGAGGAGGAGAGCAGCGCTTCTCCGTTATCGGCGATCACCAGTCCGGCAAAAGGGGCAGGACAGCGTTGCCGAATCCTCTGGAACAGCTCCAGGGCTGAGCCATGGGCCGGCCAGGTGGTGCTGCAGCAGGCGGTGAGGTTGGCCTGGAAAAGGTCGCCGTCCGCGATCAGTCTGCGGATGTGCCGAACGCCATCGGCGAAACTCCGCGCATCGGTGTGGTGCGTCCAGGAACCAAGAGGGATGGCCGGACCACGATCGAACTCCGAGGTCTGGCAGGCGGCAAGCCCTTCCGCAAGCTCTTCCATGGCTTGAGGATCCGTGCCAACGACCCACAGTTCCCTGCGCCGGAGATCGAAATTCAGGACGGGGTCATGGCGGGCGATCCAGAGACTGGCCATGCCATCGCGCGACCAGGGGTTGCCGGGTTCACACCAGGCGGCAGCTTCGTAACTGAGCCATCCGGTCCAGTGACCTGGGCCGAGTTGATGCAGGGCTGCAAAGGGATCCCGGGCGTTGGCATCTCCCGGCAATCCCCGGCAGCAGATGATCTCCCGGGGGTTGCTGGCGATGGTGACCCTGTGCCCCAGTTCGCTCCCGTCACCATCGAGCCAGATCAGTCCCCTCTCTCCGTTCTCTGCTGCCAGTTGCCGGGCCACCGCGACAGGCTCGCGCCAGGGCAGCTCCAACCTCTGGGGGGTGATCATGGTTGGTTGGCGCTGCAGAGATCAGCCCGGCCAGCCTCCCGCAGGGCGGCATCACGGATGCGACAGCTGTCGCAGACTCCGCAGGGTGTGCTGCCTCCGCTGTAACAGCTCCACGTTGCCTGGATCGGCACATTCAATCGAAGGGCTTCTTCCACAATTCGGGTTTTGCTCCAGTGCACCAACGGTGCCCACAGCTGTGTGCCATGTCCTTCCCGACCGGCTTTGCTGGCCAGATCCGCCAGATCCTGAAAGGCATGCAGGTAGTCGGGGCGGCAGTCGGGGTAGCCGGAATAGTCGACGGCGTTCACGCCCAACACCAGCCGTTCGGCGCCTCGGGCCTCAGCGAGGCTGAGGCCGATCGCGATGAACACCGTGTTCCGTCCCGGTACATACGTCGGCGGGATCACACCATCTTGAACTCCATCGGTGGGAATGGTGATGGCGGCATCGGTCAGAGCTGACCCCCCCCAGGCGGCAAGGTTGACGGCAATGCGGTGGTGTTCTGCCAGGCCAAGGTGATCCGCAATGGCAGCAGACGCCTCCAGCTCTCGGCGATGGCGTTGGCCGTAATCAAAGGACAATCCGATCACCCGGAATCCATCCTCTAATGCGAGGGCTGCTGCTGTGGCGGAGTCCAGTCCTCCCGAGAGCAGGGCGATAGCCGTTGCGGACGTCATCCTTTCATTCTGAAGTCTGGCGTGTCATCCAGCTGTATGGTCTTCCAGGAAGGGTTGACTGACATCGATTTCTGGTTCTGATTACGATCTTCCAAACAATTTTATGCCGCGTAAATAATGTACGGCTTTTGCGAATCGAGCTTTGATGTCCGAATTGAACATCAGTGCTAGCGTCCAAATGAAGCATTCATCTGACCATGTCTGAAGAACAGCAGGCCTCTCAGCAGTCTCAGGCCAAGATCAAGCTTGGAGATACAGAATACGATTTCTCCTCTCTTTCGGACCCAGCCAAACAGCTTGTTGCTGCTCTTCGTTCGTCGGAAGCTGAGATGAAGAGTCTGCGCAACCAGATGGCTTTGATGGACGTGGGTCGTCGTGCTCTTGTCGCTCAGCTTCGTCTTGCTGTTGAGAATCCTGAAGCATTCGCTAAGTTACAAAATACGGAATCCAGCTCTGACGGCGGTCAGGGCTGAACCCATCAGCATGCGGCTTTGACTGAATGGCAACTGACAACAATCATCCAGTCTGGGAATACAGAGTCATTCATTTGAATGTCTCTCCTCCAGCCGGGTCCTCGCAAGCTAAGAGTGCCCGGCCTGTTTCTGATGGGCCCCCGCCTCCATCGGTGAAGCAGCCTCCAAAGCCCACTCCATCAGCTGAACCGCAGAAATCGGGTTCTCCAAACCCGATTTTCTCTCAGGCCTATCTTGAACAGGAGTTTCCAAGCTTCTACTCCCATCCACCTTCCTCTCGCCAGGGTGCTGGTGGAGGAGGAGGTCAGAGTTCTCATCCAGCACACCAGCTTCAGAGCTTTCTGAACACCAATGGTGAGCATGGTTGGGAATTGGTTGGATTTTATCCAGTCGGCCCATTGATGCTGATGATTTTCAGACGTCAGAAATTCGTTGAGGCCGAGAAGGTTCTGATCGATCCAAGTGAATCTTCCGCAACGTCGTCATCTCCGGATTTGGTTTCGAAAATTCTCGACCGACTGGAGCAACTTGAATCAGCTGTTGGTGCTGGAGCTGCAGCAAAACCAGAGGTTGAGGATTCACAGGATTCCAGTCAGCCAAGAATTCTTTCCAGTGATGAATTGCGTTCACTTGAGAAGTTGCCACCTCTCACAACGCAGCAAGCTGCTGAAGCCATTGGCTATCGATCAGTTGAAACATTGCAACGCTTTTTAAGACGCTATGGTTCGAAGCCAGGATTGGTAAAGGCAAACACCAGTGGTGCCGCTGTTGTCTTTCGCGGTAAATTGGTAGATCCTGAATCGGGGCGAGAACAGGGGATGTGGTGTGTCTTGCCTGATGCGATGTCTTGATTGCAATCAAGTTTCCACAGGAGTTGTCAGCTGATTCAGGGAATTCAACAAGTCTGAAGGATTTGTATCTTCGGCGATTCCATTTAAATTCTGTTGTAAGGACAGGCCTGGGAATGTGCCAAAGGCGTGTCTCAGCATCAGTTTGCCGTCCTGCAGATCGATATTTCGATTCTGATCAATATCGATGATGCTTTCTGTTTGACTTGATAGGGCTATTGAATTGATCTGTTCGTCTTCTTTGGTGTTCAAATGGTTGCTTAGGATCAATGCATTATCCAGGAGTTGCTGGTAGCCCGTTAGGTTGTCATTTGTACTGTTGAAGACGGGTATCAGTTGTTCAAGGTGTTGGCCACTAAGCTTTTCTGTCGCTCGTAATGTGAGCCAATCCATAGAGCTTTGTTCGATTATGGTTTCCGACGAGATCAGAGTTTGGCCGTTTTCTAGAGTCGCTTTAATGGGTGTCTGATCTGCATTGTCAATGCTTAATTCAAAATCGATTTCCTTGCGCTGGTCGATAATTTCAATTGATTTGAATCTCACGGTGTCAGGTGCTGTAATTGTATTGTCGGTTAGAGATAAATAAGGCAGAGTGCTGAATACGCCACCTGCATTGGCAACTGGTGAGCTTGCTAATATGTCGACAAAGAGCAAGTCTGTTTCTGTCTTTGTCTTTCCAAAGACAGTAAAACCGCCATTCTGGTTGTCTAGATTATTGCTGTTGTCGGCAAGATTGAAAAACCACTGGTTGGTGGCGCTATCGGGATCGTTGCCAATTTTGGCCATCGCAATCGTGCCTCGTGTATTGCTTCGCTCACTGCTGAATTCGTTCTGTACTGGCGAAAAGCTTTCAATGGTGGATGGACTTGTCTGGTTGTCAGACCATTGAAAGCCTCCTCCCTGAAGCACAAATCCTGCAATCAGACGATGAAGAATAACGTCTGTATATTTTCCCTCTTCAACGTAGCGTTCAAAGTTAGCGACGGTCTGCGGTGCCCCGGATATTTCGTCGTCAAGTAGAGAGACATCAATCCAGTCCTGAGTAAGGACGATCGGTAGTTGATCGCCAAGAACGGAATTGATGCGTTCAGCTAAATTATCACTAAGGAGAAAACGTGCAATTCGTTGCCCGCCTTGAAATGTTTGGAGATCGATGGAATGAGTTTCACTGGAAGCCGATCGATAGATGATCGGCTTCCAGTGATCATTTTGAGTCAACCACTCATCAAAAATAGCATGCAATTCCTGATATTCCAAAGCAGTTGATCTGTCCTCCCTTTATGTTACCTGTTGATCTGAGATTAGACTGTTCAGATTTTCGATAATGTCGGCGTGCGTGACTGTGTCGTTGCTGAAGCCGTTTGAGAGAGATGTGCTTGGGAAGGTGCCAGTGGCCTGACGCAGAATCAGTGCCAGATCACTCGTGTCGAACGTACCAGAGTTGTCAATATCAAGCACCTTGTCTGGTGTTTGAATGCCAAGGTCAAGATATTTTCTAACGGAAGATTCCGTTGTGCGTTCTCCACTGGTCGACACCAGTTGATTCAGAACTGGATCAGTTTCCAGACTGCCTTCAAGATGACGGCGTGTGATAGCCAGTCCATCGGCGAGGGCATTGATGATGCCATCAGAGTCCACATCCAATTTCCAGAGTACTGTCTCAACTTCAACAGCTACACCATCTTCGTTGATGACAGTGGTGGTGGTTGTGTCTGGAGCAGCGGCCGTCAAGCTGGCGAATGCCAAGCCACCTGGTGAGACGATCTCACCATTCACTTGCTTGTCATCATCGCCACGCCCACCATCTCTGACATAGAGAGCCATGACATCGTTTGTGCCATTTGAATCTGAGTCTTCAAGGAGTGCTCCGGTACCGGTTGTGCTGTCGTACGTAAAGATGAAAGCATCACCATTATTTGGTTTGCGATACCAGATCAGGTCTCGAGTCTCTTCAGGATCACTCAACTGAGCAATGATTTCATCACTGAGTTGAATACCAATTCGTTGTAGTCCGAGATCCTGTGTGGTGGAAGCGTGATTGGAGTTGAAGTTCTCTCCTTGTAGTGCGTTTCCTGGATTCCCTTCAGCAAGGAACCCAGAGAGTGTGCTGCTTCTCGATCTTGCAGAAACATCAACTGGTTGGCTGATCGGAGTGAGATCTTCCGCTTCGTCCTTCGTGTCGTTGCCCAGTTCTGAAATTTCTTTCGCTCCGAACTCTTCTGTAGAACCGGTACTGGTGAGTTCTGCAGGCTCGTTGTTGTTCAGTTCGGTGATGTTCTCAGACGAGACCTGATCGGAAACCGATTCTGGAACGTCCTTCGTGACAACGACAGCGACTGTTGAACTGGTTGAGCTGCCATCCTCTGAGGTGAGGGAGCTCTTGAACGCGATTGGGTTTCCTGAGAGTTCCTGACCCATGGCACCCAATTCTTTTTCCAGCGCAGCTTTCAGCGTGTTGACTTCATCGGTCGTTGGTTCTGTTAGCTTGGCCAATCCCATTAAGTCGTTTTTATCAATCTTGACGGAATCAGACGAGTCACTGGTTTCTCCGAAGAAGCTGTCAAAAATGTCATCATAAGAAACGATTCCTGTGCTGATTTCAGTTTGTGCCGCCTCCAAAGTGTCGTGGCTTTTGGCTATTAGGCTGTAACTCGTTGGATTGAAGGAATAGATGTGAGGATTAACAGTGAATTGATAGGTCTTGCCACTTTCATATTTATCTGTGGAGAGATCAAATAGCAGTGTTTCATCTGAGGGAGTGAACGTGAAGGAGCCATCGTCGTTGACTGTTTCTGTCCCCCAGTTCACGCTCCATTCTTCGTAATTTAATAAATTATTCAGGGCAACCAGGTTCACGTCTTCGGTGAAATCAGTGGCTCTGAGGGTGTAGATTTTTCCACCATTCAGCTTCAGTGTCCACCAGTCTTCTGGATCAAGTGAATTTAACTCACCTTCTGTCGGCACACCATCGACTGTGATCGAGCCGCTGGTTGAATCTTTCGTGTCTGTATCAACGTCAAGACTTATGGATGTATCCAGAGTTGCACTTATTGCGACTGATGGAGCCTCAAGGTCTGGGGTTGGAGGTGTCCAGGAATTGATTTCGAGTCTGTAAGAACCTGCTTCGACATATTGGCTAAATGTTCCTGTCCAAGATTCATTTAACCATTGGCCGCCAAGGTCAAATAAATTCATGAATACATCACCTTCGAAATCTTCAGGCGTTGTCAGGCTAAAGGTGAGATTTCCTGCAACATCAACATTGAAAATCTTTTCTTTTCTATAGTTATCTAGGCTGACATTGAAGTCATGGCTGGTTGAATCTTCCGTGAATGTCTTTTCTGCTTCAAAGGTTGCAGCACTTGTGCTGATTTTTAATTGATAGTCTTGGCTGATTTCATTCCATGTTTCGCCATGTTCAACAATGAGTCTCCACTCGCCGGCAGGTAATTGGAAGCTGACATTCCGCTCATCATTTGTCGGGGATTCTTGCCAATCATCTTGTTTTGAATTGAATGAGCCACCGACATAGTCAAATGTTCTTTCATTCTCCAAGACAAAATCAAGGTTTGCATCGCCGTCGTCGTCGAGTGTTTCTCCATTGACGTCTGTCAGATCAATGGTGACTTTGGAAAACTCCTTTAGTTTGAATACGTATTCATCGATGAATTGAAAATTGCTGCTCAAGCTGGAGACATTTCCGTTGTCTTGAATGTAAAGTCCATCATTGAACACAACATTGGTAAGATCATTCAGTAAGAACCATGAGTTGGCATCTTCAAAGCTGAAGTCAACAGAGTTATTCCACACTTCAAAATCACGAATCTTGCTGCTGTTTTTCAGGCTGTCTTTCAATGAATTTCCTGAATATGTCAATTTGACGACATCAGTCGATGTGACAGCGCTGTCAAGTTGAAACTCGAGATCCCCCCACCGATTCAGGATGACACTGGTTGCTGTGATTTTTTTGGTTTTATTGTCACTGTCGGTTGCTTCAAGTGAGAAATTAGACGGATTTGGTAGATTCTCATTGCTGAGTTCAGCTTCTCCAATATAGATTCCGTTTGGATCTTCCAGTTGAAGGTGCATCATCTTGCCTGCTACATCGGCATACATGATGTGAGGCCCTTGTTCATCAGGTGATTCATTGTTCAGTGGTAAGAAGTAGAACGGTTCAGCAGCAACCCCATTGAGGTTCGTGAATGCGTTGTCTGCTTCTGTGCTGCTGTCAGAGAAAGTAGATAGGGACGGGTCATAGGTTGCCTCCACGAATGTTCCCGAAGGAACTGATTCACTCAGTGTGAAGACCAGTTTCTTTCCATCCACAGCAATGTCTTCTTCACTCAGTGTCAGACTGGTTTCAACACCACGTGCTGGGTCATAAGAATAGAATTGGAAGTCTGCTTTTTCAGGGACGGTTGCCTTTTCAGAATCGGTGGAGAAGTCAGCATCACCATAAAATTCAAGAGTGATTTTTTTGCCCTTCACCACGCTTGTCTCAGGATTGAGCATGATCTGCTCACTGAAATCAAAGCCCATTTGACTGAAAGCAGCCCAGTTATCGACTTTGACTTTTTCTCCAGCTTCAAGTCTTTGGCCATTGACGTCGACAAAGCCATGGCCGGCTTTGGTCAAGACACCTTCTTCATCATAAACATCATCACTTAGTTCGAAGGAGACTTTACTCTCCGGTGTCAGGATTATTTCGCCTTCTTCTTTCAAGGTAATGATGAGTTGGTGTCCCCATTCCACTCGAACGTCATATTTTTCAGGGTCAACAAGCTTTTTGTCGATCTTCAGTTTAATGTCGCCTGGCTTGTATGTTGATCCATTGGCCTCAATCTTGGCCAGTTCGTCCATCCCTACATAGTCCACTTGGATGCGTCGATTGGAATCTGAGTCCGGACCAAGAGGATCTGTCCATGCCCATTCAAAGCCGGGCTTGCGTAAACCGAAATTGTTGACCCATTCATAACTTTCTGTATGGAAGGAGCTGTTGTATGCCTCTTCTGCTTCCATGAATGCGAGGTCATTGCTTTCGTCAAAGACAACGTACCCCCACATATCAACCAAAGGCTTTTCGCCGTCTTCGGGAATATTGAAGTCAATGGTTGAACTTTTAAGAGTTCTGAATTCGTCACTTTCGTCAACGATATCTCCAAATGTCAGCACTTGATCTGCGAAGAGCTCAATCTCGTCAAGTGCTTTTATGGATTCCAGTTCTTGATCGGTAAAGCTAAGTCCTTGCCCATTCCGTGTTGCATGAGGACCTGTTCCCTCATCAGGGTCTCCACCATGGCCACTGACATTCCACGTGAAAATTTCGTCTCCAACAGTGATTTCTAAACCTGGGCCGTAATCCTTATCGGCTGGATCGCC